>Ga0163161_10002717_pt1 | contig 12571 bp, 14 predicted proteins | sample S45metaG_FD_129847 | JGI IMG/M metagenome (GOLD analysis project Ga0163161, IMG submission 129847) | Switchgrass rhizosphere microbial communities from Kellogg Biological Station, Michigan, USA - S4-5 metaG | ecosystem: Host-associated > Plants > Roots > Rhizosphere > Soil | place: USA... | reverse complement strand
CTCCAGATTCGATATATGCTTTTAAATTTTCCACGCTCAATTAAAATTCCTTCTCAATTCAATAATAGCCAACCGGATCCGGGTTTTCACCGTACCTAATGGCAGATCTAACTTTTCTGCGGCTTCCACATGGGTGAAACCCTTGTAATAAACTAAATCAAGAACTGCTTGTAAATCCGGTTTAAGGTTATCTACAAGTTGCTTAACTCCAAGGATATCAGGATTAAACGTTACCTTGTTTTGTTCATCAACGAAACTTACGTTATTTTCTATATCTTGGTTTTTGAGTGAATTCTTAAAGTCTTTAGAACGTAGTTTGTCAATCGATAAATTGCGGGCAATGTTCATCATCCACGTAAACAAACGTCCTTTGGTATTGTCATAGTGTGCAGCAGACTGCCAGATTTTTACAAAAGTTTCTTGTAATACATCTTCAGCGAGCTCTGTGTGGGTAATAATGCGCGAGATAACGCCATAAAGTGCTGACGAATACATGCTGTACAGTGTTTTTAGGACCGCAGGATCTTTCGATTGCAGTGCTTGAACTAGTTCAGGCTCAGTTAGGGTTAATTTTTTTAATGCAGTCACTATTGGTTACTAAGATACAATACAGAACAGTAAAAGCAAAAAAATGTTTTGTAAATGCATTCCGCAGAGGAGTACGATTAAAAATATTTTAAATCATTACTTATATAAGTGAATTATGCAATTCCCTCAATGGGAAAAAGGTGTTTTTCTGCATGATAAGATGAACGCACTAACGGACCGCTTTCTACATACTTTAAACCTTTGGCTAAACCAACCTCCTTATACATAGCGAAAGTATCCGGATGGATCCAATCTACCACAGGGTGGTGGTTACGTGTAGGTTGTAAGTATTGGCCTAAAGTTAAGATATGCACACCATTGGCAACTAAATCGTCCATAGCTTCGAAAATATCTTCTTCGGTTTCGCCCAATCCAAGCATAATACCTGTTTTTGTTCTTAAACCAAATTCAGAAATTCTTTTTAATGCTTCTAAACTTCTATCGTATTTAGCCTGAATGCGCACTTGTTTGGTTAAACGCTTAACCGTTTCCATATTGTGCGAAACCACTTCTGGTCTTTCTTCCAATACGCGGTATAAATTATCCCACTGACCTTTGAAATCTGGGATTAGGGTTTCCAAAGTGGTAATCGGACTTTCTCTGCGGATAGCCTGCAGGGTTTCTGCCCAAATGATTGAGCCGCCATCTTTTAAATCATCGCGATCTACCGAAGTAATTACGCAATGTTTAACGCCCATTAATCTTACCGAATCGGCAATGCGGTTAGGCTCATCGACATCAACAGCCAAAGGGCGGCCGGTTGCAACCGCGCAGAAAGAACAGCTACGGGTACAGATGTTACCTAAAATCATGAATGTTGCCGTGCCTGCACCCCAACATTCGCCCATATTAGGACAATTTCCGCTTTCGCAGATGGTGTGGAGCTTGTGCGTGTCTACTAAACTGCGAACTTGTGCATATTCTTTACCAACGGGTAATTTAACACGTAACCAATCTGGTTTACGTTTTACTTCAGTTACAGCAGGTACTACCGGTAAATCAATCATGGTACAAAGTTAATGAATAGGATTGAAATGTTACAATGCAGAAATGTTTGAAGGTTGTAATAATTGGGGAGTTGATTAATCGTTCGAATTGGTTAAATGGTTAATCGTTGGTTGGCTAACTTGCGAAGTCTGGTCGGGAGGGGCGGAGCTGGACTTCGCAAGTTTAGCGAGGGCCTGCCCTGTGATGTCAGATATTTCTATCTGACATCCATAAAAAATTAACCCAGATCTGTTTCAAAAGCGATCTGCCGTTTATTTTCCTTAAAGCCAAGCCGCTCGTAAAACTTGTGACTTTCGGTGCGTTTAATGTTACACCTTACCTTTAGTTTTTTTACTTGATGCTTTTTCGCCCAGAAGTTTACATTTTCAATCAACTGCTTCCCGATTTTTAAGTTTCGGTATTTGTCGTCCACAATTAAACCTCCAATTTCGATAAATGGATCAGATTCTATCCGAAGGGTATAAAAACCATGAATCCAGCCTACAACTTCGTCATCAACTAAAGCAACAAATGCGCAGTTTTCGTTACTGTTATTAATGCGTTTAATTCTGGCTGATGTTTGCTTGATGTCACTTTCGTAACCCAGTTGTGTAGAAAGCGTGGCTACGCTTTCGGCATCTTTTTCCGAAATCTCTCTGATCTGAACCATTTTTTACTGAAGTTTTGATAGATGAAGCTAAAATTAAAGATTAAATTTTGTTTTTACCGTGAGATGATAACATCTGACGGCACTCCGCCTGCCAGATCAACTTGCGAAAGCCTCACAAGGCAGCGGCTGGCAGACTTCGCAAGTTTGGCGCCGGTTTTTCACGCCAAAGCACAGAAATAACCAAGCTAAACCCTATTAAAGCGGCAGCCTGAGCCCCTTCGGCGAAGCTACAGCGGAAAGAGGGGCTGCCCTAACCCATGAGCAGTAATGCAACTTTTCTAATATTTGGGAAAAATTGATATTACAATTTTTAATGATTAAAATTTTGTTTACAGTCAGACGGTAACATCTGACAGCACAGATATGTTAAAGAAAAATCATAAGCGGAGCAACGGACAACATTCCATCATTAAATCATTTTAACTTTCTAACTTAATATTACATTTGCAATATGAATACTGGCTTACAGCTTTATAATACGCTTTCGCGCAAAAAAGAACTTTTTCAACCCTTAAATGCACCCAATGTTGGGATGTATGTTTGCGGTCCTACTGTTTATAGTGATGTGCACTTGGGCAATTGCCGCACATTTATTTCTTTCGATTTAATTTTCAGGTACCTTAAGTATGCTGGTTATAAAGTACGTTATGTACGTAACATTACAGATGCAGGTCATTTAGAGGGCGATAGGGACGAGGGCGACGATAAGTTTGCAAAACGTGCAAAATTAGAGCAGCTTGAGCCAATGGAAATTGTGCAGAAGTACACTTTAGGTTTCCATGATGTATTGCGCATGTTCAACACGCTGCCACCAAGTATTGAGCCTACAGCCACAGGCCACATTATCGAGCAGATCGAAATGATCAAGGTAATTATTGCCAACGGCTACGGTTATGAGGTTGATGGTAACGTATACTTTGACGTAGAAAAATATAGCAAGGAATACAATTATACGATTTTAACCAACCGCAATCTGGAAGATATGCTGAACAATACCCGCGAACTGGGTGGGCAGGATGAGAAACGTGGAAGGTTAGATTTTGCGCTTTGGATAAAAGCAAAACCAGAAACCCTGATGCAATGGCAATCGCCTTGGGGCATGGGTTTTCCGGGCTGGCATATCGAATGTTCGGCAATGAGCGCTAAATATTTGGGTGCCGAATTTGATATTCACGGTGGTGGAATGGATTTGGCGGCAACGCACCATACCAACGAAATTGCACAATCTGAAGCTTGCAGTCATAAACAGCCTGCCCGCTATTGGATGCACACCAACATGCTTACGGTAAACGGTACGCGGATGTCTAAATCGGCCGGTAATGGATTTCTTCCTTTAGAGTTATTTACAGGCGATCACGCTTTATTGAAAAAAGGCTTCAGCCCGATGACGGTTAAGTTTTTCATGTTGCAGGCACACTACCGCAGTACATTGGATTTCTCGAATGAAGCTTTAGATGCCTCGGAAAAAGGATTTCGCCGATTAATGGCTGCCATTGGTTTGTTAGATAAGTTAACGGTTTCTGAACAGAATGATTTCGATATCGATGCATTGAAGGAGAAATGCATCCACGCAATGAATGATGATTTTAACAGTCCGATTCTGATTGCCGAACTGTTTGAAGCGGTAAGGATTATCAATACCGTTTACGATGGTAAAGGTAAAATCTCTGCAGAAGCATTAGAAAAGTTAAAGCAACTGGTTAATGATTTCGTATTTGATATATTAGGCCTGAAAGATGAAGATGCCGGAGGTAACGACTTAAATGGCGTTCTGGATATGGTGATTAACTTAAGGACTGAGGCAAAAGCGAATAAAGATTATGCCACTTCCGATCGTATCCGTATTGGCTTGCAGGAGTTGGGGATCCAGCTTAAAGATGGCAAAGAGGGAACCACCTGGAGTAAATCTTAATTAGTCTGTAGTCTAAGTCATAAGTCAATTTTAAGAATGAGAAAAATTGGTTTAGTAGGTGGCATTAGCTGGGTATCAACAATAGATTATTATCGTTTTATAAATGAGGGCGTAAATGAGCGGTTGGGCGGATTAAATTTTGCTGAGTGTTTAATTTACTCCCTTAATTTTGGTGATGTACAGGATAAAACCTGGGAAGGATCGTTCGACCTTTTACTCGCTGCTTGCGGGAGTTTAAAGCGCAGTGGTGTAGAGGCCATTGTATTATGTGCCAATACCGCCCATCTTTTTGCCGATCAGCTTCAGGAAAAGATTGCATTACCGATTATCCATATCGGTACAGAAACCGCTAAAGCCATAAATGCTACAGGAATTAAAAAGGTAGCTTTATTGGGGACTGTGTTTACCATGGAAAAGGAATTTTATATCAAAAAGCTCGAAGACAGTGGATTAAACGTATTGGTACCATCAAAAAAAGAAACTCGCGATTACATCCAGTTTACACTTAAAGAAGAACTGGGTAGAGGATTAATTTTGGCAGAAACCAGGGCGCAATATATCAAAATGATTAATGATCTGATCAAGGAAGGAGCTGAGGGGGTAATTCTGGGATGTACCGAAATTCCAATGTTGATTAGTCAGGACGATTTTGATATTCCCGTTTTTGATACTACTAAAATCCATTGCGAGGCCATTGTGGATTTTATTCTTTCGTAGACAACACCTTATTATACTATCCCCTGCCATTCATAAGATGAGTTAGCCATTAGGAAATAAATCCTATGCATTTGAATTATCGAGGAATCTGTCCCCCTTTGAAGGGGGCAGGGGGATGAAGAAGATCACATTTAATTTTAAAGATGAATAAAACAGCAAATTGTTTGCTATATTCATTTTTCGACTTTTTACTTCTAAGAAAAGATTTAAAACGCAATGGATAACTACAGCTACAATTCTAAATTAAAAACTTATGCGAGAGGCCATCGAAATGATAGTACAAAAGCAGAGATAAGATTGTGGTGTGAATTGTTGAGGAATAAAAAAATGCTGGGATATTCTTTCTTAAGACAGCGACCGATCGCAAATTATATTGCAGATTTTTTCTCAAAAGATTTAAAATTGGTTATTGAGGTTGATGGACTTTCACATGAATGGGAAGGTCAATTTGAAAAAGATAAAGCTCGTGAACTTATTCTGAATGCATTGGGTCTTCATGTCCTGAGGTTTAGTGATGATGAGGTCATGAATGATATCGAGAATGTGGATAGAACAATTCAGAATTTTATTGCAGAATGGGAGCAAGGTTATACTCGGGCTCGTTGAAAGGGAAGATTTTTAGGAGGGTCATCCCCCTGCCCCCTTCAAAGGGGGACGAGTTAATCGTAAAAAAAAATAAACCCTACGCACTTTGAATTTATCAAGGCGTTTGTCCCCCGGAGGGATGAGAGATAATCACACTACTTCAAACAATTTTCCGTTAGATTAAACAATGAATAAAAAACTTTTAATACTGCCTTTATTTGCATTAATCGCATTTCAGGCTTGTAGGAATAAAACAAACCAAAATGCCGATGAAAATGGAGAAAAGCCCCTGCGTTTAGTTTCTCCTGATTTTAATACTGATAGTGCTTATGCCTATACTAAAGTACAGGTAGATTTTGGGCCAAGAATTCCCGGAACGGAAGCGCACCAAAAATGCGCCGATTATTTAGTGGCTAAACTCAAATCGTTCGGCGCTGATGTAAGCATTCAGGGTGAGAAAACACAAACTTATGACGGTAAAAGCTTTCAACTGAAAAATATTGTTGCCGCGTTTAATCCAGGTCAAAAAAAGAGGGTTTTAATTACGGCACATTGGGATGCCCGGCCGTTTTCTGATCAGGATACCGACCCTGCCAATCATGCAAAACCTTTCGATGCGGCAAATGATGGTGCGAGTGGGGTGGCGGTAATTTTGGAAATGGCACGTCAGATTCAGCAGAAACAACCAGATGTTGGAGTCGATTTTATATTGTGGGATTTAGAAGATTATGGCAAGGCCAATGATGAAACACCCGATGAAACTACATGGTGTTTAGGTTCTCAATACTGGGCTAAAAAGGCAGTTTCGGCAGGGTATAAAGCTTTGTATGGCATTAATCTTGATATGGTTGGTGGCGGTAGCGCACAGTTTACGCAGGATGAAATTTCCCGTCAAGCTGCTCCAAACGTAGTAAACCGGGTTTGGGACATTGGTAATGAAATTGGTTATGCTTCTTACTTTACGAAAATTCCGAGCGGAAAATTGGTTGATGATCATTTTTGGATGAATAAAGCAGGCATTCCTTCTATCGATATTATCCATTACAATGATAACAGTGGTTTTTATATCAATTGGCACACGCAATTGGATAACTTGGTCAATATTGATAAAAATGCGTTGAAGGCCACGGGACAAACTGTTTTAGAAACCATTTATAGAGAAAAATAGGCGGCCTTAATGTGTAATTGTTAATTACTTTTAAGACCATACACCAAAGAAAATTTTATATTCGCCAAACAATATTATATTAATTAATAATGAAACAATTATTTTCAACTGCAATAGCTTCGCTTTTAGCCCTAAGTGCTTTTGCCCAAAAAAGTGACGGAACAACCAAATCTCTAGTAAATGCTGAGAAGGATTTTGCTAAGTCAATTGCCAAAAATGGAGATAAAGAAGCTTTTATAGACTATTCATCAACGAGTACTTTAGTGTTCAGACCGAATCCTGTTAATGCCAAAACTTTTTACGCGGCTAAGGCAAATGCTGAAAACGATGTAACCTGGACACCAAACCTGGCGAAAGTATCGCGCAGTGGCGATTTAGGTTTTACTACAGGACCATATGAAGTTGGTACTTCAGAGAAAAAATACGGTCAATACTTATCGATCTGGAAATCAGAGAATGGCAGATGGAAATTAGCCATTGATTTAGGAACGGAAAGCAATAAACCTTTGGCTAAAGTTACGCCACAGTTTATTGAACCTAAAGATCATGTTGCACCAAAGTTCTTAAATGAAAAAGAAATTAAGGCTGGGAAAGAAATTATCTTAACCACCGAGAAAACATTAAATACTTTGTTAAAAACTCATGGAATTGCAGCATTTGGAGGTTTTTTAACCAACGATGCACGTTTACTTTTCCCAGGTAACGAAGCCATTGATGGAAAAGGAAAAATTATTGCTTTTTATAATGGAATGATCAGCAAAATTAATTTGAAAACAACAGGCGTAGATAAAGCAATCGGTAGTGATTTGGCTTATACCTATGGTGTTGCCACTATCGATTACAAAGCTGATTTACGTGAAAGTTTTAACTATGTTTTCGTTTATGAAAAGGGAGCTGATGCAAGCTGGAACTTAATTGTGCAGGCCTTTGTACCAGCAGAAAGATAAATAACAAATGTGAATTAAAGAGGGCTCTCCATAAAAAGAAGCCCTTTTTTTATTTTTATATTTTGCTTGCTTTACGGTCTGATCCAGCCCTGATCTGATGGCTATCGGATGGAGTGGCATCTTGAAGCGTATCGAAAAGATATAACGGAAAGCAGGAACAAGTATTACATAGAAGCACGGTTTTTGCGCTCCAAAATTATTACCACCAATAAAATTATTCATTTTACGTTTAAAATTCATGCATAAAAAATTACTTCTGCTCTCGACCCTTATTTTATTGTTTTTTCATGTTTCTGCCCAAAAAAAGAAATTCGATGTACAGGGTAAAGCTGGTGCACGTGGTATCATGCCCGAAAATACCATTGAAGGAATGCTAAAAGCTATCGATTTAGGCGTTACCACCTTAGAGATGGATGCTGTGATTTCAAAAGACAAACAAGTAGTGCTTTCGCAAGAGCCTTACTTTAACAACGAGATTTCTTTGCAACCCAACGGAAAGCCGATTACATTGAAAGATCAGAAGAATTATAACATCTACAAGATGGATTATGAGGAGATTAAAAAATTTGATGTAGGCAGCAAAGTCCATAGCCGCTTTCCTGGGCAGATGAAGTTTAAAGCTTACAAACCGCTGCTTTCTGAAACAATAGATGCGGTTGAGGCTTATGTTAAAGCACACAAACTTGCCAAACCTGTATATAGCATCGAAACGAAAACGATTAAAAATGGTGATAATGAATTTCATCCGGAGCCTGCAGAATTTGTAGAGCTGATTATGGATGTAATTAATTCGAAAAAACTTGCAAAAAGAGTCATTATTGAATCTTTTGACATGCGTACGCTGCAATACCTCCACGAGAAATATCCCAAAATACAAACCTCATTATTGATTGATGAAAAAGAACCTTTTGAAGATTATATTGAGAAATTAGGTTTCAAACCGACTATTTATAGCCCTTACTCGGTTTTGGTTGGTAAGGGGTTGGTAGACCGTTGCCACGAAATGGGTATTAAAATTATCCCTTGGACGGTGAATACGGTAAAGGAAGTGAATTATTTTATGAGCCTTGGGGTAGACGGCATCATTACCGATTTTCCGAACATCATGGGGCAACTTAAATAGTAAGAAATAAGGGGATACAAAAAAAGCGTTCAGATTTAAAACCGGAACGCTTTTTTTATGCTTTTATAACTCGAAAATCCTAGTGGTGTGCTTCTGGTTTTTCGTGCGCTGCTTCAGTTTTTTCATGATGAGCAGGTGCTTCTTCGTGGTTAAAGATTGGTCTGGTGAAATAAACAACCAACAGTAAAACCAGAATCCATGCCGTTAATGGTAAAGCCCAAATGCCTTTTGTTTGCTGAACCGGTGCGTGTGAATCGTGAGCTGACATATCGAATATTTTTGATTTAAAGATTTATGCTTTGTAATTGTGCGGTAAAGATAGTAACAAAATTAAAATAACAAGGGTAATTCGGTGAATTGTATTTTAAGATTAACCCAGTTAAAAAGGATAAAAGGCATTGCCTTTTATCCCTGTAAATCGTAAATCATTGCTTTTGTGCTGTTCATTTTGCTTTTAATACGGTTTTGGTGCTCCTGTAAAGTGCTTTGCTCATCCTGAATGGCATTAAACAGTTCTGCTTTTTTGAAATAGTTCGCCGCTTCTGCAAAATTTTGCTGTTGCTCGGCATGCAGCCCCAAACATTCGTAAATATGTGCTTCGCAAACGCCGGGTACAAGCAAAGCCTTTTCTGCAACCTGTTTCACCAATTTGTGCATTTTAAGCGTAATCACAAGTTCCAGGTAGGGCTTATATACCTCTGGGAAATCATGATCCAGCTCAATGCAGCGTTTGTAATAATAGCCTGCGGTTTTATAATCTTTAAAATGATGCTGATAAATGTCGCCCAACTGAAAATAAGCTCTTGCATAATCAGGGTCGAAAACAATAATTTCGTTAAAATACTGAAGTGCTTTGGGTAATTCGCCCCAGTGCAATTCTTCAATGGCCTGTAGATACTTCTCTTCTACAGTAGTATAAATGTCCATAACGGATATAATTAATTTTGATGAGCGGTTAAATGCTTATCAAATGCGTAATAAATTGATTTTTAAATTTGGGTTTTGTTTGTTGAAACGTAAAACCGCATTAAGGATTGGGGAGGAAACTTAAGTCAATACCCAAGCCCTTTAAGCCACAAGATGAGCTAAAGTTTAATTGTTGGATATGTAGTTGACGTAGCATTTCTGTAATTTTTGATGCAAAGATATTTATTTTCAGTGAATTGCAAATTTTAAAATAAAATTTCTAATGGATTACGTGTGCGAGATAAACAATACAATAGCTCAGAAAGCAGAATAGGCTGCTATAATTTAACGAATGGAAGAGATTCTCTAAACGGTGCTGGGTATCGATAATTTTAGCTGCAATAAACCAAAAAAACAATGAAATGCCAATGTCCAAAAAGTCGAAATGACCATTGGAGATGTGCAATAATTGGAACAATTCGAGTGCTACAACAAATACAAGCGGAATGAAAACACAATTGATACGCTTTTTGAAAAGGTCAAAATAAAATTCCTTTGAGGTTAAGGTAATGCTGAAAACCCATAAACCCTCAGGAAGTGAATAGATCAGGCAATCGTTTAATGGTAAGCTTGCTGTGACGGTCTGTTTCAAACTTTGGTAGGTCTTGAAGGAGATCAACTGAATGATAATCTGGTTTACCAATGTTTTATCAGTCCTGTAAAATACATATATGAACAGGCTTATCGTCAAGACAAAGAAAATATACCAATAATGTTTTTTCAAGGTTTGGCGAAAATTAGAATTTTAAAATAGGAGAATGGTTTTAAAGCGATTTCTTTTTCAAGTTTAAACTGATTAATCGCTTTAATATTCTCTATGTAAAATAAAGATTTTAAATGGAACCATCCAGGGCAAAAATTAAATAGTCGATCTAGGTGTTTTAGCCAATTATTTGGCGTAAAGTGGTTTAGGATTAAAAGTTTTCCACCTGCTTTCAAAACATTGTGGCATTGCATCAGTAATTTTTCAGGCTGATCTGCAACGGCAATTACATGCGATAATACCACATAATCGAAACTATTTTCTGCAAATTCGAGTTGCTCGCCATTCATTTGGAATAATTCGATTTCGCTGGTTGAATTCTTTTTAGCCACATTTAACATCGAAGAAGAAATTTCTATCCCGGTAATCTTGTGGTTTTTATAGCGTGCGAAATGAGATCCGTTACCAACACCGATTTCGAGTAGGTTTCCGTAGGGCAGTTGATTAATCTCATCGAGGAATTTTTTCTTTTGTGGTTTAAGAAAAATATCGACCAGTGGATATAAAAATGAAAACCGGTTATAGAAATTGGTTTGAGCGCTCAATTTTTTAGTTTTAAGAATTAAATTGAATTAAAGCATTTTTAATCTGCCGCCTATGCCTTAAAATATGAACGATGGCATGCTCTAACATTTGTTCTACATCGTATTGCTGTCCCCATCTTGTGTTTATCTTTTTCGCTTGATCGAACTCTTCCATGGTGATGTCGGGATTTCTGGTGAAAAAGTCCTCGTTATATTTAAGCGCTTCCCGGAGCCTTGTGATATAAGGTGTGATGTGGTCAAACTGCAATCGTTCCGGCCTGACTGTTTTCAACCCAATAGAATTTTCGATATACACAGCATAACTGAACATCGAAGCGGTTACATGTGTTAAAATAGTCTGGATGGAAATACAATCTGTATTTGAACTTTCTGGCTCAATGGTTTTAATCAATTGATGCGGACTAATGGGTTCAATTACCGTAATCAGTTCGTTTACCGCCTTTTTATATTCATCCATCAGTGCGGCTATAGCGCCGGTAAGGTTATTGGCACCCGTCATAAAACAAATATAATTGTTTGGGATGAATTTTGTGTTGGTCGGGATTTGTAATCCACAAATAGAAAGTTAAAGTCCTATCTCATCAGATGGGACTGCAACTAGCTTAATGCTATTACAATAAATCTTTAATGATTTTCTCAATGGATAATCCTTCAGCTTCTGCACGGTAGTTACGCACAATGCGGTGACGTAAAATAGGCTCGGCTACAGCTTTAACATCTTCAATATCGGGCGAGTATTTCCCTGTTACAGCGGCATGGCATTTTGCGCCCAACACTAAAAACTGCGAGGCACGCGGACCAGCGCCCCAGCTGATGTATTTGTTAACTGCATCCGTGGCAAACTCGCTATTAGGACGGGTTTTAGCAGCCAGTTTTACGGCATATTCTAAAACATTATCTGTAATAGGAATATCGCGGATTAGTTTCTGGAAATATTGAATATCATCTGCATGGATAATTTTCTGCAGTTGAACAGTTTTATTGCTGGTGGTGTTTTTTACAATGTTCAATTCATCAGCAAAGGCAGGGTAATTTAACTGAATATTGAACATGAAACGATCTAACTGAGCTTCGGGTAGGGGGTATGTTCCTTCCTGCTCAATAGGGTTTTGTGTGGCCAAAACGAAAAATGGTTTTGGTAAAATATGGGTTTGACCGGCTGCGGTAACCGATTTCTCCTGCATGGCTTCTAGTAAGGCAGCCTGAGTTTTTGGTGGAGTACGGTTAATCTCATCAGCGAGGATAATATTAGAAAAAACAGGCCCTTTTATAAATTTAAAATGCCTGTCTTCCCCTAAAATCTCTGCGCCAATAATATCGCTTGGCATTAAATCGGGTGTAAACTGGATACGGTTAAAATCGAGGTCTAAAACAGAAGCTACCGTTTGTACAAGTAAAGTTTTGGCTAATCCGGGTACGCCAACCAACAGACAGTGTCCGTTACTAAAAATGGCGATTAAAACAGATTTTATGATGTCATCTTGTCCAACTACTACTTTGCTTATTTCGGCCTTAATGTTGTTGAAAGATTGATGAAGTGCATCAACAGCTTCTACTTCGTTCTTATACTGCATTGGTGTTATTTTGCGGCTGTGGTTTT
>Ga0163161_10002716_pt1 | contig 12575 bp, 10 predicted proteins | sample S45metaG_FD_129847 | JGI IMG/M metagenome (GOLD analysis project Ga0163161, IMG submission 129847) | Switchgrass rhizosphere microbial communities from Kellogg Biological Station, Michigan, USA - S4-5 metaG | ecosystem: Host-associated > Plants > Roots > Rhizosphere > Soil | place: USA... | reverse complement strand
CTGTTGCACCAGGTTGGTGTCCAGGCGCTGGATGGTGCCGTTGGTGGTCTTCAGCGTGCTGTCCAGGCTGCGCGCGGCATCGCGCGCGCTGAGCAGCAGCGCCTGGGTGCCCTGGTCGCGGTCGGCCAGGCCGCCGCTGATGGTTTCCAGGTTGGCCAGGGTGGCGTTGATGCTGGCCACGTTGCGGTCGCTCAGCACCTGGTCCATGCGCTCGACGATGCGGTTGGCCACGTCGGTGATGTTCTGCAATGCCGACGGTGTGGTCGGAATGATCGGCGCCGGGTCCTTGTTGACCGCGGTCAGTGCGGCGGCCTGCGGGGTGCCGCCGCTGAGCTGGATGATCGACGGGCCGGTCAGGCTGGTGATGGCCAGCTTGGCGCGGGTGTCGGTCTTGATCGGGGTGTTGGAGTTCAGGCGGATGCGCGCCACCACCTGGCGCGGGTCGTCCGGCACCAGGTTCAGTTCGGTGATCGAGCCGACCGCGATGCCGTTGTACTGCACCGGGCTGCCTACCGTCAGGCCGGTGACGGCTTCGCGGAAGACCACCCGGTATTCGGTCCAGGTGCGGTCGGAGGAGTACTTGGCCGCCCACAGGCCGAAGGCCAGCAGCGCCAGCCCCACCACCAGGGTGAAGGCGCCGATCAGGACGTAATTGGCTTTGGTTTCCATGGCTTACTCGATCTCGTTCTTTGCGCTTCGCGCCGCGCGGGCGCGGGGTCCGTGGAAATACTCCTGGATCCACGGGTGGTCCAGCTGTTCGATCTCGTGCAGCGGGGCATTGGCGATGACCTTCTTGTCAGCCAGCACCGCCACCCGGTCACAGATGGCATACAGCGTGTCCAGATCGTGTGTGATCAGGAAGACGGTCAGGCCCAGCGCTTCCTGCAGGGTCTTGATGAGCCGGTCGAAGGCGGCCGCGCCGATCGGGTCCAGCCCGGCGGTGGGCTCGTCCAGGAACAGCAGCGGCGGATCCAGCGCCAGCGCACGGGCCAGGCCGGCGCGCTTGCGCATGCCGCCGGACAACTGCGAGGGCAGCTTGTTGATCGCATCGGCCGGCAGCCCGGCCAGCTTCACCTTGAGCAGGGCCAGTTCGTAGTGCCAGCGCTCGGGCAGTTCGCGGTGGTGTTCTTTCAGTGGCACCTGCACGTTCTCGCCCACGGTCAGCGACGAGAACAGCGCACCGTCCTGGAACAGCACGCCGGTATTGCGTTCGATGTGCAGGCGGCTGGCGGGGTCGCTGGAGCGTGCATCCACGCCCAGCACCTCGATCTGGCCATCATCGGGTTCGCGCAGGCCGAGGATGCTGCGCATCAGCACCGACTTGCCGGTACCCGAACCGCCCACCACGCCGAGGATTTCGCCGCGGCGCACGTCCAGGTCGACGCCGTCGTGCACCAGCTGCGCACCGAAACGGTTGACCAGCCCGCGCACGCGGATCACCAGGTCGGGATCGGCGCTGTCGGATGCGCTGCGGTCTGCGGCAGGGGCGGTGTCGGTGGTCATGCGGTTACCAGCCCATCTTCATGAACCACAGCGCGGCGAACGCGTCGAGGATGATCACCAGCGAAATGGCCTGGACCACGCTGGAGGTGGTGCGCTCACCGACCGACTGTGCGGTGCCTTCCACCTTCAGGCCTTCCAGGCAGCCGATCAGGCCGATCACCAGCGCGAACACCGGCGCCTTGGACAGGCCCACCAGCATGTTGCGCACTTCCATGGTCTCGTACATGCGCGCGATGTACATCTGCGGCGGGATGCCAAGGTCGAACGCGCCCACGGTGACGCCCCCGGCGAGGCCGGCCATCATCGCGATGAAGGTCAGCAGCGGCAGGGTGATCAGCAGTGCGACCAGGCGCGGCAGTACCAGCAGGTCGATCGGATCCAGGCCGAGGGTTTTCATCGCATCGATTTCCTCGCGGGCCTTCATCGCGCCGATCTGCGCGGTGAAGGCGCTGGCGGTGCGGCCAGCCAGCACGATGGCGGTGAGCAGCACGGCGAATTCGCGCAGGAAGGCGATGCTGACCAGTTCGACCACGTAAATTTCCGCGCCGAAGTCGCGCAGGATGGTCGAGCCGAGGAAGGCGATGACGGCGCCCACGAGGTAGGACAGCAGGGCCACCAGCGGCACGGCATCCAGCCCGACCTGTTCCATCTGGGCGACGGTGGCGGTGAGCCGGAAACGGCGCGGTTCCTTGATCAGGCGCGCGCCCTTGACCAGGTTCTCGCCGAGGAAGCTGGCCAGTGCCACGATGTTGTGGCCCATGCCGTGCACGCTGACGCCGAGGCGTTCCAGCGCGGCCAGGACGCCGAAGTCGCGCTTGGGCCTTGGGCGGTCATCGGCCACTTCTTCGATGGTGCACACCAGCGCGCGGTGTTCTTCGCGGAAGGCCAGGGCGTCCTCGCCCAGGTCGGCACGCCGCGCCACGCGCAGGACCTGCAGCACGCCGGCGGAGTCGAGCACGGTGATGCCGCTGGCGTCGATGCCGGTGAGTGTGTCGGGAATGCCGCGCAGCACTTCGGCCGCGGCCAGCGCGGTATGCAGGGTCCAGTGGCCGGACAACCGGACCAGGCCGGGGTCCTGCGCATCCTGTTCGAGATGGGGGGCGTGTGTGTGCGTCATGGGCGTCCTGCCGCGCAGCATACCTTGTCCGTGTAGACGGCAAGTGTGTGGCAGGCAACATGAATGTTCAGCCGGGCAGGCTTCGGGTAATACTACGAAACATGTCCGCCGAGACCGCCACCATCGTTACCCCCCAGGCCACCTACGCGCAGCGCGTGGCATTCGTATCCGAAATGGCCGGGCGCCTGCACAGCTATGGCACCACGGCGCAGCGGCTGGAGGCGGCGGTGGTCGCGCTGGCGCAGCGGCTGGACCTGGATTGCGAGCCGTGGTCGAACCCGACCGGGCTGATCCTGAGTTTCAGCGACCCGACCAAGGCGATCGGTTCGTCGGACATCACGCGGGTGATCCGGCTGGCGCCGGGCGAAAACGACCTGCATAAACTGAGCATCGCCGACCAGATCACCGATGCGGTGGCCAACGGCACGATGAGCATCGCGCAGGGTCATACGGCGCTGCGGCAGTTGGACAAGGACCCGGGCCGGCGCGGCAAAATCCGGATGATCCTGTCCTACAGCCTGGGTGCGGCGGGCGTGGCCGGCTTGTGGAAGCTGCCGTGGCTGGATATCGCGACGGCGGGGATGATCGGGTTGTTGATCGGGCTGATGACGCTGTACACCGACCGCCGGCCGGCCAGCCGGGAGGCAAGCGAGGCGTTGGCGGCGCTGCTGGCCGGTACGGTGGCGGCGCTGGTAGCGTCGTTCCTGGGGCCGTTGAATCTCAATACGGTGATCATCGCGTCGCTGGTGGTGATGCTGCCGGGGATGTCGTTGACCAATGCGGTGAACGAGCTGGCGAGCCAGCACTGGGTCTCGGGGACGGCGCGGTTTGCCGGTGCGATCACGACGATTCTGAAACTGACGGTGGGCGCGGTGATCGCGGTGACGCTGTCGGGGATCATCGGGCTGGACCCGCAGGTGCGGGCGTCGCGGCCGCAGGCCGACTGGGTGGAATGGAGCGCGCTGCTGGTGGCGGCGTTCGCGTTCGCGATGCTGTTCAAGGCCAATCGCCGCGATTATCCGTGGGTGATGGCGGCTTCTGTTGCCGGGTATGCGATTTCGAAGTTCGCCGGGCAGGCATGGGGGTTGCCGGCGGGTATTTTCATGTCGGCAATGGTGATGACGGCGGCGGGCAATCTGTTCGGTCGGTGGGTGCAGCGGCCGGGCGCGATCATCCGGTTGCCGGGGATCATCATGCTGGTGCCGGGCAGTACGAGTCTGCGCGGGGTGCTGACGCTGGTGCAGCAGCAGGATATGAGCGCAGGCCAGACGGTGCTGATGACGGTGCTCAATGTGGTGATGGCGCTGGTGGCCGGGCTGCTGTTCGGCAACCTGCTGGTGCCGGCGCGGAAGAATCTCTGACCGATTGGGTCTGGATCCAAGTCAACGTCCAAGACCAAGTCCAAGTCCAAGTCCAAGTCCAAGTCCGTGGGCCCGCTGCTCCTTGGCTGGGCCGGGCTGTGTGGGTTCGCGGGACACGCCGCAAGTACGTCCCTGTAGGCTCCGCCACCGCATCCATGCGGTGGAGGGTCCCGCGAACCCACACACCCCGACCCTCGACAGTTGGTTGGTGGCCATTGGCCAGGCAACGGCAACGGCAACGGCGGAAGCCTGCCCCGGCAGATCAGCCGCTTTTCGCTTTTTCGTTGGGTACCGACACCCTGTCAAAGGGCGGGTACGGGTGGGTTGGCGGGACCGTTGGGCGCCATGGATGGCGCTCACGAGCCCCCATGGATGGGTTTACGGCGTGTCCCGCCAACCCACCCGTACCCGACCCAGCCCGTGCAAGCGCGCGCCCCGCTTTGCAGCTGTTGCGTTGTCGTTTGCCTTGTAGGCAAAACCTCCAACCCGCAAGTAATCAGACACAAAAAACGCCGGCTTTCGCCGGCGTTTCGAGATTCGGTTTCCGATGAAACCAGAATCGATTACTTCTTGATCAGGAACTCTTCGACCTTCTTGCCCTTGGTCGTCAGCGCGGCCAGCCAGCGCGGCTGCTTGCCGCGGCCGGTCCAGGTTTCCTTCGGGTTGGCCGGGTTGCGGTACTTCGGGGCAACCTTGCCCAGCTTGCGCACGGCCTTCTTGGCCGGGGCCTTGGTGGCCTTCGCTGCACGGCCGCGGGCCGGGGCCACGCCGCCGAACACTTCTTCGATCGAATACCCGTGCGCCTTCGCCAGCTTGGTCAACTGCGCGCGCACCTTGGTCACCGCCGGGCGCTTGGCCACGATGGTCTGCTGCTTCTTCGCGTTCTTGATCAGGGCGCCCAGCTCTTTGGCGGACAGGCCACTCAGGTCAATGCTCATCAACTACTCCGGAATCTATTTAAGGACGGGGTGGGCCAGTCCTTGGCGTCGGCGACAGCATACATATCCCGTCGGGTGATGCACAGAGTTAACCGGGAGATTCAATCGTATGGCGCAAAAGAAAAGCCGGGATATTCCACCCGGCTTTCTTCCATCCCCTGTTTCGGTCAGCCCGCCAGACGGGCCAGCAGCGTCTCGCGGTCCAGGCTCTCGGCCTCGCTCGCACTGCGCGACCGGTACTCGTAGGTCCCGGCCGCCAGGCCGCGCTCGGACACCACCACCCGGTGCGGCACGCCAATCAACTCCATGTCGGCGAACATCTGGCCCGGGCGCAGGCCGCGGTCGTCCAGCGCCGCGTCCAGCCCGGCCGCCTGCAACTGTGCCAGCAGCTCGGCCGCCGCGGTGGCCACCGCCTCGTCCTGCTTCGGGTTGATCACGCAGACCACCACCTGCCACGGCGCCATCGCCGCCGGCCAGATAATCCCGGCCTCGTCGTGGTTCTGCTCGATCGCCGCCGCCACGATGCGCGAAATGCCGATGCCGTAGCAGCCCATCGCCATTACCGCCGCCTTGCCGTTTTCATCCAGCACCGTGGCCTTCAGCGCCTGCGCATACTGGCGACCCAGCTGGAACACATGACCCACTTCGATGCCGCGCGCGATCTTCAGCTCGCCACCGTCGGTCGCGTGGTCGCCGGCCTTGGCATTGCGGATGTCGGCCACGTCCGGCTCGGGCAGGTCGCGGCCCCAGTTGACCCCGGCGAAATGGAAACCCGCCTCATTGGCGCCGATCACGAAGTCGGCCATCGCCGCCACGTCGCGGTCGGCCACGATGCGGATCGGCTTGACCGGGTTGACCGGGCCCAGGAAGCCCGGCTCGCTGCCCAGGTGCGCGGTGATTTCCGCTTCGCCGGCCATGCGGTGGCCCTGCAGGCCCTCCACCTTGCCCAGCTTGATCTCATTGACCTCGTGGTCGCCCCGCACCAGCGCCAGCACGAACCCCGCTTCGGTCATCAGCGCGATCGACTTCACGGTGCGCTCCAGGCCCAAGCCCAGCAGCTCGGCCACCGCCTCGCAGGTCTTCTGGGTCGGCGTGTCCACCTTGCGCATCGCTTCGCTGGCCGCAGCGCGGGCGCCCGGGGCGGCGGCCACGGCCGCTTCCATGTTGGCCGCGTAGTCCGAGCCGGTGGAGAACACCAGCGCGTCTTCGCCGGAGTCGGCGATCACGTGGAATTCCTGCGAGGCGTCGCCGCCGATCGCGCCCGAATCGGCCTGCACCATGCGGAAATCCAGGCCCAGGCGGGTGAAGATACGGCTGTAGGCCGCCTTCATGTTCTCGTACTCGCGCACCAGGCAGTCATCGTGCAGGTGGAAGGAGTAGGCGTCCTTCATCAGGAACTCGCGCGCGCGCATCACGCCGAAGCGCGGGCGGATCTCGTCGCGGAACTTGGTCTGGATCTGGAAGAAGTTGACCGGCAGCTGCTTGTAGCTGGACAGCTCCTGGCGGGCGAAATCGGCCGCGGCTTCTTCGGCGGTCGGGCTGTAGCAGAACACCTGGTCCTTGCGGTCCTTGATCTTCAGCAGCTGCGGACCGAACTTCTCCCAGCGCCCGGTGGTTTCCCACAGTTCCTTGGGCTGGATGGTCGGAATCTGGAATTCCACCGCACCGGCGCGCTCCATTTCCTCGCGCACGATGCGCTCGACCTTGCGCAGCACGCGCAGGCCCAGCGGCGACCAGGTATACAACCCCGAGGCCAGCTTGCGGATCATGCCCGCGCGCAGCATCAAGCGGTGGCTGGTGAGCTCCGCGTCACTGGGGGTTTCCTTGGTGGTGTGCAGGTGGAACTGGGAAAGGCGCATCGTCGGCTTCGCTGAACGGCAGAAGCCGATATTCTGCCAGCCCGGCCGCCGCCCTGCCCATCACGGCCCTGGCGGCGGGTGCAACGGTCGGCTGCCGGCGGCAACCGGCCCGGCCGTCAGGTGCCGGTGGCCGGCTTGCAATAGGCCTGGATCGCGGCCTCGGCCAAGGTCTTCTGGGCGGCGCGCTGCGGATCGGTCAAGGCGGTGTCGGCCTTGCCGTCGCCATCGGTGTCCTGCATCACCACACCCTGGCCATTGAGCAGGGTGAGGTTGCCGCGTGCGGTGGTGCACGCGCTGGACTCTGCCGGGGCGGCGGCGGCCGTGGCGGCTGGCCGGGTGGCCGGCGCGGCGGTCTCCACTTTGCGTGCTTCGTATTTCTGGCCGGTCGGGGCTTTTTCCGAATACTGGGTCACGCCATTGGCGTCCTTCCACTTGTAGACGGTACCGGCGTGGGCCGAGGCGCTGGCGAGCAGCAGCAGGCAGCACAGCGAGGGCAGGGCACGCATGGCAACTCCGGGCATCAGGGCAAGGCGCCGATTGCAGCACCCCGGCCCGGTGCTGGCAAGCCGCCGGCGACCGGCGGGCCGGTGGGTACCGGCAACGGTCGCCACGGCCCCGTCGCGACCGGGCTGCCCCAAAGGCCACCACACCCACTAAACTGGCCGGTATGGATCAGATGAAACCCCCGCCGCGCTCCCGCAGCATCTACCTGCTGCCCAACCTGTTCACCACCGCAGGCCTGTTCGCCGGCTTCTACGCGATCATCGCCGCGGCCAATGGCGACTTCGTCAACGCGGCCATCGCCGTGTTCGTGGCCGCGGTCATGGACGGCCTGGACGGCCGCGTGGCCCGGTTGACCGGGACCAGCAGTGAATTCGGCGTGCAGTACGACTCGCTGGCCGACCTGGTCAGCTTCGGCATGGCCCCGGCGCTGGTGATGTACCACTGGTCGCTGTCGTGGCTGAAATTCGACGACCCGGTCTGGGGCCGGGTCGGCTGGGCAGTGGCGTTCCTGTATGCGGCCTGCGCCGCGCTGCGGCTGGCCCGCTTCAATACCCAGGTCACCGTGGTCGACAAGCGCTGGTTCGTCGGCCTGGCCAGCCCGGCCGCCGCCGGCCTGATGATGTCCTTCGTCTGGGCCTTCGCCGATGGCAACCTCGGCTGGGACGGCAACCAGCTGCGGTATGTCTCGCTGGGCGTGACCCTGGTGGCGGCATTGCTGATGGTCAGCCGGATCCGCTTCTGGAGCTTCAAGGGCAGCGGCGAACGCGGCCCGCGCGCTGACCGCGTGCCGTTCCTGGCCCTGGCGCTGGTGCCCATTGCCATCGCCATCATGGTCATCGACCTGCCGCGGGTGCTGTTTGCCGTCGGCATCGTGTACGCCCTGTCCGGGCCGTGCTGCTGGTTGTGGCAGCGCGCCCGCAAGACGGCCGAGCCCCGCGCGTGAGCGCGTCCGGCCTGCCGCCGCTGTGGTCCCCGGCGCAGCAGTCGTGGCTGCAGGCGATGGGCTACACCGTGTTCGTGGACGGGCAGATCGAGGAGGTCGCCGCCGCACCGATCACGCTGAGCGTTGCCGCCAGTGCCGCGCCGGCCGAGCGTGCCGCAGCGCAGCCAGCGCCCGCATCGACAGGGGACGCCCCTGCGCATGCCGCGCCACGGCCGCGGCGCAGCGCACCGACCAGCATCGATGCACCACCGGCCGCTGGCAGCAGCACCGCCGGCGATACCCCGGCAGCGCCGCGCGAACGCGCCAGCGGTAGCGGCCGCCGCCCGGCAGTGCGCATGCCTGACCGCCTGCAGATCGCCTTGCTGCGCGCGTCCGGCTGCAATCCCGCCGAGCCGGAGACGCAGGCGTTGATGGCCGGCTGGAACCTGGACGATCTGCGCGGCAATGCCGCCGCCAAGCGTGCGCTGTGGCCGCACCTGCGGGCCCTGCGCAAGCGGGGCCGGCCGTGAGCGTGGTCAGTTCGCCCCGCCCGATGGCGTTGCGCGCGCTGCGTGAAAGCGATATCGACGCCCTGATGCCGATCGAACTGCGCGGTTACCCCTTCCCGTGGACGCGCGGCATTTTCGTGGACTGCCTGCGTGCGGGGTATCCGGCGCTGGCGCTGGAGGATGACGGCGTGCTGGTGGGCTACGGCGTGCTCAGCATCGCCGCCGACGAAGCCCACGTATTGAATGTCTGCGTGGATCCCCAGAGCCAGTCGCGCGGCCTGGGCCGGTTTCTGTTCCGCGCGCTGGTCCAGCTGGCACGCGACCACGGCGCCCAGCGCGTCTTCCTGGAAGTGCGCCCGTCCAACACGCCGGCGTTGGCGCTGTACCACAGCGAAGGCTTCAACGAGATCGGCCGCCGCCCGCGCTACTATCCGGCCCGCGAGGGACGCGAGGACGCCCTGGTGATGGCGATGGAGCTGGTGGACGACGACATTCAGACCATGCCGCCGCTGTAACGGCGCGACCCGACCATAACGGCGCAAGGCAGCCGACCAACGGTCGGCTCTACCGACCGTCGTAGAGCCGACCGTTGGTCGGCTGCCCGCATCGTCCGAAGGTAGAGCCGACCGTTGGTCGGCTGCACGCAACGCCGGACCGGGGCCACGCACGCCCGGCGCCCCCCTCACGCCACCCGCAACACCGCCGCGCCCGCAACGATCAACCCCGCCGCGATCCAGCGCACCCGCGTCACCCGCTCGTGCAGGACCAACGCCGAGATCAGGATGCCGAACAGGATCGAGGTTTCGCGCAGCGCCGAGATCATCGCCACCGGCGCGACAGTCATGGCCCACAGCGCCAGCCCATACGAGGTCAGCGTGCCGATCCCGCCGACCACGCCGAAGCCCCAGTTGCCGCGGGCATAGGCCCACAGCCGGGGCGCTCGCGTGCACAGCGCCCACACCGGCAGCGGCAGCCCGGACAACAGGAACAGCCACAGCGTGTAGCCGAGCGCCGTCCCGGACTGGCGCGCGCCCCATGCATCGACCAGCGTGTAGGTGGCGATCACCCCGGCATTGAGCAACGGCAGCCACAGGTGCCGGCGTGCGCCGCCGCGTGCCATGCACAGGATGCCGGCACAGATCAGCGCGATAGCGCCCCACGCAACCGCAGGCAGGCGTTCGCCCAGGAACAGCGCGCCCACCAGTGCCACCAGGATCGGTGCGCAGCCGCGCATCAGCGGGTAGGACGCGCTCATGTCGGTCACCCGGTAAGTGCGCGCGACCAGGACGTAGTAGAGGACCTGCAAGACCGTGGAGGCGGCCAGCCATGGCCAGCTGCGTGGCGATGGTGCGGGCACGAACGGCAGCACGACGGCCGCGATCAGCGCCGCCGAGCCGGTGACCAGAATCGTGGTCAGCAGCGTATCGCTGCCGCGTTTGACGATCGCATTCCAGCTGGCATGCAGCAGGGCGGCGAACAGCACGGTACAGAAAATGGAGAGGGACATCGTGTCGGCAGGCGAGCCTTCCATGGACGAACACCCATCATGCCGTGGTGGAGCCACCCCATGGGTGGCTGCACGCACCACGCGTTAGGTACCGACCATTGGTCGGTACCCCCAGCAAACACCGACGCGTTACAACTTCGCGCGTTGTTCGACCAGACCCGCCAGCTGCGCGGTCCACTCCACCAGGCGCACGCGCTCCTGCTCGACCACCGCAGCCGGCACCTTGTCGGTGAACTTGGCCAGCTTGGTCTGGCTCTTCTCCTTCTCCGACTCCACCCGGGCAATTTCCTTGTCCAGGCGGGCGCGCTCGGCACCCAGGTCGACCAGGCCTTCCAACGGCACCAGCAGCTTCAGCTCACCGACGATGGCGGCCGCCGACGGCGGGGTATCGGCCGCGTCGGCCAGCCAGTCGATGCGCGCCAGCTTCAGCAGGAACGACAGCGAGGCAGTGAAGCGCGCCACGCGGGTGCGGTCGTCGGCGGTGCCACCCTGCAGCAGCAACGTGACCTGCTTGGCCGGCGGCACGTTCAATTCGCTGCGCACGCGGCGCAGCGCGTTGACCATGCCCTTGAGCCATTCCACGTCGGCTTCGGCACGGGCGAAATCGCCCGCGAATTCTTCCGCCGTCGGGTACGGACGCAGCGACAGGGTCTCTTCGACCAGGCCCAGGCGCGGGGCCACCTGGCGCCACAGCTGCTCGGTGACAAACGGGATCAGCGGGTGCAGCAGGCGCAGCAGCGCTTCCAGCACGTACAGCAGGGTGTGGCGGGTGCTGGCCGCGTCGTCGGCGTTGTCACCGTTGAGCGCCGGCTTGGTCAGTTCCAGGAACCAGTCGCAGAACTCGTTCCAGGCAAACTCGTACAGGCACTGCGCCAGCAGGTCGAACCGGTAGTTGGCGTAGTGGGTCTGTGCCTCGGCCGACACCGCCGCCAGGCGCGCCAGGATCCAGCGCTCGGCATCGGTGCGCGGCTGCGGCACGCCGGTGACGCTGCTGCCCTCGGTGTTCATGAGGGTGAAGCGGCTGGCGTTCCACAGCTTGTTGCAGAAGTTCTTGTAGCCCTCGGCGCGGCTCATGTCGAACTTGATGTCGCGGCCGTGCGTGGCCAGCGCGGCGATGGTGAAGCGCAGCGCGTCGGCACCGTGGGCAATGATGCCGTCGGGGAATTCCTTGCGCGTGGCCTTCTCGATCTTCGGCGCATCCTTGGGCTTCATCAGCCCGGTGGTGCGCTTGGCAACCAGGTCTTCCAGCGAGATGCCGTCGATGATGTCCAGCGGGTCGAGCACGTTGCCCTTGGACTTGGACATCTTCTGACCCTGCGCGTCGCGGATCAGGCCGGTCATGTAGATGTCCTTGAACGGAATCTTCCCGGTGAAGCTGTCGGTGGCCATGATCATGCGGGCCACCCAGAAGAAGATGATGTCAAAGCCGGTGACCAGCACCGCCGACGGCAGGTAGCGCTCGAACCCGCGCTCGGCCATCGCCTGTTCGTTCGGCCAGCCCAGCGTGGAGAACGGCCACAGCTGCGAGGAGAACCAGGTTTCCAGCACGTCGCTGTCCTGATGCAGGGCGACGTCGGCGCCGAGGTTGTTGCGCGCGCGCGCATCGGCCTCGTCGCGGCCGACGTAACAGGTGCCCGCGTCGTCGAACCATGCCGGGATGCGGTGGCCCCACCACAGCTGGCGGCTGATGCACCAGTCCTGGATGTTTTCCATCCAGTGGCGGTAGGTGTTGATCCAGTTGGCCGGGACGAACTGGATGCTGCCGTTCTCCACCAGTTCCAGGCCGCGCTTGGCCAGCACGTCCATCTTCACGAACCACTGGTCGGTGAGGTAGGGCTCGATCACCTGCTGGGTGCGGTCGCCGCGCGGCACCTGCAGTTTGTGCGGCTTGGTTTCGACCAGGATGCCCAGGTCTTCCAGCTCGGCCAGGATCACCTTGCGCGCTTCGTAACGGTCCAGTCCGCGGTATTTCTCCGGGGCGTTGTCGTTGATCGCGGCCACCGGGGTGAACAGGTTGATCATCGGCAGGTTGTGGCGCACGCCCACCTGGTAATCGTTGAAGTCGTGCGCGGGGGTGACCTTGACCACGCCGGTACCGAACTCACGGTCCACGTAGTCATCGGCGATCACCGGGATTTCGCGGTCGGTCAGCGGCAGCTTGACCATCTTGCCGATCAGGTGCGCGTAGCGTTCATCTTCGGGGTGCACCATCACCGCGGTGTCGCCCAGCATGGTTTCCGGCCGGGTGGTGGCCACGGTCAGCGTGCCGCTGCCATCGGCCAGCGGGTAGCTGATCGACCACAGGAAGCCGTCTTCTTCCACGCTCTCCACTTCCAGGTCGGAAATGGCGGTCTT
>Ga0163161_10002715_pt1 | contig 12576 bp, 11 predicted proteins | sample S45metaG_FD_129847 | JGI IMG/M metagenome (GOLD analysis project Ga0163161, IMG submission 129847) | Switchgrass rhizosphere microbial communities from Kellogg Biological Station, Michigan, USA - S4-5 metaG | ecosystem: Host-associated > Plants > Roots > Rhizosphere > Soil | place: USA... | reverse complement strand
CGGCGCGCTCGGGGCAGCCACTCCAGGCTCGTCTCGGTATCCGTGGTCGGCTTGTACTCCAAGCCGACCCAGCCGGAGTAGCCGCGCTCGGCCAGCGCGCTCAGGTACCGGTCGAGGTCGAGCGCGCCGGATCCGGGTTCGCCTCGTCCGGGATGATCAGCGATCTGGACATGGCTGACCACGTCGGTATGTTGCGCGATCGCCTGGTCGAGATCGTCCCCGTTATTGGCCAGATGGAACAGGTCGCACAGGAATCCGACGTTCGGGTAGCCGGCGCTACGCACCGACTGCACCACGGCGACCGCGTCGTTCGCGGTACGCAACGGATACGGTTTGGGTCCGCTCACCGGCTCGACGAGAACGGTGGCCCCGATGCGATCCGCGGCGACCGCAGCGTGGCCCAGGTTCTCTCGGCCCAGGTCGTCCTGCTCGTCGGGTGAGGCATCGTCCACCCGGTTGCCGTAGAGCGCGTTGAACGCGGCAACGCCGAGTTGCTCGCCGATCCCGACCGCGACGTCGATGTTGTCGCGGAACTGCTGCGAACGACTGGGTATAGACAGCACGCCGCAGTCCGGCCCGGCCAGATCGCCGGCGAAGAAGTTCAGCCCGACGAGCTGCACACCGGCAGCGCGGACGGCTTGGACGAACGCGTCGACGTCGGCGTCGCCGGGCACCGGTCGGTCCGGCCACGGCCACCAGAACTCGACGGCATCGAATCCGGCCGCTTTCGCGGCGGCCGGACGCTCGAGGAGTGGGCGCTCGGTGAACAGCATCGAGCAGTTGGCGAGATAGCGAAGTCCGTGGTCAGGCATCGGCGCCTCCAACAGGGGTTGCGGATGAATCAGACGAAGCCGGGCACGGCGAGCCACGCGTCGCCGGCGTCCGACGCGTCGTCGCGGGCGACAACCGCTTCGATCAGGCCATACGGCCGGTCCGCAGCGATGAAGACCTCGCCGTCGTTCTTGAGCCCGAACGGCTCGAGGTCGACGAGGAAATGATGCTTGTTCGGCGCGGAGAACCTGACTTCGGCAACGTCGTCGCGGGATTCGAGCACCCGCTGGCCCATCAGGTAAAGCGTCTCCTGTAGCGCGCGGCTGTACGTAGTGGCGAAGGTGTCGAGCATCGTGCCGAGCACGTCGGCATAGGCGGCGTTCCAGTCGACGTCGATTCCCTCGTAGCGCCACCGGGCCACCAACGACGTGGCCAGGATGCGGTCATCGGCCTCGGGCAGCGTCGTATAGCGGTCCCTGAGGTAGCCCTTGAACTCGGACCCGGTGGACTTCAGGACGACCAGGTCCTGCACACCGGAGACGACCCAGACCTGTTCGGCCTCCCCACGCCCCTTCACGGTGACGACAGCGGTCCGGTCTCCGCCGCCGCGCCGCATGAACGCGTGGTCATGACCCTCTGGTCCGACCGGTATGCGGTTCCAGGCGTACTCCTCGACGCGAATCTGCGCGGAGTGTGCGGCGGGGGTGGCCTCGAGAAACCGTCGTCCAAGGGCGATGGCGTAGTCCTCCGGCGAGCTGACACCGTGCTCTTTGGCGTAAGCGAAGGCAGTGTTCTTCTGGGTGTCGGTGGGCAGCACCTCGGTCTGGTCGCCGTCGGTATGCGCCGCGGTGAATTCGCCTCGCAATGAGGTCGAGACGTTCAGATCGCGAATCTCGTGCCGCGGCGTGTCGCGGTAGATGCGCACTACCCGGTTCTCTGCCTTGCCGTACTGGTTGTTGCCGAGAGTGATACCCACCGGTCGCTCCTCACTGCTAATTCCACAATACGAAAGTTTGATATCGTTCTACGGAATTCTAGGGCGTGCTGACCGGCTCGTCAACGGCCCGGGCGGGCCAACTCGGAGATCCCTTCGATAGCTAGGCCGGTCAGCTCGTGCAGCTCGGCCGCGTTCGTGGCGCCGCAGTTGGCGGCGCGCAGCAGGTAGTCAGCCAGGGCACGTGCGGTGGCCGGCTCGTCGAGCACCCCCGAGCCCGTGTGGTCGAGGTAATTCCGCAGACGTCCCGACGCCCGAGGAAGGCCGTCGCGGTAGAAGCCGAAGGTCGCGGCGTATCGGGTCGGCAACTGGGCCGGGTGCATATCCCAGCCCTGGTAGTAGCCGCGCTCGAGCGACCGTCGGACGAGCCCGAGGTGCAGCCGCCAGGCATCGCGCACGGCTTCGTCATCGCCGACCGGCAGGATGTTGGTCGAGCCGTCCGACAACCGGACGCCGGTTCCGGCCGCGGCCGCCTGCATTACCAATTTGGCGTAGTCGGCCACCGGATGCGCCATGCTCTGGTACTCCGCGGCGATACCGCAGAAGGCCGAATAGTCGTAGGTGCCGTAATGCAGGGCCGTACATCGCCCATCCGCCGCATGCACCATGCGGGCGACGAGCGCGGTGCCATCGGGACCGAGAATCGCCTGTGGTGTCTCCACTTGGATTTCGAACCGCAATGTTTCTACGTCGAGGTTGAACGTCTGCTCGAACTGTTCGCAGATATGGACCATGGCGGCCACCTGGTCGACGCTGGTGGCCTTGGGCAGCGTCGTCACGAAGCCGTCGAGCGGCGCCTGCGCGGCTACTAGTTGTCCCACCACGATGGCCAACGTGCGCAGACCGCGGCGCCGCGTAGGCGCCTCGAGGCACTTCATCCGGATGCCGAAGAACGGTGCGGCCGTGCCCTCGCGAATACTTGTCGCGAGGTCGCGCGCAGCCGAGGATGCGTGCCCGTCCTCGACCTCGTCGCTCCGTGCGCCGTACCCGTCCTCGAAATCCACCCGCAGGTCCTCGACGGGCTCGCTGACGAGCTTGCTGCGCACCCGGGACTCGAGATCGACGGCATCTGCGCCCTGCTCGTCCACGAGCGCGGCGAATATCGAGTTGTGCTCGTCTAACGTGGCAAGCGCCGCATCGCCCCACTCACGGCACACCGTGCTCCGATATCGATCGGCTGGCACATACACCGTGTGGACCGGCTGGCGACCTGGACGATCGCCAGGAAACTGCCGGGCGAGGGCCGCGTCGGCGCGGGCAAGCCGCCGGTCGAGGTCGTCGTTGAGCCGATCGAGGTCGACATCGGTGCTGACCGCCATCGGGACCCCCTGACCGAATCTTCTGTGATGCGGATACTATCTTTCGCACAACGGAAGTCAACGGGCTTGCTTGGGCGCGGGCAGTCGCCTCCTGTGCGTGGTTGGTACGGGTGGGGCTGCTGAGGCCCTCAGGAGTGCTCGGCCGTCCCACCCATGCGCGGGACAGGGCGGGTGGCCGTCGACGGCGAGTCGGAGTCTGCTCTGAACGCGCGTTGTCGGCATCGGCAGGTTGTCCGTACCACGCCGACCAACGAGGAGGATGTCGCCATGGAGACCTGGGACGCGGTACGAGCGCGCCGCAACGTGCGCCAATACGCCGACGAGCCGATCGCCCGGGCGGATCTCGACCGCATTCTCGACGCCGGGCGACGCGCACCCTCGGCGGGTAACTGGCAACCATGGGACTTCGTGGTCGTCACCGATCGAGCCCGGCTGGTCGAGCTATCGAAGGTCTGGGCGCGGGGCGGCCGGCACATCGCACACTCCGCCGCGACGATCGCGATGGTCGCGGCCGAGCCCGAAGACGCGCGCCGTCGCGAGTTGTTGTACTACGACTTCGGCCAGGCGACGGCAAACATGATGCTGACCGCGACCGACCTCGGTATCGGATCCGGCCATTCGTCCGTTGGCGATCAGGAGCAAGCGCAGCGGCTGCTGGGCTTTCCGGACGGCTACCTGTGCCTCTTCCTGATCGGTCTGGGTTACCCAGCCGACCGACCGCTGCGGCCGCTGGTCAAGCCCGACCGGCGACCGTTCGATGAGGTTGTGCACTGGGACCACTGGTAGCAATGCGAGTTCCCAACGGATGGCTTGCCCGCAAATGCCGCACAGCTGATCCCATTGCGGGCTGTGGACCACGCCGGAGGTCGAAATCTCGGCTGAGATCGGCAACGAGCAATAAACTCCGGCGATGGCGTTCCGGACGCGCAAGGACACGAAGATCGCCCTCATCAAGCAGATTCCGCTCTTCGCCTCGCTCGGGAAGGCGCAGCTCGCGCAGGTTGCCTCCATTGCGGACGAGATTGACCTGCCGGAAGGCACGGTTCTGACGCGCCAGGGCGATCGCGGCCGAGAGTTCTTCGTCCTGATCGACGGGGAGGCCGAGGTACGCCGCAACGGCAGGAAGCGAGCGACTATCAAGTCTGGCGACTTCTTCGGTGAGATAGCGCTCGTTTCCGACCGGCCGCGTACTGCGACCGTCACTGCGACCAAGCCAGTGCGAGTGCTTGTTATCACGGATGCGAGCTTCCGCGCAGTGCTGCTGCGTACGCCCGAAATCGGGCTGAAGATATTGGCGGCCTTTGCCGAGCGGGTGCCAGCGGACGCAACCTAGCGATTCCCCTAACCGATTCAGCATCGGCCGGAGAGCCGCCATTCGCGTAGGCGCCTCGATCACCGACCCGGCCAGACATACCTGATGTCGGGGGCCTTCTCCTCGTTGTCGGCGCCGTCGGTGCGATCCACGATGACGAACCCGTGTCGCTCGTAGAATGCCTGAGCGCGCCGGTTCGACTCGAAGACCCAGAGGGTGAGGCCGCTCGGGCTTCGAGCCTTGGCGTGTTCGATCAGCGCCGATCCGACGCCTCGCGACTGAGCCACCGGATCGACGAACAACCAGTCCACCTCGAAACCGTCCAATACCAGCAAGCCCAACGCGGTCTCGTCCTCCCAAGCCAGCCAGGCCTCGCGCTGGGCGATCATGACGTCCGCGACGAACGCGTGGGTTTCCTCGTCGGTGTGGATCCCGTGCGGCATCTCCGGCCAAGCGGCGTGGCGTGACCGCAAGTAGATCCCCGTCGCAGTGGACGCATCGGCCGCAGCGCCTCGAACAATCCGCAACTGGCCGGCAGCATCGCCGCCGACCGCGTGACCGGCGCGGCCTCGCGCGCGTTCATGGCGGGAGTGGCTATCCCTGGGTGTCACTTCGCTAGCTCCAGTCATCGAACATGCACACAGCCCAGTATTTCCATTTCCGGGGCCAACAGCTGATCCCAGTTTCCGGCGAACAGCAAAGGACAGGCCGCCTGAAGCAGATCCGCGGCGCTGAACTCGCCGCCGACCGTCTCCGCCGGCGGATTCGGATCGCCCCGGCGATCAAGGCTTCGCCATCGGTCGCGTAGTCCGTATCCAGCACAGGCAGGCCGGGACGCCGAGACCAAGACGAGGCTAGAACTCGAAGTCGTCGGTAATCAGCGATTCACGGTGAGCTTTAACGCCATCGGCGTCATCGAGCTTCTTTGGGCGCGGGCTCGACAGTGGTGTCGCAGGACGGGACCCAGGCGGCCGCGAATGCCGCTGGCGGCTAAGGGGGTCTGCCACGATAGGTTCTCCACCCATGGTGGAGCATGTATCGCCGGACGGGTTCTTGGGTGGTGCCCTTTTCGGGGCGTTAGTGACTTCGTTAGCTGCCTATTTGATATGGGGAAAGGGACGGAACGCGACTAAAGTCCAGTTACTAGCCGCCCAGGCGAACGAGGCAGCCGCGCAGGCCAGCGAGCGGGCGACGCTGATCGAAGCAGCGCAGGATCGCGCGCAGGATCGCGCGGAGTACGAAAGAAAGCTCGCGGCGACGCGGACGGCAGCCGAAAAGGATCGCGAGCAGGATCGCGCGGAGTACGAGAAAGAACTCGCGGCGACGCGGACAGCAGCCGAAAAGGATCGCGAGCAGGATCGCGTGGACTACGAAGAAGGGCTCGCTACGGCACGCGAGGGTTATCACAGAGCACGCGCTGAAGCGACGTGGCGATCCCTAAGCGTGGGTCGCACTGATTGGCACGACTCCTTGCCTTCCCTTACCGACGGTCGCCTGGCTGGAAAGATGGATTGAGCAAAATCAACCCAACCGCACCCGTTGAATGAGTCATTAGAGTATGGGCCTGCGAGGCCTCGCGCGATTCGGCAGTCGCTGTCGCTCCAATCTGAAGAGTAAGCGTCTTGAGCCTCGCCGAGTGCGTCCGGTGCGCTCCTAATTCGGTTCAATCCCTCCCGCCGAGAGTTGATCGGCCTCTCCCCGTGCAGCAACACGGACCGTCGGTATCTCGTCACGCGTCGGTTGGCGCGTGCGATCAAGCACGTAGACCGAACGGCGGGCCCGCTACCGACCTAGCCCACGCGACCAATTACTTCTCAGGGCGCCCCGGACGGTCTCTCCCCGCTTGACCGGCAAGGGTGATCTGATCAAGTTCGGGCAGGGCACGGCGTCGTCGAGCCGATCGCGCCGACACCCGCAAGGCCGTATAGGTGAGCCTGTCGCACAAGTGGCGGCGCCGCTGCACGGCGCGGGATCTGCACTTGCCTCGTGCCCGAGGCGTTCACTCCTGGAGCGGCTCGCATCGTGCCAGAGGAGTCCGAGAGCGGTCTGTGTATGGCGGTGTTGTCCTCCTGGCGACGGTGGCTTCCGCGAAATGATGCCGGGGAAGCGCGGCGGGCGTGGCGGTAAAGTTAGTGACATGTCACGTAACGGCAAGGCCGGCCTGGAGCCCGCCGGCGGATGGCTTGACGTGGACCAGCGGCGGGCGTGGCTGGCCTATATCCGGGTTCAGCTGCGCCTGACGTATGAGATGAATCGCCAGCTCCTCGCGGACAGTGGCCTGTCGCTGCCCGATTACGACGTGCTGACCGCGCTGAGCGTCGCCGACGGGGGGCGGATGCAGATCACGGTGCTAGCCGCGCAGATCGGGTGGGAGCGCAGCCGGGTGTCGCATCACGTGCGGCGGATGAGCGCTCGAGGCCTCGTGACGTGCGGCCTGTCCGCTGCCGACCGGCGGGTCACCGAGGTGACTCTCACGGGCCGCGGGCGGCAGGCGCTGGAGGAAGCGGCACCGGGGCACGTGGATCTTATCCGGCGCCTGTTCTTCGGGGGTCTGCCGGCCGGCCTCGTGGGGCCGCTCAGCGAGGCGCTGGAGAGCGTGTACGCCAACATCATCGAGCAGGGCTCGCTCCCGCCGCCCGTCGACTGGCACCCGGCGAAGGACTGACGGATCGTTGCCCCTGCCACCTGGGATCAGGCAGCGGGCAATCACCGCGCCGGGGGCGCGCGACGCGCCAGCCGCTATTTCCGCGGCAGTAGGCAGGCGAGCCTGCCGGGCCCGGCGCCACCTGGCCTCCGCGTGTCCCGGACCTGGGAGCCGGCTCAGGCGACCCGGCTCGTCAGAGCCTTCCCGGTCGACAATTACGTGACATGTCATGTTGACCATTACGTGACGTGTCACGTATGTTGGCTGAGGGGTACCGGTGAGTGACCCGTGGGGGCCGGGACCCGTGACGACCGACATGGAGCCGCGACATGAAAGAAGTGGAACGCGATCGGGCGAGGTGGGGACAGACGGTGTCGCCGCCGGGAGCGGCCAGGTCGCCAGTTCGGCGGCCCCGGTGACGCTGGCGCGCCGGCGCACCGTGGTTCACCGGGTGGTGCCGGCGCAGCTGGCCTGCCGCATCGGCGTCCGGGCGCGGGCTGGGGAGAACAACGCCTGGCCTGCGGTGGTCTCCATCGCGCTGGGATCGTTCGCGCTGGTGTTCTCGGAGGTGATCCCGGTCGGCCTGCTCGCGGACATCAGCGGGCACCTGCGCGTCTCGATCGGGACCGGCGGGCTGATGGTTGTGGTACCGGCCGTGGCCGCCGCGGTCGCCGCGCCGGTGTTGACCCTCTGCTCGGCCCGGCTGGAGCGGCGCAGGGTGCTGGTCAGCCTCAGCGCGCTGGTCCTGGTCTCCGACGTGATCGCCGGCATCGCGCCGGACATCTGGGTGATGCTCGCGGCCCGCGCGGTGCTGGGCGTGGGCGTAGGCGGGTTCTGGGTGTTCGGGGCCGGCGCCGCGATCAGCCTGGTCAGCGAGCAGGCCCGGGGTACGGCGATGGCGGTGGTCAGCTCGGGGATCTTCATCGCGACGGTCGCCAGCCTGCCGACGGCGTCGCTGATCGGCACGCTCACCACGTGGCGGGCGGCGTTCGCGGTCGCGGCCGTCTTCGCGGCGATTGCCGTGGCCGCCCAGCTTGTCGCGGTGCCGCGCCTGGGCGCCGGCGGCCGGATCCGGCCGAGGTCGCTGCTGACGGTGGTCACGCTGCCGGTCTCGCGGATAGGCCTGGTGGCGGCGGGCGCAATCTTCTTCGCCAACTTCGTCGCCTACACGTACATCGGCCCGCTGCTACACACCCGGGCCGGCCTCGGCGCCAGCGCGGTCACGCTCGTGCTGCTCGGGTTCGGCTTGGCCGGCGCGGCTGGCAACTTCACCGCCGGCGTCACCGTGCGCAGACACCTACGGGCCAGCCTGATGGGCTCGGGCCTGCTGATCGCCGTCAGCGCGCTGCTGCTCGCGACCGTCGCCGGCGCGCGCCCGCTGACCATCGCGCTGGTGGCGGTCTGGGGCTTGGGCTTCGGGGCGGTGCCGGTGGCCGCGCAGAGCTGGATGGCGCGGGCGATGCCGGCCAACGTCGAAGGAGGCCTGGCCTTGTTCGTGTCGGCGCTGCAAGGCTCGTTGGCCGCCGGCTCGGCGGCCGGCGGCGTGATCTATGAGGCCGTCGGACCGGGCGGCGCCCTCGCGGTGGCTGCGGCCGTCGCGGCCGCTGGATCACTCGCGTTGCTGGGCCGGGCCGGCGCAGCCATCAGCTTGCTGTCAGCCGGCTCCGCCGATCTGGCCCGCGAGGCGGCCCGAGTGGCGCCGGCACCGTCGCCAGGCATGACTGAAGCAGCGCACAACGAACACGCTGACGTTGCCGTTCGCGGCCATTCCGAGGCCGCCATCAGGAAGGAACTGCCATGCCCAACGCGGTTGTGATGACCGGGTACGGACCGCCTGAGGTACTGAAGTGGGCCGGGGTCCCGCTGGCCGAACCGGGTGAGGGACAGATCAGGATCAAAGTCAAGGCTGCAGGCATCAGCCCGACCGATCTCGCCCTACGCGCCGGCTATCTCAAGGCCATCCCGCTGCCCCCTAACGCCGTGCTCGGTTTCGAGGCAGCAGGCACCGTCGACGCGGTCGGGCCCGGTGTCACCGGCACGTCCACCGGCGACGCCGTCACGGCCCTGCTGTTCAGCCTGGGCGGCTACGCCGAGTACGCGGTGGCGTCGATCTGGACCCGCAAGCCAGACACCGTGTCGTGGATCGATGCGGCCGCGCTGCCCAGCTCGGCCGAGGCGGCCGTCGGTGTCCTGCGGGAGCTGAACGTTAAGAGCGGTGAGACGCTGCTGCTGTTCGGCGGCGGCGGATCGGTCGGCGTCATCGCGACGCAGCTCGCGGTCGCCCAGGGAGTCAGGGTGATCAGCGCGGTCGGCGACCACGACGAAACGCTCGCCCGCGCGTTGGGAGCCACGCCGGTGCGCTACGGCGCGGGCGTGGCCGCCCGGGTCCGCGCGCTGGGCGCGGTGGACGCCGTGTTCGACGCGGCCGGCAACGGTGTCCTGGCCGACGCGATCGCCCTGGCTGGCGGCCCCAAGCGGGTCATCACCCTGTCCGACCCGGCCGCCGCTGACTTCGGCGTCACGCTGTCTGAGCCAACGCCCGACCGTGCCCCCGGTGCTCTGGATGAGACAATCGCCCTGCTGGCCGACGGCCGGCTCCACCTGCGGGCGCGCCAATCCATACCCATGCAAGAGGCCGCCGAGGCCCACCGGCAGCTGGAAAGCGGCAACGTCCACGAGCGCATCATCCTCACCCTCAACTAGCGCCATCCGCGCAGCGGCAGCCGAGCCAGCCGCTCGGAACATGCTGCCGGGACCCACACGGAGGTTCGGCCGGTGACACCAGGTACGGACGCTCAGCCAGGCGAGATGAGCCCGGTTGACGGCTCCCCGGCGCGCGAACCGGTCCGCTACCGCCCCGCGCAAGACCCGCGGGAGGTCCCGGCGATGATCTTGGGCTCGTGCCTGGCAGGGATCGACTCCACGGTGGTCGCCGTCGCGCTGCCAACAATCGGACGGAACCTGAAACCGTCGACTGGATCCGCGTCCACCAGTCCTTCGGACTGCTCCGCAACGACATCCGCGACGCCCGAGTCGATCACGTCGTTCGAAACCGACAGGAGGTAAGAGGTAACCAGCATGGCTGCGGAAAATCTTGCAATCGACCGCGAGCCCGCCGTCGGAGTCATCGGTGCCGGACACGCCGGCTTGGCTTGGGCTCGAACGGCATTACGGGCCGGTCGGCAGGTCGTCATAGCGAACAGCCACGGACCGGATTCGCTGCGATCAACCGTAGCGGCCCTAGGCGAAGGAGCCCTTGCCGGGACGGTTGACGACGCCGTGGCTTGCGCAATCGTGGTGCTGGCCGTGCCGTGGGCGGCCGTTGCCTCGGCCGTATCGGGCGTTGACTGGGAAGGTCGAACAGTCGTCGACGGCACCAACCCGTTGCTCTTCCCGGACCTGACGCCGGCTCCGCTGGGCGGCCGCACATCAAGCGAGATCGTCGCCGGCCTCGTTCCCGGCGCGCGGCTCGTCAAGGCCGCCAGTCACCTTTCGGCCGAGCTCCTCGGTCAGGATCCGATTCTTTCCGGCGGCCGACGTGTCATCTTCGTATCTGGCGACAACGCGCCGGCCAAGCAGGCGATTATCGATCTGTTCAACGCCGCCGGCTTCTATCCCATCGACCTGGGCGACCTCGTGTCCGGCGGCCGCATGCAGCAGTTCGGGTGACCCCTCGCCGGGCGCAACCTCCTCCAGGGCGCGACCTGACGTCCCGGCTCAACCATCCGCTCGTATGCGCACTTGATCGTCAAGTGACGCTTTGACCATCAACGCAAGGAGATTTCACGACATGAACGTGGCACTCACCGGCGCGACCGGCTTCATCGGATCGCACGTACTCACCGAACTACTCAAGCACGGCCACCAAGTCACGGCCCTCGTCCGCGACGACGCCCAGGCCGAGGCCGTCTCGGCCCGCGGCGCTACCCCAGCCGTCGTCGACCTCTACGACACGCCAGCCCTGGTGCGCCTGCTGACCGACACTGACGGCGCTATCCACAACGCCAGCCCCGGCGACGCGACCAGCGCCGACTTCGACTCGGCCGTCGTCGACGCCGCCGTCGACGCATTCACCGGAACGGGCAAGCCCTACCTGCACATCAGCGGCGGCTGGGTCTATGGCAACAACTCCCTCATCACCGAGGACTCTCCCTTCAACGCACCCCCGTTGGTGGCGTGGAGAGAACAGATCGAACGCCGGGTCCTCGACGCCGAGGACATGCGCGGCGTCGTGGTCGTCTCCGGCGTCGCCTACGGCGACGGTGGCGGCGGGGTGCCCGGGGTACTTCTCGGCTCGCCCCGCGACGACGCCGGCAACCTGATCATGCTCGGCACCGGGCGGCAGCACTGGGCCACCGTCCACGTCGCCGACCTCGCCGACTTCTTCCGCCGCGCCCTGGAGAACCCCCAGGCCCGCGGCTACTACGTCGTCGGCGACGGAATCAACTCGACCGTCGCCGAGCTGACCCAAGCCGCCGCTGACGCCGTCGGCGCACCGGGAGCCGTTCCCGGCTCGGACGAGGAGGCCCGAGCCCGCCTCGGCGACTACTTCGCCGGGGTCCTCCTGCTCGACCAGGGCACGGTCGCGGCCAAAGCCCGAACGGAACTGGACTGGCAGCCGACTCACCCAGCGCTCGTCGAAGAGTTCCGCCACGGCAGCTACCGCACCTGATGACCAAACGACGACTCGGCCGCTGACCGGAGCCCGTGGCGTACAGCCAGACCCAAGGCCGCCGCCTCCGAACCACAGGTAACACACTCCAAAGGGTGTTGACGCCGATCTCAAACGACGATCGCACCATCTGGATCCGCTCGCTGGGGCGCAAACGCTGTCAAGATCAATAATTCAGGCCACCAGGGCGCGCTCGGGGAACCGAGAGACACGCCCAGAATGATGCCGAAGCCGGCGGCAGAAACCGACCCCCATCCGGCAACGGCAGCGGTCTGTGGACTGCCTCCAACAGTCGCAGTACGTCGCGCGCTCACCGCTGCGAATGAATTCTTGAAGCTGGATCGTCAGGCCGAACTGATCCTCGCCATCAGTCCTGTCCGAGTCCGGGGTCAACGCGGTGCACGGCCATGGTGATCTCGAGGAAGCGGTCTCTGATTGGCCTCGCCCGACTCATCGGCGCGCCCTGAATGAGGCCGACACCTGCGCTCCGGTCCTTCAAGCAGTTCAGCCTTGACAGACTGACCGGGCTGGGCCTGCGTGATTTAACTTGATCAGTCAAGTTAGTCACGGGACTCCAGCGGTGCCGCGCCGCAGTGGCTGCTGCAGCTGGCACCAGTGTGCTGCTGATCCCCGGCACCGGCTCGACCCCGGTCGCCTGAGGGAGAATCCCGCCGCCGAACACGTGGCCCTCGATGACCGGGCACTTCGCGAACTGGTGGCGTCGGCGCGTGGCCGAGTTAGTTGGCTGGCGAGGTGTCGATGCGCGACACTATGCGGTCTGCGTCGCGGCCGAGGCGTCGCAGCTGCTCGGGCGACAGGACGTCGATGACCAGCGACCGCACATGCGCAACGTGCCCGGGTGCG
>Ga0163161_10002712_pt1 | contig 12585 bp, 11 predicted proteins | sample S45metaG_FD_129847 | JGI IMG/M metagenome (GOLD analysis project Ga0163161, IMG submission 129847) | Switchgrass rhizosphere microbial communities from Kellogg Biological Station, Michigan, USA - S4-5 metaG | ecosystem: Host-associated > Plants > Roots > Rhizosphere > Soil | place: USA... | reverse complement strand
GCGGGCGATCGCCGTCTCCGGCACGGCACGCTCGGGGCTGCTGCCCGACATTCCCACCGTCGCCGAAAGCGGACATCCCGGCTTCGATGCAACCTTCTTCGAAACGCTGATGGCGCCATCGGGCCTGCCGGCCGCCACCGTCGAGAAGATCCAGCGCGACGTGCGAACCGCGCTCCAGACGCCGGCCAACAAAGCCCGGCTGGCAGAGATGGACCTGCGCGTGGAGGGCAACAGCCCGCAGGAAGCACAACGACGCAGCCAGGACGACTTCGCCAAGTGGGGCGCGGTCGCGCAGCGTACCCAGCTGCAGCTGGACTGAGAGGGGTCGGCCGCGCCTCGATGCCGCAGGCCGACGACTTCAGCTGAACGCCGGCGCGAGCCCGTCCCAACACAGGTACTTGACCTCCAGGAACTCCTCGATGCCGAGGTGCGAACCTTCGCGCCCCAGGCCGCTCTGCTTCACGCCGCCGAACGGCGCGACTTCGTTCGAGATCAACCCGCAGTTAATGCCGACCATCCCGGCCTCGATAGCCGCCGACGCGCGCCAGATGCGGGCGGCATCGCGACTGTAGAGATAGGCGGCCAGTCCGTATTCGGTCGCGTTGGCGATAGCAAATGCTTCCTCGTCCTTCTCGAAACGAAACAGCGGTGCGAGCGGTCCGAAGGTTTCTTCCCGCGCGAGCGCCATTTGCGCGGTCGCACCGCCCAATACAGTCGGTTCGTAGAAGCGGCCTCCGAGCGAATGGCGCTGCCCGCCTTGCAGAACCGTCGCGCCATGCGCAACGGCGTCCGCAATGTGTTCCTCGACTTTCCGGACGGCCGCGTCATCGATGAGCGGACCGAGTTGCACGTCCGCCTCCAGTCCATTTCCGACGCGCAGTCTCCGGACACGCTCCACCAGCTTGGCGGCAAAAGCCTCGTACACGCCGGCCTGCACGAGCACCCTGTTGGCGCTGATGCACGCCTGCCCGGTGTTACGGAATTTAGCAGCAACCACGCCGTCTGCCGCGGCATCGAGGTCCGCATCGTCGAAGATGATGAATGGCGCGTTTCCCCCCAGTTCCATCGAGCATTTCTTGATGGTGCCTGCGGCCTGGGCCAGCAGCACGCGCCCGACCTCGGTCGAACCGGTGAAGGTGATCTTGCGCACGAGCGGATGCGATGTGAGCTGGTTGCCGATGTCGCGCGTGTCGTTGCCGGTCACCACGTTGAACACGCCCGCGGGCACGCCGGCGCGCCGGGCCAGTTCCGCCAGTGCCAGGGCCGTGAGCGGCGTCTGGCTCGCAGGCTTGACAACCATGCTACAGCCGGCGGCCAGCGCGGGGCCTGCCTTGCGCGTGATCATGGCCGCAGGGAAGTTCCAGGGCGTGATGGCTGCACACACGCCGATCGGCTCCTTCAGTACCACGATGCGCTGGGTGTCCTTGGGCGCCGGGATCACGTCACCGCGTACCCGCTTGGCTTCCTCGGAAAACCACTGGAGGAACGATGCTGCGTACTGGATCTCGGCTTTGGCTTCGGCCAGCGGTTTTCCCTCTTCCAGGGTGATCAAGGTTGCCAAGTCATCGCTGTGCAGGACCATGAGGTCGTACCAGCGGCGCAGCAGGTCCGAGCGGTGCTTGGCCGTGGTGCGGCGCCAGTCGAGGAAGGCGCGGTGCGACACCTCGACGGCGTGCGCTGTCTCGTCCTGCCTGAAGCGAGGGAGCTCGACGAGCGGCTCGTCGGTCGCAGGATTGCGCAGGGTGTACTTGCCGTGCGGCGTCGTGCCGATCCACTCGCCGCCGACGAAGGCGGCGTTGCGGAACAGCTCTGGATCTTTCAGCAGATTTTTCATGGTTCGCTGCATCAGCCGATGCGCTTGGTTTCGAATCGAATGGGCAGAGGTGTCGCCAGCCCGGCCGCGCGCGCGAGGTCGAGGATCATGCCGGCGACCACCACGTCCTGCAGTCCGGAGCCGACAGACTTATACATGGCCACATCGCCTTCACGGCGAGAGGCCGTGACCTTGCCGGACATCAGGTCGTTCAGGCTCACGCACTTGGCGTCGGGCTCGACACCGTCTCGATGGGCCGCCAGCATGTCGCCGGATTCCTCGAGCACTTCCTCCACGTTGTCACAGACGACAAGACTGGCGAGCGCCACCACACTGCTGTCGACTTCGCGCTGGTCGGGAAGCGTCGACCCGATGGAGACGACCGTCGCATGGGACGCGAGCCAGGCGCCGTGCAGGATGGGCTTCTCACCATACGAGCGGGCCGCGGCGAGCACGATGTCGGCGCCGCCGACGGCTTCAGCGGGCGAATCGACGGCATATGCATGAACGCCCAGCTCGGAGCCCAGGGCGTCGGCGAACGCCGCGCGCTTGGCCGGCGTCGGGCTGTAGATCCGGATCTCCTGGAGCTCGCGCACCGCGGCAATGGCCAGCGTGTGCATGCGTGCTTCCAGTCCGCTGCCAAGGACGGCGAGCCTCGCGGCCCCTGGCGGCGCCAGGCGGTCAAGGGCCGCAGCAGATGTGGCGGCCGTGCGATATGCGGTGACCAAGTTGCCGTCGACGATCGCGGCCAGCGAGCCCGTGGTTGCATCGAACAGCACCACGGCGTACTCGAGCTGCCGGCCCGCCGGCCCGAACGCCATGCCCATCAGCTTGGCGCCGTAGTAGCGGGAGCCCGGCGGCACCGCCGTCATGGTCCGCAGCGAGGCACGCTCGGCCGCGCCCGCGGCGATCGTGCGCCGGGGAACCGCCTGAGGGCCCAGGGGTCGTGCGTAGGTTTCCTGCAAGGCGCGCACAGCGGGCAGCCACTGGAAAACGGCTGCAGCGGTTTCGGACGAAACAAACACCGGTGCATCGGGCGCATCGTTCGCGGAGAGATCGAGATTGGAAGAGGTCATTCGAATTTCAGCTTGGCTTCGTGGATGACGCGCCTGTACAGATCGGTGTCGTAGCGCACCTGATCGATCAACAGGCCTGGAGGGCCGGAACGCGGGAGCATCCCGAGTTCGCGGAAGCGTGCTTTGAGCGCTTCGTTTTTCAGTACAGTGTTCAGTGCCTGGTTCAGGCGCTCGACGGTGGACGCGGGAGTGCCCAGCGGGGCGAAGATCCCGAGCCAGGAATTCGTCTCCATGCCCTTAAGCCCCGCTTCCGCCACCGTGGGAACGTCCGGCAGCCGCGGATCGCGATCGGTGCCCGATACCGCGAGGATCCTGACCTTGCCCATCTTCGCGAGTTCGATGGCTGTCGCGTCAAAGGTGAGATCGACCCTGCCCGCCGCCACTTCGGTGAGCGCACTCGAGGTGGACCGAAACGGAACATGGACCAGATCAGTGCCGGTCAAGGCCTTGAACAGCTCGCCGCCAAGGTGCGCTCCACTGCCCGGACCGGCGCTGCCGTAGCTCAGCTTCCCGGGGCTCTTGCGTGCGTAGTCGATGAACTCCCGCAGCGTTCTCACTGGCAGCTGCGCATTGACGACCAGGGCGATGGGATAGACCGAAGCGATGCCCACCGGTGCGGCGGCCGTGAGCGCGTCGTATTTCACCGACGGATCGACCAACGGAAGGATGCTGTAGGCGATGTTGGTGAGCAGCAGCGTGTTGCCGTCCGGCTTGGCACCGAACACGGCGGCTGTTCCGATCCGCGTCCCGCCGCCCGGCCGGTTCTCGATGATCACGGGCTGCCCCAGCGCATAGCCCAACTGCTCGCAGATGACCCGTGCACCGATGTCAGTGAAACCGCCCGCAGCGTAGGGCACGATCACGCGAACCACGTCGGAGGCACGGGCCGATGAAAGCAGCAGTCCGCCGATCCCGCCGATGAATGTGCGACGCCCGAGGAGTGTCATGGTCTTGTCTCGTTTCTTCTTTGGAGGCGATGACTGTCCGCCAACTGGCTTCAGCAGGGATGCCGACCGACCATAAACTCGCTGTCGGGGTCGGCTGTCACCGGAAGCCCGGAAGCGATCAGGCCCTGGCGAAGCACCTTCAAGAACCGGTCGGGAATACGCATGGCCGGCGCGCGCAGCGGGCCACCGTTGAAACCGGCGAGCCAGTCCTGGTACTTCCACATGGTCCGGTTCAGGACCGAGGTGCCGCCGATGTAGGCCTGGGTGGCGGCTCCATTGGCACCGCGTGCCGGGTTGACCTTCCAGTACAGCTCCATCGCCTCCTCCCACTTGCCGGTGCGGGCAAGTTCGAAGGCGCGCGGATAGTAGTCACCCATCCACTGCGTGTTGCTGGTGCCGGAGAACTGCATCTTCATCACGCTCATGAGCGGGATGGCGTCGCCTTCGATGGGACAGCTGATGACGACCTCGTCGCGGAAGTGGTGGTACATCTCGCACACGCCAGCGGGCAGCGGAAAGCCCTGCTCCGACTTGATCGCCACGATGTTCGGACATGCCTTCAGGAGGCTGCGTACAAATGCGACCGACATGCCTGCAGGATGGATGCGCTCGAAGCCCCAGGCGGGCAGAGGAAACAGCATCACCGCCAGGTTCGTGGCGTCGCACAGTTCCTTGGTGTAGTCGAAGACTTCCTGTTCCGTCGTGGGCCAGAACTGCGCGGGATAGGACAGCAACACCATGGTGGCGCCGGCGGCCTCAGCCAGTTTGACCGCCTGGATGTTCTCGGCCAGCGTGTTGAAGGCCGCATGGAAGAACAGGCCGAATCCTGGACCCGCGGTCTCTGCCGCCCAGGCGGTGAACTGTGCGTTCTCTTCCGGCGTGATGGCAACTTCGGCGCACAGCAGCGTGTGCTTGAACCCGAGTTCCTTGGACAACGCCACGTCGTGGCGTATGCCGCGCTCGTTCAATTTCTTCAGATCGGCCGAGTAACTCGGAATGGTCACGGAAGAGCAGCCGATCAGGTGGTCACGGGCCCAGGCCCGGGCGTCTGCGCGCTTGTAGGGAAGCATGTTGTCTCGATTCGCTGGTGGTGGAATGAAAGCCGCCCTCGTCGAGGTACGGCACCGCATGCCAACGACTTTAGGTTTGCCGTGCGCAACGAGCGAGAGTGCGCACGCGATAGCAGCTATGCGCTCAAGCGAAACCTGAGGCTGTGCGGCCTTCTTCCGAGAGGATCCCGGGTGCTATCGAAAGCAGGAGTGCATGGACTTCCCGCGTCGCGAGCGTGTGCGGCCGGTGACGGGCAACGGCGAGCACGATGGCACGCGACAGCACCGGCTCGACGATCTTCAGCGCCACCAGCCGGTGCCGATCGTGCGGCGCAATGGACGGGGCGGTGATGGCATAGCCCGCGGCGGAGGCCGCAGCTTCATGCTGCAGCCGGATCGAGTTCGCCTCGGCGACCACCCGCAGCGATAGGCCCCTCTTGCGCGCGAGCAACACCAACCGTTCGCGCAGCGGGTGAGGATCGCCCGGCAGCACCAGCGGCAAGCGGGTGACCTCCTCGAAGCGGATGTCGGAGCGACTTGCAAGCGGATCACTACTGGCGGCGACGAGGCACAGGGGCCCCTCCATCAGCACGGGCTCGTCGGCGCTCGCTTCGCCGCCGTCGCGCAGCAGCAAGGACAGGTCCAGCCGCCCCTGATCCAGCATTTCCTGCAACTGCGAACTCGAGCCTTCCGTCAGATGCAGTCGCACCTGGGGGAACTGCTCGAGGATCCGCTGGTACAGGGGGCCGGCAAGTGCGGGCACGGTCGAGGGCAGAAGTCCGAGGCGCACATCGCCGACCGGCACTCCGCGGCTCGCGCGGAGGTCGTCGGCAAAGCTCTCCGACTCGGCGATCAGGCGCTTGATGCGCGGATAGAGTTGCTCGCCCAGCTCGGTCAGGACGACACCGCGTCCTGTGCGGCGAAACAGGCGTGTGCCGGCGTCGCGCTCGAGTTGGGCGATGCACCGGCTGACAACCGACTGCGGAACATCCGCCGCCAAGGCCGCGCGCGACACCGCCCCCAGCTCCGCCACTTTGACGAAATGGTGCCAGGCCGCGTCGACAATGGACTTCATGCCCGTGATTTTCGCCGCCCTTCACTGTCGATGAGCAACTGCATCTACATGGGCTGGCCGAGGTACTGGTAGGTCTGCAGCATGAGCGCGGCCGACTTTTGCGGCTCCAGGACAGGCTGTTGCTCGGACCTGCACAGCTGCAGTGAAGCATTCCACACGGTCGAAACGCGCTCGAACCGACGCTTCGAGTAGGCTGCCAAAGCCTCTTCGACATCCGCCTCGGCCTGCATGCACTGTGCAAGGACCACGGCGTCCTCGATGGCCATGCCGCCGCCGGACGTCATCTGGGGGGTCGGCGAATGCGCGGAATCTCCCACGAGCACGATGCGGCCACGATGCCACGGGGCGGGTACTAGCGTCACGTCGAAGGGGCGTACCAGGACCTGCTGGGGGCTCGTGACCAGCGCCAGCGCATCCTGGATCACAGGAGCGGTGAAGCCGGCCAGCCGCTCGCGCACCAGGACATCCAGCTGGTCGTCCGGCCAACGCATGTGCTGGGCACTGTTCTCCAGAAAGAACAAGTAGCACATCTCCTTGGACGTCGGCAGTGCACCGACGGCACGCCTGCCATCGGGCGAGCGATAGAGGCAGAAGCCATCGACCTCGGGCGGGCGCGGCGCATTGAAGCGCCAGGCACTCTGGCCGGCGAACCACACGCCATGCTCGGCACCGAAGAACTGTTCCCGCAGCTTCGAGTAGGCACCGTCTGCCGCAACCACGAGATCGTAGGCCGCCTCGTGCCCGTCGGAAAACTCGACCTCCACGCAGTCCCCCCGGTCGGTCACGCGCTTAGCGGTGAGGCCGCGCTCCATCTTCGCACCCGCCTCGCTGGCCGAAGTCTCGAGGATCCGGGCAAGCTCCGGGCGACGGATGCCGATGCCGGGCGGTGTCGGGTTCGACATGAGCAAGTGCCCGGCGGCGTCGTATTGCTTGAACACTTCAAAGCGCAGGCCGCTCTCGAGACAGGGCTCGGCCAGGCCGATCTCCGCAAGAGCACGCATGGTGTTGTGAAGCAGGCAGATGCCCGAGCCGAGCGTGGACCTCGCCGGCTGGATGTCGATGCAATGCGTCTCCACGCCGGCCTTGGCCAGCGCACAGGCTGCCGTGGCACCGCCGATGCCGCTTCCGACCACGAGTACCCGCTTGGTCTTGTTCATGGCTTTGTCTCCTGTTTCGTCATGTTTGTGGATGAATCTTTACCACCGGCGCATCGGGCGGCGCGGTGTGGTTTCGTAATTGCAGATAGAAGCAGAAGGCCACGGCGTCGATCGCGACCGCGGCCCAGCCGATGGCCCCGTAGCCGAAGAACTTCACCAGGGTGCCGCCCAGAATCGGGCCGATGGCGGAACCGATCATCAGCATCGCAGGCGTCGCGGAAACAGCCCTCCCGGACGGATCCAGCTTCGCCAGTGCCCCGAACGTGAAGATGTGCGTGAAGATCACCGCCGAGACGAAGAAGGCACCGCTCGCCGCGTAGGCAGGGAACGCTGTGCTTGAAACCAGCACCACCGCAAGGAGGGCCTGTGCCGTCGCGCCTGCAAGCACGACATTGCGGGCATCCAGCCGGTGCTGCAGGAATGCGGCGACTGCGCCTGGGATCAGGTTGACGATGCCGACCGCGATCAGCACCACATGCAGATCGGACGGCGTGAACCCGCGGTCGGCACCCATGCGCTCCATGAACGAAAACACCATGGCTTGCGTCACGTTCATGAGGCTGATGCCCACCATCGCGCACCATGCGGCCCTGGGCAGCCGGGCCGATCGCACACCGTGTGCCGCAACCTCTGTCTGCACCGGTTGTGTTTTCGGAAACGCCAGAGCAGTGATGACGCTCGCTGCGATCATGATCCCGCCAAAGATGGCAAAGAGCCCTGCCCCGCCGACCTGGGCAATGATCTGCGGCGCGGCCGCCATGTAGGCAATGCCGAGTACGCCGACCGCGACCTGCATGAAGCCGAACAGCCGGTGCGGATTGCTGGTGAGCGCAACAGTGCCGTGCGTGATGCTCAAACCGAACCCGGTCGCCATGCCGGCCAGCAGGTGCAGGACGGCAAGCGTTTCGAACTCGCTGGTGCGCATGCAAGCCAGAAACGCAGCTGCCGAGACGGCGTAGCCGGCAGGAACCATCCAGCGACCGCGCAAGCGGTTGAAACGGGATGCCACGCTCAAGCTCGCCGTGACGGCGCCCGCCAGGAACAAGGTGGCCAGCGCCCCCGCCTGCTGCGGGTCGAATCCGAACCGTGCAATCAGCGTTCCGACCCACACGGGCAGCGCAACGATGTCGATCATCCCCGCGCAATGCGCGCTCATCAGGGCAATCCGTGCCCGCAAGCCAACTGTCGCATTCATCTTGAAGCCCTCGGAAAAATTGTCATTCGGCGGCGTGCGGTGAAGTGATCCACAACGCCTGTTCATCGCATTCCAGCGCCACAGGCGTGAGCGCCTGCCCGACGCATGGCCCTTGGGTGCAGACACCGGTTTCGATGTCGAACACCGCACCGTGCCCATAGCAAACGATCGAATTCCCGTCGGCGTTGAGGTAAGCATCCTTGCGCCAAGCCAGCGGAGCGCCGTCGACATGGGGGCAGGAATCGAGCCATCCCCTCACCCGATCGCCGTGCCGGACCACGAACATCGCTCTTCGCGATACGCCTGCAGAACCGAACCCGCGTGTCGCTCCGTCAGGAAGCTCGTCGAGCCTGCACAGGTACGTTCGCATGCCGGGCTTTCAATGCGTCTCGCCGCCCGGCGGTGGGCCGCCCGGTGCCCACTTCTCGCGGTGCTGGAAAAGAAAGATCTGCGATTCGTCGACCTGCATCGGCGCTTCGCGCGCAACCCAGTTGTCGTCGTGCAGGTCCATGTCAGCGTCGTACTCCACATGGCAGCCCACAGGGCTGTTGAAGTACCAGAACCAGTTGGAGCCGAACTTGTGCCGCCCGGGCCCCCAGTAGGTCTGGTAGCCCTTGGCAGCGAACTCGGTGCCGCGCTGAAGCACGGCTGTCGGGCCCGAGAGGTGGAAGGTGAAGTGCTCCACGCCCTTCATGAAGGCCGGGGTCTGGATCAGAAACAGCGTGTGGTGATCCAGCGTGCCCGCGGGCCGCAGGAAAGTGCCCGCATCGGTGAAGCGGTCGGTGCAACGAAAGCCAAGCCGATCCTCGTAGAACCGGGAAGCCTTGGCCTGGTCGGGCACGAAGTACACGACGTGCGAAAGCGTCAATGGAAGGAACTCCGCGCTGGCACTCGCCCCGACGATGTTGGGCGCCCGGCCCGGCCTGGCGCCCGGTGAATTCACGGCTTCGCCCGCCACCTCGATCTCTCGCCGCACCGAGATCTGGAAACCCAGCACGAAGCCCATGTCGTCGGACGCCTCGATGGAGCCATCGGCCAGACGCTTCACCTCGCGGTCGCGGCCCAGTTCGTCGGCGATGGCTTCCAGCGTCGCACGGTCTGCGACGCCGTAGATCGTTTTTCGCAGCATCGTGCCCGTGTCCATCGGGGGAGGCAGCGAGGAATCGTCGCGGTGCGCGACGACGATGGAGGTGCCGTCGACCGCTTCGAAGCGCCCGCCGGTTTCGTCGACGCCGACCGGCGTGAGGCCGTAGTCGGTGAAGAACTGAATGCAAGCATCGAGATCGTCGACGCCGAAGACCAGGGAATCAGGGCCCAGGATGTTCATCCTCTTTTCCTTTCGAGAGTGAGAAGGCTCCATGGCCAGCACTCGAAAGCCAAGCACCGATGCTCGCGAAGCGATGGGCGAATCGGCTCCGCTGATTCCTGCGGCCCGAGGGGCCGCAGGACAGCTGCCATCTCGCCATGCTTCTTTGCCTGTCTCTGTCTTATGTACTGGAACTGCCTAAATACTATACGGACCGTATCGTTATAAATTAAGGACAAACCCTTGAATCAGGATGCACATCGGCCGCCGCGCCGATGGCAAAACCATCATTCAGAATTGTCGATTTCCTTATGGAAGAGGCAGTTTTCCCAGCCCTTTCGGCGACGCGACAGATGTCTGTCACCGGCACTCCGTCTGCAGAGGCATCTACGGGGTTTCCCGATATTTTCAATACGACTCGTATTGAATTAGAGTAGGCACTTGCGGGCGCCGCGCATTTGCATTTCCTTCCTGCGCCCGAGCTGCGGAGACGACCATGACGATCTCGAGACGACAGGCGCTGGGCACCTGTGCTGGAATGCTGATGACCACGCTTGCCGGCAAGGCGCTGGCGCAGGCCTACCCCGATAAGCCGGTGCGCATCATCGTGGCGAACCCGCCCGGGTCAGGCCTCGACGCCGATTCGCGCTTCTGGGCTGCGGGACTCACGGCCCTGCTCGGGCAGTCCGTGCTCATCGACAACCGCCCTGGAGGGGCGACGACCATCGGCACCTCGCTGGCCGCCAAGGCGCCGCCCGATGGCTACACCTTGCTCATCGGCATCCCGAGCTCGCTGTGCTACATGACCGAGCTGTATACGAAGCTCCCGTACAAGCCCACCGACTTCGACGCCATCAGCCAGCTCACCAGCTTGCGCAGCGTACTCGTCGCCCATCCGGGCCTGCCCGCATCGACGGCATCCGAACTCGTGACGCTGGCCAAGGGCAGGCCCGGAACCATCCCGGCGGGGACGCTCGGCATCGGCACCTTCCAGCACCTGCTGGGCGAGTGGTTTGGCGCGATCACGGGAACCAGCTACCAGTTCGTCCCGTACAACACGACCAGTCCCTATGCAGCGCTGCTTGCGGGCGAAACCCAAGTGATGTTCGACGCGCTCGCGGCGTCCATGAGCAATATCCGGGCGGGGAAACTGAAGGCGCTGGCCGTCACGGGCAAGGGCCGCCATCCACTGCTCCCGAGCGTGCCGACCTTCGAGGAGTTGGGCATCGGGGACTTCGACGCATCGACATGGTTCGGCCTTCTTGCGCCCGCAGGCACGCCCAAGGCAGTGCTGGACAAGCTGGCAGCCGCCTGCGCCACGCTGGCACGCAAGCCGGAAGTCATCCAGAGGTACCACGAATACGGCGGCGACCCCGTCGGGAGCACCCCGGCGGAGTTTTCCGCCTACATCCGCGCCGAGCGGACGAAATGGATTCCGGTGGTGCGGCGCTCCGGAATCAAACTCGAACTGACCTGACGAAAGAAAAAGCATGTTCATCAAGAACACCTGGTACGTCGCCGCCTGGGACAACGAGGTCACGCGCGACGGCCTCTTTTCGCGCACGATCATCGGCACGCCGATCCTCATGTACCGCACATCGGACGACAGGCTGACCGCCATGGAAGACCGTTGTTGCCATCGCGGCGCGCCGCTCTCCGTCGGCAGGCGCGAGGGCGATTGCGTGCGCTGCGGTTACCACGGCCTCAAGTTCGACGCGGCCGGCCAATGCATCGAGGCGCCGGCGCAGCCCCGGATTCCGCCGCAGGCGAAGGTTCGCACCTTCCCCGTGGTCCAGCAGCATCGCTGGGTCTGGATCTGGATGGGCGACCCCGCCAAGGCGGATCCCGCATTGATCCCGCCAACGCCGTGGCTTGACCATCCGGACTGGCGCAGCCTGGACGGCTACATCCACTACGACGTCCACTACCTCCTGATCTGCGACAACCTGCTGGATTTTTCTCACCTGCCCTTCGTGCACCCCGCCACCCTCGGGGGCGGCGCCGACTACGCAGAGCATCCGCCCAAGGTCGAACGGCTGGACGACGGCGTGCGCATCACACGGTGGGTCCTCGATACGGAGCCGCCTCCTTTCGTGAAGGCGGTGAAGGACTGGAGCGGCAAGGTGGACCGCTGGAACATCTACAACTTCACGATCCCCGCGATCCTGATCATGGACTCGGGCAATGCGCCGACCGGTACGGGTGCGCCGGAGGGGCACCGCATCGACGCCGTGGAATTCAGGGGCTGCCAGGCGATCACGCCTGAAACGGAAAACTCCACGCACTACTTCTTTGCGCATCCACACAACTTCTCAATCGACAAGCCGGAAGTGACGAGGTCGATTCACCAGAACATCGTCGCCGCATTCGAGGAAGACAGGGCGATCATCACGGCGCAGCAGAAGAACCTCGCGCTGGACCCCGATTTCAAGATGGCACCGTTCGCGATGGATGCTGCGCTTTCCCGGTTCCGCAGGGCGGTCTCCCGGCGCCTGGAACTGGAGGCCGCCGAGAGCTCAACCGCGGTCGGCGTAGGCCAGCCCGTCGCTCTGCACCGCAGCCCTCCCGACCATGCATAGCGTCGCTCTGATTTTTCCTTTCACTCCATAGCCCCGAGTCCCATGTCTCACATCCTGCGGCTTCTCTGGTTCGTTCCCTCGCCTGTCGCCCTGGTCGCCGACGCGTTGGACCTCATGGCAGGGCTGACCCTGTTGGCCGAGCGCAACCCCTCATCCGACGCCCAATTCGAAGCGCTCGTGTCAGATCGCACGGATGCCGTGATCACGGCCATCGACAACGTGATGGACTGGAACCGGCGCCCAGGCCCGCGGGATTTCTGCGTGATCGCGCAGCTCGAACGCACAACCCCGTTGACCGTGGTCGGGCAGAGAGGGCGCGCTGTGCTCGGCGACCTGCGCGGCGCAACACTGCTGGTCGACGCACCTGGCAACGGTTTCGTCGTGGCCT
>Ga0163161_10002709_pt1 | contig 12594 bp, 14 predicted proteins | sample S45metaG_FD_129847 | JGI IMG/M metagenome (GOLD analysis project Ga0163161, IMG submission 129847) | Switchgrass rhizosphere microbial communities from Kellogg Biological Station, Michigan, USA - S4-5 metaG | ecosystem: Host-associated > Plants > Roots > Rhizosphere > Soil | place: USA... | reverse complement strand
GCGTTGGCCTTCATGACGGTGTTGCCAAGGGTGACCTGGCCGTCGCTGCCGATGACGACCTTGCCGTCGCGGCGGACGCAGACGATGGTCGTAGCGTGCATCGATTCCATAGCGGGTTCCTTTGGGGAGTCGGCTAGAGATGGGGGCCGGGGGCAGGCGTCGCAAGCCTGATAGGCCGGAAAGCGCCGTGACCGCCCAGCATCGCGCTTGGTAGGAGCCGATTCATCGGCGAGCTCTTCCTTCGGTGGGGCTGAGGCCAGGAACCTGGGAGGAGCGCTGCTGCGCAGCGGGTTTATTCATTATTCGCCGATGAATCGGCTCCCACAGGTGTCTATCTTTTTTTGGCTCTTGGATGCGCCGCGTCGTAGACCTTGGCCAGGTGCTGGAAATCGAGGTGGGTGTAGATCTGGGTCGTGGCGATGTCGGCGTGGCCGAGCAGCTCCTGCACGGAGCGCAGGTCGCCGGAGGACTCCAGCATGTGGCTGGCGAAGGTATGCCGGAGCATGTGGGGATGCACCCGCTTGGCCTGGCCGCTGGATAGTTTGGCCAGCCGCATCTGCACGGCACGGGCGCTGATCGGCGCCCCGCCGCGGCCCTTGAACACGGGCTGCTCCGGACCGGCACCGCCCAGCGCGGCGAGAGCCTTCAACGCCGTGATGGCGAAGCGGCCGACCGGCAGGATGCGCGTCTTGCTGCCTTTGCCGAGCACCCGCACCTGGCCGTCTTCCAGGTCGAGGTCGCCCCAGTGCAGGCCAGTGAGTTCGGACAGGCGCAGGCCGCTCGAATAGAACAGCTCCATCATCGCGGAGTCCCGCGGCGCCAGCGTGCCACCGAGCGTGGTCTCGACCAGCTCCTTCGCTTCATCGGCGTCCAGCACCTGCGGCAGCTTGCGGCGCACCTTCGGTCCGCGCACCGCCGCTGCCGGGTCGTGAGCCAGATGGCCTTCCCGTGTGAGGTAGCGGAATAGCGTCCGACAGGCCGAAAGCAGGCGCTGGATGCTGTTGGGCTGCAGGCCGCCGCGATGTTCGCGCGCGATCATCCCGCGCAGCCGATCCGGACTGAGCGCATCGAAGTTCGCTAGTCCGTCGGCTTCCATGAAGCGGAGCAGCTTTTCCAGATCGCGGCGATACGCCGCCAGCGTATGGACCGACGGCGCACGTTCGGCGGCGAAGTGCCGAAGAAAGGCCTCGACGGCCTCGCGTGGGTTCACGCCGCCTTCCGCGCCCGTTCGATCGCCGAACCGACGGTGGTCGAAATCATGTCCAGGAACAAGGTGCCCATGCCCGGATGGAAGCGGTCGGCGTCGGCGCTGCCGATGGCCAGCAAGGCATCCGGACCCACGCGCATCAGGGCGGCCGAGCGCACGTCCGGAGCTTCGTTGCCGAACAGGCGGTGCAGCTTGTCCGGTGCCAGGCGGCCGGCAACGGGGTCGGCGTGCTCGAGGAACGAGGTGAATTCGGGCAGGCCCGAGCTTCCTCGCGGCTCGCGAAGCAACCACGGCTCGTCCGGCAGGCCGGCGAGGTCGCCAAAGAAGACCAGGCGAATCCGCTCGGACTGGAAGTCTTCGGTCAGGCGGCGGACCACGCTGCGCACGGTCTCTTCGATGTCTTTCGCGCTGAGCAAGGCGAGCATCAGCCCGTGGACGCGGCGCATCAGCTTCTCGTTGTCCCCGGCGATCGAGGCGAGCTCCTTCAGCCGCGTCTCGAGCTCGGCGTTCTTCTCGCGCAGGCCGCGCAACTGATGCACAGCGAGCGAGGCCGCCGGGCCATTGCTGCTCGGCAGGGTGAGCGCGTTGGCCAGCTCGGGGTAATCGGCGAGGAAATCCGGATGTCGCCGCAGGTAGGACGCCACGGTGGCTGGCTTGATGTCGCCGTCGATCGCGGAGTCGGTCATGGGGTTTGCTTCCTGTTTGTCGTCAGTGTGCCCCGTTCGCATGCGAACGTCACACTTCGCCTTCGAAAACAAAGGCGGCCGGGCCGGTCATCCACAGCGTGTGGCCGGGACCGTGCCATTCGATAGTCAAGGTGCCGCCCGGGAGTTCCACGTTCACCACCGGGGCGGCCATGCCGAGGGACTGGGCCACGGCGGCCGCGGCGCAGGCACCGGTGCCGCAGGCGCGGGTCCAGCCGCTACCGCGTTCGTGCACGCGCAGGCGGATCCGGTCAGGCCCCAGCCGTTGGGCGAAGCCGACATTCACGCCTTCTGGGAACGCCGGGTTCACCGTGAGCGCGGGGCCAAGCAGGTCGATGCGTGGATCGGCGAGGTCGTCGTCGAACACGACAGCATGCGGATTACCCATCGACACGGCGCCGAAGGTGATCCGTTCGCCGACCACATCGAGCGTATAAGTGGCAGCCAGCCCCGGGGCGGTGAAGGGCAGCGAGGCCGGATCGAAATCCGGTTCGCCCATGTCGACCACCACGCGGCCCTCGTCCAGAACCCGCACCGTGACCGGCCCGGACGGGCTTTCCAGGCGAACGTCGGTTCCGCGCTCGATCACGCCGTCGCGGTACAGCCAGGCAGCGACGCAGCGAACGCCGTTACCGCACTGGCCGGACGGCGTACCGTCCGCGTTCCAGATGCCGTAGTAAAACTCGCAGGACGGATCACGCGCAGGCTCGATGCTGATCAGCTGGTCGAAGCCGATACCGGTGTGGCGATCGGCCAGGGCGGCGATGCGCGCGGCGTTCGGAATGCGCCCGGCATCCTCGCGCCAGTCCACGATGACGAAGTCGTTGCCGATCCCATGCATCTTGGTAAAGCGATTGGGCATCGTCGTTACTGGTGAATGACGGAGTTGAACGGGGTGATGGTGCTGCTGGCCCTGGCCGGGCCCTCGACGGTCGATGCCGCGGCCGGATGTGCCGCCTGCGGGCTGGCTGTCGTGCCGGGTGCCGGCGGCGGAGGCATGAACAGGTCGCCCTTCTGGCCGCACGCGGAAAGCACGGCGGCAGCGGTAGCGGCGATGGCGAACGGCAGGATCAGTCGGCGCATGGGCGATTCCCCGTAAACGGCCGCCAGTATAGCCCTGCCGTGCTCAGAGCGGCTTTTCGAAGCGCAGGGCATCGGCGCCGTCGGCGTAGTAGCGCGCGTACTCGCCGATGATCCGGTAGCCACGGTGCTCATACAGGCGAATGGCGACGGCGTTGTCCTTGCGGACCTCGAGCCGGAGCGCACGGCAGCCGCGCGACCGCGCCGTCTCTTCCGAGGCCTCGATCAGCGCCGAGCCCACGCCCTTGCCCTGGGCTTGCGGCTTGGTGGCGATGGAATACAGGCGGGCGACGGTGCTGCCCTTGCGGAAAAAGACGACCGCGGTGCCGAGGAAACGGCGATGGTTCGCACTGGCGACGAGCACCAGGGCGCTCTCGCTGTCGAGGTGCTTGCGGTACTGGGCACGGCTCAGTCGGTCCTGCGCGAAGCTCGATTCCTCGAGGGCGACCAGATCGTCGAGATCGCTGACCTCGGCGCGACGAACGCGGACCGCGGCGGTTACCGGGGGTGGACGCATGCGCTATGGAAACTCCGGCGCGAGGGGAATGACGGCTGCGGAGCCGGACGGGGAGAATCGGCAAGCGCGGCACTGTAGACCTCGTGCCCGGGCTGATCAATGACTTTTTCATGAACTCGTTTAAACGGGCTTCAGCGCTGGCGCTTGTGCGCCGCGGCACCGGAGGACCACACTGCGGCACCGACGAAACGAACGGCTCCATGCGGGGTCGACACATCGGTATTCGTCGTCTGTCGAGGTCTCATGAGCCGGCTCGTCATCGTCGTGGAAAAAGCCTCGGACTGGGGCTCCTACTACCCATCCGCCGATGTCGTCAGCGCCATGGACTACCTCCGTGAGCCCGTCGGGAGCGACGACGAGCGTACGCACGTCATCAATCTGTGCCGCAGCTACAAGTACCTGGGCACGGGCTACTACGTATCCCTGCTTGCCGAAGCGCGCGGTCACAAGGTGATTCCGTCGGTGCGCACGGTGAACGACCTGCGCCGCCGCTCGCTCTACGGCCTGGACATCGACGACCTCAACCAGAAGCTGGCCAACTTCCTGCCGGCGGGAGGCCGGGACACCACCGATTTCGGCGTGCTGGTCTACTTCGGCGAAACGGCCTACGAGGATCTGCAGGATCTTGCGAGACAGATCTTCGAGATGTTCCCCTGCCCCCTGATGCGTATCGAATTCGAGCGCGATCGCGTGTGGCAGGTCTCGTCGATCAAGCCCGTTGGCCTCCACACGCTGGATGACGCGCAGGAAGATGCCTTTGCCCAGGCACTGGACAAGTTTTCTCGCAAACTCTGGCGCAAGCCCAAGGCGCGCCGTCGTTTCCGTTACGACATCGCCATGCTGGTCGACCCGAACGAAAGCATGCCGCCGTCGAACAAGAAGGCACTGAAGCATTTCATCGAAGCGGGCAAGCACCTGGGGATCGAGGTCGACCCGATCGGCAAGAACGACTACCAGCGGCTCGCCGAGTACGACGGCCTGTTCATTCGCGAAACCACGGCCAGCGACAACCATACCTACCGCTTCGCGCATCGCGCGGAAAAGGAAGGCATGGTGGTGATGGACGACCCGACGTCGATCCTGCGCTGCACGAACAAGATCTTCCTTAACGACCTGATGGTCGCGCGCAAGCTCGCCACGCCGATCACCGAGATCATCTACCGCGACGACCCCAGGCGTGTACGCGATCTGCCCGATCGTCTCGGCCTGCCCATCGTCCTGAAGATTCCCGATGGCTCGTTCTCGCGCGGCGTGGTCAAGGTGGAAACACGCGAAGCGCTGGAAAAGGCAGCTGCCGAGCTGTTCTCGCACAGCGCGCTGCTGATCGCGCAGGAATACCTCTACACGGAGTTCGACTGGCGCATCGGCGTGCTCAACCACGAGCCGCTATATGCCTGCCAGTACTACATGTCGCGTGGGCACTGGCAGATCTACAACCATGGCGCCAAGGGCACGGCCAAATCCGGTGGTTTCCGCACGGTGCCCGTGCGCGAGGCGCCCGCCGAGGTCGTCAAGCTGGCGTTGAAGGCGACACAGACCATCGGCGACGGGCTCTACGGCGTCGACCTCAAGCAGGTTGGCGACAAGCCGGTGGTGATCGAGGTCAACGACAACCCGTCGATCGATGCCGGCGTCGAAGACGGCTACCTCGGCGAAGACCTCTACCTGCGGATCATGCAGGAGTTCCTGCGCCGTCTGGAGCTCAAGCGCCTAGGCATCACCACCTGACGCCGAAGCCCTTTGTAGGAGCCGATTCATCGGCGATGCTTTTCCTTCGGGTGGAGAGCGCCGGTCAACGCCGGAACAGCGCAGCCAACAGGGAAAGCGGCAGGCCCGGCTTCATGGCCACCAGCACACTGGCCGGCGCCAGCATCAGCCAGAACGCGGGCGTCCAGCCCAGCGATTCGCTATGCGCCGAGAGCGGTGTCACCAGCAGGACCAGGGTTCCCACCGCCAGCCAGCCGAGGGCGATCAGGGCGCGGAGGCGACGGGGCGAGAGCGTGTCGTTCATGGCGTAACTCCGGGACGGCGGGTCGGTAGCGCTCAGGCTAGTCACCTCCTGTCTCAGGGATCGCGACGCGTTGACCCCGTCGTGACGCGGCGCGGCCCACGCTAGGCCATGACCCGAATCCCGCTGGCCCTCTTCCTCGCCGCCGGCATGGCGACCGCCGGCTGCGCCATCAATGCGCCACTGAAAACGGTGGACCAGGTGGACCTGCCGCGCTACATGGGCATGTGGTACGTCATGGGGAACATTCCCAATTTCGCCGAACGCGGGAAAGTGGCCACGGCCGACGAATACACGTTGCGTCCTGACGGCCAGATAGACAACGTCTATCACTACCGCAAAGGTTTCGATCAGCCAGCGAAGACGTGGCATGGCAAGGCCTGGCTCCCCGACCCCAAGGACGCCAGTCGTTGGAAAGTGCAGCTGCTCTGGCCCTTCCGCTCCGACTATATGATCCTCGCCCTGTCGGATGACTACCGCGTCAGCATGGTCGGCCTGCCCTCGCGCAAGCTGCTCTGGATCATGTCGAAGGACCGTCGCGTGGACGATGCCGTCTACCAGCGGCTGCTTGAGGTTGCCCGCCAACAGGGTTTCCCGGTCGAGCAGATGCGTCGCGTACCCCAATCGCCGGACGATGTCGGCAAGCCCGGTTACCAGTAGCCGGCGTTAGAATTGGCCTACCGGGCGGGTTCGGTCCGGCGTCGATCCAGGAGAGTCCATGAGCGCTGAAGCGCACCGTTTTGCCGTGTTCGGTCACCCGATCGCGCATTCGCTGTCCCCGCAGATCCACCAGGCCTTTGCCGAACAGCTCGGCATCCGCCTGAGCTACGAGACCATCGACGCCGCGCCGGATCAGTTCGAGCCGGCCGTGCGCCGCTTCTTCGCCGAAGGCGGCCTCGGCGCCAACGTGACCATGCCGCACAAGATCGCCGCGCTGAACGTCGCCTCCGAGCGCTCGGAAGCCGCGATCCGCGCGGGTGCGGCTAATACCCTCACGCCGCTGGTTGGCGGCAAGCTCCAGGCTGGCGGCAAGCTCCAGGCGCACAACACCGACGGCAGTGGCTTCGTCCGCGATATCACCGAACGTCATTCGCTCGACCTGCGCGGTCACGACGCCCTCCTGCTCGGCGCCGGCGGCGCGGCACGTGCCGTTGCCTGGGCGCTGATGGACGCCGGCGTCCAGACCCTGACCATCGTCAACCGCAGCCCCGAGCGCGCCGACGAGCTGGCCGACGCCATCGGCGAGCCGGCCCGTTGCCATACGCGCTACTGGGACGACCTGGAAGGCAAGTGCTTCGACCTGGTCGTCAACGCCACCTCGATCGGCGTCATCGGCGGCACGTTCGACCTGCCGATGTCGATCCTGCAGGATCACAGCACCTGCTACGACCTCTGCTACGGCGCCGCCGCCGCGGACTTCAAGGGATGGGCCACGGCCGCCGGGACGCGCTACTTCCGCGACGGCCTGGGCATGCTGATCGAGCAGGCTGCGGATGCATTCGAGCGCTGGCACGGACAGCGCCCGGATACGGATCCGGTCTACAACCTGCTTCGCCAGAGATACTGAGCCCGTCCCGGAACATGAGCATGTCGTTGTCCTGCCGCATGGGCTGCGGTGCCTGCTGCATCGCGCCCTCCATCAGCTCGCCGATCCCCGGGATGCCCCACGGCAAGCCGGCGGGAGTGCGTTGTGTGCAGCTGACTCACGACAACCGCTGCGCGATCTTCGGCCAGCCTGAACGGCCGAAGGTCTGCGGCGGACTAAGGCCCGACGAAGAGATGTGTGGGTCGGATCGCGATTACGCGATGCACTTCATCGCCGGGCTGGAACAGGCCACGGCAGCGCACTGACGTCCACGCTTCAGGGCAGCGTGGCGACGGGCTGTTCCGGACACGCATAAGTCGCCTGGTACTCATAGACGGTTTTTGGCGTGGTCTGCGCATCGGCAGGAACCTGTTTCGCCAGGACCAGTCGAATCGTGTCCACGGTCGGCGCGCTGCACCGCTTGCGTGCCATGGCGATGCAGGGCTGGTCGGTGATCGCATCCGTCTGGCAGGACACGGCGATCGGGGCGACCGTCGGGATGACGGCGACTTCCGGGGGCGCGGTGACGCATCCCGCCAGCGCCAGGACCGCCGCGGCGGGCCCCATGAGATGGATTGTGAGACGCATCGGAACCTCCTGCTCTTGCCGAGCTCAAGCTGGCCGTATGACCGGTGTTTTCAGCGAACCAGTTGGCGAATTCCCAGCGCGACGATCACGCCACCACAGAAGCGATCGATCCAGGCCTTTCCACGCCGGTAACGCAGGGCCACGCTCGGCGTGGCGAATACGATGGCCACGATGCCGTACCAGGCCGACGCCACGATCGCCACGGTGGCGAGCATGCCGAGAAAGGTGGGCATCGAGACATGCCTGGGTGCGGCTGCCGCGAACACGGCCGCAAAAAAGGCTATCGACTTCGGGTTGGCGATATTCGTGGCGACGCCCGTGCGGAAAGCCTGCCCAAGGCTGCGACCGCTGGCGGGCGGCAGGCTCGCACCCGCACTCCCCGCCTTGACGATCAAACGGCCGCCGAACCAGATCAGGTACGCCGCGCCCGTGATCTTTACGGCCAGTGCGATCCACGGGAATGTCGCGAAGACAATGCCGACCCCCAGGATGGAGCAGCTCGCCCAGAACAGGTTCACCACCACGACGCCGGCGACCAGGGCAAGCGCCTCGCGGGTGGTGGTCGAGGCGGCCTTGTGCGCTACGGCCACGAAATTCGGGCCGGGGATGATCACGCCGACGACGTAGACGGAGAGGACGGTGGTAACGGCGGTCCAGTCGATCATGAGGGCCCGGTGCGCTCTGGCGAGTGACGCTCGACTGTAGCGCGTTTCGGGAAGCGTCACAGCTTACGGACGTCCAGAAGTCCGAAATCAACTTGGATGAAACTCGCGCCTTGGACAAAACCAGCGCAAAGACAACGGGATCACGCTTTGATCCACCGTCAACCAGCCGTCATCTGCAAGTAAACGGCGATACATGCGCAGCCGCGACTCTCTCTGGTTTTACACCTCCAGGGGATCGACCCGATGACGTTCGCACGTGCTTCGCTCCGTCGCACCGCCCTCGCCACCGCACTTGCACTGTCGCTGCATGCCGGTTTCGTCCACGCCGCCGATGACGACAAGGCCGCACTCACAGCGGACAACGCCGCGGCGACCACCAAGGACGCGAAGCAGCTCGATGCCGTTTCCGTGATCGCGCCGGGTGAAACGCGGCAGATCCAGAGCATCGGTGTCGAGGAGATCACCAAACAGCAGACGCCCGGCACCAGCGCCTTGAAAGCGCTCGACAAGTTGCCCGGCGTGCAGTTCCAGTCCGCCGATCCCTGGGGCGCCTACGAGTGGTCGACCCAGATCACGCTGCATGGCTTCGACCAGTCGCGCCTGGGTTTCACACTGGATGGCATTCCCCTCGGCACGATGGGCTATGGCGTGACCGACGGCCTGCAGGTGACGCGCGCCATCACCACCGAAAACCTTGCGACGGTCGAACTCGCCCAGGGCGCCGGTGCGCTCGGTACGGCTTCGAACACGAACCTGGGCGGCACCGTGCAGTTTTACTCGGCCGATCCGGACATGAAGCCCGGTGTTCGCCTGAACCAGGTGATCGGCTCGGATTCGACCCATCGCACGTTTGCACGCGTCGATTCCGGCGATTACCACGGTTTCTCCATGTATGTGTCCTTCGCCAACGCGGATACCGACAAGTGGAAGGGCTACGGCGACCAGAAGTCGAACCAGGCGAACCTGAAAGCCTTGTATCAGTGGGGCGACGGCAACCGCATCAGCCTGTTTGTCGACAGCAGCAAGCGCAAGGAATACGACTACATGGACCTGTCCCTGACCAGCCAGCGCGCGCTGGGCTGGAACTGGGACTATCTGCAGCCGGACTGGAACTCGGCGGTGCAGATCGCCAACGCCCTCAATGGCAAGGGACAGTACCCGGCCTCGCTCAACGGCCTGCCGGCCGATTACGACAAGGGCGACGCGACGTACTACGCGGGCGGCGGTATTCGTCGTGACACCCTGACCGGCCTGTCCGGCTCGTTCAACCTCGGCGGCGCGACGCTCGACACGACCGGTTATTACCACGCGGATCGCGGTGAAGGTCAGTGGGCGACGCCGTACCAGGCCTCCTCGCCGACCGTTCCCATTTCGATGCGCACCACGGACTACGGCCTGGATCGCTATGGCATCACCTCGGCGCTCAAGTTCAGCGTGGGCAACAACGATATCGAGGTGGGCATCTGGGGTGAGGACTCCAACACCAACCAGGAGCGCAACTACTTCACGCTGAGCGGTCAGTACACGGCGCTGTACACGGTCTACAACGACCAGGATCCGTTCCTGCGCGCCTTCCTGCAGCATTATGAAACCAAGACGCGGATGGGCTACGCCGAGGACACCATCCATCTCCTCGACGACCAGCTGACGATCAACTTCGGCGCGAAGTCGCTGCGCGTCACCACGGACGCGACCTCGCTGGTGCCGACGACGGCCTTCGCGCAAGGCCAGATGCGCGCGAAGAAGGGTTTCCTGCCGCAGGCCGGCGTCGATTACAAACTCGACGCGAACCAGGACATCTACGCCTCCTACGCGAAGAACATCTCTGCCTTCGGCATCACACCGTTCAGCACGTCGCAGGCGGCGTTCGATGCGGCGAAGGACCACCTCAAGCCGGAAGAATCACAGACCTGGCAGACGGGCTATCGCGCCCATGGCGAAACCTTCGAGGCGTCGCTGGGCCTGTTCTACACGCGCTTCGAGAACCGCCTGCTGGCGACGACGCCGTGCCCGGCGGTGGTCACCTGCGCCGCATCGCTCAACAACGTGGGTGACGTGAAGAGTCGCGGCGCCGACGTCGCCTTCCTCTGGAAGCCGGTGCAGGGCCTGAGCTGGCTCAACTCGTTCTCGTACAACAATTCCAAGTACCAGGACGACTACCAGAACTCGGGCACCGTCCACACGGCCGGCAAGTACGTGGTCGGCGTGCCCAAGACCATGTTCTCCAGCTCGGTGAGCTACGAGATCGCCGGCTGGCGCGCGAACGTCGAAGGCAAGTACACCGGCCGCCGCTACATCACCTACACCGACGATTCGTCCGTGCCGTCGTACTGGGTGGTCGATGCCGGTCTCGCCTACGACATCGGCAACCTGTCGGTGCTCAAGGAGATGAGCATCGGTTTCAACGTGACCAACCTGCTCGACAAGCGCTACTTCGCGTCGACCGGCACGAACGGCTACGTCGCCTCCGATCCGGACGGCTACAACCCGACCCTGATGGCCGGTGCGCCGCGCCAGTACTTCGTGAACCTCAACGCGAAGTTCTGACCGCGACGCAACCGCGGTAATCAGGCGAAGAAGACGACCAGGACCGCGAGGGCGATCGCTATAACGTCTTCGACGATGGCGGCGGGACGGTCGCTGCGGAAGGCAGCGGCCATCTTCGTACGGGCCGCCGAGCCACCATAGGTGCCAAGGACGGCACCGATGGCACCGGCGACCAGGCCGATCACCAGGGCATCGTGGGCGGCGCCGATGCAGGCGCCCGACAAGGCACCCGTCACGATGCGGGTACCGAACTGGACGGGAATCTTGCGGCTCGGCGTGGACGGCAGCTGGTCGGTAATCAGTTCGCCCAGCGCAGCGATGCCGAAGATCCAGGGCGTCCAGGCGTAACCCATGAAGGCGAGGGGCGTGCCCGCTAGCGCGAGGCCGCCGAAACGGGCGGCGAAGGCGACGGCGGCCGGAGCCATCATCGCGCGGAGACCGGCAACGACGCCGATGAGCAGAGCAAGGACGAAGATCATGAAGGCGTTCCTTTCCTGGGCAGTGGCCACATCTAAACGTGGGCGGGGGCCCGTGGCTTGCCCAAACCTAGCGTGGCGGCGCGGCTGCCGGGGCCGTCAGCCATCCAGGTAGCCGTCCATGGCCCTTCTCGGTAAAACGACGGGCCGGCAACCAGGGGCCGGCCCGTCTTCACGCCTTACGGCGCTGGGGTCACCCGGCGGCTACCCTGGAAGCGGTTGGCCGGTACGGTGTCCTGCTTGGCCAGCACGAGGGCGGTGCCCCAGGCATCGGCCACCTTGAACGAGGTGAAGCCCGAGCCGGTGCCCTGCCATTCGAACACGCGGTTGTTGGCGTTGCGCCAGAGCAGGTCGGCCAGACCGTCGCCGTCGTAGTCGCCGATGCTGGCCAAGCTGTATCCGGCCGGGATGGCACGGCTCTTCTTCGCGATGACGCGAAAACCATCCAGCGTCCACCAGCTCACCTGGGCATTGGCCGTGTCGGTCCAGATCAGGTCGGTCGTGCCGTTGCCGTCGATGTCACCGACGCCATAGAGCGTGGCACCCGCCGGGCGGTCCGGCAGCGCATGCGCCACGAAATGACCTTGCTGGTCGGCGATCCACAAGGCCAGCGACGCGTTGTCGGTACGGGTCCAGACCAGGTCCGTGTAGCCGTCGCCGTTGGCATCGGCGAGCGTCGGCGTGGCGCCGGCGACGCCGTCGATCGGCGCGGATTCCGCGGTGACGATGATGTCGTTCTGCGTGACCGGATCGAGATCCAGCGACCACCAGACGATCTGCGAGGTCGCCGTGTCGAACCAGACCAGCTTCTGCGTGCCGCTGGCATCGTTGACGCCGGTGCCCAGCAGCTTCCAGGTGGCGGGCACCGCATGATTGACCACGAAGGTGAAGTAGCCGCCGGTCCCGGTGGACACCCAGACGTTCACCTGGTTATCGGCGCCGAGCAGGACGATTTCGCCGGACTTGAGCGACAACGCGTCGAGCCCGGGCACCAGGTCGCCGAAGGCCGCTACCGTAAGGCTCGGATCGATGGCCTGCGTTTCGTCATACAGGCTCACTGCACCCTTCATCGCTACCGAATGCAAGACGCCCTGGGTGGGATCGACATAGGCGAAGTCGCTGTAGCCGTCGTTGGTGAACAGGTTGTTGAGCGAGAGGAAATCCGCCGAGGCGACATAACCGCGGCTGGCTGGTGCGCCCCAACCGAGGTAGGCATC
>Ga0163161_10002707_pt1 | contig 12598 bp, 20 predicted proteins | sample S45metaG_FD_129847 | JGI IMG/M metagenome (GOLD analysis project Ga0163161, IMG submission 129847) | Switchgrass rhizosphere microbial communities from Kellogg Biological Station, Michigan, USA - S4-5 metaG | ecosystem: Host-associated > Plants > Roots > Rhizosphere > Soil | place: USA... | reverse complement strand
CGCAGCCGGTCGGTGATCGCTCGAGCGTTTCGTACCAGTAGACGGGCAAGTCCAGGTCAGCGGCCGCCCAACCACCCGGCGGCATACCCTCAGCCGGACGCTGCCTGACATGCGGGGCACGGCGCGGATTCCGGATCATTCCATGTTCCCTTCGTGGTCGAAGCCGCCCATGCCTCGAAGCGCTGTATAGAGGTCGAACGGGCGGGTTGGTTCAGGCTGGCGTTGCTCGCGCTTCAGTCGCCGGAGTTTCCCGTTGTTTGACTCGACCCCGCACTCTCGGCAGCGGGCGTTAGCTCCACGCCCAAAGACGTGCACGTGATCGATAGCCATCACCGCTCGCCTTTCCTGTAGCTGTCGGCGTCGTCCTCGTGCCGGGTGTCATCTTCCTCAGCCAGCGCGTCGTAATCGGCCGGCTCGCAAGGTTCCAGGCGGGCATCATGCCGTGTCGCCTTACCGAACTCGATGCAACCGACGACACACACAACGACAAACGCGACCACATAGAAACAATCGAGGCTCATGACCGTTCCGCCTTCTTCTTCGTCCAGAGTTTGAGTGCGCTGTGGTTGCGGCTCGGGGTTGTTGATGTCACATACCGGCCATCCACGCCCTCGATGTAACCCAGGCTGCGGGCCTTCGTGAACGCCGTCCCAGGCCAATGCGAATCATCAGGCTCACGCATCTCCCGGCGCAGATCGTCGGCTGTGAACGTCTCCTGCTTCTCAGCGATGCCCACGATCGTGGCCACCGCATCCTCCAACCACTCGTCCTTGCACTGCTCAAACACCATCGCCCTCATTTGATGGGCTCCCAGGCTGTGACATGACGCTGCTTAAGCGGGGCTGTGTCGCCATATTCGTCGGCGTAGTCCTTTACGTCATCCTCATCTGTCCACAACTCGCCGTCGTCATCCGTGAACTGCAAATCGGAGAGCTTGTGGTCAAGCGCGTACTCTGTGTGGTCCATCTTGAGAAAACCAGCGGCGGTGAGTGCTTCGGCTTGGTGAGCGGCGAGACGTTCATGGCCTGTACCCACGGTTGGGTCGACCCAAGAGAAGATCACTTCCCCGCATCCATCACACTTGTCCACGAACGGCTTGTTCTCCGTGTGGGTCGATGCGGTCCAATGCGCCCGTAGCACAGCAGTCATCGCGTCTTGTATAGTCGTCACAGAAGTTCTCCTTGATATGGGTTTCTTGGAAGGCGGTCACCGGGCATGGTGGCCGCCTTCACCTTTGGGTGGGTGGTTAGGCGGCGATCTCTTTGGTGCCGGGGGAGTATCGATTGATGAAGTAGGCCTGGCCTTTGCCGGTTACCTTGGGCGTCTTCGAGACGGTCACGTGACCGTCCGAATGGGTGACCGCGGTTTCCTTGACCTTAAACAGTTCGAGCTCCATGGCCCTCTGCGTTGGCATGTTCCAGTCAGTGCCTTGCCGGCGGATCAGGTAACCGTCTTCGCGGAGCAGCGCGAACAGGCGGTTAGCTCCAATCGGGACACCGTTGCCGCGGAGGATCTTCGCGAGGTCACCGACGAGGATGGTTGACTGCGAGGTGGCCACTGAATCAGCGAACAGAACCTTCGGAGCGTCAGCCGCTATCTTGGCTTCAAGCGCCGCCTGGGCTTCCACTGAGCTGGCCAACTCCCTGAGCGCTTCCGCGTATGTCTGTGGAGTAGCAGGGACACCAAACGATCCGTTCTTCCGGATGGCCGGCAGAACCTCATGCGTAATCCACCGCTTGAACGCCTTAGCTTCCGGCTTCCGGGATCGCAGAACGAGCGAGTACATGCCCGCCTCTGTTACATAGGCCATGCTCTGCGCGCCGCCAAGGGTGTCGGTAATAGCGACCCCCTTTTCGTCGTCATCCAAAGCGCTGATCGCGTCGTTGGTGTTCCTGATGTCAAGGACTGCGCAGAGGTCTCTGGCGATGAAGGCCGGTTCGCCTTCGACCATCAGGGTTCTCACTGCCTGTGGTCCGTAGTTGAATAGCTGTAGAGTGGTCATGTCGTTCCTTTAGATGGGGGATGCAACTAAGCCGCTAGCGCTGGAACGCTGGCGGCTTTCTCTTTGTCCGCGTTAGTGGAAGCGGTCTCTCCGGTTGGATCGCTGTACTGGATGAAGCGCGCAAGGTCCGGATCGAAGAGACCCTTTTTGAACTTGATGGCCAGGTTGTTGGCCCGTGCGTCAGACAGGAACTCGCCGTTACTACGGGCGATGTCTAGTAGCGCGTCACGGATTTCGTTCTTGCGTGCGGTTCGGTCTACTTCCTTGAAAAACACAGAGCTCTCCCTAGGTAACTCAGTCTTCGGAAAGAAAGAGGGGGACTTTCGTGGAGGTTTGCCCAGACAATGGGGCAGGGGTGCCGGGTGCCGGCGGGTGTTATGCGGAGAGCTTTCGGAGTGCCGCTGCAATGCGGTCTTTGTCGTATCCGCCAACTTTGGCGCCTGCGACGATCTGTGCAATTTCGTCTTGCTGGTCGGGGGAGAATCGGTAGAGCCTGCCGATGCGGTCACAAGGCCATTCGCCGGTTTGTGCTTTGCGTCGAACGGTGTGGTTGCTGAGCCTGTATTTAGCGGCCATGTCCTGGGCTGTTGCGTAGGACTGGGATTGGCGGCTCACTGTGTCACCTCGGTTAGCGAGGGGGGGAGCAGTATGTTTGCTGGAACGTCGAGGGCGCCGGCGATGCTGCCGATTTCTCGGATGGTTAGGCTGCGGCCTCCTGTGAGGCTGCGGCGGAGTGTTGGGTAGCTGATGCCTGTTGCGTCCGAAAGAGCTCGGGCGTTTGTGCCCTTCACGATCAGGGCATTTGCGATACGGCTACCAATTTCAGTGTCTGCGGTGGGGACCCCATCGCCCTGTTTGGTATTCATGTCAGTACTCTATGTATTCAAACGAGTACTCGCAAGTCTCAACCAAGTACTCGGCGTGTCGGCAACCTGAGTACTCAATTTGGCAACACAAGTAGCCATCAGGTTGCTTCAAGTACTCATATGCACTTAAACTTGCACACATGACAACAACGTATGGGGAAAAACTCGAAGCCGCTCTTTCCACCCAGATCAAGGTGGAGCTAGTTGAGCGAGAGATGACCCAAAAGGATCTCGCGGAGGCGATCGGCGTTGGCCGCCCCGCGATGAACCACTACCTCAAGGGTCACAAGAGCATGCCCATGCCAACCTTCATGAAGGTGGCCGAGGCCCTTGGCCTCACGCCAGTAGCCTTAATGAGTCGCGCTGAGGCTCGGATCCAGCCAGAATCGCAGTCGGCATAATTCCACGCTTCGCAGCGAGGTCCCCGAACTCTCGGACTGTCATCCGCTGCACCGCACGACAGAGCGTTCCCGTCCCGCCTTGGGATAGGGGGCGCTCTTCTCTTTTAAGCTCTATGACGGCACCGCTCTTCGCGACGATTGCGGCCGGTGTGGTCAGAGGCTCAGAGTGCATGTTCTCCCCAGATTCGTACATATGTTCGAGTGAATACAAAGCTTACGACGCTGGACCGACAAGATAGCAATCCCGCCTCTGCCTGACAGGATTAAGTCCAGATGCGTTAAAGAGTAGCGTTATGCACGTCAAGGTTTAAATTTGGGATTCAGACGCGCATAATGCATGCTTAACGTGGATCACGCACTCCATGAGCGCATCATGAGTGTCTAGACATCGATTTGAGGTCATCAGCATGCCTTTTGGAGTTTCTGACAGCGGAACGGATAGCATCGTGGACGTGCCAGTATCTAAACAACCGGAATCTGGGCCGCTGGCCCGCGCCTTCGCAGCGGAGTTACGCGCTGCCCTGGCGCGTCAGCGGATCAGCGCGAAACAGTTCGCGCTGAAGGTTGGCCTGACGCCGGCATACCTCAATAAGAGGTTGCGTGACGATGCTCCTTTTACGTTGAATGACGTTGAGAAGATCATCACAACGATGGGCGCCGACTGGGATCGTGTCGCGCAGACAGCCATCGAGACGCTGCGGGCGGCAAGCGAGCCGGACGGCGAGAGCGACAACGAAGAAGACTAGACCAAACAAACGAAAGGCGCCCCTACCGGAATCGGTAGGGGCGCCTTATTTGCGTTGTGCTTAGGATGCGATGCTGTGGTTGAGTGCTGTCTCGACCATGGCCGCAGCCCGGAAATGGGCGTCTGGCACGAGGTGGCCGTAAGTCTTTGTGGTCGTGATGATGCTTTCGTGTCCGAGTCGGTTGGCGAGCTCGTAGAGGTTCATGCCTCCGGCGATCATCATGGAGGCGTGTGAGTGCCTGATGTCGTGGATCCGGGGGCGCTTGCTGAGAACGAGCGGAGCATCCTTATTGGACTCGGCTGCCTTCACTGCGTCGTACCATCCGTCTAGCCATTGACGGTGTTGAGGGTACACGAGAGTGTCCGGCGAGATTGAGAAGACTGGGGTGCCAGGCGCGGCTGATTCGACGCGGTCCCGGATGGCTTCCACGGTGGAGGGTGCCAGTGCCACTGTGCGGCGCGCTTTCTTCGTCTTCGGGGCTCCGACTGCCCAGCCGTCTTCCATCTCTTGGTAGGCCTTTGTGATGCGTACGGAGGGCGTAACGGCGTCGAGCTGGAAGTCAGCCCGGGTGAGCGCTGTTGCTTCGCCCAGGCGCAGCCCAGCGCCGATGAGCAGGAGCCACATGGGGCGCTGCCATTCGTCGGCTTGCTCGATGATGAGATTCATCTGGTCCATGGTGAGGAACATGGCTTTGTCTTCGGTGGTGTCGTCCTTGGGCAGGAGTCGGCCGTTGCATGGGTTGTCTGGCCGGAGGCGCCGGCGGACGGCTGAGTTCATGGCGGCGTGGATGAAGCCGTGCACGTTGGCGATGGTCTTGGGGGAGCAGCCTTTCTTGACCATGCCCTTGATCCAGCGAATGAGATCGTCTTCGGTGATCTGGTCCACGGGTAGGTGCCCGAGCCCGGCGAAGTGATTCTTGATGTAGCCGCGGTAGCGCTTGATGGTGTACTCGCGAACATTGATCAACCGTTCGATGTGCCCTAGCGCTACGTCCTCGAATGAGGGGGACCGGGAGACCTGACGGAGTAAGGCAGTTTGGGCTGCCTGGGTGTCATGTTTGACCGCTTCGAGTAGTTCTTTCCACTGGACTGCTGCGGTCTCAGTTGGCAGTGTTTGCCTGTTCCGCTTGCCTTTGTCGTACCACTCGACGCGGTAGCTTGTGATCTTCCCTGAGCTGTTTTTCCGTACCTCAATGGTCGCCATAAGACTGAACTTTAACAGTCCTTGGGGGGATTTTCTCGGTTTCAGGGGGGAAGCCCGGCAACTTCGTTGAGTTACCGGGCTTCCCGGGGCGGAGACGGGGGGATTTGAACCCCATTTCTTGAACCTAGTCCGATGGCGCTACTTCCTTGCAAATAAAGGGAAGTAGGCCGATTTGGGCCGGATTATTGAAAGTGCATTACGTACAGAAGTTGGGGGAAATTTAGGGTGAGTCCCCCCAGTGGGGGGATGTATTCTCAGGCTATGACCTCATCCCCAACAGAAGCCCAGATCGTCCAGCAGATACGCGCAGAGATGGCACGGCGGGACATGGACCAAGCTACATTGGCGGACCTTTCAGAGATGGCCTCGTCTAGCATGAGCCGCTACCTTCAAGGTACCCGCACCATGTCCGTCAAGACGCTTGGCAAGATCTCAGAGGTGTTCGGCATGAAGCTGGATGAGCTGTTCGAGAAGGCGATGAGGTTGGACGCTTAGATCACTCTGGCAGGATCCCGGGCATTCTCTTCCCCCATTGGATGACGCGCAGCATTTCTGGGCATCGGTTGTATTCGTCTATGTCCCATTCAGATTCGGTGACTGGCCGGACGCTCTCCTTAGGTAGCCAGGTGGCGAGGCTGATTTTGTCGTCGTCGTACCATTGGACGCTGATCTGGGTTTTGCTCCAGTGGGTTGCGTGCGCGTAGACGGCAATCGTGCCGCCGGTTTTGAGTGGGATTTGGGCGTGGACTTTGGGGCGTCCGTCTAGCGGCCAGGATCGGACATCCTCCACAGGGCCAATACGGGCAACCTCCATGAACTCATACGTGACGCCTTCAAGCTCGAACATGCTGGGTGGGTAGGTTGGCATAGGTCCCATCATGCCAAGATGGTGGGGTGGAAGTTATCTTGACCATTGAGAACGCGGCCGGCGAGCAAGGCACAGTACAAGCACCCGGCGCCAATTACGCCGAAGCCTACGCATCTGCACGGGCGCTCATCCCCGAAGACTGCAAAGCCATCGTCATCCGCACAAGCCAAGTAGACTAGCCTGCATGACTTCCCACTCCTACAGCGAGCTTGTCTATGCCCGTGGCTTTATCCTTGGCAAGCGTCCGCCAATCTTCAAGGGCAAGAACTGGGAAACGGTGGATTTCGCTGGATGGGTCCTCAGCTACGACGAAGTAATGCCAGCCGCTCATGTCAAGGATGGCTGGGACGAGATTTTTCTACTGGGCAACGCTATCGATCCGGAAGCTAAATCAGCGCTGAGTAATCGTCAGATCTCCGAAACGCTTCTCTCGGACGCCCAATCGAGCCGCGATCAATTCCAAGCAACACTAGACCGGCTTATCGGGAGGTTCGTTGTCTTCCTCAGCGTAAATGGCGCAACATCCATACAGCAGGACGCAACCAGCATGCGAGCTGTCTACTACGCTGACAACCAATATGAGACGACAGTTGGATCTCATATCGGCCTGGTAGCTGCATCTGTTGGCGCCCGCTCAAACTACTTTGGGCAAGCGGCGTATATGAAGGACAACCGGACAAAGGTCCACCCGGGCGTCACGACATCACATCTCGGGATTAACAGGCTAACTCCAAATACTGAACTCCATCTGGAAACGCGGGCCGTCTCCCGGGTATTCCCCCGCCGGCCTGTCAAACATATAAGCGCTTACTCGGCCGCCCATTCCATCATCGCTGATGTAGATGCGCAGATTCGAGCTTTTCAAGAACGCGGGACCCCGCTCATGTGTTCTCTCAGCGCAGGTCTTGACAGCCGAGTGTCGCTCGCGCTTCTGCGCCCATATATCGAGCACGTCACGTTCTTCACTTACGACATCGGCTACATGGTTGCCAACAATGCCAACCGCTGGGATCGGGATACTGCCCTTGAACTCGTCCAGAAGCATGGCCTGAGGCACAAGCTGCTGCATCTTCCGGAGCGAGCCACTGACGCTGGGTTCCTGAGTGTCATGCGACGCAACACGGTTCAAACCCACCAACGGACGCTCGCCAAGGCTTACCTAGATGATCTTCCGGGGGATCACCTCCATATCCGATCAAACGTCTATGAAATCGGCAGAAATTACTATCGACATGCTGGGTTCGATATGGACACGCTTGACGGGGCCGGGATGCTTGAAATTGTCAGCAACAGGCGCAGCGCCGACCGGCCAAGCATTGATGCGTTTGAGCATTACAAAAACCTGACTCGGTTCGATGATGCCGTGGGCTTCGGGTATGACCCCCTGGATCTCTTCTATTGGGAAAACCGGATGGGCGTTTGGATGGCGCCTATCCTCCACGAGAGTGACGTCGCGCATGACACGCACATCCTGCTCAACTCGAGGTCGATACTTGAAACGCTTTTGAGCGTCGACCTTGCTGAGCGTGACAACAACACCGTTTTTATGGACATCATCAAGCTTCGATGGCCCGAGTTGCTTGAGACCCCCATCAACGGCGTCTCCTATCTAGAGAAGACCACTTAAAACAAAAACGAAAGGGAGGCCTGTCACCTTTTGGCAACAGGCCTCCCTTTCGTCAGAGTCGGCTCAGCACTTTATTGGCTCCCAGTACGCGAGCAACCCGGTACAGACAACGCTTGGTCCAGACCTCGCCCGGGACGAACGGCCTTTCCTGATCGCCACCAGACGCGAAATTCCGGGGCGCGTACATCTTTTTCATATCGGTGCTCCGGTCCTGCACATAGGTTCCGGAGACTGGGGAATGAGCGTAGCCTTCAACCGCTGCGGCGTCCCAAGAGCACACACCAGCATAGTTGCCTGTCGGGGACCACGCAGCGTAGGTATACGACTCCAAGTGCCCCTTCTCCGACCCGTTCGAATCCGTGACAGCCATATCAACCGTTTGCCCCGCGTACGCTCCGCGAGTCCATGCGCCGGTGTAGGGCCACATAATCTGCATGGCGTAGTTGGAGATACCTGCCTGCGCCCATGTGATCTTGGTTTGCAGCCGCAAACCGTCTGGCGCTGACACTTCGTACCGGGCGATTGCGTCCGCTACCTTGCCCGTTGCGGCCGGGTGGAACAGCTCCGAAGTGCGAAGGAGGACGATGTTCCGCCCGGCCTTCACTTCGCCGGCAGCTAGGGTCACATCTACCCCGTCGACCGTGAACACGAGACTCGTTTGGTTGTCGTAGCCATGGACATTTCCGATGGCAAGTGTGGACCCGCCGAACTTCGAAGAGATCGCATATTCGTAGGCTGACAAGCCTGCGAGCGGCCCAACTTGGGCGTCCTGAATCCATGAGCGGGCCCTGTCGATGCGGTCCCCAGCAGCCGGCCCAGTGAAAGCGAAACCTGAGAAGTAGACTCGTGCCGCGCTTGAGGAAGCGTGCTTGTAGCCAGTTACGGTTACCGTTACAGTGTGCGCCCGCCCCCGGTCGAGGCCTGTGACGATCTGCCGGTTGGCGTCCGAATACACTGCCGTGGCTGCGTAGTAGTTAAGCACCCTGTCAGTTGGGTTAAGCGTTCCGCCGTTGGCAACCAAAACTGTGGACGGAAGGTTTCCGGCAGTTACTTCGTCTTGAGCTGCCGGAAGGGCCGAGGCTGTCACGTTCTTCCCCAAGTCGTTTACGATGGTGACCTTCGCGGCCCCGCCGTTCGAAAGTGGGGAGCCGATCACGTACAGGGAATCGGTGCCGCTCGGCGCTGTAAACGTGGCCGTATTACCTGAGGTCAGAGAGTATGCGTAGGTCCCGCCGTATGCGGCCGCGTGGGTGGTGCTCGTCCATGTGCCAGCCTTGGTGACTTCCGATGAGGTGTCGTCGTATGCGGAGATCGGTTGACGCACGTAAGCATTAGCCAATTGGTAGAGGTTGGCGTAACCCCCAGGCGCGCCGGAATAGGTTGTCAGGGTATGAACGACGAACCGAACATCATCAATCTGGTAACCGATCTCGTAGGCGCCGGCTGCCTCTCTAACGAAACACTGGGTTCCAAACCCGCGGATCGTCGCCAAGAGTCTTTCGGCATCAGCAGCCTGTTGCTGGGTGGAGAATTTCCCGGCAAAAGTAGTGTCGAGAACCCCACGGGTGGAGGTGTTCGCCCCTGCGATTGCTGCAGCGATAGCGCTGTCTGCGGGCGCGCCAACGAGTGCCGCCGCATTTGTTGCAGCTGCGGCCGCGGCTTGGGCATCAGAGACTGCACCGGCAAGCGCCTCTTGGGCTACCTCGGCAGCGTCCGCCCCCGCACTGGCCGCCGCTGCTTGTGCGTCTTGGGCGGCGTTCTTTGCGGCTACTGCTTCGTCCCTAAGGCCGATGTACGAGTTGTAGACGTTGCTGAACTCGCCGGACTTCCAGCGGACTTGCGGGAGTGGTGCGAGGAAACCGGGCGTGAACCCGTAAGCGTTGGATGTGAGTGGGTTGGCGAGCGGGAAGCCGTTCAGGTCCTTCAACGGCAGCAACGACGTGCCTGCGGTGTCTTCCGGTGCGTAGATCCCCACCGAACCGTTCACCACAACATTCATCGGGTTGTCCGGGTCAACAACCAGTTCCATCCCAATCGGGTAATCGGTCACAGGTGGGGCTCCTTTAAATACGATGGGGCGGACCGTTATGGTCCGCCCCGAAAAATGGGTGGTGGGTTAAGCGCGGCCAGCTGTGTGCTTGCCCTGATATGTGGGCGTCTGAGCAGAACCGAGAACAGCGCGGGTCAGCCAGTCAGGCAACCGCGGTTCGAGCCAACGCCAGAACGCATACCACGCGCCAATAAGCACGGCTGCCACGACGGCTGAAAGGGGCGTACCGTACTCAAGCAGCGCCTCGCGGTGAGGTTCAAGAACCGGCAAGAGCCCAATTGCCCACGCGATGAACGAACCCCACAGGGCAGGGACGATAGTCCGGAGGATGGAAGTGAACATGCTCAGCCCTTCCCCTCGATTACCTTTTGAAGATCGTCCAGACGCTCAAGGATCTTGAGGTCATTCTTGTTGGTGAGGCTGGGCAGGGACTCGCCGCCAATTATGGACTTGTTGGTCCCCTCGTTGTTGAAGATGGCCTCGTGGATGGCGTCCACCTTCTTGCAAGCCACCTCAGCCTTGACGAACATCTCGGAGATGGTCGGGCCGCCGGTGTAAGCCGGGTGGTTCAGGAATGTGTGCATATCGGGCATGTCGTCGTCCTCCTGGGGAGTGGTGGTGGTGGTTCCTGCCGTGCCAAGGGTGGCGCCGGCGGCTAGGTCGGGGTATTCGCTGCAGTAAAGCGCGGGGTCAACGCGGCCATAGGTGCCGTTGTTGTAGTTCGGACGGGCAGGGATGACCTCAAAGTGTGAGTGAGGTCCGGTGGTCCACATCCCGGAGTTGCCACTGAGCGCGATTAGCTGACCCTTGCGAACGCGCTGCCCACGGTTCACAAGCGTTTCCGACAGGTGAGCAACGATGAACAGCGGCCCGCCATTGTCGGCCTGCACCCCAACAGTGAGCCCCCCACCGGCTGTCATGAGCCATCGGTTGTCAGAGCCGTCCAGCGTCAGCCAGAACTGCTCGAACTCGATATAGCCATCAGCCGGCGCATAGACCGGCGTGCCGATGGGCACTGCCCGATCCTCGCCGGTGTGCCCACGAACAGGGTTCACACCGCCAGGCGCGGAACCAAAGGTGCGGAGGATCCCAGCGACGAACGAGATGGGCCACTTGGATTCGTGCGGGTATGCGTAACTTCCCATCAGCGTTCCCTTTTCTCAGAGTTCCAGTCAGCGTTGAGCCGCAGCTGGAAAAACAGGATGGCAAGCCGGACGGCAGCCACCAGCACGGCGCTGTAAATCACAAGACGGAAGACCTCACGCAACGGGGTAGCGCCGAACAGGCCGCTCGTGATGATCAGGATGAACAGGGACGCGAGCGAACCCAGCAGCATCATGAGCGCCCGGCCGGTGCGCGTCTTCCACCAATCTGGCGCCGTCACCCAATAGATGATCGGCAGGGCGACCCAGAACGAGCCAGCAACGTAGCCGATGTACAGCCCGGGGATACCGAGCACCCCGTAAGCGGTCAGGATGGCTGCTGCTACCAAGGATCCGATGATGCCTTTGATGATGGTCCTCTTCACGTGGCCCCTCCTAACTTCCTGATGATTGATGCTTCGATGGCTGGCGCGAACCCGTTGCGGATGTTGACTTGGCGTAGGTCACGGACCGCGATGGCTGCTGTGTGTGCCTGGCGTTCCGCGATGACATGCATCTGGGCGGCCTCGGCAAGGTCCTTCGCCAACGGCTCCGGATCCGGGTCACTGAGACGCGGCACTACGGGCTGGCTTCGTTTGAACCACTTCACGGCGTACCACCTGCCTCCTGCAGCGAAGACATCACATGGTTGGTTGTGCGCGCAGTCTCGATGAGCTCCGCGTTTGTTTTGGTCAGGACCGCGATGGTCTCGCCCTTGCGCTCCGATGACGCTTTCCAACCGTCCCGGTCGCTTTCCGTGCGAACAAGCGTCTTCTCGTACACCTGAACGACGTCGTTGTGAGAAGCGCGGGTAACCAGACGCCCCGTGAAGACCAGCCAGAAAACTGCCAGCGTGGCCGCCACGGGACTGGATAAACCCACCCACGCAGGGATGCCGTCAATCACACGTACCACCCCAGCCCGCCGAGCTGGAAGACCATCGCCCCGGCAAGCTGTGGTGGCACACCAGACCGGAAACTGATCTTGATTTCCCCCGCCGGCGTCACCCTGACATCAGCCTGAAAAGCGTTCACCAACAACGGCGTGAGCACATCACTCGGAGCTTTCGGCGCGAACTCCGCCGGGACTGTCGCCAACGTGTACTCAGTCAACGGCTTGTTGACGTCCATCGCGTCATACTTAATGCCAACAGTGTTCGCCAAGCCGCCCTGCAGCTCCACACGCCGGCCAATCCGGGACACCGCGGCATCCTTCACCGCATTCTTCATCCAGGTGCCCTGCTGCCGGTAAATGTTCGTGTCAAACGAGAGAGGGACCGGGCCGCGCATCACGCCGCCAACATTCACCCACGCCGGCGAATCGTTATCGCCGAGAATGTACTGGTACTGCTCATACCCAACTGTGACCATCGCACCCAGCTGTCCAAGGTACTGGCACGCAAGGACGTCCTTCGCGAAAACCCCGCCGTTACCAGCCCAGCACCGAATATCCACGATCTCGCCCGGCTGGGTCTGATTCTCAATGATCGGCACCAAAGCAATCGGCTGATCATCAATCGTTCCCGGCCCAGACAGGCGCGCACCTGATACGGCTCGCGTGGATCCGCCGGGGATGATCACGAATTTCGACTCACCAGCCGTAGGGGTCCAGTCACGACGAACAGCCACCGTGTCCCAACGCGTCCCAGAAGCAGACGGAGGAAACTGCAAAGTCTCATTCACCGAAGTCTGAT
>Ga0163161_10002706_pt1 | contig 12599 bp, 8 predicted proteins | sample S45metaG_FD_129847 | JGI IMG/M metagenome (GOLD analysis project Ga0163161, IMG submission 129847) | Switchgrass rhizosphere microbial communities from Kellogg Biological Station, Michigan, USA - S4-5 metaG | ecosystem: Host-associated > Plants > Roots > Rhizosphere > Soil | place: USA: Michigan... | reverse complement strand
GATCCTGAAAAAGCGAGGGCGCTTGCTGTGGAAATGAAAGATCTAAAAGGAGATGAAAGCGATAATTGGATTGATCTTTTAACGCAGGCCAACCTTTTTATTCAGGGAAAAAAATTACTGCTGGAGCGTCACCCTGCTGAAGCATTGGCTGTTTTAAACAAAATAAAATTGTCGAAATATTCGCTGTTTGGCAGTGAAAGTCTTTTATTTTTAAAAGCGGAAGCAACTGATCAAACAGGAAATCATTCATCGGCTTACGGGCAATTGATGAAGGTATTCGCTAAAGATCCGTCGCCGGCACTGCAAACGGCATTATATGGCTATGGTGCTAAAATGGGTAAAAATCAGGCTGCAGTTAAAGCTGACATCTACCAAAACCTTTTAATCAAAGCCAAGCCCGCAACACCGTTTAGTTTAAAAAAATATATTGGCGAAGGGAATGCTTCGCTGTCGGATTATAAAGGGAAGGTTTTGTTACTAACTTACTGGTTTCCGGGATGTGGGCCCTGCCGGGCAGAGATGCCTTTTTTTGAAAATGTGGTTAAACAATATCAAAGCAAACAGTTGGCTTATGTGGGGATCAATATTGTAGCCGAACAAGACAATTATGTCGTTCCTTTTCACAATTCAAGCGGTTTTAGCTTCACGCCATTGGCCGATATTAAAGGAAGGGATAAAGGCAATTTAGAAAATTACGCGGCAGCTCCGACAAATTTTCTGATTGATCAGGCTGGACGCATCGTTTTCAGCGATTTCATGATCGGTGCAGAGAATGAAACGCATCTGAAAATGATGATCGATCTGCTATTAGATGCACCGGCAGGGTTTACTGAAAGAAAATAATGATTATAAAAAATAGTTTGACGATAGGTGTACTAACCCTGTTAATGATAACGGCTTTGGCTCAGCAGAAAAAAGCGGATGATTTTAAACTCTCCGGCTCGATAGCACCAAATGCAAAGGGTAAAGTCTACTTGTATTATGAAAAAGATGGTGTGCTTAGAACTGATAGTGGCCATGTGGCTGGCGGAAAATTTGCGCTTGAAGGAGAGGTGATTGGGTGAAGGGGTGAAGAACCTGCACTTCTTTTCTCACTGGACCTTACAGGCCCTGAGGTGTGAAAAGAGGTGCAGGTTTTTTTTGGGAGTAGACCGGGCAGGGTGGTGAAATGGATTGGTTTTAATTTTTGATAACACAAAGTTCTATCTTCAGATAAGTCTAACGAATTCCAGCAGCGATGAAAGACTGAACATATTTTTTGGGTTTTTTACCGATGTGCTTTTCAAATACTCTTGTAAAGTGGCCCAAGTTTTCAAATCCCATTTGATAGCCAGCTTCTGATACGGACAGACCTTCCTCACGTAAAAGCCGTGCGGCTTCGTTCATACGCAAATGTTGATAGTAGTCGTATATACCCATGCCAAATACCTGTGTGAAAATTCTGCGCAGCTTTAGTTCATTCATGCCTGCAATTTGCTTTAACTCTGCTATGCTACTGGGCCGGCTCAATGAGGAAACAATTTTGTCCCTTACTTCGTAAACAGCCTGGATCTCCTTTGCATTTAGCCTCAGACCAGCAGGGCTCTCGCGCTTTTTCAAACTTTCAAACAGGTAAAAAAGCAATTCCATTGCCTTCATTTTGTAATAAAAACTTTTCATGGTGACAGGCTCTTCCTTTTTCACGATGTCATTTACCGTGCGCAGAATGTCATCGGTCATCAGTTCCTCTATCCAGAAATTGTTGGCACTGTCAAAAAGGTACTCAAAGTGTTCAGCTTCTTCCTTCAAAAAATTTTTCAAATATGCAGCACTGATGCTGATGGAAACATGTGATACTCGGCTGCCTTTTTTAAAATGCATCGTTTGGCTGATCGCGTAGGGAAAGATACGAACATAAGGCGGTTCCATGGGGCTGTTGGTTTTACGCTTGTCTGTAGCATCTACCACGTTAGCATCAAAGATATTGTGAAATACAAAACCTATACCGTTTGTTATATCAGATTGGCCGGTTATGCGAGTAAAATTATCCGTTACGAAAAATGAACCGAAGTGCATGGCCATGTCAGGCAAAAATGTAAAGCCCTTGAAAAAGATAACCTGAAAATGTTGCAACACATTTTCTAAAATCAGCCCCAGTTTGCCTGCGAATTGCTGAAGACTGTTGTCGATAGATTGTTCATCTTGTTTATTCATTTTTTCGACTAAAAATAGTTATTTATCGAATATTTTACTTGTAAAAATACAAATAGTTTTGCTGTATAAATAAAAGCATAACAGTAAATAAAATTGAAAGCGATGAAAAAACAAGTCTTGATATCTGGAGCTAGCTTTGCGGGATTAACTTTAGCCTACTGGTTAAATAAATTTGGTTACGGGGTGACTGTAGTGGAATTGGGGAAGGATCTTAGAACGGGCGGCTCACCTATCGATGTGCGTGGTGATGCACTGGATATAGCCAGAGAAATGGGGATATATGATCAGGTCAAAGCCCGCGAATTTATTCATACGGATGAGATTGTGGATGCCGAAGACCAAACGTTAGCTAGGTTTGCGCTCAATTCTTTGCCGGAATACTTGGGAGACATCGAAATTCACCGGGGCGACTTGGTAGAGATCATCTATCAGGCCATTCGGAAAGATGAGGTGGAAATCATCTTTGGCGATAGTATATCCGCATTGATTCAACACGAAGATCGAGTTGATGTGTCTTTCGAAAAAGCTGAACCTAAATCCTTTGATTTTGTGTTTGGCGCTGATGGTACACATTCAATCGTTAGAAAACTTGCTTTCGGGCCTGAAAAAGATTTCAAAAAGTTTCTGGGTGTTTACTTTGCATTTGCTGGTACAGATCAGATACGGACAGGCAGGCCTGGACCCACCGGCATTGTGTACCGCGAATTGGGTAAACAAGCGGTGATTTACGAATTCCAAAATGGGGTGACCACGATCTTTGTATTCCGGGCACCCAAACTGGATTGGAATTATCGGGATCGCGAACAACCCAAGAAAATTTTAAAGACGTATTTTGCTGACAACAATAATTGGAAAATCCCGCAAATTTTAGATGCAATGCTTCATGCAGATGATCTTTATTTCGATGAAGCATGTCAGATTCAAATGCCGGAATGGACAAAGGGGCGTATAGCTCTGATAGGTGATGCTGCCTATGCACCGAGCTTTTTCACCGGTATGGGGACCAGCTTAGCTATGCAGGGCGCTGCGCTGTTAGCGAAAGAACTGTATGCCAATGAAGATAACCAGATTGCTTTTTCGAAATATAACGAAGGGTTTCGACCTTTTGTAGAGCGCATTCAGGCAAGGGTTGATGATTCATTAAGGGTTCAGTTACCTGAAACGGAGGAAGAACTACAGGCCTCTTTTAAAGCCTGGAGCAATCCACAGCAATCTTCATAGATAATAAGTTTTAAGGGGCTGGTGAACAGCATACTCCATGCAAAGATAAAACAAATGCTCCCAGCGCAACGCCGATGATCGGCAAGTGGGTGATTTAGGAGATATTAAATTAATCTGCGGCATTTTCATTAGCGGATAATTTCCAATGCTGCTCCAGGTGTTGACCGGTAAAGATAGATAGTAGCGTTTGCCAGAACTCCATCATGGCCTCGAAGTGGTAGCATTGAATGACGATGGATCCGATTACGGCAAAATTCAGCACCGTTTTTTTATTCAGGAAAGAATCTTTATAATTGGTACCAATTGCATGTAATTACTAAGATCAAAATAGCTTCCTAAAATGCTGAAAAATCAAGATGATGTTCAATCGCTAAGCTTTCCATTGAATATGGGCGATGAACGTATCTTTGACCAGGTTTTCAGGATGTATTATGCCCCGCTTTGTGATTTTTCGGAACGCTACCTGCACAGTAAAGACGATGCCGAAGAAACTATAGGTAAGTTATTTGTCAATCTTTGGAACAATAAGGAGGTCTTTTCAGATCCTGACCAAACTCGCGCCTACCTTTACCGCTCTGCGTATCATGGCAGCTTAAATACCATTAGGTCTAACAAGCGCCGTTTTAAACGAGAGCATGCCTACGGAATGGATACAGAGTTTACAGAAGAAAGTTTTCTGAACAATATGCTCCGTTCAGAAATGATCGGGATGATTTCACGGGAAATTGACAAGCTGCCTGAACATTATGCAAATGTGATCAGGATGAGTTATGTAGAGGGCTTAAAAAATGAAGAAATCGCGGAGCTGTCCGGATTGTCAATACAAACCGTGAAAAACTATAAAAATAAAGGGATGAATCTGCTTAAATCCAGGGTCTCCGGAAGGGTATTTGCAATTATCTCTTCTTTTTTATTCCTGGATCAGCTGAAAAATGGGTTATTTTAAGCTCTTCTTGAAATAATATAAAAAAAAAGCTATATCCAGAGTACTTTTTTCAAAGCATGGTGTATTAGGAGTATAAAACTATTCCTATGCGACCAAACCATCCTTTGTCCGAATCCCGGTTGTTTTATCTTTTTAAAGGATACATCGGCGGTTCACTGACTGAAATAGAAACGGCGGAGTTGAGCGACTGGGCTGAACTTTCTCTTGAAAACCGAAAGGTACTGGACGATCTGGTGAATGAAGGATATATAGAAGCTGGTATAAAAAATCAGCAGGCCTTTAACATAGAGGCGGCTTTATTAAGGATCAAAAAAGAAGAAAGGCTTGAGAAGGGAAGGCCTGCCTATAAGTTTTTTAAATACATTACTATTGCGGCCAGTCTTTTTTTAGTTTGCCTTTTGGGCTTTTACTTTTACCAAAAGAAGGTTGATACATCTGGGCTGTTGACTGTCAGGAAGGCTATTCATACGGGTGGAAATAATGCAATTCTGACCTTGGCCAGTGGCGAAACGATCGTATTGAACAGTGCAAAAAATGGCCGTGTTGCCATTCAGGGTAATGCCGTTGTAAATAAAACAAAGGAAGGACAGCTGGTGTATGTTCCTGGCGGGGTACCTGATGCAATTGCCTACAACACCATCACTACGCCAAGAGGGGGAGAATATGAGTTGACACTTTCGGATGGCAGCCGGGTTTGGTTAAATGCGGCCTCATCCATTAGGTACCCCACGGTGTTTACGGGAGATAAAAGAGCGGTTGAAATCACAGGAGAAGTTTATCTGGAAGTGGCTAAAATGAAAAACAGGCCCTTCATTGTCAGCAGCAAAGATCAGCAGGTGGAAGTCCTTGGCACTCACTTCAACATTAACGCCTACAGCGATGAACCCTTAACCAAAACCACCTTATTAGAGGGCAGGGTGAAAGTATCTGTCCCGCAAGTTCGCCATAGTGTGCTTCTGTCGCCTAATCAGCAAGCCCTCAGCTCCGGACAGGAATTGAAAGTCGCCACGGCCAATGTTGAAGAAGTTGTGGCCTGGAAAAATGGATACTTTCGCTTTAACAATGATGATATACACTCGGTGATGCGAAAACTTTCCCGTTGGTACGACTTTGAGTTTGTCTTTGATGGAAGTTTACCGAATGAAGGCTATAACGGAACGATTTCCCGTTACAAAAATATAAATCAGGTACTGGCGATGCTTGAGTATTCGAATGCCATACATTTTAAAATTGAAGGGAGGAGAGTGACTGTGATGAGATAACCTGACCAAAAAATAAGGTCAGGATCTGGCGGTAACCAAAAACCTGACCTCATAGCTTATTAATAAACTATTAATGAACCTGCGAAATACCTTTCCCATCTCGACAATGATCAGGTATAACGCATTACTCACGCAAACAAATGTACAATTTTTACCCTAAAATTTATGTGCAGCCACCAGGCCGCACGTTGAAACTATTCTTAGTGATGAAGCTAACCACGCTATTGTTAATTGCAGGATTTCTGCAGGTCAGTGCCCGGACAGCCGCTCAGAAGATCTCCCTTCATGAGAAGAATACGGCTTTGATCCAGGTATTTGAAAAGATCAGAGCCCAGAGTGGCTATGATTTTTTAGTGACCACCGATATTCTTAAAAAGGCGAATAAAGTAAATATTGATATTGACAATCGCAACCTCAGGGACGTGCTGGATCTGATGTTTAAAAACCAGCCACTCGAATTTAAAATCATGGATAAGTCTGTCTTGGTAAAATGGAAAGACAATAAGCTTGATCTGTTGGAAAAAAATACCAGCATAGACATTAAAGGAAGGATCCTTGATGAAAAAGGAAGACCTTTGGTTGGGGCTACAATAAAGGTTAAAGGCACCAGTCTGGCTGTTATATCAAATAATGAAGGTTACTTTACGCTACGCAATGTAAGCGAGCAGGCCGTACTTCTCATCTCTTTTCTTGGTTATGAAGTCAAAGAAATAAACGCTTCTGCAATTAACAATTCTGCAATAAAAATGGAACTGTCGGTTGGCAAGTTACAGGAAGTAAGCGTAACCACCGCTTATGGAATTGAAAAACGCACCAAAGAACTGGGGTACTCTGTTGCGAAAATCACCGGCGAGGAAATCGGCCGGGCCAATACAGGCAATATTCTTCAAGGACTGATCGGAAAAGTTTCGGGAATGAACGTTACCGCGCAAAGCTCGGATATGAACCCCCAGATGCGTATCCTCTTACGTGGAATCCGCTCTTTTGGCCAAAGCAGTAACAACCAGCCGCTGTTCATTCTCAACGGCTCGCCGCTATCTTTTGGCTCAGACCAGGATGCACAGCAGCAGGTACTCAGTTTTATAAATAACATCAACCCGGCAGATGTTGAAGATGTAACCATCCTGAAAGGGGCGAATGGTACTGCAATGTATGGGCCTGAAGGCGTGAATGGTGTGATCATCATAACGACCAAGAAAGGTGTAAAAGGTGACCCTGTGATAAATTTCAGGCACAACATGTCTTTCCAGCAGGTAGATTACCGGAACGATTACCTTCAGCGGAAATTTGGTTTGGGCGCAGGAAACCTGGATGAGTTCGGGAGCGGGCTTTTTGACCCTACCGCTGCATACTCCTGGGGGCCTGCCTACAACGGGAGTATGGTGCCCATTGGCAGTCCGGATGAAAACGGGAATTATCAAATGGTAAAATACGAGGACAATAAACAGGCCCGGAAGTTTTTTAATACGGCAAGGATTAACCGAACCAACTTGTCGATATCGCAGGGTGATGATAGGTCGTCCTCTTATTTAGGACTGGGGCATACCGATCAAACTGGTTTATTGCCGGGTGATAAGCAAAACCAGATCACGGTGTTACTGAACAGTTCCAGGAAGATGGGCAAGTTAACCACTCAGGTCAATTTTAATTTTGCCCGCAGAAATGACGACAAAGGTCCTGATCTGGTACGGGAAATCAGAAACCTGCCTACCTTCATCCCCATTCTAAGCTACAAGGACTTTGAAAACGATTACTGGTCGGTTCCCGATCGCTACTACCGTGGCATTAGCCCCTATCAGATGCTGGATAACAAGCGTACCAAAACCACCAATACCTCGCTATCGGGAAACCTGAGCCTGGAGTATAAGCCGGTAGCCTGGCTAAACCTACTGGACCGCCCGGGCATTACCTACAGTGGCGAATATGGTAAGACAACCACCAAACCGGTTTATTTTTCTGATTACGCCCACACCCTGCCAGAAAAAAACTACGATCTTCAGCCCGCGGTAGGTGACTTTTCAAGTTCAAACACCTCCCTGAATAATGACCTGATCCTTTCTACCATTCATCAGATTAATGATTTCCAGCTCAAAACTAATTTCGGTAACTCTATACGGCAGAATTTTTCAAAAGACCTCAGATCCAGCGCGACGCTTAGCGTACCGGTGTATAACGTATCCTTTGCCAGGTTTCCCGCAACTGTTTCAGATCTGGAATTGCTCTCCAGAACCATATCCGTATTTGGCAATACCCTGCTTGGCTATAAGGACCGTGCCTTTTTAGAGCTTACCAGCCGTAACGAATGGGATTCCAAGCGCGCTAAAGTGGCGCGGGGCAAAGATCTCTATTTCGGTGCCAATACCTCGCTGGTATTGAAAGATATTTCTCCCTATTTGCAGAAGCTTAAATGGCTTTCGAACGCCCGGGTGCGTGCATCTTTTGCGCTATCTGCCAACATGAACATTGCACCGTTCCAATTTGAGCGCCGTTTATATCTGCAGGGGGATTATCCGTATGGTGACCTGCTCAGTTATGGATTTGGCCCGGAGAACCCTAATCCACTGCTTAAACCTGAAAATGTATTCTCCCAGGAGTATGGCTTAAACCTCGGTTTTCTGGATAACAGGTTTACCGTAGACATGACTTATTATTATCAAAAGAACAATTCGGTTATCCTCAATGTTAAAAACGCCTCCCTCAGTGGGGCACCCACTACCGACAATGCCGGTGCATTTCAAAATAGCGGATTTGAACTGGACCTGAAATTAAACCCACTTTTCAGTTTACCAAACGGTATGGCTTTGATTGTTGACGGTCGTTTTTCTGTCAACAACAATAAAGTACTCAAATTATCGGAAGTTTATAAAGGCGTATTCAGGGGCGATGACGGGAACTTCGCGGCGTATTATGCCAGAACAGGAAACAGTGCATATGAGTTTGCGGTTACCGACTGGAAACGGGATCCTCAGGGAAGGGTGATTGTAGATAAAACCACCGGGATGCCGGCCAACGTTGCGTATGGAGATTACCAGATTTCTGGAAAAACGCTGCCTAAATATACGGCTTCAATGGGCTTTAATTTATCATGGAAAGGGCTTACGGCAACTTTACTGATGGATGCATCTACCGGAAACGATCACATGTTTGTGACGAGCACGGGTTTTTATAGTGGCACGCATCCCCTGACCAATCTCAACAATAGGGAGCGCTTTGTATTTCCAAATTCCTCCTATGACGACGGGACTGGAAATTATGTTGCCAATAAAGATGTGGTGGTAGCCAATGCCGGACAGGGTTTATACTCTCTTTTTGCATCAGTAAACGCTCATGGGCTTGTTGATGCCTCCTTCTTAAAGGTGAGGGAAGTGAGCCTGCAATATAAACTGCCCTACAAGGCCGGGCCAATAAAAGACATTACGGCAAGCCTCTATGCTAGGGACTTATTTAATTTCTATCCGAAATCAAACGTCATCGGTGATCCCGGACTCACCAAAGGTGTAGGGACCAGGGATTTTACACCCGTAAACAGCAACCTGGATGGTGGCAGTTCTGACGGGCAATTGCCCGGAACCGTATTGTATGGTTTTACACTTTCCTTTAAGTTTTAACAACAGCGATCAATCATGAAAAAACACATCAACAAACAAATCCTCCTTTTTATAGCCCTGTTATCGCTAACCTTAAATGGCTGTAAGAAAGACTGGCTGGATGTAAACTATAACCCCCTTGAGCTCACCGATTTGAAAGCAACGCCAGACCTGGTGCTTCCTTCCTTACTGGAAAGCTGTGTTGCCAACAAGAATACCAATAAATACTTAAATCAGTGGATGGGCTACTGGTCTTACTTCCAAAACCCTCCGGGGTATTTTGAAGTCACCTATTTTCGGATCCAGGCAAGGGGTAATTATTCAGAGCCCCAACCAGAAGTGATTTACCTTGAACAAAAAGCACATGATATGGGACAGGATTTTTACGAAGGCATAGCTAAGGTGATCCGGGCCATTTATTGGAGCAGAGCTGTAGATATGATCAATAATATGCCCTATTCCGAGGCTTTTAATATCAACATCCGGCAGCCCAAATATGACAGCGGCAGGTTCATCTATGAAGATCTGATGGTACAATTGGACCTCGCTTCGGGATTAATCAAAAATGCAGATGTGAATAAAAATACAAAGCTCAGCCTTTCGGATATTATGTTCCATGGAAATAAGCAGAAATGGTTAAAATTTATCAATACCTTAAAACTGAGGCTGCTTGTACACCAGGCCAACAGAACAGACCGTGCCGCATACATCAGTACGCAGATCAGTAAAATTGTTGCTGAAGGTTCCGGCTTTTTGCAAAGCGGAGAAAATGCGTCGGTCAACCCTGGATATATTTTGGGTAAAGGCCTCAGTAGGTACTTTGGATTGTATTCCAGCCACAACCAGTATGGTGGCGGAACTTTTGATGCCGTTAGCCAGCTGGCCTCTAATTACTACGCTCATGCCAACGTTTTTTCTATGGAAATGCTGAAAGCCAATGAAGATCCGAGACTTGGTTTTATTTACAGTACCATTGATGAGGAAGTACCTGCCGGGGCACCGGAACCTTTTACACAAAGTGCACCACTCAATTTCAGGGGCAATACCTACGGTAATTATGTAGATAACATTAAGTACCCCTATCAAAACAATACCTACGTATCTGCCGTAGGTGGTTCAAGAAATGCGGAGGTGGTAAACCCTACTAGTTCAGGAATCATTAAGGGCCGCAATATGGACGATTGGGTGCTCACCAGTATAGAAAGCATGTTCTTACAGGCCGAAGCCATACAGAGAGGCTGGCTGCCGGGCAATGCAGAGCAAGCCTACCGGCTTGCCATACAGGAATCCTTCCGGTGGCTGAATGTAGGTGGAAATTCCGGCAATCCGTCCTTATCAGACGCAGTATTCCAAACCTGGTACGATGCGCAGGTTGCCGCGGGTAATGCCCAGGTGAGCTGGGCCGCTGCGGCAGATAAATACAAAGTCCTGATGATTCAAAAGTATCATGCTTTAAACGGGATAGATGCTTCGGAAACGTACGTCGATTACCGGAGGAACGGCAGGTTCCCTAATGTACCTGCATCCTTAAGTCCACAAAGGGTTGGAAGTACTATTCCGTTCAGGCTGCTTTACGATGAGCAGGAATACGAGTTTAACCAGGAAAATGTAACTGCCCAGGGCCAGATTGATGTGTTTGCCAGCAAAATCTGGTGGATGCCCTAAGCAGAGATAATTAGAAAAATTGAATACTATATTAAAGAATTTAAAATGAAGATATACATCTGTTTTTTAATCTTGGCAGGCTTGGCCTGCGGTTGCAAGAAAAATGAGTTTGTGCTGGACTATTCCGGCATCAAACCTGTAATTATCATTCCTAACGGAAACTGGCCCTCAAAAAGCCAGTATGAACCGCAGCCGCTAGACAGTCTGTTTGGGGTACAGCAATTGAAACTGTATGCAAGGGTTTCTTATGCGACGGCACTTGACAAACCGGTGAAGGTTATTTTTAAGGAAGATCCTACTCTACTTGAGAGCTATAATACCAGATGGGGAACGAATTACAAGGCACTGCCAGCGGCAGCGTATCGTGCGGCCACTTTAGAACTCAACATACCTGCGGGAGTTCATCAGGCTTTTATTCCAGTTCAGGTTTTTCCAGCTCAGTTTAACGGTACGGATGATTACCTCATTGCTTACACCATTAGCTCGGCGGAGGACCAGATTATTGGTGCCAATGCAAAGTCCATCGTTTTTACGATTAAAGGTAAGTAATCCGTCTGCCAGGAGGCTGCATCATAAAATGGACTGCCCCCAGAAAGTGTTTAATTTTTTGGGGGCAGTCCATTTACTAAAGCGTAGCCGACAAGAGGCTGTTTTTTATTTACCAACCGTAATTTTGTACCAGTTTCGGGTCTTTGTCAATCTCGGATTGTGGTATTGGCATCAGGTAATGTTTATCCTGAAATACGCGGTTTTGTAAGGTAACGGTTTTGTAAAACACAGCTACTCCTGCTGCTTCGCTGGAGACATCCAGACCGGTAGCGCTGAGCTCAGCTGCCGACGGGCGGGCATTAAGGCCCAATGCCGGTACGTTATCTACTGTTTTGGCGATTAACCACCGTCTTACATCCCAAAACCGGTGACTTTCAAATGCCAGTTCTATCCTGCGCTCGTTTTGGATACGGCTGCGCATACCAGTCTTGGTATTGTCGGCAGGTAGGATTGGCAGGTTGGGCATGGCTACACGGTTGCGTATCAGGTTAAGGTATTGGTAAACAGATTGGTCTGGTACGTCAAGGTATTCGTTCATCGCTTCTGCATAATCTAAATATATTTCTGCCAAACGGAAAATAGGGAAATTGCGGGTTCCTGTACCTGAATTGGCATTCCGGTCGTAACCAGGCGATAAAAACTTACGCACATTATAGCCCCATGGGTTTGTACCTGATTTACCTGTAGCCCAGCCATCGGTTATTCCATTGCCCGCACCATACCAGGCCAACCTAACCGGACGCCTGGTCGCGTCGAACCGCCATACGTCGTACTGAAAAAATATACTGGCATAGAATCTTGGGTCGCGGTCTTTATACATGTTCGATATGTTGCTTACGGTTTGAAATTTGAGACCATCCCATAATTGTCCGCTCCAGACACCGCTTGTACTGTAACCAGATCCGTTTTCATTTATAGGATAACCATTTTTCATCTCATAGGCATCAACAAATTGCTGTAAGGGGGTTAGCTTTCCATTTCCCTTAAAAGGCGATCCGTTTGGCAGATAATTACCGTCAATATCGGTTGAGTTACCCATTATCCGCTGAAGAATGGTCTCGGTATAATCTCGGGTGTAAAACTGTGCAGCGTAATTTTGTACCGGATTATCGGGAAAAGGGCTGTACAATCTATAAATACCTAGATCGATTACAGCTTTCGCAGCATCGGCGGCCT
>Ga0163161_10002704_pt1 | contig 12601 bp, 9 predicted proteins | sample S45metaG_FD_129847 | JGI IMG/M metagenome (GOLD analysis project Ga0163161, IMG submission 129847) | Switchgrass rhizosphere microbial communities from Kellogg Biological Station, Michigan, USA - S4-5 metaG | ecosystem: Host-associated > Plants > Roots > Rhizosphere > Soil | place: USA: Michigan... | reverse complement strand
GCGCTCGACCAGATCATCAACCACGCGGCCAAGATGATGTATATGTCGGGCGGCCAATTCAATGTGCCGGTCGTCTTTCGCGGTCCGAACGGGTCGGCGTATCAGGTATCGTCGCAGCACTCGCAGGCGTTTGAGGCATTTTACGGCAATTTCCCGGGCCTCAAGGTCGTGATGCCTTCAACGTCGGCCGATGCTAAGGGGCTGCTGAAGTCCGCGATACGCGACGACAACCCGGTGATCTTTCTTGAGCAGGAACGGATGTACGGCCTAAAGGGCGAGGTGCCGGAGGATGAGGATTTTACAATTCCGCTCGGCGTTGCCGATATCAAACGCGAAGGCAAGGACTGCACGATCGTCGCTCGATCGATGACGGTTCCGCTTGCGATGCAGGCCGCGGAAAAGATACAAGGCGAGTTCGACGTTTCGTGCGAGGTCGTCGACCCCCGTACCATCAAGCCGCTCGATATCGAGACCATCGCGAACTCGGTAAGGAAAACCAACCGGCTCGTCATTGCTGAGGAGTCGCATGCATTTGCCTCGGTCGGGGCCGAGATCACGTATCAGATAATGGACAGTGCATTCGACTATCTCGATGCACCGATCAAACGCGTCTCGACCGTCGAAGCTCCGATGCCGTATGCGAAAAATCTCGAGGAGTTGGCATTGCCCAGCGTCGACAAGATCGTCGCGGCGGTGAAGGAAGTTTGTTATCTCTAGTACGACAGGCTGTCTAGCCTATCGCCGACAGACTAACAGTCTGTCATACAACGTATGGCCGAGAAATTCTTAATGCCAAAGCTTTCGCCCACGATGGAAGAGGGGCAGATCGCGCGTTGGGTCAAGACCGAGGGCGACACGTACGAGGCCAACGAGACGCTGGCCGAGGTCGATACCGACAAGGCCACCATGGAGATGACTGCCCTCACCGGCGGCACGCTTCTCAAGATCCTAAAAGGCGACGGGGAAACCGCGGCGTTGGGAGAGGCGATCGCGATCGTCGGAAACAAGGGCGAGGACATCACGACATTATTGAATGAGGCAGCGTCCGTCCCGGCAAAGTCAGAACCGAGTACGTCAGCGGCCGGCAACGGCGCGAAAGAAGAGAACCCGCGGCCTGAACCGCAGGTCATAGCCGCAAAGGCGGAAACACGATTGGTAGCGAGTGTGCCCGCCACGGCAATGCCGGCACCTCAATCTAACGGCGGCAGACTGATTGTCTCACCCATCGCCGCGCGGATGGCGGCCGAGAACTCGATCGATCTTAAGACGATCACCGGCACGGGCCCGAACGGCCGCATTATCAAACGCGACATTGAAACGGCTCTTGCCGGCGGCAAACCTGCCGCTGTTCCACAGACGATTCCGACGTTTTCGCCATCGACGCAGGTCGGCGCAGCCGGCTATCGCGACGAGCCGACATCGCAAATTCGGCGCGTTATTGCGAGCCGTCTTACGGAATCCATCGGACCGATACCAACGTTTTATCTTACCGTCGAGATCGAGATGGACAACTCACTTGCATTGCGAAAACAGGTAAATTCGACGGTCGCTGAGGAGCAAAAGATCAGCGTCAACGACATCATAGTAAAGGCTGCAGCGATGGCGTTGATCAAGCATCCTTTTGCCAACGCTTCGTATCAGGACAAGACGATCCGCTTTTACGATCAGGCAGATATAGGCGTCGCCGTCGCCATTGAAGAGGGCCTCATTACTCCGGTCGTTCGCGGCGCAAATCATAAGGGCTTTCTTGAAATATCGGCCGAGATCAAATCGCTCGCCGCAAAAGCCAAAGCCAAAAAGCTGCTGCCTGAGGAATACACTGGTGCAACATTCTCGATCTCGAATCTCGGCATGTTCGGTATCAAAGAATTCACCGCGATCATCAACCCGCCCGAGGCCGGCATCCTCGCTGTCGGCGGCGCGCATCCGACGCCAGTCGTTCGTGATGGCGAGATCATGGTCCGCAATATCATGAATGTCACGATGTCATGCGACCATCGTGTGGTCGACGGGGCGACCGGAGCAAAATTCCTCCAAACCTTCAAACAGATGCTCGAACAGCCCGGCATGATGTCAGCGTGAGCGAGGACGAGCGATCTGCCGCTCCTTATGTTGCGCTGACCTTTGTACAGCTTTTCTTCGGCTCGACGCCTGTCATCGGAAAGGTCGTGCTTGCGGTCGTTCCTGCGGTTGCCGTTGTGGGTTTTCGCGTTGGAATAACGGCGATCTTTCTTCTTATCTTTCAAGCGATGCGAGGAAGGATCCGGCTTAAAGAAAAGGGCGACTACTTAAAGCTTGCGGTCCTGAGCCTTTTCGGCGTCGTCTTTAATCAGCTTCTCTACATCACGGGTCTTTCGCTGACGAACGCCGTCGACGCAGCGCTGCTAATGGTGACGATACCGATCTTCACTCTGACGGTCGGCTCGCTTTTCGGAAGCGAACGGCTTCGCAGATACAAGGTCGTCGGCATTATCCTGGCTGCTGCGGGCGTTGTCTTCGTCATCCATCCCGAACGCGTCTCGTTCTCGTCACAAACGACGCTCGGCGACGCGCTGCTTCTCTTTAATTGCCTTTCCTTCGGTATCTATGTGGCGACATCGAAAGATGTCGTAACGCGAAACGGCGCGTTCCGGTCGATGATGTGGGTATTCGTCTTCGCGGCATTTATTTGTGTTCCGCTTGGCATGTGGTCCTTCGCTTCGGTCGACACGACAGTGCTTACTCCGACGATCTGGCTGCTCATGTTCTATCTTGCGGTCCTGTCGACGGCCGTTCCGTATTTGCTGAATGCGTGGGCGCTCGGCCGCGTGGATCCCTCAACACTCGCTGTGTTCGTATACCTCCAGCCGTTGATCGGATTCATGCTTGCGGTGATCTTCCTCGGCGAGCGGATCGATTCGACGTTTCTCGTCGCGGCCGCGCTTATATTCGCCGGCGTCTTCCTCGTTTCAAAGAGGTACAGACAAATCGAAACTTATAGTTGATTTTTGCGTGTAATAAACATCTAATCGAGCAAAATGGCAACAAAGATCACTCAGGTCGACCTGCCCGAACGGCGTCGGACGATTCTGCGCGTCGAGGGCGAGATGTTTCGCGAGGACGCGTTGCTTCTTGAGAAGATCGCCGGCTGTATCGGTCCGGAGTCCGGCACAAATATCATCATCGATCTCGCCGACCTTGATTTTCTTGACAGCGAATCCGCATCGGTCTTAAAACGGCTCCAAGATGAGAACGGCTACCAGATCGAGGGCGTCGAGATCTTTGTACAGTCCGCCGTCGACATGGCCGAACGTCTCTAACCCGGCTGACTTTTTCACAAAAACCGTTTACATTGTAGGCAATGAGAACAAGGGAAATTGCCGAGTTCCTGGGCGCGGAATTGTCCGGCAACGGCGATATCGAGATCGAGAGCGTTTCGGCGCTCGATAGGGCGTCGAAAGGCGAGATCGCATTCGTCGACAAGGCCGATGGCAATAGCGACTCAAAGGCGTCGTGCCTGATCGTGCCACTCGCTTTCTCGGCCGATGTTCCGCAACCCATCGTCAAGACCGCTAATCCCAAACTTGCATTCTCGCGTATCGCTGCTGTGCTTCATCCGGTATCAAACGATGCTCCGATGATCCACCAGTCGGCCCTCGTTCGTGAATCGGCGCTTATTGCTGACGACGCCTTCATCGGGCCCTTCGTCTGTGTCGATGAAAACTCAATAATAGGCTCGGGAACGCAACTTCGCGCCGCAACCATCGTGGGCAAGAACGTTCGAATCGGAAGCAATTGCGTGACGCACTTCAATGTGGTCATTGAGGACAACTGTACGATCGGCGACAACGTCATCCTTCACCCAGGTGTCGTCATCGGGGCAGACGGTTTTGGGTATGTTGCCGACGAAAACAACGAGCACCACAAATTCCCGCAGATCGGGACGGTCGTCATAGAAAACGACGTCGAGATCGGTGCGAATTCATGCGTCGACCGCGGCGCCTTGGGCGAGACGCGCATTGGCGCTGGGACCAAGATCGACAATCTCGTCCAGATCGCTCACAACGTGCAGATCGGCAAGCGTGTCATCATAGCCGCCCAGACGGGTATCTCGGGCAGCACGGTCATTGAGGACGATTGCATCATCGGCGGCCAGGTCGGGATGGGCGATCATGCGACGGTCAAGAGCGGAGCCGTCATCGGTTCACAGGCAGGCGTCCTGCCCGGCAAGATCGTCCGCGCCGGCGTCTGGTGGGGCACGCCCGTGCAGCCATTGGACGAATACAAGGTGCAAAACGCAAGCGTAAAGGGCCTTGGCCGGCTCAAAGAAAAGGTCAAGGAACTTGAGGCCAAGATCAACGAACTGAAGTCCCACCGTAAATAACGCCGACGCTGGCTTTCTCTGCGCCAAACCGCTATACTTCCCGCATTCCAAAATGCTTTAAGAAAGGTTGCAGTTCATTCTTGAAGTGTGGCCGATACGTTTTTCAGCTCAACCATCAAGGAGAATCATATGAAATGGATATCCGTAGCTGTATTCACAACAGGACTTTTGACACTTGGATGCCAACCCCCCGCGGCAACGAACACTTCCGCACCGGCAAACAGTAATACCAATGCCAATGCTTCGGCTCCGAAGGCTGATGCAAAAAAGGCGGCGCCAACCGACATGGCACAGTTGGCAAGCAGGATCGTTAACCAGAGCGCTGGTGTTAAGGAAGGCGAGATCGTGCTTGTCAGCGGGGGCGCGCGCGACATGGATCTGCTCGAAAATATCGTCGTCGAGGTAGAGAAGGCTGGCGGCCAGGCCCTATTGACGACCAACAGCGAAAAGATCACAAAACGGTTATATACGGACGTCCCGGAAAAGTACGACACCCAGGAGCCAAAACTTGGTCTCGCATTGGCAAAGGTCGCGAACGTCACGATCAATGTCGACAGCACCGAGACAGAGAATCTGCTTGCCGACGTTTCTCCCACGCGTATGGCAGCTCGTGCCAAGGCCGGAGCTCCCGTCGGCAAGGAATTCATCAAGAACAAGGTGCGGCAGGTAAACGTGGGTAACGACCTGTACCCGACCGATTGGCGTGCCAAGGAGTTTGAGATGCCGCTGGATGCTTTTGCCAAAATGTTTTGGGACGGCGTAAACGTCGATTACACCAGCCTGCAGCAGACGGGTGAAAAGGCACGGGCTGCTCTCACCGGTAAGGAACTCGAGATCACGCACTCGAATGGCACGAGCCTCAAGCTGAACATCGAAAGCAAGCCTGCCTATATCAGCGACGGGATCATCTCGGCCGACGACGTCGCGAAAGGAAATCTCTCGGTATATTTGCCCGCCGGCGAGGCGGCTGTGATCGCTGCGAACGGCTCGGGAACGGGCAAGTTCATTGTCGAGAAGGACTACTTTCGCGGGAAGGAGGTCCACAATCTTGTGCTGAACTTCGAAAATGGAAAACTCACATCGATGACCGGCGAAGGTGACGGATTTGCCGGGATGAAGGCAGATTATGATGCCCGCGGCGAAGGCAAAGACATTCTGAGTTATGTCGATCTCGGCATTAATCCGAATTACGCGTTGGCACCCAACAGCAAGCTTGGCAATTGGGTTTCGGCAGGAATGGTATCGATCGGAACGGGCAACAATACGTGGGCTGGCGGCAGCAATGACGCGACCGGTGGAGCGGGCGGCCACCTTGCGGGCTGCACAGTCAAACTCGACGGCAAGGTGATCGTTGAGAACGGTGCCTGGAAGATGTAATTGTGCCTTGTATATCAACTTTCGGGCGGTGCTCGATGACCGCCCGATCCTCCCTTCACGATAGGAAATGGCAAGGCCAGCGCTCAGACGCGCATTTGTTGCGTTTCACCTCACATTGGGGATCGTTATCTTCATACAGAGCGTGCTCACTTTGGTGAGTTCCCTAAACTCGCGTACCGAATCCCATCTCGGCACTGTTCTGCCATGGTTCGCCGGCCTCGAAGCTCTTGCCGCTGTGATGCTCCTGGTCCCTCGGACGGTCAAGATCGGCGGCGGCCTGCTGCTTCTTATATTTCTTGCCGCGCTGATCGTTCACGGCCCGGCCGACCAGATGTGGTTATTTGTCTATGCTGCCGGCGTCATTTTTATAATGGCGCACGGAAGTGCTTACTCCGCCAATGCCTCGTGACTCGAGCGCTGATGGACCAAGTCTAGTATTGCTTGGGCCGCGCGTTTGGATGCCCCGCCATGGCCGAGCTTTTCGGCTGCTGCCGATAGCTCCTTTCGCATCGCCGCATTCGTGTCAGGTTCAAGAAGCCGGAGAAGTTCCTTGCTGAGCGATGCGGCATTGAGTTCATCTTGAATAAACTCTTTTGCCACTCTCTTGCCGGCGATCAGGTTTATCAGGCCATAATGCTCGACATCGATCATCGGCTCAAGGAGTCTGTAATTTAACAGTGAGGTCTTATACACGACGACCATCGGCGTGCCCAGAATGCCCGCTTCAAGCGTTGCAGTTCCGCTCGTCACGGCCGCTGCGTCGGCGGAACTAAGTGCGTCGTAGGTCTCATGCACGATCACTCGCAGAATGTCCGGCAGCCGGCGATTATGCTTTGCGGCCTTGTCGATCGCTGCCTGAACGGTCGTCAGATCTTTCTGCGAGGCGACCGCAACGAGCACTTGAGTGTCCAGGCGTTTTGTGACTATCTCAGCAGCGGCTTCGAGCATGACCGGCATGATCCTCCAGATCTCTTTTCCCCGGCTGCCGGGGAGCATGGCAATGATCGGCTTTGTCGGATCGATCCCATGAGCGCGGCAGAACTCATCCTTTGGCCGCGTCGGATGCACCTCGCGTGCAAGCGGGCTGCCGACAAATTCGACATTTGTCACGTCGTGCTCCGCATACCATTCCTTTTCGAAAGGCAGGATCGTCAGCATCAGGTCGACATACTTTTTCACGATGCCGACGCGGTGCTTTCGCCACGCCCATAACTGCGGAGAAATGTAGTAGATGACCGTTAAGCCTTGTTGCTTTAGCGTACGAGCGAGTTTTAGATTAAAGTCGGGGAAATCTACCAGTATCACGACGTGTGGATGCCGATGTAACGCGGCACGCTTGAGGTCGCGGTAGGCACGGACAAACACGGGCAGGGCGGCGGCGATCTCGACGAGGCCGACGATCGCAAGGTCGTCAGCTCTGACGACCGCATCGACGCCCGCGCCGCGCATTTTTGCACCGGCAGCCCCAAAAAAATCGAATGCGACATCAGGAGCCGCTTCGCGCAATGCACGAACGAGCTTCGCTGCGTGGACGTCGCCTGAGGCCTCGCCGGCGACCATCATTATACTCATCGCCTTTGTCATGGGGCTTTAAACATCTAATCTTAAATGAAATAGCAGGATTATGAAATGACAACCCGACGCGCTTCCAGCCGCATCAAACAGGTTAATTCTGCTGCCGAGCGCTGTTTTTTTGGATCGCTGTTGCTTGCAGTGTATTTATTGAACGCATAATATTTAATGTTTCGTAGTCGGTTTCGAGGATGGCGAGGCTTGGCCTTCCCTAATTGTTTATCTCGGAGGAATTTGTGACGTTTCGTCTAACCTTTCTTTTTACAGTTCTGGCTTTGCTTATTTGCGCCTCACAGGCCGGCGCGCAAATCGATTCCGTCATTGGCCAGTTGTCGAATTCGTCCAGCGATTCTTATGCCGGGGCGATGAGCGGTGACGGCAGGTTTGTGGTTTTTGAATCGCGAGGCAATCTTGCCACCTACAATCCGCGCAATGCAGACGGCAATACTGAGATATTCCTTTTTGATTACGCCCAGCGGCGGATCTTTCAGATTACCGACACGAAGAGCGTCCTTTTCGATACGAATGCGCCGGCAATATTCAGCAACATCCGCGTCGAGATCAGCAACACTCGGCCTGTTATCAGCAACGACGGCCGATGGATCGCGTTCAGCTCGAACGCGACTACCTCGACGCCGTTAGTACCGGATAGCACCAATCCGGGCCTTTTCAATGGCAATGCCTATACGGCCCAGACGCCGACGCCATCGCCGACGCCGCCCGGAACCCCGACGCCGACACCGTCGGTGACGCCGACACCGCCGGCCAACCCGCTTACCAATGACGGCAATCTGGAAATATGGCTCTATGAGATCCCGATGTACGCGAACGTTGCGGACCTCTCAGCGGGCGACGAGCTGCCGCTGACCAATCTTGCTCCCTACGATGAGAACGGCAACCCAAATCCGAATCTCGGAACATTTACCCGGGTCACAAATACGGACCCGAGCCAATTACCGCGCCCTGGGACTACGACCACCGGTCCTTTCATTGCGGACGATAATCACGATTCGAGCATAAATGACGACGGCAGTATCATCGCCTTTGTCTCCACGAGGGATCTTGTTCCGTGCGTCGGAAATCACTATCCGGAAGAGGACAACGATGAGATCTTCACCTTCGTCCGTGGCGGTGGACGCGGATGCCCTACCGACCCTAGCACCATCGGCCTAAGAGAGGTAACAAAAACGCCGCGCGGCCCGATCCAGGACCCGATCTACAGTAAGAACCCGACGATCTCCGGGGACGGCTCGCGAGTGGTTTTTGCGAGCACGGGCGATGACCCGATCGATGACCCGGCGAGCGCGACGAATTTCGATACGGGAAGCAACCCTGCGAGCAGCCGCAACGAGGAAATTTTTTACGCCGACCTTGATGGAGGACTGCCAACCGGCGGCCTTCAGATCACAACTACAACGCCGACCAATCCGGGCGATCCGGTAAATATTCTCGATCTTGGCCGGCGGATGAGCCGCGACGGCCGGTATGTCGCATTCGACTCGTACGCCGACCTGGCGCATGAGAACAACGGGACAAATTACAACTCCTTTGCAACCTATCTATATGACGCCACCGTTACACCGGTAGGACCGACAAGTTTTCGCCGGATCCTGGCCCGCAGCCGAGCGGACACCGCGGCACCAGGCGGAGATGTCGCTCGTTATCCGGGTTTCACCGATTATCCGAATGGCTGTACTGGCATGGCGTGCGTTCCGGCGACGCTGGTGCTCGAGACTCGGATGAACATCGCACCCGACGGAACGATACCGACCGATCCAACGCGCGGGCTTAATAACGACGTGGTCAGGCCATCACAGATCTATTCCTATCCGCTCGATGTGCCCCCGATGGACGCGATATTCACGCGGCTTGCCAAATTCCCTCCGGCTTTCGCATTGCTGGCGTCGACGCAGCTGCTGCCGAGCAATTCACAGAAGAGAATGGCCTTCAATCTGGGATTGACCGAGCTTGGCCTCGGAAACCCTGATCTTTTGGCGGAGGTTTATTACTTTATCCGGCCGACCTTAACCAATCAGGCCCCTGTATCGTTCGACATTGCAACGGGAGCCAGCGGCCAGGCCGTGTCAATGACGCCGCTGCCGACGCCGGCACCGACAGCTACGTCGACCGCTTCGCCGACTCCGTCGCCATCGCCGACACCGTCGCCGTCGCCTTCACCGACCGCGACTCCGACCGGCACGCCGTCGCCGATACCGACGCCAACCGGTTCTCCGACACCGCCGCCGATCACGCCGCCGGCCGTCTTTGGCATATCGCCCGGAATGTCGGTAATACTGCATTACCAGGCAGGTTTCGACCGCAGCGTTGTTGCCAGAACTGCCGTCGGCTCGCTGATGCGCAGCTTTACCCTTCCGATCGAATTAAGCGGCATCTCAGTGACGATAAACGGGGCCGCGTGCGGCCTGAAGTCGGTCAGCCGCCACCGGATCGAGTTTGTCGTCCCGCCCGCGCTCACGAGCGCGGCCACCGGCACGACATATCCGCTCGTCGTCCATAACAGGGGCACTCAGCTCAAAATGATGGTCACGATCGTCCCGGTCCGGCCTGATATCTACAATAGGGAGGGCTCTATAGGACCCGGAGGACGGGCAAAGATCTTTAACGTTACCAATACGGTCCATACGACGGAGCCATTCGCGGTGCGAACGATCCAGAGAAGAGGCAACCGGCTGGTTCCGACGGTTCTCCGCGTTTACCTGACGGGTGTAGCCGGCGTGCCTGCTGCTTTGGTAAGCGTCCGGATACGCGATTCGATCATTACAGGATCCGCCATCCTCTCGAGCGCGGTCCTCGTCGAGCCAGGAGTTTATACGATCGATTTTCAGTTGCCGGCGGCCCTTGCCGGAGCTGGTGACCAGCCGATCATCGTTCTTGTAACGGTCAGCGGCGTGACGTTCAGCTCGCGGCTGGACGATACGGCGGCCCGGTTATTTATTCTCTGACGTCGCGACAAAACCTAGATCTCTTGGCGGGTCTCGGCCCGCCTTTTTTGTCGCTGGCGAAGCGGTGCCCGGTTTCTTGCACGGGAAATGGCCGTGATATACAATTACACGGAAGCAAATCCTGGATCAGGTACGTTTTTTGGAGAAGGCTACGCTATTTCGCGTTTATCTTGTTTGCTATCCTTTCAGGTCCTCACTAACTAACCATTATGTCCGGAAAAGATGTGAAAACGATGAAGATCTCGCCGAAGGTTTGGAAAAATGGCGAGTTCATTGATTGGAACGACGCCCGCGTCCATGTAATGGCGCATGTCGTCAATTACGGATCGAGTGTTTTCGAGGGCATTCGCTGCTATGAGACGAGCCGCGGGTCTGCTGTCTTTCGATTGTCCGAGCACATGCAGCGCCTCATCAATTCGGCAAAGATCTATCGAATGGACACGCCGTTCACTCGCGACGACTTCTGTGACGCCACGGTCGAGCTGATCCGTCAAAGCGGTCTCGAGCATTGTTATATCCGGCCCGTGATCCTGCGGGGCCTCGACGAGAATAAGCCGTCGTTTGGCGTCAATCCCTTCCCTGCTCCTATCGATTCGTATATCGCGACATGGCAATGGGGCAAGTATCTCGGCGACGAAGCGATCGAGGCCGGCATCGATGTCTGCGTGTCAAGCTGGTCGCGGATAACATCCAATGCATTGCCTACAATGGCGAAGGCCGGCGCGAACTACATGAATTCGCAATTGATCAAGATGGAAGCGATTCTCGGCGGTTTTGCCGAGGGCATTGCACTTGATGACCGCGGTTATGTATCGGAAGGCTCGGGCGAGAACATCTTTCTGGTCAACAACGGCCGGCTCGTCACGCCGCCCCTCGGAGCTTCGATCTTGCCGGGCATAACGCGCGATTCGGTAATACAGATCGCCCGCGAAATGGGCATCGAGATCGTCGAAACACAGATCCAGCGTTCAGCGCTCTACCTCGCCGACGAGGTCTTTCTCACCGGCACTGCTGCCGAGATCACGCCGATCCGTTCTGTCGACCGCATTACTGTCGGATCAGGCAAACGCGGTGAAATGACCGCCGCGATCCAGACTGAATTCTTCAAGATCATTGACGCCGAAAGGCCCGCGCCATCTGAGGCCCCATGGCTCACCTTCATCGACGCCCAGTCGGAAAAAAAAACAGCGGTCGCATGATCGACGATGACCCGAAACGGACAGGCACAAAATAGCCTGTCCGTGTTTTTTTTCGCGCGATCTTCACCCAAATCCATCAATTCCTTTCCTTGGTATCATTTAGTCTTGATTTTGCTTGACAATGATAGGGAAAGTTCTATAATGCTGTCATCTTTATTGAGTTTAGTCTTTGACGGAGGGACAGCCCTCGTTGTTGTGTTCAGCTATTGACGGAGGGACAGCTCTCGGTTGTTTCGATGACCCGTCCCTTGCGCGCGAGTAACTAATTGACAAAAACGGCCTGAAAATCTGGGGGGAGACGAATACGTTATGTTGAGCAGAAACCTGTCGGGAAACGGAAATCGCAATGTGATCTTGGCATTTGTTCTCGTGTTAGCCGCGCTGGCGACTGCTGCCGTAGCGTCACCGTGGAGTACGGGGTTGGGATTGTTTGCGTCAAGCTCGGTAGCGGCGAGCGACGGCGAGGCCCCGCTTGTTGTGCTTTATGACCAGATCAATAATCCGGCGCCGACGCCCGGCGGGGTGACCTCGCAGGACTTCGAGGCGGCAAACGACACCTTTGATACGTTCGCGGCCGACGATTTTGTCGTGCCGGCTGGACAGACTTGGAGTATTACTGAGGTAGATGTCAGTGGGGAATACAGCGTGGGCGGCGGGCCAGCTGCGTCGTTCAATGTGTTCTTTTACCAGGATTCGGCTACACTGCCCGGAACTCTTGTTGCAACGCGGCTGGCCAATCCTTTCACCGGTGGTGCGAATGCGATCATCACGCTGACGACTCCGGTGGTACTGACTCCAGGGACGTACTGGGTATCCGTGCAAACGAGACAGGATTTCACTCCGGCCGGCCAGTGGTTCTGGGACAACAGGAGCGTGATCTCCAACTCCGGTGCGGCATGGCAAAACCCAGGGAACGGGTTTGGTACCGGATGCACGACTTACGGTCGTAAAACGACATGCCTGCCGACGACCAACGGTCCCGACGAACTCTTCCGGATAGTGGGAACGATCGCCGGCGGGGCAACGCCGACGCCGTCCCCGTCACCGACGTGTCCGCCAAACTATACGTTCACCTCTTCAAATGGTGTGGCGATAGTTCCGGGCACGACGGACACCGGCAATCACGT
>Ga0163161_10002702_pt1 | contig 12604 bp, 13 predicted proteins | sample S45metaG_FD_129847 | JGI IMG/M metagenome (GOLD analysis project Ga0163161, IMG submission 129847) | Switchgrass rhizosphere microbial communities from Kellogg Biological Station, Michigan, USA - S4-5 metaG | ecosystem: Host-associated > Plants > Roots > Rhizosphere > Soil | place: USA... | reverse complement strand
AATGCAGCGTCTTTTCGCGTTCCGCACGGTCATGTGACTCGTATACGGCCGGAAAGCTTATTTTGAAAGTATCGAGCGTCGTTTTCATTGACGCGACAGGGTCATACTCGCCGACGCCGATAATAGCGAGGCCCTTGTCCTTGTATTTTTCGTAGAGCTTCTCTACCATCGGTGCGTCGTGCTGCCAGTTGTGGCACCACGGTGCCCAATAAACCACGATCGTGAGTTTCTTACCTTTTGTAAAATCGCGCAGGTTCACGTCCTTGTCCGTGCGGATGTCCTTGTACGTCCAATTCTTGTAGCTGATCTCTTTTTCGACGATCGGCGACTGTTCGTTCTGTGCGTTTGCGACAACCAGCGACAGCAGGACGATGGCAACCCCAACAAAAGCTCTTTTCATAATGACCTCTGGTAGAAAAAGACTATCTTTTCAGATGCGGATTATCAAGCAAATAGTTGTCGTCTATGCCCGGGACGCCGAGCGGCCAAATCTGCGAGACCAGTACACGATGTTCAGGTAGATACCGCTGATCGCCGAGAGCGCCGCAAGCGCCGAGAAGATCAGAAGAAGCGTCACCTGCCATTCGCCGGCGAAGAAATAGAAATGAGCTTCGCGAAAGAAGCGGGTCTTTACAGTGGGTGGCTCCGACATTCGGGCCACGCCGGTCTCGGCATCGATAAAGACCGAATCAGCACCAAGCCCGCCGACCGACTGATATTGCGGACGTCCGTCCTTCATTAGCAGTGTCAAAGCGGTCGTCGGCAGCGCCTTGCCGGCCAACTCGTTGGCGCGACCCATAGCCTCGGGTGCGGAGATCCGCACACGAGAGGCGTCGATATTTTCGACCGCTCCGCCCTCGACAGTATCTGGCAGCGCGTACAAAAATCCGCTCAATGCCCAGGCCAAAACGGGAACCGAAACCAAAAGACCGAGAATCAGATGGACTTGATATACAAAGTTTCTCATTATGAACTTGGCAGTCTTTATTTGAGATTATAATTTCGCCAAATCACCGCTCGACACGTAAAGGGAACATCGCTTCTCATTCTGATGGCCCTGAAGGTTCGGTCCGGCGGTAGCCTTGAGCCTTGGATCTTGAAACCGGCCAGGTGTGCATCTATGACGTCCGTTCCATATCCCCGACTCGTAACACCATAGCTCCCACCTTCGAGATCGTACCAGTTTCCTTCGTCGTCAGTGATTTGCACTTGAGGACTCAGCTGTGTTCCATCCGGCAAGAACCAGCCTTTACCAGAGGTTCTTGTGTAGGATCCCTCAACGCTTAACTCAACTGATTGGAACATCCGGTAAATTTTCATAGGAGAGTTCGGTCTTATTTCGACCCAGTCGGGACCAACCTGCACCTTACTTCCGATCTCTCGGTCAACATACATCGGGAGCTGTAGAACATAGGAGTAGATGAACCAGACGCTTAGCACCGTCAAAACCACCAAGCAACCGATTGCCAGCAGCGCTATTGTCATTTGTCGGGTCATAATAACGAACTTGCAATCGCAACTAGTTATACAAAATAGTATAACTATCCTATGGCCGATACACCGACAGTTTCCGATATCTTCCGCCGCGCTCTCGAAATGCGGCAGAGCAACCCAAGCGCCTCGTACAAGGACGTGGCAAAGCAGATCGTCAGCGAATTCAGCAGCAAGCCATTTCCCTCGACCGATACACTGACCATTCCCGAGTACGACAACATCACACCTGAGGAAGATTGGACCGCCGGCCTGCCGATCGTCCTTCGCGGTATCCAGAACGAGGATTGGAACGATGTGGCGAACGGTATCATCATCAGTCTTGAACAGGTCGAGAACTATCCAAAGGAATCGCTTCGCGAGGACGACCCGGCCAAGGAATGGCGCAACCGCCAGAAAGGCATCGCAGCCGAAGAAGAAAAAGTTCTCAAAGAATGGATGCCCGCCGATCTGATGGCGATCGCGAAGCGCAACGTCAAGTAACGCGCACATCCGGAACCGTCAGAGGTTGATAACCAAACCGTCCTTTGCGGCGATCACCTCACACTTCGGATCGTACTTCCCAACTTCTTTATCAAAATCAACCTTGTCCCATTCCGGATAAAAGTGCGTCAGCATCGCCCGTTTTGGATGGGCCTTGTTAATGAGTTCAATAGCCTCGGCGAGTTCGAGATGCTTTTTTGCCGGCTTGTCCTTCACGTATGTGCATTCGAGGATAAATAGACCGACCTTTTCGGCAAACGTGGCGATCTTCTCGTCAAAGGCAGTATCGGCCGAATATACGAGCGTGTTGTCAGCATCGCGGATATATATCGCATGACTCTCGGCCGTGTGGGGCGTTTTCATCGCGACAGCTCCGACACCAGGCAATATCTCAAATGGTTCGAGTTCCTTGACCTCGACGATCTCGACCGGAAAGAGCTGGTCGAGCAAGCGGTAGTTGTTGGCCTGGCTGAAACCATCGATCAACTCCTTTGTGCCCGACGGCCCAAAGATGCGCAGTGGTTTCTCACGGTTTTTCATCTGCGACGCGTGCTTTGTGGCCGCAAATAGCGGTCCGAGCCCGCCGACATGATCCATATGAAAGTGCGATATCCAGATAGCGTCCAGATTTGGCCAATCGAGCCCGAGCGCGGCCATTCGCGACGGCACCGATGCCGAGCAGTCGAGTAGCACATTGCCGCCGCTTGTCTCGAGCCAGAGCCCGGAGCTCGTGCGCGTAGGATGCGGCACCGTCGAACCGGAACCGATGACCGTGAGTTTCATATCGTTATGATAGATTAGAGCGATGAGCCAAGTCGATATTCTCGCCATTTTTGCCCATCCCGACGACGTCGAGCTGGCCGTAGGCGGCACGCTGTTAAAGATGAAAAGCCTCGGCTATGCGACCGCTGCGCTCGATGTCACAGCTGGTGAAATGGGTACGCGTGGCACGCCCGAAGGCCGCGCAAAAGAGGCTGAAGAGGCGGCAAAACTGCTAAAGCTCGATATTCGCGAAAATCTCGGCTTGCCCGACGGGCGCGTATTCGCCGGCGACGAAGAGCGGACCAAATTGGTCCGTGTCCTGCGTAGGCTCAAGCCAAAAGTGCTGCTCACGCATCAGGAACACGATCCGCATCCCGACCACAACCACATCGTTCAACTCGTCCGCGAATCTGCGCGGCTCGCCAGCATGCGGCGGTATGACGAAGAGACCGGTGACGACAAGATCGAGCCGCCGGTCGTTGCCCATAATGTTTTCTCAAGGCGCCTGGTGCCGTCGTTCATCGTCGATATCTCGGATTTCCTTGACGAAAAGATGGAGGCGATCCGCGCTCACAGATCGCAATTCTACGATCCCGAATCGCCCGATCCCCAAACGCGGCTTTCGGAGAAAGGCTTTCTCAAGGCGCTCGAGAACCGGTCGCGGGTTTTTGGTTCGCTGATAGGCGTGCGGGCCGGCGAACCGTTCTACGTTGCCGAGGCGCTCAACGTCGCGGACCCTGTCGAGCTGCTGACGCGAACAATGAATTTGTATTCGTAAAGTGAAGAGAAGGTCAGTGGGCGATCGGCTCGACGACCATTTTGCCCTCGTCGTTCTTACCGCTGTTGCAGACGCCGACGATCTTGCCGAGGACGGCAATATTCTCCTGGTCGAAAAGCATCGGCTCACCGTCATTTCCTGAGAGACAGACAATGCCAAAATCAGCGTCGTAGAAGCCGCAGCTCACCTCGCCGCTCTCGAGATGCATAACAGCGCCCGGATCACCGCGTTTCAGCGGCTCCTTTGCCACCAGTGCGAGCGACCCCTGGGCAACGCCGATGCAATCGAGATAGGAATTATGGACCCAAACGCCTTTGAATTCGTGATGACCGGCTATCGACGGAGGGATCAAAAGCTCAACATCACCGCCACGTGGTTGCGGCTCTGTAGATGCGGTCGGGGCCTCCGATCTCACCGCGAAAAGAGCAATTTCGAATTCAGCGATCAGTTCCCTGGCGGCCTTATCTCCGGCCTGATTTCGCGTGAGGTCTATGGCTTCGATCAGTGTCAAAATGGCGTCGGCAAAATTGTCCTGCGTCAGGAATATCTTTGCCTGGGTCATCAGCGACTCGGCCAGATATGCCAGGTTCTCACTCTTTCTCAGCACCCTGATCGATCGCTCGATGGTCGTCAGTGCTCTTTCGAGTTTGCCCTCTGCCTGATAGATCTGTGCCTTGGTCTCGAGCGATGAACCTTCGCGGGCCTTATCAGAGATCTTTTTATAGATCGAGATCGCCTTGTCGACAGAGAAATGGGCCATGCGAAAGCGGCCTACGTCTTTATAAAGCAGGGCCTGGTTGTTTTTAACGGTGCCCAGATAGGGCCGATGCCGCGACCTTTCGTGAAAGGCGCCGGCGAGATCGAGGTAAGCCAGCGCCTCTGCCGTCCGCCCGAGATCCTTAAGCGAGATACCGAGGTTCGAGAACAGGCTCCCGTTAAGAAAAGCATCGGCGTGCATTCGAAATGTCTCTTCCAGCGGGAGGCAATATCTGACATTTTTCTCGTGCTTTCGTTGAGACAGAAGTATCAGACTGCGGATGATGTGCGAGTACAGACGCACGTCGTTCGTCGAGGGCAGATCGTGCAGAAAAGCCTGCTCGACCCACGTCTCGGCCTCGCGATACTCGCCGGTCCGCCAATAGGCAAGAGAAATGAAGTTCTGGCATTCGGCGACCCGCTCGATCTCGCCGAGCGTTGAGAACAGCTCCATGGCGTTCGTCAGCAGATCCTTCGAACGCGCCTGCGAGCCGCTGATGCCGCGGCTGTGGCCGTGAAATCCGACGATCGTGCCGTATCGGAGCTGCATATGTGCCGCCTCGCCCGCCGGCATTGCGGCAACATCCGGCAGGACGTCGGGCGCTGTCCATCCTTCGGAGATCAGCCGAAGCGCGTCCTCGTAGCGGCCGCACCGCTCAAGCTTGACCAGTTTAGGAGACAAGACTGACGGTTGAGGCCCAACTCGCGTGTGGAGAGCTTTCATAAGAGCGTCGTCGGAATTGTCTGTTAGTATAAACGGCGATGTCAATGACATCAATACTAAAAAACAATTGGAGAAAGAAAATGAAAACGATTATTAAGCTGGTTTTGGCCCTTTCGCTGTTTAGTTCTATCGCTCTGGCGGACGACGGCAATCAGGGAAATGGGGGATCACCGGTGCTTATCGAGACCAAGGCGCCCTCAGTAATGACGGTCGTCATCTCGGTGGTCGAGCAGTATCTCGGACTCGGCTACTAAGCGGTTTACGCCGCACAGGTCCCGGTGACCGTTAAGGTCCCCTCCCGGTCAAGGTCCTGGACTTAGTCCATAACCTTTTCCGACATTAACTCGCTGGACTGTAATCTGACGATCTTCTGTTGAGCCGTTTCCTGACTCACGTTCATTTCGTTGATTACTTCCACAATTACCCTCCTGGCAATTGCTTCTAATTGGCGGGCCGGTAGGGGTGTGTCTTGGGGCGGAACGTCATCGAGAAATTTTTTACCACGGCCGGTCAGCAGCCAGTCGACCGAGCACGACGTACACTCCGAGATCAACAGCAGGGCCGCGGCACTTGGAATGCGGCCGTTGAGATAGTTCTTGGCAGACTGGTAAGGAATGCCTAACAGACGCGCGACCTCAGCGGGTCTCGAGGTGCCGCACGCAGCGATAAACCGCCTTATAAACTCGGCATTGTCGAACATAAAAAAATACTTCTGATTCCCCTTGACAGAATTAAATGATTGTGTAAAAGTTTACACGATCGTTCATTCTTTGTAGTATAACCAAGACAAGGGATATTGCAAATCGGTTGATAGTTCTTGAAAAGAATTATGGTTTCGCGGATGCGCACGCCCTGTGCGCTACGCGGAAAAAGGGGGAGACGGTGTGGGAGACGTTTCCCCCGCTTTATTTTTAAATCGATCTTGCAAGTAGCGCTCTTTCAAAACCCCGATATGGTGCCGAACGTGTCCCGCCATTATCCAAACTATGGCCCGGGCCGAGACCGGATTGTCGCTCGCCGTTCCGATCCTCTTCGAACCTTCTTCCGAAATGTTGTTGAAAAGGCGTAAGTTTGCCTGTCGCTCAAGTGTGAATTCCTCGAGCAAGTCGGCAAAGGTGCGGTTATTTGCATTAGAGTTTTCGATATAGTCGTCCTGCTCAAATCCCTCGATCGGCGTCTTGTCGCCGCGCGATATACGCAAGGCGCGGTACGAGAATATCCGCTCGCCGTCGATCAGATGACTGAGAAGCTCTTTGATCGTCCACTTGCCATCGGCATACGCATAGGTACCCTTTTCTTCCGGCACGTCGCCGAGCAGCGATCCGATCTCGTCGGGCTGTGCCGCGAGCGCCCCGGCGATGTCGTCCTCGGGCACGAGTGAAATGTAGCGTTCGTAGTATGGCGCGTATTCGTTCGGGTCGGGCCTCTCCATCATTTGTTTACTTGTGTTTCTTTTTCTTGCCGATCTCTGAGAACGCGATGTCATAGATCGCGTACTGCTGCCAATCGTTAAAATCGAAATGCCACCACTCGTCGGGGTAGACGGTAAATCCCTCGGCCTCCATCAGCCGGCGGAGCTTGTCGCGGTTGATGGTCTCTTCAGCCGTGCCGCCCTTGTATTCGGCTGCGGCCCGGTCGCTGAATTCGTCATAACCGGACGGCATCGGGATCAGCTTGCCAGTCTTCAGGTCGTAGATGCTGAGGTCGACGGCACAGCCGCGATTGTGTTTTGAACCTTTGGCCGGATCGGCGACGAATTTGCGGTCCTCCGGTTTGACGGTCTCCCAAAAGAGCTTTGTAATCGTCCATGGCCGGTAGCCGTCGAATATGACAAGGCCGAGGCCCTCTTTTTTGAGGAGTTTGTGAACCCGGACCAGCGCCTCAGCAGCCGGACGCTGAAGGAACGCCCGAGCTTCCGGATATACCGGCCGCCCAACGAAGTTATTCGCGGTCGCGTAGCGTATATCGAGCTTTATCGTCTTGTCGAGTTTTGTAAGTTCTACCAGATCGGCCTCGCGTTTATTCTCTTCCTTTGGCGGCACGTCCTGCGCGAACGCGCAAGATACGAGAATAAGGCAAAACAGGAATGCGGTAAATCTGTAACGCATTGAAAGCTTGAAGTCCGTCGTCAAAAGTTTTATTTTAATATCAAATGCCTCAAATGCCCGAGAACAAGCGAACCTGTCCGGCACGCAAATGGACAAAGCGCGCGGGTATCATCGCATTTCTCTTCTTCCTCGGCAAAGGTCTTGCCTGGGTCGGCGTCCTCGTCGCGGGCGCTTACTATTCGCTTAACTAATTCGGTTTCTTCGTTTCCGGTTCGGGCCTGACGTCGTCGTCGAGGATCTTCACTTCCGTGCCGTACCGCTGGTAGTTCTTGAACCTGATCAGGTTGCGCGCCTGGAACATTTTGCCGCCTTCCGCCGATGTGAATTTGTCGTCGGATAATACAGGCAGCAGGAATTTCTCGTCGGCGATCGCCACCCAATCATAATCGATCGTGCTCTCGTAGGCGCGGACCTGGAAATCCTTTGGAATGTCGGTCGCCTGGAACGAGACGCGCAGGATGCGGCTGTCCTTGCGGTCGATCCAAACACGGCCTCTTTCGCCCGCGGGCACTGATGTAAAAGTAAAATCCTTTGGCCCGCTCGGCGTCTTAAAGCCGACGCCGCCATTCTTATTGTTCTCGAGTAATATCTCGTACTCAAACACCAGGCACGCCCGGTCGCGGATCGTGTCGGTCGTGACGACCTCAAATCTTGTTTTGCTCGCGGGCCGGAAAAGCTTTGAGAGCGCCTCGACAAACTCTCCGCCAGTCGTGCTGCCGGGCAGGTTCGAGTAATCGCCGCCCTTCTCCAACTCGACCGGAGCGCCGTTGAGCGCGAGGACCTTATACTGCTCGCCCTTCTCGGTGCTGTAGCTGACGGCGATGATCACGTTGTCGAGCGGCTTCCAGTTGCCGGTGCCGGCGTATGAGGCCGAGCGGGTGATGATCTGCTTGACCACAAAATCGGGCATGTCCTCGAGGGCGGCGAGCGTGTTGGCACGTGCTTTTTCCAAAACGTCCGCCGCGTCCTTCGGCGTCGGCATCTTTGCTGCCTCAGGATTGGCATGGCGGCGGTTAGCCTCCTCGAGAGCGTGTTTCAGCTCCTCGTCATTCGCGCCCTTGGAGCTCGTCAACCCGCGCAGGCCGTCGGTCACGACAAAATCGATGCCCCGTTTTCTCAACGCTTGGATGATCTCAGCCTTCTGCCCGGGATCTTTCTGCAACGCATACAGCATCTTGACGTACTCCGCCTGCGTCAACGGCTTTTCCTGCGCGAAGGCGCCCTGCGCCCAAAAAAGTACCAAAAACAAAAAGGACAGCTTCTTCATCCTTGTAACTGATGCCGGGCGTCGCATAATCGTTGGTTATTTGCCCCTTTGGCGCGTTGAAAACCGCGGGTCGAGCTGAATGGCACGCTGAAAGCGCTTGTTGGCGAGGTCCTTCATGCCGAGTTGCTGGAGCCGAAGGCCGACTACCCAGTGAAAATAGGCGTCTTCGGGTGACGATTCGTCTGCCTGTTCCTCGTAAGCGGAGGCGGCCTGCTGATCGCCCGAGGCCGCCGCGGCACCGGCAAGCTGATAATTCGCGAGCGGGAGCTCGGGATTTTGCTTAAGAGCATCGGTCCACGCCGCCGCGGCCTCGGCTATGCGGTCGAGGTGCCAGAGCGACTCGCCGCGTTCCTCGCGGGCAAGGACGAGGTCTGGTGATGCGGCCACGGCTTCGTCGAGGCTCGCGAGGGCGTCCGGATACCGGCCGAGGCGGTTCTGCATAGCCCCGCGATAATAGAGGCTCAGGGCCTTTGCCTGGCCGTCTTGATGTTTTGCGGCGAGGCCGAGTAATTTCACCGCCTGATCGGCATTCCCGCCGAGGTATTCGAGCCAGCTTAGCTTCGGCAATAGCGTCGGGTTGACCACAAAACCGCCGTCAAATGCGGAATAGAGATGCTTTTTGCCGTCGGCGATGTTCGCGCCGTCGGCCGGACTTAGCCATTGGGCAGGATCGGCCTGAGCAAGGGCAAGCTCGTCCGGGACCTGCACACGTTCGAAAGCCAAAGCCCCGCGGGATTCGTGATAGTGCACCCATCCGCTGTGGACATTCAGCAAGATCCAAACGGCCGAAAAGGCCAGGAATATCCAGCCCGCCTTTCGTATTTTCCCGCTGGATCTGAGACTGTAGCGATAAAAGGAAAGATTATCGGCTTCCAACAGCCGCAGGACCTTCAGGAACAGGAACGTCGTAACGCATGCGATGCCGAGGGCCATGAACATCGGAACGAGTTGATAAACATCCCAAACAGCCATAAAGCTGCCAAAGAAAACGACCACGGCCAGAAACTCTTCGGACCAGGTCAAGCTGTACTTCGGACCTGCCCCGGTCGCCACTGCTCCCGGTACTGGCTTAGCGGCGATCGACGGCTTGCCAAAACCGAAATACAGGGCGTCGTTGGGGCAGACGCTGATGCAGTCCATGTGCTTCATGCAGCCAGGGTCGACGACCATGCCGTATTTCGCGACCTCGGCGTGGACCTGGACATTGGCCATGCAGGTCGCCGTACAATGGCCGCACTGGTTGCAGTCGTCGGTCACGCGGATCTTGCCCGGGGCAATCTTGTCAGCGAGCACAAAAACACCGCCGTACGGACATGCATAGGTGCAAAAGCCTTTCGAGCCGAGAAAATACACGGTCATAAAGCCGCATATAAAAAGGAACGGAACAGCCACAGCGACAGGCGGAAACGTGGCCCAGAAATCGGTCGTAATTAGATGATTCGTAAATTGCGGGAACAGCGGCTCGCTGGGCTGCTTGGCAAAGAACCGCATGGCCGTCGGCCAGACGAACATATAAAACGCCACCAGCAACGGGACATAGATCAGCAAGCGAGACCGGAAAGGCTGCGGCTTTAGTCCCATCTTCTTAAGAAGCCACGTACAAAAATCCTGTAATGCGACGATGTGGCAGCCCCATCCGCAGACATATCGGCCAAAGATCAGCGTCGCAAGTATCGCCAGGATAAAAAAAATGAAGCCGGCATTGACCGCCCCGTTCTGGAGCGTGTACATCGTTTCGGACGGCTCGATCGGCGATACAGTTTGGCCCGCGATCCACCATTGAACGAGGTGCGCAGCCATTAACAGCGTCAGGGTGAAAAGCACCGCTGCGCGCCAACGACTCGTCCTCGACTTGCGCATCCCGCTTGTCGCATCCGCCGAATTCGGCAGAACCGGCAGATCGATGGTCCGTTTTGTCTTGGCCTGCCGGCCTTCACAACCACTCTTCATATATTGCGTCGATGCAAAGTAACCTCGCCGCCGTCAAAGTGTAAAGTTTATCACTATGGCAGGCATAGCCGGCCGGAACGGTTTTTGAAGCGATTTTACACCTGCCGTTGCGTTCTCATTGCCGGCGACAACCGCACGGGCTGGATTTGGTAAGGGATCGCAAAGGTAGTATAATCCGTTGACTTTTCGACACGTCTGGGCTATCATAATTATTTCATTCCACAGAATTGAAACAGGTCATTATTGATAGGTTATTGACTAAGTACTTCGACAGGAGAACGACAATGAACAACAAATTGCCGGGTAGCCGGTTTCGTATTTTTTTGGCGGTGTTAGGCGTTTGCATAGCTGCCGGCATTGTTTCTAGTTATTTTGAGCAGTCAACGATCGCCGGTTCGCGCGGCGAGTCGGGAACGCTCGAAAAAATGATCGTGGCCAATGGGACCGCCACGATGAACGTTGACCTGTCGAGGTTGAACGGACGCGGATCGTCGAGATCGACCGAGCTGCGGTTCTCTCTCGGGCAAGATGCTTTTTTTACCATCCTCGTCTTCAATCATGAGCTTCGCGGACCATTGCCAGGCTCGGTGGACATCAGCCCACAGAATACGGCCGCACTTCCCGCGAAACTGAACGCCTCATATCGACAGCTCTCGATCGAGAGCATACCGCGCGGCGGCGATTATGAACTGGTCGTGCGTGATTCGAAAACAGGATTCACATTCTTTGGTGTTGAAGGGCAGCAGTACGATTACGGCGCGAATGACCGGTCGTTCGGCATCCGCGACGGAAGGCTCGTTATATCGAGAGAGTTTGCCACCGCGTTGGGCCGTCCGTCCGACGCAGGCGCGACCGTCGGAGAGTTCTCGGTGGCCGCGACCATGCGGCCTATCGAGGTGACAGAGATCGTGGACGGCGAGGCCAGGTCGGCCGTGATGCCGCCGGTCTCGAGGCCGGAAAACGGGACCAATCCGGGGCCGGACGTCGTTGTCGGAAACCTGATCGATATCGCTCAATTTAACGGCCAGGCCGGCACACAGGTCGGCATTGCCATCGGAACCGAATCGTGCAACTTCGGTGTGGTCGATCTGAACTGGTTTTCATTGAATTCGGGCTCTTTGGACCATCCGGTAATTCCGCAAAACCTCTATCGCATGAGCGGCGGAGCGACAAATGACGAGCGTTTTGAGCAGATCGGTCAATCGCAGATGAAGCATGCTTTTACCGCGCTGACCAACAACATCTGCAATCTCGGCTGCAACGGCGTTGGCGGCAGCCATCTGGGTTCGGGATGCTCTGATCCGTATGGCGCCAGCCTGAACGCAGGTCCGGGCTTGGGATCTCGCGCGTGGATCAATCCATTCAACGGTTCGTATGGAGGGGCGACACCTTCACAGGTGAACAATCACAGCGGCCACATACATCCGGGCCCGGCGCACAAGATCCTTACAGAGGTCAACGACCTGATCCCGAACATGAATCTGGGCGCGACCTACTATGGCGAGGCCCAGTACGTCACACCGCACGAGTATACTTGGTGTTCCACACATCCCGGAACGTGCTTCGCTAACTCGGGCTACAATACGTTCAACAATGCTTCGTTTAGGAAGGTCGCGGTCAGCGGCGGCCCGAGCTCGTTCAGCTTTGGGTGGATCGGCGCTACTACACGACAGCAGCCGGCGATCTATGCCTGGTCAGGAGCGACCGTCGTTCAGGTCGTGCCGGATCCGGGTAATGACGGCGCCGTCTATGTTGCCTATAAGGTGACCAACCCGTCGCCCGGCGTTTACCATTATGAGTATGCGATCTTTAACCTGAATCTCGATCGCGCAGTCCAGTCGTTCACTGTTCCGGTGGGAAGCGGTGTCACAAAGAGCAATGTCGGATTTCATGCTCCGCCACAGCATCCCGGCTGGACCTTTGACGGAACCTTCAATAATACCGGATATAGCAGCACGCCGTGGACGATGGCCGAGAGCGCAAGCGCGACGATGTGGACAACGGTGGATTTTGCCCAGGATCAGAATGCCAATGCTTGTCGTTGGGGCACCATGTACAACATCCGCTTCGACTCGGACCGCGAGCCGTCGACGATGTACGCGACGCTTGGGTTCTTTAAGACAGGAAGTCCTGCGATCGTTCAGGTCCAGGGGCCGAGCAACCCGCTGGCACCGTGGCCGTGCAATTCGCGCCGTAGGGTTGGTGTGCCGCTGCCCAACTGCGGTTCATGATCGTCTTCGACAAAGAAGACCGAAACCAAAAGCGGGAAGATCCTGACGGATCTT
>Ga0163161_10002700_pt1 | contig 12617 bp, 12 predicted proteins | sample S45metaG_FD_129847 | JGI IMG/M metagenome (GOLD analysis project Ga0163161, IMG submission 129847) | Switchgrass rhizosphere microbial communities from Kellogg Biological Station, Michigan, USA - S4-5 metaG | ecosystem: Host-associated > Plants > Roots > Rhizosphere > Soil | place: USA... | reverse complement strand
TACCATTGGCGAGCAGGTGATCCTGTTCAGCCCATCCGGACAACTCGCTAACGGCATCGTCGTGACAGGTGTGTTCAGCGACCACATCCCGGCCAATGGCAACCGCGCCGGCCTGCACCGCCGAACGTATGCAGACGGTTCAGTGATTGAGTACGACAGCGTGGCCCACCACCTAAATGCCACACTGGCCGACGGCGGCACCACCAATCTAATCAGCCGTGGCGGCATCAACCTGGTCGGCGACATCAAACACCAGGGCGACTACATCCAAACCGGCAATCAGACTGTCACCGGCCGGGTTGAAGTGTCGATTGACGTGGTTGCAGCCGGTGTCAGCTTGGTCAAACACCCGCACACCGGCGTCAAGGCCGGCGGCGACCAGTCGGGGGTGCCCATCCCATCATGAACCGACAAACCGGCGGCGCCATCGGCGAGCGCGATCACATCAGTCAGGCCATCACCGACATTCTCACCACCCGAATCGGCACCCGTGTGATGCGCCGCGAATACGGCAGCCTGTTGCCCGAACTGGTAGACCACCCTTTTAACGACGTCACCCGCCTGCGCGTATACGCGGCCACCGTCATGGCAGTGATGCGCTGGGAAACCCGCATCAGCTTGAGTCGCGTGCAATTTGTGGGAGCGAACATGCAAGGCCAGGCCTCGATCGATCTGGAGGCCACAGTGGTGGACACGAATGAACCGCTGAGCCTCAGCGTGCCGCTGCAGCTGGGAGGCAGTGTATGAACAGCTTCGCCGCCATCGACCTTAGCCAACTCCCGCCGCCGCAGATCGTCGAGCAAGTCGACTTCGAACAGATCTTGGCCGAGCGTAAGGCCTATGCGATCAGCCTGTGGCCGGTCGAAGAACAGGCAGAAATTGCCGCACGTCTGGAAATGGAATCCGAGCCACTGACCAAGCTGCTGCAGGAGAATGCCTACCGTGAAACCGTATGGCGGCAACGCGTCAACGAAGCATCCCTGGCCAACCTGCTCGCCACGGCGCGAGGGACAGACCTGGAACAGTTGGCCGCAAACTTCAACGTCAAGCGCCTGGTGATCCAGGAGGGCCGAGCCAACGCAATCCCCCCCGTGCCAAAGCTCATGGAAGGAGACGACAGTTTGCGCGAGCGTGCGCAGATGGCCTGGGAAGGTTTGAGCACTGCCGGCCCACGCAACAGCTACATCTTTCACGCCAGGGCGGCGGATGGCCGGGTAGCAGATGCCACAGCCGAAAGCCCGTCACCTGCCGTTGCCGTCGTTACCGTGCAATCACTGCTGGGTGATGGCACGGCTGCGCCTGAACTGCTCGCCGTCGTCAACACCTACCTCAGCGACGAGGACCGTCGGCCGGTGGCCGACCGCCTGATTGTTCAGGGCGCGCAAATTGTGCGCTACCAGATCAAGGCAAAAGTCTACCTCCTGTCGACCGGGCCGGAGTCCGAGCCAATTCTTGCCGCTGCCGAAGCGCGCCTGTTGGCCTACGTCAACCAACGTCGCCGCCTCGGTATGGAAGTGTCGAGATCGGCAATCCACGCCGCACTTCACGTAGAAGGCGTGCGCAAGGTGGAGCTGGAAGGCTGGGTCGATATCGTCGCGACCAAGGCCCAGGCGCCCTACTGCACCGGTGTCGACGTCAAGCGAGGCGCAGAATAATGGGTGTCCAGCAACTACTGCCGGGCAACTCCACCCCTTTGGAGCATCACGCGGCGCAGGCGCTCGCGCAGATCCAGCGCGTGCCTATCCCTTTACGACAGCTGTGCAATCCGGACACCTGCCCGGTTGCGCTGCTGCCTTACCTGGCCTGGGCCTTTTCAGTCGACCGCTGGGATAGCAAATGGACTGAGGCAGCCAAGCGCGCCGCCATCCGCTCATCCCACTACATCCACTCGCGTAAGGGCACCATCGGCGCACTGCGCCGTGTCGTCGAGCCGCTGGGCTACCTGATTGAGGTGCTGGAGTGGTGGCAGACCACCCCACAGGGCGTGCCGGGTACTTTCGCCATCAAGGTCGGAGTACTCGACACCGGGATCACCGAAGAGATGTATCAAGAACTCACGTTGCTGATTGATGACGCCAGGCCGGTGACCCGACATCTGACAGGCCTGGCAATCAGCCTCGAAACACAAGGGGTTTTGAACATTTGTGTTGCCTTGTATGAAGGCGACGAAATCGACGTTTACCCACCGGTGATGCGTGATATTGAGATCATTGGGACCATAGGCATTGTCGGGCGCGAACACTCCATAGACACACTGGACGTTTATTATGATTGATGCGAACTCTCAGTTTTTCGCGATCCTCACCGCCGTGGGGAGAGCCAAGCAGGCGAACGCCGACGCGCTCGGCGTGCCATGGAGACTCACCGAGATGGGCGTGGGTGATGCCAATGGTACGGACCCAATTCCGAACGAACTGCAAACCCGGCTCATCAACGAGTGGCGACGCCGCCCGCTGAATCAGCTGCGAGTCGATCCCGTCAACGCCGCCGTGATTATTGCTGAACAGATCATTCCGGCCGATGAAGGCGGACGCTGGATCCGTGAGATCGGTCTGTACGACGCGGACGGTGACCTGGTGGCCGTGGCGAACTGCGCGCCCAGCTATAAGCCGGCGCTATCGCAAGGGTCAGGGCGTACTCAAGTCGTACGGATGAATTTCATCGTTGCCAGTACCGGCAACATCACACTCAAGATTGACCCGGCGGTTGTACTGGCAACTCGCGAGTACGTCGATCTGCGGATCATGGAAGAGCTGTACAAGCTCGACAACAAGCAATCGGTACGTGTGGCTACCACGGCCAACATCGCCCTGGCGGGCCTACAGACCATCGACGGTGTTGTGTTGGTTGCTGGGGATCGCGTGCTGGTAAAAAACCAGACTGTCGTCAAGGACAATGGCCTGTACATCGCTGCGGCGGCCGTATGGAAGCGTTCGGACGATGCTGACAGCAATGCAGAAGTGACGTCGGCGCTTCTGGTATCGGTCGAGCAAGGCGCCACTTTGGCCGATACGCGCTGGCAGTTGATCACGGACGGTGTGATCGTCCTAGGCACCACGCCATTGACCTTTCAGAACGTGACTCAAGGTTTTGCGCCGATCAATTCTCCCGCGCTCCTGGGGTCTCCAACCGCACCAACCCCTGCACAGTTTGATATCAGCAAGCGATTAGCGACTACTGAGTATGTGCAGCGCGCTCTTGGCAGTTATGCAGGGCAAACGAACTACACGGGCGACACAGCTTTAACTGCGGCAGATGTGGGAAGGCTGAGTAACTTTGCACAACTTTCGACGGTTGCTTTACCTCCAGCGTCGAGTGTTGCGGCCGCGTCATTGATCACTATCGGCAGCTCTTTGTCTGGCGGTGTCTGGGTGGTCGCTGCGACGGGGGACACCCTGACAAATACGATTACTGAGCCAGGGCCATTTTTCATCCCAGTCGGCTCCCTGGGCGTATTCCGCCGACTATTAGGGGGGAGCGGATGGAGTTTTGATGGTGGGGACGCCTCACTTAAGTACTCGCCGGGTTTCTCCGCGCGTCTTACGGCGAACGGCTATCAGAAATTGCCTTCGGGTCATATCGAGCAATGGGGCATCGTTCCTCCGATCCCAGCTGGCGGTTCGGTCCTGATCAATTACCCGATCAAATTCCCCAACGGCCCCTTGGCGATTGTGGCTGGGGCGGGAGCTTCGCAGGCGGGTAGTCCTGGGATTAACTCATATAACGAATCCGCCGGTCAGGTCAGATTCTGGAATTCATCACTCACTGTCGCCACGCAAGCAAGCACCTATTTTGCGAAAGGCATTTAGATCTCTTTAGGAGATGGATTTATGTTCGCGTCCAAAAAAACTGGTTACTTTTACGACCCAGCAATTAACGAATTCATGCCGTCGGATGCTGTGGAAATTAACGCTGAAATACATGCCGCTCTATTGAAGGGGCAAGGTGAAGGCAAGGTAATCACTTGGGCTGAGGATGGTTATCCATTCCTATCGGATCCCACACCGCCCTCCCAAGAAGCACTCGCAGCGGTCGAACGGGCATGGCGTGACTTGCAGCTCGCCGCAACGGATAGCGTCGTAACGCGGCATCGCGACGAACTCGAGGACGGTTCGCCAACTTCCCTTACGCCCGACCAGTACGCGGAGCTGCAAGCCTATCGCCGACAGTTGCGTGATTGGCCGGAAGCCGGCGAATTCCCTCTGAACGAGCATCGACCGGCAGCGCCTGGGTGGCTGGCGGTGACTGCGGAGTGATTCGACTTCGGGACACTCACCACTTGATCCTGTAGCCGCCCCGCTTACAAGCCGCGCCGCTCGCCCAATCGGCGCGCGCGCGGCAGCCTGTGCACTGTCATTCCATCACAGCGCAGGCATAACCCATGGCCGATTATCTCCACGGCGTGCGGGTCATCGAACTCAACGACGGCACCCGCCCCATTCGCACTATTCCCACCGCAGTTATCGGCATGGTTTGTACGGCTGAGGATGCGGACCCGCTTGTTTTCCCACTGGACACGCCCGTCCTGCTCACTAACGTACAGACAGCTGTCGGCAAAGCCGGCGTCAAGGGCACCCTGGCTGCGAGCCTGCAAGGCATCGCAGATCAGACCAAGCCATACGTCATCGTGGTACGGGTCAAGGAAGGCGCCGACGAAGCGGCTACCACCAGCGCCCTGATCGGCGGCACCACCCCGACCGGCCAATACACCGGCATGAAAGCCCTGCTCGCCGCCAAGTCACGCGTGGGCATGACGCCGCGCATTCTCGGCGTGCCAGGCCTGGACAGTTTGCAGGTGGCCACCGCCCTCGGCGCCATTGCCAAAGACCTTCGCGCCTTTGCCTACGTCAGCGCCTGGGGCTGTAAAACGAAAGAAGAGGTTGTCGCTTACCGCGAAAACTTCGGCGCCCGCGAAATGATGGTGATCTGGCCGGACTTCCAGAACTGGGACACTGTCGCCGACAAGACCACCACTGCCTCGGCAGTAGCCCGTGCCCTCGGCCTGCGGGCCAAGATCGACCAGGAGACGGGCTGGCATAAAACCTTGTCCAACGTGGCCGTAAGCGGCGTCACCGGCATCAGCGCCGATGTGTTCTGGGATCTGCAAAACCCGGCTACCGACGCCAACTACCTGAACAGTAACGACGTCACCACGTTGATCAATGCCAACGGCTTCCGCTTCTGGGGTAGCCGTACTTGCAGCGACGATCCGCAGTTCGCTTTCGAAAACTACACGCGCACTGCGCAGATCCTCGCGGACACCATGGCCGAAGCGCATATGTGGGCCATCGACCGCCCTATGCACGCCTCGCTGGTACGCGACCTGGTCGAAGGCGTGAACGCCAAGATGCGCGAGCTGAAATCCCAGGGTTACTTGATCGGGGGCAGCTGCTGGTATCCGGACGACATCAACACCAAGGACACCCTCAAGGCCGGCAAGCTCTGGGTGGATTATGACTACACCCCAGTGCCGCCGCTTGAAGACCTCACCTTCCGCCAGCGAATCACCGACCGTTACCTGATCGACTTCGCCAAAGGCATCAATAGCTAAACCGGGCCTCCCCGAAAGGGGAGTTCACCCTCAACACGTCTCCCGGAGAACACCGCCATGGCAATGCCTCGCAAGCTCAAAAACCTCAACCTGTTCAATGACGGCAACAGCTACCTCGGCGTGGCGAAGTCCGTCACCCTGCCCGCCCTCGGCCGTAAGATGGAAGCCTATCGCGGCGGCGGGATGAATGGCCCGGTCAAATCTGACCTGGGCTTTTCTGATGACGGCATCCAGTTCGAATGGAAGACCGGTGGCCTCGATCTGATCTCTCTGCGCCAGTTCGGCGCCGTCAACGCCTCCAGCGTGGCCCTGCGATTCTCTGGCCCATACCAACAGGACGACACGGGCGAAACGAGCAACGTGGAAGTGGTCGTGCGAGGTCGTCACGAGACCATCGAGATGGGCGAAGCCAAGGCCGGCGAAGACACCGAACACTCCATGAAAACCACCTGCAGCTACTACAAGCTGACCGTGGATGGCGAAGAAATCATCGAAATCGACCTGCTCAACTTCGTCGAGAAAGTCAACGGCGTGGACATGCTGGAGAAGCACCGCACCGCCATGGGCATCTGACCCGCCCGCTCGATCAAGCCTCACCCTTTAATCACCAGGAGCAAATCCAATGAAAGACGAAACCATCGAACAGCCCGACGTGCAGCAGCTGGCCGACGACAACACCGTCACCCTCGACACGCCGATCCGTCGCGGTACCACCACCATCGAAAGCATCACTTTGCGCAAGCCTAACTCCGGCGAGTTGCGTGGCGTGAGCCTGGTAGAGCTGCTGCAGATGGATGTCGCCAGCCTGATCAAGGTTCTGCCGCGTATCAGTACGCCAAGCCTCACCGTCGTCGAAGTCGCCGGCATGGACCCGGCCGACCTGCTGGCCCTGAGCAGTAAAATCTCCGGTTTTTTGTTGCAGAAGTCGGCGAAGACGGATACATCCCTCGTCGCGTAGAGGACGCCATGGCCGATCTGGCCGTGGTTTTTCACTGGGCACCGGCTGATATGGATCAGTTGGGCCTGCAAGACCTGATGGACTGGCGCGAGCGCGCTAGGGTGCGGAGTTCCACTGATGGCGAATGATCTGAGGCTACAGGTGCTGCTCAGCGCCATCGACCAAGCCACGGGACCACTGAAGAAAATCACGGGCGGCAGCCAGGAAACCGCCCGAGCGCTCAAAGCTGCACGCGACCGCCTTAAGGAACTCAACACCCAGCAGCGCGACGTCACCGCCTGGCGCGAGCTACAAGTCGCTACCATAGCCACCTCCGAGGCACTGGCTGCGAACAACTCGAAGGTAGGCGAACTCGCCCGCACCACTGCCAAAGTCCGTCAACAGCTCGCACCGACTCAAGCACTTTTCGAACAGTCCCGGCAGAAGGTTGACTCTCTCAAAACCAGTCAATCCGACCTCAAGCGCGAACTCACGGGAACGCGTAACGCTTTGGGTTTGCTTGGCGACGAACACCGTCAATCAGGCAGCCAGATCGCCGCCCTGAATGCCGTGATGCAAAAGGGCAATGCCCTCACCCGCGAACAGCAAGCCGAGTACACCCGACTGACGGCTGCTCAGCGGGAGCGTAAAACTCAGCTGGATCAGCTTGCAGCCAAGGAAAAGACCTTGGCTGCAAGCTACACGCTTAGCACCGCGCAGCTGCGCACCAGTCGCGCCGGCCATTCCAGTCTGCGTGACGAAATTCTCCGGTTGGAAACTCCGTTCAAAGCCCAGCTCACTCTGCTCAAGCAACACACCGCCGAGTCGAAGCGCTTGGGCGAGCAGTACGGTCAGCAGCAAGGGAAGCTATCTGCCCTGGGCACGCAGTTGAAAGACGCTGGCATCAACACCAATGCCCTGGGCGCTTCCGAGTTGAAGCTTAAGCGGGACATGGACATCGCCACCCTGGCGATAAACGCGCAGATGGACCGGCTGGACGCGCTGAAACGCAAGCAGGACAGCCTGGCGAAGGCCCGTGCCACCTACGATAAAACCCAGAGCATGGCCGGCCGCATGGCTGTATCAGGTGCCGCCGGTCTCGGTGTGGGATACGCCGCAAGCCGGCCCGTGGCCTCAGCTATCAAGGCTTTTGCCCCGAATGAGGACTCTGCCACGCAGTTGAAGGTGTCGATGATGAGCGACACTGGGAAGGTCTCTGAAGACTTCCAAAAGATCACGGACCTTGCCACCAAACTTGGCGATCGCCTGCCCGGTACCACGGCGGACTTCCAGAACATGATGACCATGCTCCGACGCCAGGGTCTCAGCGCTCAAAGTATTCTCGGCGGTACAGGTGAAGCAGCTGCCTACCTGGGCGTTCAGCTTAAGATGGAAGCCACCGACGCGGCTGAGTTCGCCGCGAAAATGCAGGACGCTACCCGCACCACCGAAAAGGACATGATGGGCCTGATGGACACCATCCAGCGCGGTTTCTACGCAGGAGTGGACCCAGGCAACATGCTCCAGGGTTTCAGCAAAATCGCGCCGGTGATGGACGTCATCAAAAAGTCAGGGATCGATGCGGCCAAGGAACTGGCACCGCTGCTGATCATGATGGACCAGGCCGGTATGGAGGGCAGTTCCGCCGGTAACGCCTTCCGTAAAATTTTCCAGGCTGGTTTGAATCAAGACAAAGTCGAGAAAGCCAACAGCATCGCAGCTGGCGCGAACAAGGGCGTCTCGCTCAAATTCACGGATGACAAAGGCAACTTTGCTGGCCTAGAGAACCTTTACGCGCAGGTTGAAAAGCTGAAGGTTCTGAACGATTCAGACCGTACGGCCGTCATCAGTAAGCTTTTTGGCGACGACGCTGAAACCATGACCACCCTGAATACAATGATGAATAAGGGGCTGGCTGGATACCAGGAAGTACAGCAGAAGATGCAATCCCAAGCTGATCTGCGCACCCGCGTCAACGAGCAGCTCGGTACTCTGACCAACGTGATGGAAGCCGCCGAAGGCAGTTTTACCAACGCCATGGCCGAATTCGGTGCTGCTGTTGCGCCCGAATTGAAAGACCTGATCAATACCCTGGGTGAAATCGCTAACAAAATTGGCACCTGGGCGCGGGAAAACCCAAAGCTCGCCGGTGGACTTGTCAAAGTCGTGGCGGCCGTAGCAGCCGCAGCGGTTGTATTCGGCACATTGGCCCTGACCATGGCGAGCATGCTCGGCCCCTTCGCTGTGCTGCGCTATGGCATGGCGATGTTCGGTATTCGCCTGGGGGCAATCAAAGCCCAGTTGATCGGTACCCGCGTAGCAGCAGCTGGGGCAGGTGTCGAGGTCGGACGGATGGGACGAATCTGGAAAACGTTGACCGCAAGCCGAGCAGCCGGAGGCATGATGAGCGTCATCCCCTCCCTGGTCAGTTCCGCTCGACTGGCCGCAGTCAGCGTGCTGCCAATGCTCAGCGGTGCGATCAGTGCGGTCGGCGCTGCAATCCTCGCTACACCGATAGGTTGGTTGATTGCAGCCGTCGCCGGTTTGGTGGCGGCTGCCGTCCTCATATACAAATACTGGAAACCGATAAAGGGATTCTTTCTTGGCTTTTGGCAAGGGCTCACAGAAGCCCTGCAGCCAGTACTAGGTGGGTTAAGTAAGTTCGGTGGATTGCTTGCCAGGCTGGCCAAGGCTGCCTACTCCATTCCGGTTGTGGGTTTTGCATTGCAACTGCTCGGCAACATCGTCCGCCCGCTGTTCAACATGATCTCGTCCGGTATCAGCACTGTGATCGGGTGGTTCAGTAATCTTTTGACTCCGGTCGAAGACGTCGGCGGCGCGGCGCAGTCGATGGGCCAGCGCTTTGGTTCAGCCATCGGCGGCATGATCATGACTCTGCTACAGGGCATCGGCTCGATCGCCACCGGCGTAGTCAATATTTGGACAACCATCAAGGCTAGCTTTGACCAAGGCCTCGTGGGCATTGCGCAACTGATCATCAACTTCAGCCCTTTGGGCTTGTTCTATCAAGCTTTCGCTGGGGTAATGAGCTACTTCGGCGTGGAGCTGCCAGGGAAATTCACAGAGTTCGGCAGCATGATCGTCAACGGCCTGGTCAACGGCTTGACCGCCGGCCTCGGCGCCGTGAAGGGAGCTATCGGTTCAATCGGCGACTCCAGCATCGGATGGTTTAAGGAAAAGCTCGGTATCCACAGCCCATCGCGAGTGTTCGCTGAGTTGGGCGGTTTCACTATGGAAGGTCTGACAAAGGGGCTGGAGAGCGGACAGAAAGGGCCGCTCAACGCATTGTCCAGTATGAGTAAGAAACTAACCGCCGCCGGCACGCTTACCCTCACCGTGCCAGCCATGCCAGCGTTGGACGGCTTTACCATGGAATCACTGACAAAGGGGCTGAGTGGTGGACAGAAAGGGCCGCTTAGCACCTTGTCGAGCATGAGCAAGCAACTGACCGCAGCCGGCACACTGGCCCTAACCGCGACAGCCATGCCGGCGTTGGCAGTTGATGACCGCCCCCCGATCAGCAGCTCGGGGACATCGACGCTTTACGACAGCCATGACACCTACCAAATCACTATCGCTGCAGCACCCGGCATGGACGTGCAGGCCATGGAAAAAAGCCTGCGCGCCATGCTCAGCAAGATTGAAAACGAGAAACGCGCCCGTCAGCGCAGCAAGCTATCGGATCGGGATTAATTGCCATGATGCTCAGCCTCGGCATGTTCGTGTTCAGCCTATCTACCCTCGCCTACCAGGAGCTGCAGCGCCAGACCAACTGGCGCCATGCCAGCAACAGTCGCGTCGGCGCGGCTCCTGCGCTGCAATTTGTTGGCCGTGGCGACGACACCATCACCCTCCCCGGTCTACTTTTGCCGGAGCTGGCCGGCAGCATTCTCAGCCTGGACGCTCTGCGTTTGATGGCGAACACTGGCAAGGCCTGGCCGATGGTCGAGGGCACCGGGCGGATTTATGGTTTGTGGGTGATCGAAAGCCTGAGCGAGACGAAGACCTTGTTTTTCCGCGACGGCACACCACGACGTATTGAGTTCACCCTGACCCTGAAACGTACAGATGATGACCGTATCGATCTGCTCGGAGCTGCTACCAGCACCGGCCTGAACATTCTGCGGGGGTTGCTGTGATTGATGCCGCGATCTCCAAGGTCACCGGGTTCCTCAAGGACACGGCCGAACGGTTCGTCAGGGACGCAGCTTATCCCGTGCCAGCGTTCCGCCTGATGGTCGACGGCAACGACATCGCCCACCTGGTAAGCCCGCGTTTGATGACCTTGGGGCTGACCGACAATCGTGGCGTGGAGGCCGACCAGCTCACAATCACGCTGAGCGACCACGACGGCCTGTTGTCGATACCACCAAAGGGCGCAGTACTTCGTTTGTGGTTGGGGTGGAGCGACACGGGCCTGGTGGACAAAGGCACCTATACCGTAGACGAAACCGAACACAGCGGTGCCCCTGACGTGCTCAGCATCCGCGCTCGCTCGGCCGACCTTCGCAAGGGCCTGAAAACCAAACGCGAACGTAGCTGGAGCAACACCACGCTCGGCGACGTTCTGGGCGATATCGCCATTAGCAACGGTCTGACGGCCACCATCGCAGGAGCACTTGATGGGTTGCCCATTCTGCAGCTCGACCAGGCCAATGAATCAGACGCCAACCTGATCAGCCGCCTGGGCGAAGAGTTCGACGCGGTGGCCAGCGTTAAAGCCGGATGCCTGCTGTGCCTGCCGGCGGGCGGCGGCAAGACCGCCAGCGGCATGGACCTGCCGCACATCACTCTCACTCGTGCCGACGGCGATCAGCACCGCTACCTGCAAGCCGACCGCGACAGCTACGACGGCGTGCGCGCGTATTACTACGACGTGAACAGCGCCAAGAAACAGGAGGCCATTGCCGGCGGCGGCGAGAATCTCAAAGACCTGCGCCATACCTACAGTGACCAGCAATCAGCATTGCGCGCCGCCCGTGCGGAATTTCGGCGCCTGCAACGCGGTAGCGCCACGCTCAGCTACACCCTGGCTATGGGCCGGCCGGACCTGATCCCAGAGCTGACCTACACGCTCCAGGGCGTAAAGGAGGAAATCGACGAGATCATCTGGTATGGCGGAAACGTGGAGCACAGCTTGACCGCAGATGGCGGCTACACCGTTAGCTTGGATTTGGAAAGCAAATTGCCAGAGGACAGTGTCGAAGACCTGGCTGAAGAAAATAAGGGCGATTACACAGGGATCATCGCGCACTACCGCGATCAGAAAACCGGGAAAGAAAAGACAATTACTGCGGGGGATCAGACGAGGCCGAGGCGGCTGCGGTGGCTGTATGCGAGCGAGAGAAGCGCCAAGCGTGCTGTAGACCGCGAAGCAAAGCGTCTGGAGGCAAAAAGCCACGTCTGATCATTCACCTTAATCTTACGGAGAGCCTGTATTAACTGTTGCGAATCCGTATAATCGCCAGCGCTTAAGGGGAATACGAATGCCAACAGCTGTATCATTATTTTCAGGATGTGGTGGGTCAGACGCCGGAATTTTAAGGGCGGGCTTTGACGTGCTCATGGCCAACGACATCATGCATTATGCGCGCGAGGTATATCTCGCCAACCATCCTGAAACGGACTATGTCCGCGCAAGCATCTCAACCATTGAGCATTTTCCAGCGGCCGAACTATTAGTCGGTTGCTACCCTTGCCAGGGCTTCAGCCAAGGCGGATTGAGAAATCCTGATCGAAAAATAAACACTTTATATCTCGAATTTGCAAGAGCGCTAAATCAAATTCGCCCAAAAGCGTTCATCGTTGAAAACGTTTCAGGAATGATTCGGAAAAACTTTAAACACCTTCTTGAGGATCAACTGCGCGTTTTTACTGATGCAGGCTATAAAGTAAGCGCAAACGTATTAAACGCGGCTGAATTCGGAGTTGCTCAAGAGCGAAGAAGAATATTTATTGTTGGCATCAGGAACGACTTCGGAGTTGAGTATGAGTTCCCCAAACCCACTCATGGTGAAGATAAAGCTTTTGAAACGGTAAAAATCAAAGATGCTCTTGAAGGTATGCCTCTCTGGCCGGAGGGGGAATTCTATGACCTTCCATTTCATT
>Ga0163161_10002699_pt1 | contig 12618 bp, 6 predicted proteins | sample S45metaG_FD_129847 | JGI IMG/M metagenome (GOLD analysis project Ga0163161, IMG submission 129847) | Switchgrass rhizosphere microbial communities from Kellogg Biological Station, Michigan, USA - S4-5 metaG | ecosystem: Host-associated > Plants > Roots > Rhizosphere > Soil | place: USA: Michigan... | reverse complement strand
GCAGATTAAATGGGTTTTAGTTTAGATGTTGTCAGTCTGATCCTATAGCTATTGGATGGAGACGAGGACCGCCAAGCGCTGTGGTTAAAAGATGGAAATGGATGATGGAACTGGATCAGCGTAAACCTGCGCAATCAGCGGGAAACCATTAGGCAACAGGTTTGTTCCTGCAGATTAAAGATGATAATCGCAGAGCCATATTCCTATCTTGCATAATGCAGGCCATCTTTGATTCTTTCAAGCCTGTTATTCTTTATGATGCTATTGTAAACACCATCAACTCTTGTATTATCGGGGAAACTTGCTTTTAACTCGTTGATTAGGGATAAAGATTTGCTGTTGTTTTTCTCCGCAATATATAATACTGCTGCGTCAGACAATAACTCATCGATCTGTGCAGGTGTTAACGAGGTATCAATTTTTGGACGTGGCTTTTTTTCGATCTCCTCAACAGCTGCCTTAAAACCGGACCTGGCCAGCTCGCTTTTCCCCTGTAATTCATAAATCATCGACCTTTTATATTGGACATTTACGTCACTAGGGTTTTTCTTCAGCCATGCAGAACATAGTGCTACAGCCTCATCATATTTGTTCATGTAGTTGTAGCAATCTAAGAAATTATAAAAAAACAGTTCAGATTCAGGATCTTCAGCCAACGCCTTTTTGTAAAGTTTAACGGCACTTTCTAGGGAGTCTTTAGGATATTTTAGCCCTACCACATTCATGTAGATTTTAACTGCGCTATCATTGGCCAGTTTGGCACCTGGTTTTGGTAGATGATCAGCCTGTTTGTTGTTTTGTTTGCAAGCGTATAAGAGACCTGCGGAAACAAAAAGAATGAAACTGATTTTTTTGATTGAGATCTGGCTTTTGAGGCCTGTTAAAAGACGGTAATTTTGCATGAGCTGTTATTTAAATATTTGGTTGACTAAATATATGAACTATTTACTTAGTTTATTGGTGTGTGATGTAATTTAGTTGTGATTTTGCATCAGGTTTAGGCGTAATAAATTTGATTGATTGGTTTATAAAAATGTAGATATCGTTATATTGTGAACTTTTACATCCTTATCCAATATGAAAAAGTCATTTCTAGTCCTGTTTTTGATATCCTTTTTAACGATTACTGCGTTCGCGCAAAACAAACCTAATTTTTGGGAGGATGTGCAAACGATTAAAAAGTACGATCAGATGTACAAGCCACCTGTTCATCCGGTGTTGTTTGTAGGGAGTTCGTCGATCCGTAAATGGGACGATTGTACACAGGTTTTTGCTAAATATAATGCCTTGAACCGTGGTATTGGAGGTGCGGTGATCAATGATATTACCTATTATCTAAACGATATTGTTTTTCCATATCAACCTAAACAGATTGTATTGTACGTGGGTGAGAACGATCTGGTAAACGATGCGGTAACACCTGATACGGTTTTGAATAGAACCATCCGTTTATACCAGGGCATCAGGGCAAAATTACCTGGCGTACCCGTTGTTTACATCTCGATTAAACCAAGCCCAAGCAGGGATAAGTTTAAAGAGAAAGCGGTGGCTTCGAATGCACTGATCAAAAAGTTTTTATCCGGAGAAGCCAATGTGAAATTTGTTGATGTTTATCCTTTGATGTTAACAAAAGAGGGGAAATTAAGACCGGAGCTTTTTGTAGGGGATATGTTGCATATGAATGCTGCGGGTTATGCCATCTGGCGAAAAGCGGTTGAACCCTATTTGCTAAAATAGTTATTTTATAACCGAGGTATTTCTGATTAAGATATTCTTCTAATTATTACCATATAAGTGATCTAAGGACATATGAGCTTATATGCTCTAAAATATCTTATATGGTTAGAAAACCTTTGAGCTGTAGCGCTAAAAAAATAAACACCTTTTTACCACCTTAGTCACCTGAGCACACCTAAGTTTAGTTTATTGCTTTGGTATTTAGTGTACGGTCTGTTGTTCTTTAGCCCCGATCTGATAGCTATTGGATGAACGGAAAGCCCACAGCGCAGCGTGGACTTGCAGTGAAAGCGGGACCGAAGCAAACCCAAGCACCACAGGCATTGCGCTCTAAAAAATAAAAGCATCTATTTATTCTCACCACCTTAGGCAACTTAGCTCACCTAAGCAATAAGGATTACTATGTTTTATCCATCATAACGATATATTTCCTGATGCGGTTGTAAACAAGGTTAATCGGAATTAAAATTATATATTTATTATTGCGTTCAAATCATCCTCCCTAACCCAGATGAATAAACTCCTACTTGCGATTATATTTTGTTTAACAGGCTATGCCCTGCATGCCCAGGACCTTTTGGGTATTCCGCAGGTTGTAAATTACAATAATGAGCAATATAATGCCGGCATCCAGAACTGGGATGTGGAGCAGGATAGGAACGGTATACTTTATTTTGGCAATAATGAGGGTTTGCTCACTTTTAACGGGCGTTACTGGAACCTTTTCAGATTGCCGAATTATACTTCGGTACGTTCGGTGGGCATCGATGCCAAAAACCGGATTTATGTAGGCGGACAGGACGAGTTTGGCTACTTCTACCCCAATGCACAGGGTGTTTTAAAATATACTTCCCTGTTAAATCTGCTGCCCGAGAACATGCGGAAACTGGCCGATATCTGGGGCGTTTCCATCATTAACGACGAAGTGTTTTTTAGGTCCATACACGCCATTCTGCATTACAAGGATGGGGTAATTAAGAGTTACAAAACCACCACCACCTGGCTGTTTATGGGCATGGCGAACAATAAAGTTTTTTCGCAGTCATCAGATTCGGGTTTAATGATTTACGATCACGAAATGTGGAAGCCCTTTTGCAACGATAGTATTTTAAACCGCTCGGCCATTACAGCTGTACTGCCTTACGGTGGGGATACCCTTTTGGTTTCGGTTTTAAAAAAGGGATTCTTTCTGGTGGTTAACCACCAGCTTATTCCTCTAAAAACAAAGCTAGACCAGGTGTTTTTGAATGACAGGATCTACTTTGCCAATCAGATCAGTAATCATTTGTATGGTGTAGCCACTACTTCAGGTGGGGTGTACATTATGAACAGGAAAGGTGAGCTGGTACAGAAATACAATTACAGGGAAGGTTTACAGAACAACAATGTAAGGGGTATTTTGATCGATCGGGATAAAAACATGTGGCTTGCCCTTGATGATGGAATAGCCTATGTGGCCATTAACAGTGCGGTTAAGAATATTTTCCCCGACCGAAACAAACAGATTACCAGTTATGCCTTCCGGAAATTTAACCAATCGATTTACATTGGTACTTCTAACGGCCTGTACCGGGCAAAAGTAAGTTCGGGCGTGCAGGATTTAAGCTACTCGCCTGCCAATTTTGAAGAGGTAAAAAATACCAAGGGGCAGGTTTGGGGCCTGGATGAAATTAACAGCCAGTTATTGATGGCACATGAGGATGGAACCTTGCTAGTTCAGGAGAATGTAGCGAAGCCGGTTTACAGCCTGATCGGAACCTGGATGTACCAAACCCCGGATAATATTTACCCCAGTAATGAGGTGATTGCCGGTACCTATGCCGGGCTGCAGAAAATAACCTATAGCAACTCCCGTTTTATCAATGCCGGGAAAATAGGCGGTATTGCCGAAACCTTGCGGTTTATTGTAGCCGATAACAATAATCCCGATCGCATCTGGGCATCACACCCTTATCATGGTGTATACAAAATAGAATTGCGTCCCGATCATAAAAGTGTGCTCCGTACCACTTTGTATACCGATAAAAATGGTTTACCATCTAACCTTTATAATTATGTTTTCCATATTAAAAACAGGGTTGTAATTGCAACATCGGATGGGATTTATGAATATGATGAGGGCAGACAGAAGTTTATCCGTTTTAAATTATTGGCCAGTGTGTTAAAAGGTATTTCTGTTCAATACATGAAGGAAGATGGTGATGGGAACATCTGGTTTGTAAGCAATAAAAAAGTTGGTGTAATCGATTTTAAACATCCTTCGGGTGCGAATCCCTTCACCATTTTTTACCTGCCCGAACTGGATGGGAAAGTGGTTGGCGGTTTCGAATCCATTTACACACTCGATAGCAGGAATATATTTATTGGCGCCAACAAGGGTGCTTATCATATTAACTATGAAAAGTATATCCAAAACATCACCAAACCTATTATAACCCTGGGGCAGGTTAAACTGCTTGGCAATAAAGACAGTTTGGTATTTGGGGGTTATTTTGTAAACAAAGGTGTAATTTCTGCCAAACAGGACCGCGAGATACCGGAATACATCAACAGTTTAAATTCTATACACTTTGAATATGCGTCTACACTTTTTGAGCACGACAAGAATATAAACTTTAGCTATCAATTGGTAGGCTTCGATCGCGAATGGTCTGCATGGGGCGCCAAAAGTGAAAAAGACTATACCAATTTGCCTGCAGGTAAATATACTTTCAACATTAAAGCCCGAACAGATGTTGGCAATGAATCGGCAGTGGTGGGTTATACTTTTGTGGTATTACCTGCCTGGTACAATACCATCTGGATGAGAATTTTTTACCTGATCTTAATCATCTTGTTAATCAGGCTGATTATTAAATGGCAAAAGCGCAAGCACATTAAGGAACAGGAGCGCATGAGTTATCTCCACCAGCTTGAACTGGACAGGAATGAAAAGGAAATTGTAAGGCTGCAGAATGAAAAGTTGGAAGCAGATGTAAATTATAAAAACAAAGAACTCTCTACCATGACCATGCATTTGGTACAGCGGGGTAAGGTATTGGCCAAGATTAAGGAAGTAATCTCGGCGGTAATCAAAAACCATGATATTAATGAAAGCTCGCCGAGTTTCCGGCATTTAATCAGGCTGATCAGGGATGTAGAGAAGAAAGATCAGGAGCTGGATCATTTAAGTGTGCATTTTAACCACGTAAATACCGAATTCTTTAATAAGCTTAAAGATCTTTATCCGGATTTAAGTCAGAATGATTTGAAGTTTTGTGCCTATTTATCGATGAACCTATCCTCAAAAGAAATGGCACAACTGATGAATGTTACCATTAAGGCCATCGAAGTGGGCAGATATCGCTTAAGAAAGAAACTTCAGCTTAAACCGGAAACCAATTTATATGAGTTTCTGATCAATATTGCCCGTCAGAAAGGGGCTTAAATCGATGTTTTTGTTACAAACGGAACATTTTCTATTGAAATAATTTAATTAGCTGTTTTTCAGTGTGTTTGTGTATTCTGTGTAGGGCTTATGTAGGTCTATATTTCTTCTTTTTAGGTGAATTGAGGGCTTCTGTATGGTTCGTGTAGTAGCGGCAAATTCTGCTATTGTGATGCACCGCTATAGATTTGATTGATGAATCGGGGGCACCAAACTCCCCGGTCGTAAACTAACCAAATATTAACTTAAAACTAATTTCTATGAGAGGAAGATTTACATTCGTATTCTTCGTTTACTGTATCTTGGCATTTCCATTGGCCCTATTGGCACAAGACATTCCCGTTACAGGAAAAGTAACAGAACAAAATGGCGGTCCTTTACCTGGCGTAACCGTTAAGCTAGACGGAACAACCAAGGCAGCATCTACTGATGCCAATGGTGTTTTTAGCATCCAGGCGCCGGTAGGTGGGAAGCTCACCATCAGTTTGATCGGCATGGCCACACAAACGGTAACTGTTCCAGCAGGTGGCCGCATCAGTGTTATACTTGCAGCCGATTCGAAAGATTTAACAGAAGTGGTGGTTGTGGGGTACGGTACGCAGAAGAAAGCCCTGGTAACCGGATCAATCTCCAGCGTTAAGGCAAAAGACCTGGAATCGATGCCCATTAACAGAGTAGAACAAGCCTTACAGGGAAGAACATCTGGTTTAACTATTGCCAGTGGTAACGGACAACCGGGATCTGCTTCAACAGTGAGGGTGAGGGGTTTTACTTCTTTTGCATCTTCAGGTAATAACGATCCGCTTTGGGTTGTTGATGGTGTAATTGTAGATAATGGCGGTATTGGCTATTTAAATCAATCAGATATCGAATCTATTGAGGTTTTAAAAGATGCAGCTTCACAGGCCATTTATGGTGCCAGAGCGGCAAACGGGGTAATTATTATCTCAACCAAAAAAGGTAAAGAAGGCAGGTTGGCGATAAATTACAATGGATTTTACGGTACACAAGCGCCGGCTAAAAAGTTAAAACTGCTCAACGCAAGTGAATATGCAATGATTAGAAATGAAGCGTATTCAAATAGCTATAATGCAGCAACCGATGGAACTTTTACCCTTCCGTATGCAAATCCATCTTCTTATGGAGAAGGTACTGATTGGCAGTCGGTTGTTTTTAATGACGATGCCCGCCGACAAACCCATGAGTTTAGCGTTTCGGGCGGAACGAATAAATCTACCTTTTATACCTCTTTTGGTTATCTGGATCAGGAAGGTATTGTAGCCTCACCGATTTCTAATTTTAATCGGGCAAACATTCGTCTTAATTCTACATTTAAGCCTGCCAAATGGATCAGCTTTGGTGAAAATTTAGGCTATAGTCATTCGGTTAACAGTTCTTTAGGAAATACCAATAGCGAGTTTGGTGGTCCTTTAAGCTCGGCAATCCATTTAGATCCAATTACCCCGGTTATTCAAACCGACCCAACTGCTATCGGCAAATCACCTTATACCATTGCGAATATTATCAGAGATCCGGCAACAGGATTTCCTTATGGTATTTCAGGCCCTGTTGGCCAGGAAATGAGTAACCCGCTGGCTTATATTCAAACCAGATTGGGTAACTATGGCTGGGATCACAATATTGTTGGTAATGCTTTCTTAGAAATTGAGCCCATTGAAAATTTAAAATTCAGATCATCACTGGGAACGAAAATTGCATTTTATGGTGCGGAGTCTTATACCCCTTTATTCTGGTTAAGTCCCTCAAACACGAACAGCAAGGCCAATTTCTATCGCGAGATGAATATGACCTTGAATTATAACTGGGAAAACACTGTTAGCTATTCAAAAAGTTTTGGTAAACATCATGCCTACGCTATTTTGGGTCAGGGTTATTATATGGATAACAATAACAAGGGCTTAAATGTAAGGTTTAACAATATCATTGCACAAGACTTTTACCAGGCTAATTTAAATTATAAACCAGCCACTGCCGATATTCAGGGTGATGGCAGTGATGGTACCCTGCATGTTGTGAACTCCTTATTTACCCGTGTAACTTACGACTATGACGAAAAATATTTATTTACGGGTATTGTTCGTCGTGATGGTTCTTCACGCTTTGGTACAAACAACCGTTTTGGTTACTTCCCTTCGGCCTCAATAGGCTGGGTGCCTACCAAAGAAGGTTTCTGGAAGGAAAACAAGATTATTAATTTCTTAAAATTACGCGGTAGCTACGGAATAACAGGAAACGATGCTATTGGCGATTTCAGTTATGTGTCGTTGGTGAACAGCGGACGTAATTATACTTTTGGTACTACAGATGTAAGTACTATTGGATGGAGTCCTGCCGCCTTATCAAATCCTGATTTGAAATGGGAAGAAACCCATCAAACAGATATTGGTTTGGATGCTACTTTATTTAACGATTTTACGCTTAGTGCTTCTTACTTCAAAAAGAAAACCATTGGCGTATTGCAAACCCCTTCTATTCCACTTTATTTAGGTGCAGCTGGTGGTGCCGCAGAAAATGTTGGTGATATGCAGAATACTGGTATCGAATTCGAATTAGGCTACAGAAAAAAAATCGGAGAGCTTAATTTAGGTATCAACGCCAATATCTCCACCCTGAAAAATAAGGTAACCAAGCTATTGCCGGGAAGAGAGTTTATTGAGGATAACGCACAGAGTTTTCAAGGCATGGGTAACTTTACCCGTACCGGACTCGGCCGTTCATTTAACGAGTTTTATGGATATGAAGTGGCTGGTATTTTCCAGTCGCAGGCAGAAGTTAGTGCTTACAAAGGCCCTGCAGGTACAGTACTGCAGCCATCTGCAAAACCCGGTGATATTAAATTTGCCAATTTAGATGGAAACGAAACCATTGATGGCAGTGACCGTACGTATTTAGGCAGTCCGCTTCCAAAATACACCTACGGTATTACCATTAATCTGGCATATAAAAACTTTGATTTTGTTGCCTTTGGAAACGGTGTAGGCGGAAATATGATCTTCCAGGGATTAAGACGTTTAGATGTAACTTATGGAAACTGGCAACAATCAGTTCTGGATAGATGGACACCTACAAACACCTCAACCAATATTCCCCGTGTTGCAGATAAAGACCTTAACGGAAACTATACTAAGTTTTCTAAAAATTATTTAGAAAAAGGAGATTACTTCCGTTTAAAAACCCTTCAGGTAGGTTATAATCTTCCAGCTAATGTGATTAAAAAAATTGGCGCACAAAAGGTGCGTGTATATCTGATGAGTGAAAACCTTTGGACAATTACAAAATATACAGGTTACGATCCCGAAATCGGTGGAACTGTATTGGGCGTAGATAGAGGTATTTATCCACAGGCCCGTTCGTTTATGGTTGGTTTAAATGTTGGATTCTAAAAAAAATTAAAATGAAAAAGAATATTTTAGCTATTGCAGCCCTTTTAACCGCTTCTCAACTAATCGTTTCTTGTCAAAAACAACTGGATGTAAATCCGCGTGAACGTATTCTGGAGACAAGTTATTATCAAACCCAGCAGCAGGCTTTTACTGGTTTGGTAGCTGTTTACGATCAATTGGGTAATCAGTCTAGTGGCTACCTCACAAAACTTAATTTATTTAGCTCTGCATCAGATGATCATTTCGCCGGTGCCGATTCTCCGTCAGATTTAGGGGATATGCAAGCGATGAATAACTATACGGTAAACTCATTATCAGGTGCCCCAAGTTATTTATGGAGTAAAGGTTTTACCGGTGTTTACCGTGCAAATGTTTTATTGAAGAAAATAGAAGGTATTACAATGGATGCCTCAACCAAAGCAAGGTATATTGCTGAAGCTAAAGCATTGCGTGCTATATTTTATTTTGATTTGGTGCGTATCTTCAAAAATATACCATTAATCCTCGCACCGGTAGAGCCTTCTGGCATGTTCGATGTTACACAGGTTGCTCCGGCAGATGTGTATAAACAAATAGAAACAGATTTAGCAGAAGCTTTACCTGCTCTTCCTGTAACTATCCCTACTGCTGATGCAGGGCGTTTGAGTCAAGGTGCGGTCCATGCAGTTTTAGGTAAGGTATACCTATGGGAAGAAAAATGGGCTCCGGCAGCTGCAGAGTTTGCGCTTGTAAATGGTACGGCTCCTGGAGCAAGTACCTATGGCTATAAACTACTTTCAAATTTTGCTGATTTATGGAATGTTAAAAACAAGTTCAATTCCGAATCTATTTTAGAACTCAGCTACAACACTACCTCTAACATGGGCTGGAGTAATGTAGGAAGTCGTGAAGGTAATGTGATGGGCATTCTGGTAGGACCACGTAATTACGTGCCTGTAATTGCTGCAAAAGCTCCTGATTATGTTTCGGGTTGGAGTGTTATGCCAATAACCAAAGAACTGTTCGACTTAATTCACTACGATCCGCGTAATAAACCTACTGTTGCCAATTTGGATAGTTTGGAAAAGGCAGGTATTGTAACCTACAAACATGCCAATGATAATACCGGATATTTTGTTGAGAAGTATGCTGGAAGAGTTTCTACCAAAGCCGCTGTTGGCCAGTTAGAATTAAACTTTGGTCAGAACATGTACGAAATACGTTTAGCTGATACCTACTTAATGGAAGCTGAGGCACTATTGAAAAGTGGTGCTGCGGTAGGTGCAGGTACCAGAGCTTATATTTTCCTCAATGCCGTAAGAGCCCGTGTAGGTTTAAATCCTGTTGAGGTAACCATGGATAATATCATGAAAGAAAGACGTCTGGAACTTGTAGCTGAAGGACAAAGATGGTTTGATTTGGTAAGATGGGGACTCGCCCCAACTAAACTGGCTTTTAAAGGATTTAAGGCAAATAGAAACGAAACCTTGCCAATCCCACAGGCTGAGTTAAACAACACCAAAATTCTTCAAAGCAAAGAGTGGGGTGGAACAAAATAACTGCTCATCTATTACAAACGCTTAAAGTTTAATTGTTAACAGGGAGAAAGCACAGCCTTTCTTCCTGTTTTTTAATCCGATTTCCATTTATTTATGCTTTCTACCCAACCGCTTCGCCTTTTTATTGCTTGTGTTTTTACCTGCTCTTCTCTTTCCGTTATTGCACAGAACCAGGCAGCAGTTTGGCTCACCAAGGCAGACCGATCTGTATTATTTGCTAAACAGGCAACAGGTTTAAGTTTTGCTACAGCAAAAAATGATCACCCAACCATTGCGGTAAATGATAAGGAAACTTTTCAAAATATTGATGGTTTTGGCTATGCCTTAACCGGAGGAAGTGCACAGCACATTGTAAAAATGTCGGCACCAGCCAGAGCGGCATTACTAAAGGAATTATTTGCTACAGATGGGAACAATATTGGTGTGAGTTATATCCGCCTGAGCATTGGCGCTTCTGATTTGAATGAAAAAGTATTTTCTTATAACGACCTTCCCGAAGGACAGACCGATTTAACACAGGCTAAATTTGATTTAGGCCCGGATAAAGTGGATGTGATTCCGGTAATGAAGGAGATCCTTGCGATAAACCCTAAGCTAAAAATTATGGGCTCGCCATGGTCTCCTCCCTTATGGATGAAAACCACTTATGATGCCCGGGGAGGCATGCTCAAGCCCGAATATTATGATGCTTATGCTAAATACTTTGTCCGTTACGTGCAGGAGATGCAAAAAGAGGGGATCCCGATTGATGCGGTTACTGTTCAGAATGAACCCCTGCACCCTGGTAATAACCCAAGCCTGTTAATGGTTGCACCAGATCAGGCGCTATTTGTAAAGAAATTTCTAGGTCCTGCATTTGCTAAGGCCAGGATTAAAACCAAAATCCTGGTATACGATCATAATGCCGACCGGCCAGATTATCCGATTACGATTTTAGATGATCCTGAAGCCAGGAAGTATATCGATGGTTCTGCCTTTCACCTGTATGGAGGAAAGATTGAAGCCTTAACCGATGTGCACAATGCCCATCCTGATAAAAATATTTACTTTTCTGAGCAGATGGTGGTCGAACAGCCAGACGCTGCGGATATCAAAATTGTAAACCCCGTTAGGCGTTTAATTATTGGCGCTACCCGTAACTGGAGCAAAAATGTACTGGAATGGAACCTGGCTGCTGATCCTGAAAATAAACCGTATACCGATAGAGGTGGCTGTTCGATGTGCCAGGGTGCGGTAACGATCAATAAGGATACCTACAGCAGAAACCTGGCTTATTATTCCATTGCCCATGCTTCTAAATTTGTGCGTCCCGGCTCTGTGCGCATTGCCACAAACGATTTAAGCGATCTGCCAAATGTAGCCTTTAAAACACCCGATGGAAAATACGTTTTAATTGTAGCCAATAGCGGCAAAAATGCCGCTACGTTTAATATTAGCTTTAATGGCAAAAAGCTTATTGCAGCGCTTGATAAAGGATCCGTGGCCACTTATGTCTGGTAATTATCTAAAACCTAACCTTATTTTTATGTCTTTCACAAAATCAATAGTATATATTTTTCTGTTCAGCATCATTTCGTTTACGGGTTTTAGTCAGGGGTTTTTAAAGGCCGATGGCAAAAAAATAGTCAATGAAAAGGGCGAGAATGTTTTGCTCCGTGGTTTTGGTTTGGGTGGCTGGATGCTGCAAGAGGGTTATATGCTCAAAATCAATAAAGAAGCGCAGCAATACCGCATCCGCGAGCGGATAGAAGAACTGATGGGACCAAAACAGACCCAGGAGTTTTATGATGCCTGGCTGGCCAACCACATGCGTAAAATTGATGTCGATTCGATGAAACGCTGGGGTTTTAATTCCATCCGCTTGCCCATGCATTACAATTTATATACTTTGCCGGCAGATAAAGAACCAGTTGCTGGCAAAAATACCTGGCTGGAGAAAGGTTTTGCTTTAACCGATAGTTTGTTATCCTGGTGTAAGGCCAATAAAATGTACCTGATATTAGATCTGCATGCCGCACCTGGCGGGCAAGGGAATGATTTAAACATTGCCGACCGCGATCCTTCTAAACCTTATTTATGGGATAGCGAAGCCAACCAGGTGAAAACCATTGCACTCTGGAGAAAACTGGCCGAACGTTATAAAGATGAACCTTACATTGGCGCATATGATATCCTTAATGAACCAAACTATGGCTTCGAAAACCCAACAGAAGATAAAAACGGAACGAAGGAAAAAGTGAATGCACCCTTAAGAAAACTAATGGTCGAAATTACTAGAACCATTCGTGAGGTGGATCAAAAACACATCATTATCATAGAAGGGAATGGCTGGGGCAATAATTACAATGGTATTTTTCCGCTTTGGGATAAAAACATGGTGTTGAGCTACCATAAATACTGGAATTATAACGATCAGGCTTCAATAGCGCACATCATCAAGGCAAGGGATGAGCAGAACGTTCCGGTTTGGCTGGGCGAAACAGGAGAAAATTCGAATGTTTGGTTCACCGAT
>Ga0163161_10002697_pt1 | contig 12621 bp, 9 predicted proteins | sample S45metaG_FD_129847 | JGI IMG/M metagenome (GOLD analysis project Ga0163161, IMG submission 129847) | Switchgrass rhizosphere microbial communities from Kellogg Biological Station, Michigan, USA - S4-5 metaG | ecosystem: Host-associated > Plants > Roots > Rhizosphere > Soil | place: USA: Michigan... | reverse complement strand
ACCTTTCCTCACAAAATACTGGTACTGGTATTCATACATCTCATCGCTCAAAGGCCATCCGTGGATCAGTACGATAGGCTGGCCCTCTCCCATATCGGTTACGTGCAGGCGGACGTTCTTTTCTACCTCGATGTATTCTGCTCTTTTTGGTGACGCAGAAGGTTTTTTTGCCTGGGCGAAAATTGATTGGTTAATGCTGAAAATGATCAGTAAGCTGATGGTTGAAATAAGTGTTTTCATTGTTTTGTTTTTAGTGATTATTTGATGATTTGTTGTAATGTTAAATTCTCCCTTACCTTTGGATGCTGCTGGGAACGTCATTATAGAGTATTGTACATTTTTCATTTAATTGGAATTTTCTTCAAATTGAAATTATAATGCATGATTTGAAATAACTGGTCAGCGGTAACTTTCATATCATAAGCTTTATAGAATGCTATGAACCGTTATACACGATTGATAAAAAAATCCCCGTTTTACCTATTCCCAAATGTTAAGTTCCTGTTTTTAAAATTTCATTGTTAATCGATTTTTTGATAGGATCACGCATACTGTCCTTGATTTTATTCCGATGAGTTATACCCCAGTCCCTCATTATCGATAATAAAGTTATCAGCGATTCACTATACGATACAGCTTTGTAAAGTATTTTAACCTGGGAATCGTTGCAAATCTCTCGGACTACAAATTCATTCAGCTCAAGTTCTCTCAATTCTTTAGCTAACATTTTAGGGCCAATTTTGAGTATTCTCTGAAGTTCACTGAATCTTTTAGGCGATTTACGCAATGAGAAAATGATCGCAATTTTCCATTTGCCACCAACAACATAAAGTGCATCACGAATGTATTCCACATTTTCACGTGAGCATTTTGATAACTCTTCGTTATTCACTGTATTCGATTTATTTAATAGTGGGGATTGATTTAATTTCGTCATTGTTGTTTGAACTAATCTTATTACTGACTGAATTTAAGAGCTCTTTTTGAAGGGGTTGGGAAATCTGACGTTATAAGACTTCAGTATTAATGCCAGTAGATTTTTCATTGGTATTGCTTCCTGGAAAAATCCTTAGAAGCCATCGGAATCAAAAAAAACTGTTTATTTTTGATTTTTTTTCCGCTATTTTTTACTTCATTCCATCCACTGAATCTTTTAATGCCTGTGATAATTGACTCTTACTTTTGATAGCTTATAATTTAATGCTACCGATTTTATTAGGAACTCGAATAGGTAATTGATAATTTTTTGCATTTCCATATCATTTAAATTCGTTTATCTATATTCACATGTATTCGGAATGTATTTTTAGTTATGCTCAATTTGCTTTGATTAAATTTCTTTCTGGTCAAGTTTTAAAATGAAATATTGTATCCACATTCTTATGAAATAAGCAAAATAACCTATACTATAGAAATTCTTATTCATTCAGTTCCTGAAAAATGATAGTCGTTGCCAAAAAAAGTTGTCCCTATAATATCTTCACTTGTAAATACAGGTTGGTGAAAGATTACTTGCGATTCATATTCAGAGGCTATTGCCGTTTGATTATAATTTTTATGCCTTTTTTTTCACTATAAAGTAACAGTACTCAAATATTTTTTGAAATCCCCAATTGTGGTGATTTTAAACATGATAAGAAAACATCTTTACAGCTGAACATACCAAGAGAGATGACTTTTATTTATTTTTCTAAGTCTGTTCGATGGGCAGATCCTGACATAGGTAAATTCATGCTATTTCGATGTTATCTAGTAGAATGTCAGTACATCGTAGAGCGGAATATTCATTAAGGGTCAAGATTTTCTGTTTTGAAGTTTTTAGACCCAGTAATAAAATAATATATGAATGCTTTATTAATCTGCTATTGGCTGGTTATTGGTAAGCAAATCAGTTGTAATTTGGGTAATATATTACGATGAAATGAGATCTTCGAAAATGACTTTTAGAAGCCTAGTAACAATATACTTTGGATATGCGTGCCGATTCTTAAGTTAATGCTCAGCTACAACCTGTGCTCCGTTATGGATCTTGCTAAGCAATCCGAGTATGAAGGTGTTTTCTATTGTTAGATTTTGAGAATAAATGGAAAGGAGCTATTTGTCTTAATTCGATTCAAATATAGTTAAAACTTTTGACGGAAAATTCATATTAGCACATAATGTAGACAGCTATAAGTGGAGCGGTAGTGTGGAAAAATGATCGTTATAGCGTTCAAAATTATAGGACAATAAAGGATTGGCAACTGAAGACCCGTTGCCAATAGTCTCATTTAACTGATATCTAAAATCTGATAGTGAGTTTGTACATAGATCAAATCAGGCAGCATTCTGTATAAGTGTGCTGCTGTGTCCGCTCAATAATCTTCAGGCTCTGTTATAGCTCTTATGAAATTTATTATTAGAAGAGATGATTGGCTGGATGTTGATCGCTTAAATAAACCAGGGTATTTTCGAGGGATATACTCAAGATTTTCAAAATAAAAGGCTCTAGTGGTGTCAGATGAATGTCTGTCATCAACAAATAGGTAAAAGAAAAGAAAAAGTTGAGGCTTAATTACTTTTCCAATTCAACAGGGTATAGTTAACTCACAAAAGTTTGATCATTAAATCTTAACTTTTTGAATAAAGGGCACATAGTATGTTAATAGATTAATATGGGTAAACCTTCCATTAATTAATATATAAATCCCGTCATTTAAAATGGCGTATTAGTTTTTATGAAATCTCGACAAATGCCAAGACTTACCTATTATCCAATTCAATCGTTAAATATGTCCCAATTATCCCCAAATCATCGGTTTGAATAACTATGGCGTTCATGTGTTTTGCAAGTTCCAATACACTTGGAAGGTCAAGATCTCCGGGCTCATGCGGCTGGGCGCGAACAGCATAGCGATTTGCATCATAACGAATCGTCAATAATATCTTATTGGATTTTCCGCCCAATGTCATATCAAGGTAAGAACAACTGGAATGCCGGGTAATAACACGTACAGTCTCTTTCATAATCAGTAAGAGGTTTTTCCTTACGCGCATACCAATAGCGCGAGATCTGGACTCCATATCAAAATCAATAGTAAACTTTATATTTGCCTCCTTGCAAAGCGGCTCGGCGTAGCTCTTAAAGCGGTCGACTACACTTTCCATATGATCATTCTTCGGATTGATCGCCCAAACAATGTCTCCCATTTCTGACACCATATTGTTTGCCGTAATACTTATCGTATCCAATATATGTATTATACCTTTCTGGTCTCCTGCGTCAGAGTATCTTTTCGCAACCTCTCCATAAATAGCAATACTGCTAAGGGTTGATCCAATCTGATCGTGAAGGTTCTGTGCAATTCCGTTTCTGATTGCCTGCTGCTGGAGTATGGTATTTAAACGATGACGGTACATCGCGTAAATCATCATAGCAATCATTGAGAAGACAAAAAAGTGAAAGCCTATTCTTGACCAGATGGGTGAGACAATTATAATATTTATTTCGGTGATTTTGCCCATCAAGTGGCCTTGCTGATTATCCGCCCGGATTTTGAACTGATAAAATCCACTTTTTAAATTTGCATAAGAAACAGAATTCCGCTGACCAGCATCGATCCATTCATGGTCGTGACCCTCAAGTTTATAGGAATATTTTATGTTATTCCCATTATAGTTTGGTGCCGAAAAGTCAATAGTAATCTGATCTTGACCATTTTCTAATTCTATTACTTTTTTCCTCAGGTAGTGATTATAGGAGGTGTTAGATATTTTGAAATCAGTAATATATATATCGGGACTTTGATTGATTTCATCTACCGAATTGGGGTCAAATGTTAGGTAATAATTCTCTCCGGCAGCATACAATATTCCATGATTATCTTTGTATAGGTATCCAGAAACGCCGGGGGTGTTTTTCAGCGATGGAATGTCATAGGTGCTATAGATGTCTTGCAAAGGATTATATGTATGAATGCCTCCATTACATACTATCCAAAGCATGCTACTGTTATCAATCTGAAGACCCTCGCAAAGATTTCCCGACTTGGGCACATGATAGAAATGCTCAGTGATTCGGTCAAAATGATAAATCCCACCTCCGTAAGTACTTATCCACAGATTCCCGCTTGGATCCTCCTGTATATCATATACACTGTTACTGCCCAAGGAATAATTATTTGATGGATCATTGATATAATATTTTATTTTCCCATTTCTTCCGTTCCATCCGCCCAGTCCGGTTCTGAAATTTGCTAGCCAAACTTGATTTTGCCTATCTTTATATAATTTACGGATAAAATTGTCTTTGAAGTCCTTATGGTTTAAGTCTGGCATTGTTATATCACCTTTCGAGAACCATCTTCTTTTAAGCAAATCATAATAAGTGACAGAATTGCCGTAACTGGATACCAGTAGTAAGGGATGGTTGTCAAGCGTATCTCGTAAAATGGAAACTATCCGTGATCCTGATAGCTTTCCCATAAATGGGTCGGAATCATTATTTGTTAATGGTACTGCCTTGTTAGTTTTAATATTATACCGAAACAAAGTGTAATCCGTTCCAATATATAATTGGTTATCAACATCCAGAAAAAATTTGCTGATGCATAATTTGCGCCCTCGGAAATATACAGGCAGGTATTTCACTTCACTCTTTCGATTTTTTTTTAAGTAAATTCCATTGTCTGTCCCTATAAGCAGCCTTCCGTCTTCAGTTTTTATAAAATCATAGATGTGCACTTTGTACGAAGTCTTTGGAAGGTTAACTTTTACAAAAGGATTGAACAGGGGATTAAACATATTGACCCCGGTATCAGTGCCAACCCAGATTATGCCATTATGGTCTTTATATATCACATTGATATGGTCATCACTCAATGTGCCTTCATCGTATGAATCATGCCTTAGATCTGTTGATCTGCCATCTTTGATGTTATATATGATTATTCCACTATTTTTTTTTGCCATCCAAATCAGCCCGTTATCATCTTCTGCGAAAGAGACATAACGATCTTGAGGAAAGTCATTAGGGCTTATCTTTTGTGCGATTTTAACTTCCATTGCCCCATGTTGAATCGTGTGATAAACTCGATTGTCCATTGACCCCATCCAGAGACTCCCCCTTGAATCTTTGAAGAGAGCATTAATATTGGTGGGAGGCAATGACTTGTATATGTTACTATTGCTAGAGTTATCGCGGTATGCCAGTGTTCGGGTGTTTATTTTTAATAGGTTTCCTCCGGCCCTGCCTGCCAAAAGGGTGTCATTGGTACCCATTTGTAAAGCTAATATACATTTGGCCCCCTTTTTTATTGGTGAATCAAATTGTTCAGTCTTTTTATTGAAGCGCACGACATTGCTTCCACTTGTTGCAAGCCAAAGAAAGCCATAGGCATCCTCTACAATTTTAATAATTTTATTTTCGGGTATACCTTGTTGCTTGCTGATTTTATGTCGGAACTGCTTAAATTGACGGGAAGGGGATAAGCGATAATTATATTTAGTCATTCCACCATCCAATGTAGCAATCCACATAATCCCGTCACCATCTTCATAAAGGTCTGAGATTATGTTTCCGGAAATACTGTTGCTATCAGTTGTCTTTTGAAATTTGATAATATTTTTACCATCAAAACGATTGAGCCCTTTTTCACTGCCAAACCAGATAAAGCCACGTTGATCCTGTACAATACAATTTATTTTAGGATGGGAAAGGCCGTCTTTGGTACTTATTTTTTTAAAAAAAATATTTGGAATCTCGGCCGCAGATAATGTTCGACTGGTGATGAGCAGCAACAAAATAATAAATCGTATCACGTTAATCAAAGGCTTTTAAGGATATTTAACATTGATAATAAATGTAAGTTACCTTGAATTACTGATGATACGAAATATTTTAAATATCCTGAGCGAAGTGATGATCAACGACGGTAACGCACGTGCAAATATAAAATAATCGCTAAAGTCAATCTTGTTCTATTTGGTATTCGGTTATCACCAAATTTGGGGATATGAAATACAGGTTATAATGTTATAAAGGTAAAGTGATAATCATATTTCTACAATATTTGCAATATAATAACTTCGATATTGTGCACTCTCTCAGCAACATGAATCACGAATGTCTTTCAGTGGGTCGTCATGAATGTCCAAACGAAGGTGCAAATTACACGCATTTGTTGAAATTCTCACTTACTAAACTTGAGGTTAAATTTGTATTGGATTGCTTAAGAATTTTCTTTTAGTATAACAGATCGTAATCTTGTTTCATTGTCATCGCCCCACTGACCCAGTGCAGCAATTATGGGAATTAGAGTTTTTCCGAAATTGGTGAGACTATATTCAACTTTTGGAGGAACGACTGCATAGACAACTTTTGTAATCAATTCGTGCTGTTCTAATTCCTTTAATTGCATATTCAAAACTCTTCTTGATGCATCAGAAATTTTACGATGCAATTCACTGGGACGTTTATGTCCCTCATTTATAAACCATAACAAACGAACTTTCCATTTCCCATAAAGAACTTCTCCAATAAGGTCAAGTCCACAATTCAGATTCAGAGGTATTTTTCTCTCGTACATTAAGCAAAGTTAATTCAATGTCCAAAATTGCAAAATAGGGGACAAAATTATCCCTATGCAATTCGATTTTCCCACATTGTCAAAAGGTTATATACTTTCTAAATTTGTGCCATAATCAAAAAAATGAAGGGAAGATTCAACTTTAACAATTAGTCAACAGGCAAGAAAGCTTTGGAAACAGGAGGTTCAAATGGAACAAATTTTTAATCTCGACAATGAATTATCAGGCAAGATTGCCTTGGTAACAGGAGGTACAAAAGGTGCCGGAAAAGCTATAGCAGAAAGACTTTTAATGGCTGGCGCAACGGTAATTATTTCCGCAAGAAATGTTGCGGAAACTGAAAACAGGGAACTACATTTCATTGCTGCCGATTTAGGTCGTCGGAAGGGTCAAATAAGGTGGTGAGAGAGGTGCTTACGACTTTTGGAAGGCTGGATATTTTGGTTAACAACCTAGGCTCATCGACAACTCCTGCTGGTGGATTTAATGCACTAAGTGATACAGATTGGGAATCAACACTACAGACAAACTTGCTTGCTCCGGTTCGTTTGGACAGGGGATTTTTAACGCAGATGATCGATCGTCAAGATGGTGTTATCATACACGTCGCTTCAATTCAGGGCAAATTACCATTGTACGATTCAACTCTGCCATATGCAGCTTCAAAAGCAGCGTTGCTTAACTACAGCAAAAGTTTGTCAAATGAAGTTACACCAAAGGGCGTACGCGTGCTAGCTGTTTCACCGGGATGGATTAATACCACAGCATCTGTAGCTTGGCTTGGTGAAATTGCCGGAAACTCAAAAATTTCTGTTGAAGAGGCCAGGCAGGGCGTAATGGATGCCTTGGGAGGAATTCCGTACGGAAGACCCGCTGAGCCTTCGGAAGTTGCGCAATTGGTTGGCTTTTTGGTTTTCACCAAGAGCAAGCTATTTGACAGGGACAAATTATATAATCGACGGTGGAACTGTACCCACTATTTCATAACCTTAAAAACAAAAAAAATGAACTTGCCAAAAATCGTATTAGAATTAGTAAGGACACAAAACAATTTCGATAGTGTTGCTTACGCAAATTGTTTTTCCGAAACTGCAGTTGTCCATGATGAGGGCAAAACACATAATGGAAAGAAAGAAATAAAAGAATGGATTGCAGATGCCAACGAAAGATATCGAGCAACAATGGAACCGCTTGACTTTCAGGAAAATGGCTCCAAAGGTAAACTACAAGTGAAGGTTGAGGGTAACTTTGAAGGAAGCCCCATTGTATTGGACTATCATTTAGAAATTTCTGATGATTTAATACAGTCAGTAAGAGTAACTGCTTAACTCTCCTATAAGTACAACAATATAAACACAAGAAAAAATGTCCTGTTGTGCAGCTATAGATAATATGCAATCCGATGATAAAAAGGCTTTACGCAAAAACTATCACGACAAAAAATATGGCCTTCTTATCCATGAGCACAATGAACTGTTTGGCAGGTTGATTTTAGAATCAATCAGGCTGGACCGAGCTGGGAGACTATCCTAAAAAAGAGCAGTCCTTTAGAGCTGCCTATAACGATTTTGACATCTGCAAAAACTGCAGCATACACAGAAACGGACAGAACACGGCTTTTGACTGATCCGGGAATTATTCGCAATAAACTTAAAGTAAATGCAGTAATTGAATGCACGGACCATATTAATCCTGCAGGAAGAATTCGGCTTATTTGAGAGATGGCTTGAAAACCACCATCCAAAGACTAAAAAAGAATGGGTGAAATTATTCTAAAAAACATTTCTTTTTTACAGGTTGAGAAATTGTGAATGACTTTCTTATGAGTGTTGGTTATCTGCCTGGCGTACATTCCCGAATTGTCTTATATATAGAAAAAGTACTTAACAAAAACCAATGTGTGCAAAAACCAATAAATTATTTGGATGGTTTTGGACTCAATGCTGAAATGACAAATTGATAAACTTACTCTAATTTTTGAAAAAAATCGGAAATTCGAAAAGGTCAGATTGGGTAATAAACCGGTGTGGTGTCTTCTAAAACAAAAATATAATGCTGTAGGCAGGCCCTTGAGCATACCGATTTGCTAGAACCCTTAGTTGATCACCAGAATTGCGGCGGAATCCGGAAGCATCCCTCTGTATCGCCCAAACTGGTCACCAATTTGATCAGCTGATGATGCACAGATAACATTGTAAAATAATGGATGAGAAGTCCAACAGTTTCCGTACTTTGCTAAGTGAAGAGGGGTATCATTGAGAAATGCAGACAGTTAAATTAATAGTAATGAACGGAACAAGAGGACTATTTCAGTTGTAATACAAACATGTGCATTTGCAACATTTAACGTAGCGATGAAAAGTATATTACGAATGGTGTTGCAAATGCATTTACATATATGAACTAGTTTTGTTGACAAACTATTCCTCTACGTAGTCTAAATCGGATGAAAAAGTTTCCTCTGTTCCATATGTAGCATAAAATGCTAGTGCAAGAGTCAATGCTCCTACGAATGCACCGGATAGAAGTATTGATAAATTCAAATAACTGCGAAGCAACTCAAAAAGTAGCGATAATGGCACGACAGCACCTCTAACAAAATTTGGCGCGGTAGTCGTAACCGTTGATCGGATGTTGGTGCCAAATTGCTCAGCTGCTATCGTGATGAATAATACCCAATAACCTGCTGCAAAGCCAAAGAAAATACATGTAGAATAAAATGCGAATGGACTTAACCCAGAATTACAAAGGTAGACAGTCATGGCTACTGCCAACATACACAAAAAAACATATACAGCCGATTTTCTGCTTTTCAACCTTTGGCTCAGCATACCGCTACAAATATCTCCAATCACAGACCCGCCGTAACAACATGCTATAGCTAAACCTGCACTCACTTCACCCTGCACATGCATTGCCCTAGCAAACTCAGGCGAGAGTGTGATTAAGATGCCTACACCAAACCATAAGGGAAGACCTATTAATATACATTTTACGTATCTCTTAAACCTTCCTTTATTAAACATCAGAGAAATTGGATTGGTGCTTGTTGTTCGAAGATTTTTTATGTTGTAAAACATTGATGATTCTGAGACGCCAATGCGTAACAATAATAACGCCATTCCCAGCCCACCGCCAACAAAGAAGGCTATGCGCCAATGAAAGATGTCAGCCATAAAGTGTGCTACAACTGCACCTAGGATTCCAACTCCGGCAATTATTGTGGTAGCATACCCTCGCTTGGCTGTAGGCATTAATTCAACTACTAGAGTTACCCCAGCGCCTAATTCTCCAGCAAGGCCAAAGCCCGCAACGAATCTGCATATCGCAAAACCCTCAATATTGGAGATCATGCCATTTGCGATGTTTGCTAATGAATAGATTAGGATGGACCCGAATAATACCGTTAGGCGACCCTTCTTGTCTCCAAGCAGTCCCCAAAAAATTCCCCCCAGCATTAAGCCGATCATTTGAATATTAAGGAGTAATATCCCCTTTGATGTGGCTTCAGGGCCGGTCAAACCAAGAGAAGTTAGACTGGGAAGACGCACAATGCTAAAGAGTAACAAATCGTAAATGTCTACAAAATAGCCTAATGAAGCAACAATTATGGCCGCAAAAGGCAGTGTGTCTGGGATAGAATTAATTTTTTTTAAGTTTTTCATTTTATCAGCTTTTAACTTTAATCTCACTATTCATTTTCAACTAGCAACCGATAATTAAAATGGTCGCCTCCTCGTGTGATTAGTTGGTCGGGTAAATATTATCTTCCGGCAAAGCTGTGCAATAAAATGAATGGATAGAATAACCATTATCGGTTATTCAATTTATAATTAGTTTATCACATGTTCGCGCAATAGATACCCATATTTGAAGTCTTGATTAAATAATGATGTCACATTGTACAAATGTTTCACTTTCCCAAGGATTGGATGACCGCCATCACAGTTACATGATCTATGTTTTTCCTGCAGCAAAAGACTAATAATCCTATACTATCAGTTCAGCTATATTTTAAGGCTAACTCGGTGAAATAGTTATTTCAAAGCATAGTATAATTCGGCTATGGAATAGAAGATTCAATTTCGTAATGATATGATCATTTTTCACGACTTATTTGATTAACGATCTATGTAGCTTAATCCGGGTTTACCGCTCATCACCAAGTTAGGGGATTGTCTGAGATTAGCGGAAAAACGAATTTCGCCAAATAGACTCAAAAAATAGTATGATCAAATGTTTTCTAATATTTCTCTGTTCTGCGGTAATTGTTGCAACATCTTTTGCGCAAACGAAAAAGAACGCTAATATCAAAACTGATTTATGTCCCTTCCCGGTTATTGACATGCATTTTCATTCTGATTGGTGGGGCCATCCGGGACTCGTAGAAACACTATCTGGCTTGAAGGCAGCTAATGATCGCGTAACGTATGTTAACGAAAGCTTTAAATATCTAAATAAATACAATATTGTCAGAGCGGTAACTGATGGGAAATATACTCAAAGTTATCAACAAAAAGCTCCTGGGCAGATAATTCCTTCTCATGTAAGTTTTGGAATACCTATTGACACGCTTCGTCAATGGTATAAACAAGGCAAGTATGCGGTAATGGGTGAATTCGAACCCCAGTATAAAGGTATTTCACCCGACGACAAAATACTAGAGCCTTACTATGCTTTAGCAGAAGAGCTGGATGTACCAATGGGCATGCATATTGGACTTGGCCCCCCCGGAGCGGCCTACATGCCTGGAACAGAAAAATATAGAATGAGCTTAAGCAATCCGTTGTTATTGGAGAACGTTCTTGTAAAACATCCAAAGTTGAGGCTCTATGTTATGCATGGGGGATGGCCATTTTTGGACGAAATGGTAGGATTGATGTATGCTCATCCACAAGTCTATATTGATATTGCAGTTATCAATTGGGTTCTACCGAGAAAGGAATTCCACCAATATCTTCGTCGTCTTGTAGAAGCGGGTTTTACCAAGAGAATTATGTATGGCTCAGATGAGATGCAATGGCCACAGTCCATTGCGGTATCGATTGAAAATATACGCTCAGCAGATTTTCTAACAAACATTCAAAAACAGGATATATTGTATAATAACGCAGCACGTTTTTTAAGATTGAGTGATGACGAGATTAAAAAAGACAAATCCATCATTGGAAAGAAATAAATATTATTGGAATATTTATTATATGTTGATCTATGTACCGATGTAGAAGAAGCGCTTCTGTATCTTTAGTGGTAGGTAGAAGACATTTCCTGACCATAATAAAAATAAGTAATTTATCTAAGCGACTGATTATGATAAAAAAATTTGATGAGAAAGCCTGAATATTCTCAATTCAAAGGAATATAAGCCTCATATCAAAGCGCTGCACATTCCATGGGGGGGGTATCAAAGTAGATTTCAATATATACGATACTAAAGGGGCTACACTTTTTTATCAACCCCAATCAGATTCTAAATATCGCGGAATCAGGACTTGCATCCGGTTATTTTATATTCTACAACCTGGACTTTTATTGCATCGAGAATTAAGACGTTGAGATAGCTTGTAAAGAGTTACTGTTCTAGAATATCCATAATATCCCCATGATAAAAATATTAGAGCAAGAGGTAATACGACTTGAATATTTGTTTAGGGGCATTGAAGAGGAAATGTCGCAGAAAGACGCTCTACGAGAAGAGATAATCCGAATTTTTCTTAAACAGATCTTAATCAGGGCAACCAGGTTGTGGAGAGTTCAGCACCTTGGTCAAATTTTTACAAAGGGGAGTGTTGATCTCGAGTTCCTCAGACAATTCACCCGACTGCTCGAGGTTAACTTCAGAGAAGAACACAATGTTGCAGACTATGCTGACCTAATGAAAATTGCGGCCATGGCACTTACCATAAGTTTAAACGGCTAAACCTTCCACAAGTGGATATTCCGACCCATACTACACCACCCATTCCGAGGCATAGTGCACCAGTCATTCCGAGCCAAAGTACACCAGTTTTTGTTTGAGGTAATAAAATATTCCGAGGCAAAGTGCACCATTTT
>Ga0163161_10002696_pt1 | contig 12621 bp, 8 predicted proteins | sample S45metaG_FD_129847 | JGI IMG/M metagenome (GOLD analysis project Ga0163161, IMG submission 129847) | Switchgrass rhizosphere microbial communities from Kellogg Biological Station, Michigan, USA - S4-5 metaG | ecosystem: Host-associated > Plants > Roots > Rhizosphere > Soil | place: USA: Michigan... | reverse complement strand
TCGAGCAGGTATTGGCGAATCTCCGGGCGGATGGCTTCCACCAGGTAACGGATATTGCCCAGGATCGGGTAGTTGCGGCGCACGGCGTGGGGGCTTTGCAGCAGGTCGAACAGACCGATCAGGCTCAACACGCCGGTGACCACCGTGATGGGCCAGAGCCATTCGTGTTCGATAAAAGGGAGGCTGGCAAGGGTGAACAGGACGCACACGGCAAAGAAGGCGTAACGGCTTAACAACGACAGGCTCATACGGTTTCCTTGGGTTCAGACTCTTTTGGTCGGTACGGCATTCTGCGCCTGTAAGGAAACCCTAGACAACCTGTGGGAATGTTCAATTTGGCATGCTGGGTGAGACGGACTGGCCCGATATAGAGAGCTTGCGGCTATCAGTGACTTCGAAGTGGGCCTGGTTGTCGGTGGTTGAATCACCCCCAACGAACAGGGTGAAGGTGCCGGCTTCCACCCTTGGCTCAAAATCCGCATCCAGCACTGCAAAGTCATTTTCATCGAGTGTGAAAACCACTTCCCGGGTTTGGCCGGCTGCCAAATGCACTTTGCGAAAGCCGCGTAACTGGCGTACCGGGCGGGTGACGCTGGCGACATCGTCCCGCAGGTACAGCTGAACAATTTCATCGCCTGCGCGTGGGCCGGTATTGGTAACGGTGGTCGTTACAGTCAAGGGCTGGCTGGAGCCGAGGCGCGTGCTGCTCAATTGAGGCGTGCCGTAGCTGAACCTGGTATAGCTCAGACCGAAACCGAAAGGGTATAACGGGGTCGAGGGTTGATCGATGTAACGCGAGCTCCAACTGTCGTCCTCGCCTAAAATCGGGCGTCCGGTGTTTTTGTGCGCATAGTAGATGGGAACCTGCCCGACGCTGCGGGGGAAGGTCATGGGCAGTTTGCCGCTTGGGTTTATGTCGCCGAACAGTACATCTGCCACGGCGTTGCCCGCTTCGGTTCCCAGAAACCAGGATTCGATGATTGCGGGCGCCTGCTCGACAGTGTCGGTTAGTGCCAGTGGGCGGCCATTCATCAGGATAACGACCACAGGCTTCCCGGTTTCCAGGAGAGCCCGCAGGAGGGCATTCTGGGCGCCGGGCAGGTCCAGGCTGGCGCGGCTGTTGGCTTCGCCGGACATGGTTGACGTTTCACCCAATACTGCGACGATTGCATCGGCGTCTTGGGCAGCGTTTTGTGCCGCTGCAATACCCCGGGTGTCCTGGCTTGACGGTGAAGCGCCGGGCACGTAGATCACTCGAGTGGCGGGGGAGGTGGCGTTCTGTATGCCTTGCAGAATTGAGATCGCCCCAATGGGTTGCTCCGCAGCCATACAGGTTTTCAGACTGGCAGCGACATCCGTTGCGAGGCTGCCGACGACCAGAATATTTTGAAGATCTTTCGACAAGGGCAGCAATGAATCGGCATTTTTCAGCAGCACGATGGACTTTTGTGCGGCTTCTCGGGCAAGTGCGCGGGCTTGCGGAGTCTGGGACAGCAAGCGTTGCCGGGTTGTATCACTGTAGCGATAGGGATCATCGAACAGGCCCAGCCGTTGCTTGGCCTTGAGTACTCGGCGTACGGCGTTGTCCACGGTCGCCATCGGCACTTGGCCGTTACTGACCAGATAGGGCAGGGTCAGCCTGAAAAACTGGTTGGCTAGTTCTACATCCACGCCTGCCTCAATTGCTTGACGTGACGCGTCCAGGGGTGTCGCTGCAGTGCCATGGGTGATCAGTTCCGCCAGTGCCTCATAGTCCGAGACGATCATTCCCGAAAACCCCCATCGCCGACGCAGCACACCGTCAAGCAGTGCTTGGTTGCTGGCCATTGGCAGCCCCTCAAGTTCGTTGAAAGCCGGCATGATGGCATCGACGCTTGCCTGAACGGCGGCCCGAAAGGGTGGCAGGTAGACGTCCCATAGCGTTCGTTGCGACAAGTCTACGGTGTTATAGTCGCGTCCTGCTTCGGCGGCGCCGTATGCCACGAAATGTTTCGCGGTGGCCAACATGAACGCCGTACTGGCCGGCCCGTCTCCATGAAAACCCTTGATTCGCGCCGTGGCCATAGCCGAGCCCAAGAAGGGGTCTTCGCCGGAACCTTCCACCACTCGCCCCCAGCGTGGGTCGCGAGTGATATCGATCATCGGTGCGAACGTCCAATGCACGCCACTGGCCGTCGCCTCCACTGCGGCGGCATGCGCGGTGCGCTGGGTGAGATCAGGGTCCCAGGCACTGGTTTCGGCAAGCGGGACCGGGAACATCGTGCAAAAACCATGAATGACATCTAGAGAAAACAGCAAAGGAATATGCAGTCGCGAGCCTTCCACCACGAAACGCTGTAATTGACGGGTTTTTTCTGCACCGCTGGCGCCTAATACTGCGCCAACATCAGTCATTGCCAGGTGTTTCTGGCCTTGCAGATGGATGATGGCTTCGTTAGAGGGGTCCACTATGTGTAACAGCGTCAGTTGGCCCACTTTTTCTTCAAGGGTCATCTGCGCCAGCAAGTGCTCGACCACGTCATCCTGAGCCATCGCGACCAAGGGTAGGTAAGTGAGCAGCAGGATCAGCAGTCGACGCTTCATACGTGTGCTCCGAGGCAACGCGCTTACCTGGAGTGTCTGGTTAGTCACCAACAACGTCTACTGTGAGTTCTGACAGGTATATGCTTATTGCAATCTGTTCTCGTTTGGGTGTGTGGCGTGTGTTACTGTATAACGCATCGAATGCACTCAAACGCCCCGGAGGCCTTATGAAAGCTGGTATCCATCCTGATTACCGCACCGTGCTGTTCCACGACACCGCCGCTGACGTGTTTTTCCTGATCGGCTCCACCGCCGACAGCGACCGCACCCATAAACACAGTGACGGCAACACTTACCCGTATATTCCGTTGGACGTGTCCAGCGCCTCGCACCCGATCTACACCGGCCAACAGCGCAAAACCCAGGCCGAAGGCCGCATTGCCGGGTTCAACAAGCGGTTCGCGTCGTTTGGCTCTAGCCCGAAAAAAGCCGAGGCCTGAGCGACATGATGGCGGCGTGTTCTACGCCGCCGTCTGCCGGATCGGTAGCACCACCCGAAACGTCGTACCTTTGCCGGGTTCGCTGCTGACGGAAATATCGCCCCGGTGTTTCTTGACGATGCCGTAGGACAGCGACAGACCCAGCCCTGTGCCTTCACCCACCGGTTTGGTGGTGAAGAACGGGTCGAAGATTTTCTGCACGCTCTCAGGCGCAATCCCACAGCCGTTGTCGGCCACTTCCAGCCATACATGCTCGCCTTCCACACCATTGCTGATGGTGATGGTGCCGCGCTCGGGTCCCATGGCTTGCGCAGCATTGATCACCAGGTTCATCACCACCTGGTTGAGCTGGGATGCCAGGCACTCGATTTCCGGTAGCGGGGCATAGTGCTTGACCACATCGGCCTTGTACTTGAGTTCGCTGGCGACGATGTTGAGCGTGGAGTCGATGCCCTGTTGCAGGTTGGCAAATTGCCAGGTCTGGTCGTTGTCCACCCGGGAGAAGTTCTTCAGGTCCTTGACGATCTGTATCACGCGGCTGATGCCTTCCTTGGATTCCCTGATCAGGATCGGAATGTCTTCCTTGAGAAAGTCCAGTTCCACCTCGTCGCGCATCGCCTTGAGTTGATCGCGCTGTGTTCCCGATGCGAGGCTATCCTCGACCGTCCGGTAGGCATCCAGCATCTGTTGCAGCTGGTTGAAATAGCCATCCAGGGTACTGAGGTTGGAGGAGATAAACCCCACCGGGTTGTTGATCTCATGGGCCACGCCCGCCGCCAGTTGCCCCAGCGACGCGAGTTTTTCCGACTGCACCAGTTGGCTTTCCAGGTGCTTGCGCTCGTCGATCTCCAGTTGCAACGCTTGGGTGCGCTGTTCCACCAACTGTTCCAGGTGCGCGGTTTGCAGGGAGGCACGCCGGGCCATGTCCCATTTATTGGCCAGGGTGTTGGCCATTTGCTGGACTTCGATATTGTCGAAGGGCTTTTTCAGGATCAGCAGGCGATCATGGGCGTGCAGGCGCTCCAGCAGGTCTTCCTAGGAATAGTCCGAGTAAGCGGTGCACACCACCACCTGCAGGTCGGGCGCGACTTTCCAGAGTTCCTCGATGGTTTTTGCGCCATCCCAGCCCTGGGGCATACGCATGTCGACAAAGGCCAGGGCGTAGGGTTGTTTGTTTGCCATGGCCGTGATGAGTAGTTGCAGGCCTTCCTCTCCACCGTATGCCGAATGCAACTCGAACACCTGGGCCTGGGCTTTGGCCGTGTCGCCGAACAGGGCCGACTCCATGTCATCCAGCGCCTGGTTGGATTCGACGGCAGGCATCAGGATTTTGCGAAAGTCGTCATGAATCGACGGTGTGTCATCGATCAATAAGATGCGCCGGTTGGGAGGCTGGTTCATGGGGGGCTTCCGGCAAGAGTGAGAGGAATCGTCAAGGTAAACACCGCACCGAGGCCAGGCCCATCGCTGTGTGCGCTGAGCTGGCCGTTCATTTCCACGGCGGCCAGGGCGCAGCTGTGCAGGCCGAAGCCGTGGCCTTCCTTGCGGGTGGTGAAGCCGTGGGTGAAGATCCGGGTCATATTCTCGGGGGGGATGCCTTCGCCCTCGTCTTTCACGCTGATCTGCAAGGTGTCATCGGCTCCCGGCTGGACAACCAGGGTCATTTGTCGTGGTCGGTCGGTGAGGTTGGACATGGCGTACTTGGCGTTGCTGATCAGGTTGACCATGATCAGCAACAGCCGGTGTTTATCCCCGAGGATTTCCGGCACCCGTGCGTACTCCTTGACCACCGTGACGTGGTGACGGCTCAGGGCGCCGGCATTCATGCGCAAGGCATCTTCCATCAAGGCACTGATGTTGACCGGCTCCAGCAGCGTGGACGCACCGGCGTAGGATTGTTGGGTGGCGACGATGTCCTTGATGTGGTCGACGCTTTTGCTCAACTGTGCCAGTTCCTCGGTCATGCCCTGCTGTTCGGCGGCGATGGCTTCCACCAACTGGTTCAAGTAGCCGGGCAACAGTTTGCCCTTTTCATCTTCGGTGAGGAACGTGCCCAGGTCAGCCTGGCGTTCGTTGATCAACTGCATGGCTTTACCCAGGCCCAGGGCCTTGCTGCTACGCAATTTGCGGCTGACGAGGTCGGCGGAAATGTTCACGCTGTTGAGCACATTGCCGACGTTGTGCAGCACGTTGGTGGCGATCTCGGCCATGCCGGCCTGGCGGGCGCTGTCCATCAGTTCACTCTGGGCATCCTTGAGTTGCTGTGTGCGCCGCTCCACGCGTTGCTCCAGGGTTTCATTGGCCGCCTGCAAGGCGCGGTTGACCCGGTTGATCTCGGCGAAACTGCGCAACAGGCGCACGGCCAGGTAGAGCAACAGCACCACCAGCAAGGTCGAGAAAATCAGCAGGTAACGGTGGTATTGGTGGTCGATCAGGTCGGCCGTCTGCTGGTCCTGGTTGAGATGGGTGGTCAGGTCATCCAGGCGTTCGGCCACGGGCACCGCCGCGATCCGTTCAAGCAGGCTGTTGACCAACGGCTGTTCGCGCAGGATCAGCGAAATATGATTGCTGAGAATATCGACCGGCGCCTGGAACTCGACAGGCAGCAACTCTTTGTTGACGGCCAGCTTGCCCAGGCCGACGAGAATGTCGGCGGCTCGATCATCGCTGGTGACCTGGGCGAACTCCAGGCTGCTGAGCAACAGGTCGTAGGTGTCGGTGGCCACGCTTTGCAGTTGCGCCTTGCCCTCATCGTCCACCCGGTTGAATTGGGCCTGGATATCGTCCTCGGCAGTCGGGAGGAAGGCCAGCGAGTTGCGCAGCACCGCGTTGTGGGATTTGAACTGGTCCACCAACCGGGCCTTTTCCTGGATGGCCGCCTCATAGGCTTGTTGATCGGCCTGCCAGCGGGGCTGGTCGGTGGCCTCGTGGTAGGAACCGCGGCTTTTCAGCTCGGTCCACAGCCGGGTCATTTCCAGCAGCGGCGCGACCAGGGGGTCGTAGTTATGGGTAATAGAGATCCGGGCCTTGAGCACCTCACTGTCCCATTGGGCATTGAGTTGCTGGAGTTGCCGGATCAGGTCCCGCGAGTGAGTGTAACTGGCTGTCTGGTCACGGCCTGACTTGAAGTACAGAAAGACCAGCGTCGAGGCCAGCAGCACGGTGATCAGGGCGAGCAGCAGTTGGCTGGTACGGCGTCTGGCCAGGATCATAGTGGTTTGCCCGCCCATTCGCCCGTCAGGGTCTTGAGGAATTGAATGATCAGGTCCTTGTCTTCCTGGGAAGGGTTGCGCCCCAGTTGATACTTGAACATCACATCGACCGCTTCTTCCAGGGTCCTGGCCGAGGCGTCGTGAAAGTACGGGGCGGTGACGGCCACATTGCGCAGGCTGGGCACCTTGAACACATGGCGGTCCTCTTCGTCCTGGGTCAGCAGGTAGCGCCCAAGGTCCGACTCCACCGGATTGCCCCGTGCCTTGAAATAGTCGCCCATCACGCCGAACTTCTGGAACATGTTGCCGCCGATATTGACCCCCTGGTGGCAAGCAATGCAGCCGTAGTCCTTGAAGCGTTGGTAGCCGTACTTTTCCTGGGTCGTGAGGATCTCGGTGTTGCCCAGCAGGTACTGGTCGAATCGCGAGTTGGGTGTCAGCAGGGTGCGTTCATAGGTGCCCAGTGCGTTTTGCACATTGGCGGCGGTGACGCCGTCGGGGTAGGCCTGGCTGAACGCGGTCTGGTAGGCAGGCATGGCGGACAGGTTCTGCACCACGGTTTTCCAGTCACTGCCCATTTCCACCGGGCTGATCACCACCTGTTCGACCTGGGCTTCCAGGGTATCCACCCGGCCATTCCAGAACTGCTTGAAGTTCAGGCTGGCGTTGAATACCGACGGCGTGTTGATCTCGACCGGCTTGCCGTCGAAGCCAAGGGAAAACGGCTTGTCGTCGGCACCGCCGGACGCCAGTCGATGGCAACTGGCGCACGAGAGGGTGCCGTTGACCGACAGGCGCGGTTCGTTGAACAGCTGGCGACCCAGCTCGACCCTGGCCGGGTCCAGCGTGGGAACCGCAGGCAGCGGTTTGAGCGCTTCATCCAGTGGTGCGGCCAGCAGCGGTGCCGCCAGGCCCAGCATGAACATCAGGCCAAGACGGTAAGTTGAGACATCGCTCAAGCGAGCACTCCTTGCAAGCATAGGGCTATGGGGTGGGCATCAATGTCGCGCAGCCCACTTGCAGCAACTGGGCAAAGTCTTTGGCAGGCACGGCCTTGCTGAATAAAAAGCCCTGGCCTTCTTCACACAGCTGGGCTTGCAGGAAACTCAGCTGATCGAGGGTTTCGACCCCTTCGGCGATGATAGTCAGTTCCAGGCTCCTGCCCATGCCGATGATAGCGCTGATCAGTTGCTCGTCCTGGTTATTTACGTTCAGGCCGCGCACGAAGGACTGGTCGATCTTCAACACGTCGATGGGGAAGCGTCTCAGGTAGCTGAGGCTGGAGTAACCGGTGCCGAAGTCGTCCAGGGCCAGGCGCACGCCCATGGCCTTGATGGTGTGCAGGGTCTTGACGGTTTCTTCGACATTTTGCATCAGCACGCTTTCGGTGATTTCCAGTTCAAGCAAGTACGGCGGCACGCCGGTTTGCTTCAGCACGGCGGCGAGTTTGTCGACGAAGTCGCGTTGGCGGAAGTCCAGGGGTGAGATATTCACCGAGACGCATAATGGCGGCAGGCCCATTGCACGCCAGGACTGCACCTGCTCGCAGGCCTGGCGCAGCACCCATTGGGTCAGGGGCACAATCAGCCCGCTGTCTTCGGCCACGGGGATGAAGTCGCTTGGCTTGATCCAGCCCGAGCGTGGCTGATACCAACGGATCAACGCTTCGGCGCCGACGATTTTGCCGGATTTCAGGTCCAGCTTCGGCTGGTAGTGCAGCACAAACTCGTTGCGGTCCAGCGCCTGGCGAATCGCGCTTTCCAGGTTTTGCTGGAATTGGGCGCGCAGGTTCATGTCTTCGGTGTAAAAGCTGAAACCATCCGGGCCCTGTTCCTTGCGGGTGTGCATGGCGGTTTCAGCGTGCTTGATCAGCTCCACGGCATTCCCGCTGTCATTGGGGTAGATGCTGATGCCCAGGCTGGCGGTAATGCTCAGGTCGTGCCCTGCCACATGCCGGGTGGTTTTAACGGCGGTGAGTATTTTTTGCGCAATATGTTGGGTTTGCTGGGGATGCTGGATATCGTTGAGCACGACCACGAACTCGTCCGAGCCGTAGCGAAATACCGAATCCGACTCACGTACGGCTGCCACCAGGCTCTGGCTGACTTGTTGCAGCACCTCGTCGCCCACCGGATAGCCCAAGGCATTATTGATGCGCTTGAAGCGGTCCAGCCCGATAAACATCACCGCCAGTTGCGTGTCATGCCGGCGGCCCAAGGCAATCGCCTGGGTCAGCCGGTCGCCCAGCAGGGTACTGTTGGGCAATTCGGTGAGGGTGTCGTATTGCAACAGGTGCGAGACCTTGAGCAATTCCTGCACCCGTTCTTCGATGGTGCGCTCCAGGCCGAGCACTTTCTGCGCGATATCCTGGGCAAGCTGCCATTTCCAGGTCAGGGCGCTGGCCATCTGGCGGATTTCCAGGTGGTCGAAGGGTTTTTTCAGGATCAGCAGCTGGTCGTTATACTTCAGTCGCGCCTCGATGGCTTCGAAGGAATAGTCGGAATAAGCCGTGCACAGGGCGATCTGCAGGTTGGGGTCGACGTTCCACAGCTGTTCGATGGTCTGCAGGCCATCCCAACCCGGCGGCATGCGCATGTCGATGAACGCCAGGGCATAGGGCGCGTTGGCGGCCAGGGCCCGGTTGACCAGTTCCAGGGCTTCCTCACCCTGGTAGGCGGAGTCCAGCTTGAAGGCCTGGCGTACTTTAGGGGCGGTACCGAACAGCGCTTCCTCAAGGTTCTCCAACGAAGGCTCGCCATTGGCATCGGCGCAGAGAATCTTGCGGAAGTCCTGATGGATCGAGGCCGTATCATCGACGATCAGAATGCGCCGGTTGGCCCTGGCGGAATCAGCAGTCATGGCCTGTTCCGTGACGACAAAGGGTTTGACTGCATAACGACTCCTTCCCTGATTTCGCCTCGGAGCGGGGCGCCAACCTGTTCTGTCAGCATAGTCGAGGTCCCTTGATATCGACGGCCAGTTGGCGTCAAATCAACCCCGCGCCTCAGGCGAAGGAAGCTGGCCGGGCACAAGGGTTCAATTTAGCTCCATTTTGTTTGATTTGAAGGCGCGGTCACCATGGATGAGAAACCCACTGTTTTACTGGTCGATGATGAAGAGTCGATTCTCAATAGCCTGCGCCGGCTGTTGCGCAGTCAAGCCTTCGATGTGGTGTTGGCCGGCAGCGGCGCCCAGGCCCTGGAGATCATGGCGGCACAGCCCATCGACCTGATCATGAGCGATGCGCGCATGCCCGGCATGGATGGCGCGCAGCTACTGGCCGAAGTCCACCGGCTGTACCCGGCCACCAGTCGTATCCTGCTGACCGGCTACGCTGACGTGCCGACCATCATCAAGGCGATCAACGAAGGGCAGATCCACCGTTATATCGCCAAGCCGTGGAATGACGATGAACTCAAGCTGATCCTGCAGCAGGCGCTTGAGCATCAGCGGCTTGAACGGCTGACCCAGGTGCAGAACGACCAGCTCAAGGCGCTCAATGCCACCCTGGAAAAACGCGTCGCGTCGCGCACCGCCGAGTTGCAGCAAACCGCCGACATGCTCGACCTGGCCTACGAAGAACTCAAGCGTAGCTACGTGACCGGCACCGAGGTGTTTTCGCTGTTGGCCAACCTGCGCCTGCCCAGGGACAAGCAGACCAACCGTGCGCTGATCGAACTGATCCGCGTGTACTGCGCCGCCCAGGCCATGGATGAAGCCAGCACCCGCGACCTGACCATGGCCGCCGCGCTTTACAACATCGGCAAGCTGAGCTGGACCGATAGCATGATGGTGTCGCCGTCGGACAAATTGCACAGCACCGACCGCACGCTCTACCGCGAGTACCCGGCCCAGAGTGAATCGCTGTTGATGACCCTTGAACCGATGAAAGACGCGGCGCGGATCATTCGCCATCATCAGGAGCGCTGGGACGGTACGGGCTTTCCCGACCACCTCAAGGGCGAGTCGATTCCTCCCGGTTCACGGCTGTTGAAATTGGCGGTGGACTTCATCGAGTTGCAGAAAGGCTTGATCCTCGAGCGCAACTTGAACAGCGATGAAGCCCTGCTGTTTATCCGCAAATATGCCGGGCGCCTCTACGATCCGGACCTGGTGGAAGATTTCGTGCAGGCCTGCGCAACCTTCCTGAGCGACGTGACCCTGGGCGACCCCACGGTAAAAGTCCTCACCACTCGGGAACTGGAGGCCGGCATGGTCCTGGCCCGCAACCTCAATGCCGACAACGGCATGTTGTTGTTGAACGCCGGCAAGGTGTTGAACCTGCCGCTGGTCGACAAGTTGATTGCGTTCGAAGCGATGGAGGGCGCCAAGTACAGCGTGTTCATCAAGACGCCCGAGGAGCAGGCGCAACTCCCCTAGTGTGCTCCGTACGGGGCCCGGTTTGCCTACAGGCCCCAGGTTTTACGCCGGCTGCCGTGATAGTCGATGATGCCCCTGAGCACGTACACGTCTTTCTCACCGTCTTTCCCGGTTTTCTCGAGCGCCACTCGCCATCGACCGCGCCCGGCGCCTGGGTCCAGTTGCGGCAGATCCACGTAGCTGTAGCTGCCGATTTTCTTGCCGCTGACCCGTCCTCCTTGAATGTCCTGAACGATTTCGTCGATTTTGCTTTTGGCGTTGGCTGGCAGCAGAGACAGTTGGGTTTCCATCAGCTCGTCGAACCTGACGATGTGGGCCGCCCCGTCGCCCGAGGGGGTGACGGGGCTCGGTGGCACAGGGGTTTGTGGCCTTTGAGGCAGCCTTTCACCGCGAGGAAGTGGCGGGTGTGCGGGTTGAAATTCCAAAGGCGTTGAGAATTTGGGAATGGTTCTTTCAAATTCCGCGACCGTCACGCTGTCCACCGCCTTGAAACTGGAGACTGCTCCGGTCCTTTCGCCGTGGGACAAGACAATGTAGGGAATGCCGGCTTTTTTGAAATCGTCTGAAAATGAATCGACGCCGAGCTTCAGTAAAAACTCACGGCGCCGTTCGATCCTGAACGTTTCCAAGGCTTCCTGGATACTCTGGGCCTCGAGCAGTTTCTTCAAGGCCTCGTTAAAGCTGATGTTGTGTTGTGTAGCGATGTCCTGGACGATCTTCGTGCGTCCTTTTTCTCTCACAAACGCCTCGAGGGTTTCCTGCCGCCAGGTGGACAAGTGAAACTTATTATCGAACTTGGTCAGGCTGTTCAGCTGTTTCTGGGTGAACGCATAACCGACGAAAGTGGCGCCGGTATCGTGGTCGATAATACTGATCGATGCCACGACGTGTTTTGAGAAGTCGTCGTTCCGGCCAACGATTCGTTTGATTTTAATAAACAGATTTTCCATCTCCTCGCTGGAAAGGGTGAATTGTCCGGACAGGAAGTAGGTGGTCTTGTTCAGGTGTGTATAAAGGTTCGCTTCGAATTCAATGTTCAATAACGTCTCGCGCAGTCGCGGCGCGGGAACCCCCCGCTGCCCCCAGACAATACGGCGAAACGTGGCCTCATCGACACTCAGGCGCTCCAGCGCGTTGTCCAGCAGTCGACGTTTCTGTGACACGGTCACCTCCTTGAGCATCGCTTCGCCATGGGTAGCAGAGAAGTAGATGCGCATCGCTGCGATCAGGTCATCGTGCACTTGCTGTTCGGCGGTATGCCCCCCGAGAACGCCCAACACCGACCCGCCCCCGCGTGTCGTACGCTCAAAGCGTGGCTTCCAGCTTTTTGCATCGCCCGGCACAACCATGAAATCCGGCTTATTCCCCGTCGGGTGCTTGATAAAGCGCGCACCTTCTTCCACATGGGACGCATACAGGTAATAGCGACCGTCGTTGCCCATCATCGCGACAAAATGCTGATTGCGACTGTCCATGAAACTGAGCGCGCCCATCGCGCGCGACAGTCGAAAATGGTGGGTTTGGGCAAACGCTTCGACGTCAAAAAGAGCGTCGATCGAGTGGGGCAGTCGGTACTCTGCGACATCGACCCAGGCCGGGTCCAGCGGGCGGATCGAGGGTTTGGCGAGAACGATGGAGGCTTTTTTGTCTTCGCCGATTTTGCGGATCAGGCCCGGGATACTGCGCCCCAACTTCTGCGCGTTGCGCACCCCCCGGACAATGTAGCGGTGGGCCAGGCGCCGCAGGGCCTTGAACAGGGACAGTCCGAGGAGGAAGTCAGCCACTTCGACGGAAAATAAAAAGCCGTTGACTGCCGATTCGAGGGCAATTTCTGCGTTGGTCCGCGAACGGTAATCGGCATGGGAAAGCTGAAAGCCCAGGTGTGCCGAATACAAATAGGCATGCAGTTCGCCGGTGACCGGGGTCAGGGCATAACGGTGCACGCTGCGAGTGTCATTGAATACCCGGGAGAGTTCGCGCACATCGTGCGTGGCCATCCGTTGGCT
>Ga0163161_10002694_pt1 | contig 12628 bp, 12 predicted proteins | sample S45metaG_FD_129847 | JGI IMG/M metagenome (GOLD analysis project Ga0163161, IMG submission 129847) | Switchgrass rhizosphere microbial communities from Kellogg Biological Station, Michigan, USA - S4-5 metaG | ecosystem: Host-associated > Plants > Roots > Rhizosphere > Soil | place: USA... | reverse complement strand
TTCTCCGAGATGTATTGGGTGATGTCGAAACCCTTCACCTCACCGGCGAACTTGCAGGCGAAGGCGCTTGCATCGAACGCGGTGATGTTCGCAATGCCCGACTTCCCGGCCAACAAGTTGGCCCAGGATTCGGTTGCGGTGTTTCCGACAGGAGCGATGCAACCGAGTCCGGTCACGACGACGCGGCGTTTGGTCATGCCGGCAAACCTTTCTGGAAGCGCTGAACAGTTACTGATCGGCGCGTGCGGTTCGATAAAAAGCCGCCGGCCGCAGTCGCAGTGTCAGCTGGCCTATCAGGCCTTTTGATTCTTGGTGGCGTAGTCGACGGCGTTTTGCACCGTGGTGATCTTCTCGGCATCTTCATCGGGGATCTCAATGCCGAACTCGTCTTCGAGTGCCATCACGAGTTCGACCGTGTCGAGCGAGTCAGCGCCGAGGTCGGCCACGAAAGCCTTTTCGTTCGTCACTTGGGACTCTTCCACGCCGAGTTGCTCGGCGATGATTTTCTTGACACGTGCTTCGATATCGCTCATTTGGTTCCCTCTGAGGGTTGTAGGTAATCGGTGGATTTTAGCCGGGCGGATTGTGGCATTTGCCTCACCCCCGGTACGGGAAAAGATTGCGCCTTTCGGCTACATGTGCATGCCGCCATTCACATGCAACTCCTGCCCGGTCACGTAGGACGCCTGGGGCGATGCGAGGTACGCCACCGCATGCGCGATGTCGGCCGGCTTGCCCAGATGTCCCAGCGGGATCTGCTGCAGAAGTGCTTGTTGCTGCGCCTCGGGGAGGCTTGCCGTCATGTCGGTTTCGATGAAGCCCGGCGCGACGCAATTGACGGTGATGTTACGGCTGCCCAGTTCGCGGGCCAGAGCGCGGGTCATGCCCGCAACGCCGGCCTTGGCGGCTGCGTAGTTGGCCTGGCCGGCATTGCCGGAGGCGCCCACTACGCTCGTGATGCTGATGATGCGGCCGTAGCGCTGCTTCATCATCGGGCGGATCACCGCGCGCGAGAGGCGGAAGACGGCCTTGAGATTGGTGTCGAGCACCGCGTCCCAGTCGTCGTCCTTCATTCGCATGGCGAGCGTGTCGCGCGTGATGCCGGCGTTATTGACCAGCACGTGGATCGCGCCGTAGGCCTGGACGATTTCGTCGATCAGCGCCTCGACGGCTGCGGCGTCATTCACATTGAGTGCACGGCCACGGCCATCGAATGCGCTCAGGGCCGAAGTGATCTTGGCCGCGCTGTCCTCGGTGGTGCCGGTGCCGACGACCTTCAGGCCGCGCTGCGCCAGCTCGAGCGCAATCGCTGCGCCGATGCCGCGCGATGCGCCGGTGACCAGGGCGACTTGCCCTTCGAATTTGGGAATGCTCATATAAAAAGTATCGGGGCCTTGCGCCGTTCAGCCGGCGAGCGATTGTCGGGTGTCCGCGAGCGTCGCCGGGTCGTACACCGACGCAGCTTCCAGATCGGGGGCGATGCGCTTGACCATGCCGGCCAGCACCTTGCCGGGCCCGCACTCGATGATGGCGGCTACACCGCGCAGTTTCAAGGCCTGCACGCTCTCGACCCAGCGAACCGGGCCAGCGGCCTGGCGCACCAGGGCATCGCGGATGCGATCCGGGTCGCTTTCGACGGCCACGTCGATGTTGTTCAGCACCGGAATCTGCGGCGCGGCGAGGGTAAGGCTGGCGAGTTTTTCGCGCAGCGCCTCGGCGGCGGGCTTCATCAGGCTCGAATGAAAAGGCGCCGAAACGGGCAGCAGCAGCGCGCGCTTGGCACCATTGGCCTTGAGCAGTTCGCAAGCCTTGTCGACGGCGGCCTTGCTGCCGGCGATCACGGTCTGGGCAGGATCGTTGAAATTCACGGCTTCGACGATTTCAGCGCTCCCTGAGCCGAAGGAAGCCGTCGCTTCCGCGCAGCCTGCCACGACCTTGGCGGACTCCATGCCCAGCACGGCAGCCATGGCGCCGACACCGACAGGGACGGCCTGCTGCATGGCCTGCGCACGGAAACGCACCAGCGGCGCGGCCTGCGCCAGCGTCAGCACGCCGGAAGCCACCAGCGCCGAGTACTCGCCGAGCGAATGACCCGCCACAACCGAAGGCGTCGCGCCGCCTTCGGACAGCCAGGCACGCCAAGCGGCGACACCGGCGACCAGCATCACGGGCTGGGTGTTGGTGGTGAGTGCCAGTTCTTCCTTGGGGCCGCTCTTGATCAGCGCGCCGATGTCTTCGCCCAGCGCTTCGGAAGCTTCGCGCAGCGTTTCGGCCACGGCCGGATGGTCGCCCCAAGGGTCGAGCATGCCGACAGCTTGCGAGCCCTGACCCGGGAATACAAAAGCAAAGGATTTCATTGTTCTATGCGTCATATCGCATCGCAGCCCTGGAGAGGACCGCAATACGCTACAGATTGAGCAGCACGGCGCCCCAGGTGAAACCACCGCCCACACCTTCGAGCATGAGCGTTTCGCCCTTCTTCACCTTGCCGGAGCGCACCGCTTCGTCGAGCGCCAGCGGTATCGAGGCGGCAGAGGTGTTGCCATGCTCGTTGACCGTGACGATCAGCTTCTCACGCGGCAGCTTCAGCTTCTTGGCCGTGCCTTCCATGATGCGGATGTTGGCCTGGTGCGGAATGAGCCAGTCGATATCCGCCTCGGTCTTGCCGGCCTTGGCCAGCGCAGTGCGCGCCGCCTCTTCGAGCACCCGAACCGCCAGCTTGAACACGGCCTGGCCATCCATGTGCAGTAGCGGCGTGCCCAGCACATTGCCGCCGGACACATGGCCCGGCACGCACAGGATGCCGACATGCTTGCCGTCGGCATGAAGATCGCTCGACAGGATGCCAGGCTCGTCGCTGGCTTCGAGCACCACCGCGCCCGCGCCGTCGCCAAACAGCACGCAGGTCGTGCGGTCGTTGAAATCGAGGATGCGGGAGAACACTTCGGCGCCAATCACCAGCGCGCAGCGCGCAGTGCCGGTGCGGATCATCGCGTCGGCCACGGTCAGCGCATAAACAAAGCCGCTGCAGACCGCCTGGACGTCGAACGCTGGGCAGCCGGCAATGCCGAGCTTGTTCTGGAGGATGGCGGCCGACGACGGGAACACCATGTCGGGCGTCGAGGTCGCGACGATGATCAGGTCGACGTCGCTCGCCTTGCGACCTGCCGCTTCGAGTGCGTGCTTCGCAGCCTCGAGACCGAGATCGCTGCTGCCGACATCCGGCGCAGCAAAGTGGCGCGCATGGATACCGGTGCGCTCGACGATCCACTGATCGGAGGTTTCGATGCCGTGCGACGCCAGTTCCTTGGCGAGATCGTCATTGGTCACGCGGCGTGGGGGCAGATAGCTGCCGGTGCCGGTGATGCGTGAAAAAGGGGTCATCAAACGTGAAGGGCTGTCGCGTCGACCGGCACCGCCGGCTCCTGCCGCGCGAGCAAAGGCGCGGCGTGGGCGATGCGGGCCCGCACGCGATCGAGCAGGTTGTTGCGAGCGGCATCATAAGCGCGATCCAGCGCATGTCCGAAAGCCACTTCGTCGGCCGAGCCATGGCTCTTGAAAACCAGGCCGCGGAGGCCCAGCAAGGCTGCCCCGTTGTACCGACGGTGATCCAGGCGACTTTTGAACGCCTTTAGGACCGGGTAGGCAACAATTGCCGCAATCTTCGTGAAAATGCTTCGCGAGAATTCGACGCGGATGAACTCACCGATCATCGAAGCGACGCCCTCGCTGGCTTTCAGCGCGACATTTCCGACGAAGCCGTCGCAGACGACGATATCGGTCGTCCCTTTGAAAATATCGTTGCCTTCGACGTTGCCGTAGAAGTTCAGATCCTTGGAATTGGCGGCCGTACGCAGCAATTGACTTGCTTTTTTGATCGTTTCGCTGCCTTTGATAGCTTCTTCGCCAATATTGAGCAGGCCCACCGAAGGCGCCTCGTTGCCGGTCAGCGCCGAGACCAGCGCCGAGCCGAGCACAGCGAACTGAAGCAGATCCTCGGCATCGCAATCGACGTTCGCACCCAAATCAAGAACAGTGGTTGCACCGCCCTTTGCATTCGGCAGTTGCGGCGCAATCGCGGGGCGATCGATGCCGTCGAGCGTCTTGAGCAGGTAGCGCGCGATCGCCATCAAGGCGCCGGTGTTGCCGGCGGAGATGGCCGCTTGAGCGGCACCATCCTTGACCTGTTGGATCGCAACGCGCATCGAAGAGTCTTTCTTCTTGCGCAATGCAATTTCAATGGGGTCGTCCATACCCACCACTTCGCTGGCAGCAACGATGCGGGCGCGTGGATGTGCGGCGAACCCCGCCAATGCGGCTGGCGCGCCAACCAGCAGCAACGAGGCTTCGCTGTGCCGCTCGAGAAACGCGCGGCAGGCCGCGAGCGTGACGCGCGGCCCGTGGTCGCCCCCCATGCAATCGACGGCGAGCGTGATTGCGGAAGGCGCAGCAGTGAATTCGGGAGAAGAAGGCGTAGCCATCAAAACAAAGGCCCGACGCTACAGGAAAAGTAGCTTCGGGCCTTGGCCTTGGAGTGCGAAATCAGGCTTCGGACTTGTTCTTGAGCACCTGACGGCCACGGTAGAAACCGTTCGGGCTGATGTGGTGGCGCAGGTGCGTTTCGCCAGTGGTCGGCTCCACGGCGATGCCGGGCACGACCAGTGCATTGTGGGAACGGTGCATGCCGCGCTTGGAAGGCGACTTCTTGTTTTGCTGGACGGCCATGATGGCTCCTGGACTGTTAGGTGAGTGACTGGATACGGGCTCAAGCGGTGGCAATACAAAAAAGTGAGCGGCATGTATGGAATGCCCCTGCTTGTCATCTCTGTATCGCTGCTCACGGCGGCGCGCGCGAAGCCCATGATTATAGCCTAGCCGCCGGGAAAGGGCTACTTGCCCTCTTCCGGCTTGCGCGAACGCAACGCTCCGAGCACCGCGAACGGGTTCGGCTTGGCTTCCTCGGCTGCGTTGAAATCGTCGTCGCTGGACGACAAGCGAACAGGCTCGGGGCAAACATCGTGAACGGGCATGACGGGAATTTCCATCAACAGTTCGTCCTCGATCAGGGTGTGCAGGTCGAAATCCCTGCTGATAACCAGCAGGTCTTCGTCGGCTTCATCGTCTTCGGCTTCCGCCGTAGCCTCGTCGGCGACGAAACGGAACCAGCGGTCCACCACGAGCTCCGTCTCGACGGGTGCCAGGCAGCGCTGGCAAGTCAGCGGAACGATCGCCTCGGCTTCCAGGTGCAGCCAGGGCGCGGCCTTGCCGTCGGCGCCCGGGCGTTCCTCGCCTGCGGCCTCCCAGTGGACGACGGCATCGGCAGCCGGATCCGCCAGTTCGGCGACAAGGCGCACATATTTAGGGACTGGGTCGGCGGCATTCAGGGTTACGGCTGCGGCGGCAAAGCCAGCCACATCGAGCCGTTCGGGGGCAAATTCTCTCTTCATCCGCGCCAGTCTAGCGCGCCAACCGCTTCACCGGCAGGGTGCGAGCCAGAAGGTTTTTGCGCGGCTCACGCACAATCGTCCCATGCAACGCCCCGTGATCCTCGCCTCGACCTCGCGCTATCGCCGCGAACTGATGAACCGCCTGCGCCTGCCCTTCGATGTGCAAGCCCCGGAAGTCGATGAAACCGCATTGGAGGGCGAAACGCCCCGCGCCTTGGCCGAACGCCTTGCCCTGGAAAAGGCCAACGCCGTCGCCGCCCGCTTCCCTGAGGCGGTGGTCATCGGCTCCGACCAGGTGGCCGACCTCGCCGGCGAGGCGCTCGGCAAGCCCGGCGACCACGCCCGCGCCACCGCTCAGTTGCGCCGGATGCGCGGCCAGACGCTGATCTTCCAGACCGCAGTCGCCGTCGTCTGCCACGCCACCGGCTTCATCCAGCGCGACCTGGCGTCCGTGCGCGTCGTGTTTCGCGACCTCAGCGACGCCGCCATCGAACGCTACCTGCTAGCCGAGCAGCCCTACGACTGCGCTGGTAGTGCCAAGAGCGAGGGCCTCGGCATCGCCCTCTTGAGCGCCATCGACAGCGACGACCCGACCGCATTGGTCGGCCTCCCGCTGATCCGCACCTGCCAGATGCTGCGCGCCGCGGGGGTCGAACTCCTGTGACCCACGGCAAGCTCTACCTCGTCCCCGCGCCGCTCGATTTCGGCTGCGACGTCCAGGCCCCGCTGCAGGACGCCCTGCCGCTCGGCACCCTGCAGGTGGCCGCCGGCATCACGCACTGGATCTGCGAGAACGCGAAATCCGCCCGCGCGTATCTCAAGCGCATCGACGCGGTCGCGCCGCTCGCCGCCCCGCTGCAAGAGCAGACCATCCAGGAACTGCCGCGCGAAGTGCACAAGAAAGGCGATCACGCCGGCCAGTTCGACGCCCGGCCGCTGCTGGCCGCCGCGCTCGAAGGCCATGACATCGGCCTGCTCAGCGAAGCCGGCATGCCCGCCGTGGCCGACCCAGGCTCTTCGGTGGCGCGCGCCGCGCACGACCTGGGCATCACCGTGGTGCCACTGACAGGCCCGGTCTCGCTGCTGCTCGCGCTGGCCGCGAGCGGCCTCAACGGCCAGAACTTCGCCTTCGTCGGCTACCTGCCGCAGGACGCCAGCGAGCGCCAGACCCGCATCCGCGAGCTCGAGGCGATCGCCCTCAAGACCGGCCAGACGCAGCTCTTCATCGAAACGCCCTACCGCAATGCCGCGCTGTTGCAAGCACTGGTCCAGACGATGCACCAGAACACCCGCCTCGCCGTCGCACGCGGCCTGACCCTCGCAACCTCCCATGTGCGCAGCGAAACGGTGAAATCCTGGCGCGCCAAGTCCCAGACCACAACAGACGAACGCCTGCCCGCCGTGTTCGCGATCGGGCGCTGACGATGGTGGTGGTGACCGCCGGCACGCGCTGGGCCTCGCGCGCGCAGTTCTTTTCTTCCGGCTTCATCTTCGCGACCTGGGGCGTGCACGTGCCCACGGTCAAGGCGCACTATGGCCTCGACGAGGCCCAGCTCGGAATAGCCCTGCTCGCCGCAGGCGCCGGTGCCATGTTCGGCCTGACCAGCGCGGGCCGCTGGATCGGCCGCCACGGGCCGCGACGGATCGCCGCCCTTTCAGGCTGCGTCTATGCGCTGCTGCTCGCCGGCCTGATCGCCATGCCGGGCTACTTCGCACTGATGGGTTTGCTGGCGGCGTTCGGCCTTGTCACCAGCGTGTTCGACGTCGCCATCAACACCGAGGCGGCCCAACTCGAGATGCAAAGCGGCACGCCGCTGATGAGCGGCATGCACGGCATGTTCAGCCTGGGCGGCATGGCCGGCGCTGCGAGCGGCAGTGCGGTGCTTGCAGCGGGAATGGGTGCACAAACGCACCTGCTGCTCGTCACCGTGGCGATGGTGCTGGTGGTTGCCGTGTCCTCGACACGCATGCTGCCCAAGGTGGCCACGGGCAACGCAGCCGGCGCCGACCACAGCTTTCGCTTGCCCCGCGGCCCGCTCGCGGTGCTCGGCGTGCTGGCCGCGCTGGGCCTGATCGCCGAAGGCGCGATCTACGACTGGAGCGTTCTCTATATGCAGCAGGAGCTCGACAGCCCGCAGAAGCAGGCGGCGCTGGCCTATGCGGCGTTCTCCGCGGCCATGGCGGCTGCGCGCTTCGGCGGTGACGCGATGCGCGCCCGCTTCACCCCGGTTGCCTTGCTGCGTGGAAGCGGTGTGCTCGCGGCCGCCGCGATGACGCTGGTGCTGCTGACCGATCTGCCCTGGCTCGCCCTGGTCGGCTTCGCAGGCGTCGGCGTCGGGTTTGCGAACGTCGTGCCGATCCTGTTCGGCGCCTCGGCCCGCGTGCCGGGCGTCGAGCCTGCCAGCGGCATCGCATCGGTGTCGGCCGTGGCTTATCTGGGATTCATGGCCGGCCCCGCAGTGATCGGCCTGCTCGCGCGGGCCAGCTCGCTGACCGCCGCGCTCTATGTGGTGGTGATCTTCGCCGCGGCGCTGGCTGCATCAGCCCGCTTCACGCGCAGCAAAGCGGCCTGAGGGCTTTTGATCTGCTTCAGCGCAGCGCGGGTGTCGCCACCTGCAGCGAACGCACCGAGGCTTCGCCCATCGCGGCGCCGAACTTCTTGGCCAGCTTTTCGGCCACGTTGTCGCGGCGGGTGTAGTCGATGACCTCTTCGGCCTTGATCACCTCGCGCGCCACGAAGTCGACGTTGCCGAGCTGATCGGCCAGGCCGTATTCGACCGCCTGCTCGCCGCTCCAGAAGAGACCGCTGAACAGACCCGGCGTGTCGAGTTTCAGGCGATCGCCGCGGCCGGTCTTCACCACGTTGATGAACTGCGCGTGGATCTGGTTGAGCATCGTCTGGGCGTGCGCGCGCTGCGCATCGCTCATCGGGCTGAAGGGATCGAGGAAGCCCTTGTTCTCACCGGCCGTGAGCAGGCGGCGCTCCACACCGACCTTGTCCATCACGCCGGTGAAGCCGAAGCCGTCCATCAGCACGCCGATGCTGCCGACGATGCTGGCCTTGTCAACGAAGATCTTGTCAGCGCCGGCGGCAATGTAATAAGCGGCCGAAGCGCAGGTCTCCTCGACCACCGCGTAGACCGGCTTCTTGTGCTTGGCCTTCAGGCGCTTGATCTCGTCGTTGATGATGCCGGCCTGCACCGGGCTGCCGCCGGGCGAGTTGATCAGCAACACCACGCCCTTGGCGCCTTCGTCCTCGAAGGCCGTCTTCATGGCGGCCACGACGAACTCGGCGCTGGCGTCGCCGCCCGCGGCGATCTCGCCCTTGATCTCGACGACCGCCGTGTGGGCCGTGGTCTTGGCGGTGCTCGGCGTGCTGCGCGAGAGCGCGAACCAGGCCAAGAAGATGAAGAACGCGAGCCAGGCGAGACGCACGAAGGTCTTCCAGCGGCGGGTGGCCTTCTGCTCGCCGAGCGCAGCGAAGGCGAGCTTTTCAAGCGTTGCGCGCTCCCAGCCGGGGCGCTGTGTAGGGTCTTGAGCCATGTTCTTGGGGGTGGTGAGGGGAGCTACCGGTTCCAACGGATCGAAACCCTCGGGTTCCCTGCGATTCGGGTCGGTCATGTGTCAGAAGGTGAGAGGTTGGAGGTTCCAGGCAGTATGCCAGTGCACCACGCCGTCTCGTTCGCTCAAGGCGATCTTCACGAGGCCGCCGCGGCAGGGGCCGCCCATGCATTCGCCGGTGTCGGGCTGGTAGACCGCGCCGTGGGTGGCGCACAGCAGCCATTGGCCGGTGTCGTCGAAGAAGCGATCGGGCTGGAAGTCCATTTCCATCGCCACATGGCTGCACCGGTTGAGGTACGCATGCGGCTGGCCCTCGAAGCGCACCGCGAAGGCGCGGCAGGTTTCGCCGCCGTGAATCACATCGAAGGGCACGGCGCGGCCGCCCTCGACGAGGTCTGAGGCGTTGCACAGCGGGATGCACTCTTCGCTCATGACGAGATTCTCAGGCGTTGTCGAGGAGCCACGTTTCGAGCGCGGGCACCGAATGGGCGACGAAGAGCGGCTTGAACTCGTCGAAGCTCGACGGCTCGTGCGCGCCATAGCTCACGCCCACGCTGGCGCACCCTGCATTCGTCGCCAACTGCAGGTCGTGCGTGGTGTCGCCGATCATCAGCGTGCGTTCAGCGGGCACGTCGAGTTCTTCCATCAGCTCCAGCAGCATGCGCGGATGTGGTTTGCCGAAAGTCTCGTCGGCGGTGCGCGAGGCGTCGAAGCGGTCGCGCAGGGCGACGGATTTCAGCGCCTCGTTCAGCCCGCGGCGCGACTTGCCGGTGGCCACGGCCAGCTTGTGGCCGCGCGCGCGCAGGGCATCGAGCATCTGCAGCACGCCGTCGAACAGCACCAGATCATCTTGATGTTGCAGGTAGTGGTAGCGGTAGCGCGCGCCGAGCTCGGCGTACTTTTCCTTCGGCACATCGGGGGCCGCGCGCGCGAGCGCTTCGGCGAGCCCCAGGCCGATCACCCAGGCGGCATCGTTCTCGGTGGGCTTGGCGCCGCCGACATCGATGACCGCGGCCTGGATGCAGCGCACGATCAGGCGCGTGGAGTCGTAGAGCGTGCCGTCCCAGTCGAAGGCGATCAGGTCGAAGCGGGGAGGTCTGGCGGAAGAATCAGTCATGGGCCGTGGGAGTGGGGTGTTGGGCCAGCGCCTGGAGCGCGGAAGGCGGCATCAGCGCGTGCAGTTCGGGGGGCAGGTCGGCCTGCAGCGCGATTCGCTCGCCGCCCGCCGGGTGATTGAACTGCAAGCGCCATGCGTGAAGAAACATGCGCTTCAAGCCGAGCTTCTGCAACGTGCGCTGGCGCTCGAAATCGCCGTATTTGTCGTCGCCCGCGATCGCGTGGCCGGCCGAGGCCAGGTGCACGCGGATCTGGTGGGTGCGGCCGGTCTTGATCGTCACCGCCAGCAATGACAGCGGTGTGGCGTCGCCCGGCAGCGTGAGCCGCGCGAGCACGCGAACCAGCGTGATGGCGCGCATCGCGTCGGGATGGTCCTTGGCGACCACGCGCACGCGGCGTTCGCCGGCACCGGCGCCGGAACCGTCGGGCAACAAATACTTGGCGAGCGGCGCATCGAGCACCTTCTTGTTGACGGGCCAGTCGCCTTCGACCAGCGCCAGGTAGGTCTTGCCTGTTTCGCGCTCGCGGAACTGGTCCTGGAGCGCGACCAGCGCGCTGCGCTTCTTGGCGACCAGCAGGATGCCGGAGGTTTCGCGGTCCAGCCGGTGGACCAGCTCCAGGAACTTGGCGCCTGGCCGCGCTGTACGCAGTTGCTCGATCACCCCGAAGCTCACGCCGCTGCCGCCGTGCACCGCCACGCCGGCGGGCTTGTCGATGGCCAGCACGGCATCGTCTTCGAGCAGCACCGGGAATTCGCGGGCCGGTGCCGGAGGTGTGGCGCCCTCTTCCGCGCGCGGCGAAATCCGCACCGGCGGAAGCCTGAGTACATCGCCGACCTCGATGCGGGTCTCGGCCTGCACGCGCCCTTTGTTGATGCGCACCTCGCCCGACCGGATGATCCGGTAGACATGCGTCTTCGGCACGCCTTTCAGATGGCGGAACAGGAAGTTGTCGAGCCGCTGCCCCGCGGACTCCGCGTCGACGGTGATGAATTTGATGGCCCCATGCGCGCCGGACTCGACCCCGGCATTTCGATCTGCGGGATTTGGAGCGGTCTCGGGGCTTTGCTTCGCACCTATAATGTTTTTCACCAGCGCGGTCGTGTAAGTGCTTGATTAGACAGAAGTTTAGAGCACTGACGATCATGCTGTGAGGTCGATGCCGCTTTGGCGCCGAGCTGCAAACCCCGCGCAATTGCGCAAAGTGGCAGGCCCGGCACCCAAGTCAAGCCGACACCCACGAAACACCGATACGGAATACCCAGCCTGCAGCTTCCAAGCTGCCGGCGGATCGAAGCGAGTCCCTTGTTGTGTTGATGCTGCTGATTCAAATATGCCTTCGCTGGCCGACCTGGCTTCTGCCAGCGGCCTCCGGCATTGAGTCATCCGCAGCGCGCGTGCCCCTTGCGCAACCGGCCATCGAAAAGGTGGCCACTCAACACCGAATCTGGCTCGCGCCCATCCACGCGCCCCCACCCCGGCTGTCTTCTTGAGCTGACGCTCGAGAGGCCTGTTCGCGCCTGGCGCGGCAGCGACAGCATCCGGGGCCAAGCGGCAATTCCCTGGTTTCGCGGGCGTCGTCCGTGCATCGTTGGCTCGTCAAGAGCCGGTAAACGATACATATAAGGACAACGCATCATGAAGCGGATGCTGATCAATGCCACGCAAGCCGAAGAACGGCGCCTGGCCATCGTCGACGGGCAAAAGCTCCTCGACTACGAAATCGAGATCGAGGGGCGCGAACAGCGCAAGGGCAACATCTACAAGGCGGTCGTGACCCGCGTCGAGCCCAGCCTCGAAGCCTGTTTCGTCGACTACGGCGAAGACCGTCACGGCTTCCTGCCGTTCAAGGAAATCTCCAAGCAGTACTTCGCCGAAGGCGTGTCGGCCAGCCAGGCCCGCATCCAGGACGCGATCCGCGAAGGCCAGGAACTCACCGTCCAGGTCGAAAAAGAAGAACGCGGCAACAAGGGCGCGGCCCTCACCACCTTCATCTCGCTGGCCGGCCGTTACGTCGTGCTGATGCCCAACAACCCCCGTGGCGGTGGCGTTTCGCGCCGCATCGAGGGCGACGACCGCGCCGAGCTCAAGGAGGCGATGGACCAGCTCGAGTACCCCAAGGGCATGAGCATCATCGCGCGCACCGCCGGCATCGGCCGCTCGGCGCCCGAGCTCCAGTGGGACCTGAACTACCTGCTCAAGCTCTGGTCCGCCATCGACGGCGCGGGCAAGGGCGGCAAGGGCGCCTTCCTGATCTATCAAGAATCGTCGCTCGTGATCCGCGCGATCCGTGATTACTTCAATCACGACATCGGCGACATCCTGATCGACACCGACGACATCTACGACCAGGCGCAGCAGTTCATGGCGCACGTCATGCCCGAGCATGCCGCCCGCGTGAAGCGTTACCGCGACGACGCAGCGCTGTTCAGCCGCTTCGAAATCGAGCACCAGATCGAATCGGCCTACGCGCGTACGGTGCAACTGCCCTCGGGCGGCGCCATC
>Ga0163161_10002693_pt1 | contig 12629 bp, 9 predicted proteins | sample S45metaG_FD_129847 | JGI IMG/M metagenome (GOLD analysis project Ga0163161, IMG submission 129847) | Switchgrass rhizosphere microbial communities from Kellogg Biological Station, Michigan, USA - S4-5 metaG | ecosystem: Host-associated > Plants > Roots > Rhizosphere > Soil | place: USA: Michigan... | reverse complement strand
CGAGCGGCGAAACATCGACGTGCTGATCAGCAAGAACAGCGGCAGCACGGCGACCGAGCCGAAACTGGAAGTCGCGCGTGAGCGGGGGGTGCCGGTGATTGTTTTGAAGCGGCCGGAGTTGCCAAGGGTTGATCGGGAGTTTGGAGCGGTGACAGACATCCTGACGGCCCTGTCGCTCTTCGACTGTTCCTGATCCCCCGTCCGCCGGAACTATTCCTGCAACGTCTCCGGAGCACATCGATTATCCATTCAGTGGTTCCAACCCTATAGTCCGGCGGATTCTGAACAAAGCTCAAACGCTACCGGCACTTTGAAATTCACGACTATCATAAAAGCTACGAAAGGACGGCGCTGCGACACCACACCGCACGCCGTCTTTTTACTTATCGGCCCTGATCAGGCTAAATAGCCCGCGCCTGATCGCCCACCCAAACGGATTTGTCCCATGTCCCGACAACGGCTCGCAATTGCCTGGATAGCCTGCTTCGCAGTGCTGTTCAACATGCTCGCCATGCCGATGTCCGGAGCGATGGCGCAATCGGTGAAATCACCGGCCGAACAGTTGTTGTGGGGCAGTTTCTGCAGCTCCAGCGGCACCAGGATGGTGGCGATTTCCATCGGAGACCTGGAACAGAAAGCCCCGCAAAGCGACGATCATTCCAACATGCAGCATTGCTGGTGCTGCTCGGGTTCTGCGCCATTGGTGGCGCTGCCGGGGCATACGCCACAACTGTATTTCGCGCACTTCGAGTCCAACCGAAGCCTGCCTGCGACCTCTCTTGAAAGTCCGTCACCGCGCCAGCAATGGCCGAGTCTCAACCCCCGCGCCTCCCCTCTGGTTTGATTTTTTTCGCAATTGACCTGCGTTTCAAATCATTCTGGAGAACTGCCATGTTGAACAAACTCATCGTTATGGCCGCGTTGCTGCTGCCTGCCTGCTTTGCCAATGCCCACGAATACAAGGTCGGCGAACTGGAAATCGCGCATCCGTGGTCCCAGGAGTTGCCACCCAATGCGCCCACCGTTGCGGCGTATTTCGTGATCAACAACGAAGGCAAGACCGCCGACCGCCTGCTCAGCGTCGACACCCCCATTGCGGGCGAAGCGCAATTGCATGAACACCTGATGCAAGGCGACGTGATGAAAATGCAGCACGTACCGAGCGTGGAAGTGCCCGCCGGTGGCGAGGTCACTTTCGCACCGATGGCCTATCACGTGATGTTGCTGGGTCTCAAGGATCGTAGCCTGCTGGTTGACGGCAATCGCTTCCCGATGACGCTGCACTTCGAGAAGTCCGGTGACGTGACGGTCGAAGTCGCGGTGCAGAAGCAGGCGCCGGACAGCCTGCAAGCGCACGTGCACACGCCGTAATCGCCTGAGCTGAAAACGCCCATGCGCTCGCTTAGCGCCAGGTCACCCAGGTCGCGAAATCAGGCAATGAGCCTGACACGCGGCAGCTGGATCAGCCTGTTCGCCATGCTGATGATCTTTATCGGTCCGCTGATTTCTCAGTCGATGCCGATGGATTCGCGCGCCATGTCGATGAGCATGCCTGCGGGCATGAGCATGGACATGCCGATGGACATGTCGGCGATGGAGCATGCCGACCATGGCACGCAAGCCACCGCCGAGCACTGCCCGCCTGCCCCGGGGCACCATGTGCTGTGGGAAAAGTGCGGCTATTGCAGCCTGCTGTTCAATTGCCCGGCGCTGACCGGTGGCGTGTCCTTCGCCAACTTCGTCATTCCACCCGTCAACACCTTCACCACCCCCTCTGCGCGCCAGGGCCATGCCCGGCAAACCTACTTTCCCGGCGCCCGCACCCGCGCCCCGCCCGCCATCGCGTAAACACTCACTTCTGATTTCACACGGTCCGCAAGACAGCCAAAGCAACCTGTGGGAGCGGGCTTGCTCGCGAACGCGGTGTGCCAGACGGCATCAATGTTGACTGTCACTCCCTCTTCGCGAGCAAGCCCGCTCCCACAGGGATTGCGCAGGCTGCCGGCCGTGTCGTTTACGACTGTTCGATGGAAATTGTCATGTCCAGGTTTTCTGCTGTCCCGTGCTTGAGCCCTGCCCAAGCCTCCTTTGCCCTGAACGAATCCGCTGTTCGTTTCGGGCACGCCACCGCCATCCTGTGCGGTGCCTTGCTGGCGCCTTCTGCGCTGGCCGATGACCATGCCGGTCACAGTGAAGAACTGAGCCCGACGGTGATTACCGCCGTTGCACCCAGCTCGCCATTGACCATCGTCACCAACCCCAAGGACCCGCGCCAACCGGTGCCGGCCAGCGATGGCGCCGATTACCTGAAAACCATCCCGGGCTTCGCCCTGGTGCGCAATGGCGGCACCAACGGCGACCCGGTGCTGCGTGGCATGTTCGGTTCGCGGCTGAACATTCTCACCAACGGCAGCATGATGCTCGGTGCCTGCCCGGGCCGGATGGACGCCCCAACCTCCTACATCTCGCCGCAAACCTACGACAAGCTCACCGTAATCAAAGGCCCGCAAACCGTGCTGTGGGGGCCGGGCTCTTCAGCCGGTACCATCCTGTTCGACCGCGAACCGGAGCACTTCGGCGAGCTCGGCACACGGGTCAATGCCAGCGTACTGGCCGGCTCCTACGGTCGCTTCGACAAACTGCTGGACGCCGCAGCCGGCGGCCAGTCGGGTTATGTGCGGGTCATCGGCAACACCGCACACTCCGACGACTACCAGGACGGCAACAACGACACCGTGCCGTCGCGCTATGAAAAATGGAACGGTGATGTGGCGCTGGGCTGGACGCCAAACGCCGACACCTTGCTGGAGCTGACCGCCGGCCGTGGCGATGGTGAAGCCCGGTACGCCGGGCGCGGCATGGACGGTTCGCAGTTCCTGCGCGAAAGCCTCGGCCTGCGTTTCGAGCAGTCCCGCATCGGCGACGTACTGGATAAGGTCGAAGCGCAGGTCTACTACAACTACGCCGACCACGTGATGGACAACTACACCCTGCGCACGCCGTCCGGCACCGGGATGATGGCCGGTCCCATGGCCTCCAACGTCGACCGTCGCACTCTCGGTGCGCGGATCAAGGCCACCTGGCGCTGGGCCGATGTGCAGCTGATCAGCGGCATCGACGCGCAGACCAACGAGCATCGCCAGCGCAGCGCCATGGGCATCGACACCTACAAGGACCTGCCGTACACCAAGGATGCCGATTTCCATAACTACGGCGTTTTCGGCGAACTGACCTGGTACGCCGCCGACCGTGATCGCCTGATCAGCGGCGCACGCCTGGACCGTGCCTCGGCCAAGGACTATCGGCAGACCATCGGCTCGGGAATGATGACCCGCCCGAATCCGACCGCCGACGACACCCGCGCCGATACCCTGCCGAGCGGTTTCATCCGCTACGAGCACGACCTGGCCGACAACCCGACCACCGTGTATGCCGGCCTCGGTCACACCCAGCGGTTCCCGGATTACTGGGAGCTGTTTTCACCCAAGTTCGGCCCCGCCGGCTCGGTGAATGCCTTCGATTCGATCAAACCGGAAAAAACCACCCAGCTCGATTTCGGCCTGCAATACAAGACGGAAGTACTTGAGGCCTGGGCTTCGGCTTACGTCGGGCAGGTGCGCGACTACATCCTGTTCAACTACACCCCGACAATGATGGGTACAACCTCGCAAGCCGAGAACATCGACGCGCGAATCATGGGCGGTGAACTGGGCGCTGCTTACAACTTCACCGACAACTGGAAAGCCGACGCGACCCTGGCCTACGCCTGGGGCAAGAACAGCAGCGATGGCACGGCGTTACCGCAGACGCCTCCGCTGGATACCCGTTTCGGCCTGACCTACAGCGAAGACAACTGGAGCGCCGGGGCACTGTGGAGAGTGGTTGCCGCGCAAAACCGCATCGACCTGAACAAAGGCAACGTGGTCGGCAAGGACTTCGACAAGACGCCGGGTTTCGGCGTGTTTTCCCTCAACGGTGCCTATCGGATCAACAGCAACTGGAAGGTCAGCAGCGGCGTCGACAACCTGTTCGGCAAGGCTTACGCCGAGCACTTGAACCTGGCCGGCAACGCCGGTTTCGGCTTCCCCGCCAATGACCCGCAAGCCATCAAGGAGCCGGGGCGCACGCTCTGGACCAAGGTGGACATGAGCTTTTAAGAGCATCGCTGTAGGAGCGGGCTTGCCCGCGATCGGTTGCACAGCAACCGCAAACAAACAACCAAAAAGATCCAAGCCAAGCGGAGCACACGAGATGAAACAGCCCAAAGTGAATTTCTACAACCTGGCCTGGCGCTGGCATTTCTATGCCGGATTGTTCGTGGCGCCTTTCATGGTGATGCTGGCCCTGACCGGCACCATTTACCTGTTCAAACCGCAACTCGATTCGCTGATGTACAGCAGCTGGCTCAACGTCCCTGCCGGCCATCACACCCTGGCGGCTGACGACCTGCTCAACCGGGTGAAAGGCGCCTATCCACAAGTCACGATCAAGCAATACCTGCCACCGATGAGCGCCGAACGCAGCGCTCAGTTTGTCGTACTCGACAGCGGCAAGGAACTGAACGTTTTCGTCGACCCGTACCACGGCGACATCCTCGGTGAGCAAGACGCCAAGAAGAACCTGCAAGCCATCGCGCGGGCGATTCACGGCGAATTGATGATCGGTACCGCCGGTGACCGGCTGGTGGAACTGGCCGCCGGCTGGGGCGTGGTGCTGGTGGTTTCCGGGGTGTTCCTGTGGTGGCCACGGGGCCAGGCGGCCGGCATTCTGTGGCCACGCCTGAGCAGCCGCGGCCGGGTGCTGTGGCGTGACTTGCACGCCGTCACCGGGTTCTGGGGCGCCTCGCTGTTGCTGGTGATGTTGCTCAGCGGCATGACCTGGACCGGGTTCTGGGGCGAAAAATTTGCAGGCGTGTGGAACGTGTTCCCTGCCGCGATGTGGGATGACGTGCCGAAGTCCGACATCGAGGCACGCAGCCTCAACAGCGCCACGCGTCAGACCGTGCCGTGGGCCATGGAAAACACGCCAATGCCGATGTCCGGTGACCACGCCGAGCACATGGCCCACGACGGAGCGCATGCTGGCCCGGCAGCGCCGACCATCAGCCTGCAAGACGTACAAGACATCGCCACGCAGAGCAAGGTCGAGCCGGGCTACAGCATCACCTTGCCGAAATCCGCAACCGGCGTGTTCACCATTTCGGTGTTCGCCGATGACCCGCGCAACGACGCCACCCTGCATGTCGATCAATACAGTGGCAAGGTCCTGGCCGACGTGCGCTACGAGCAGTACGGCACCGTCGCCCGCGCCACGGAAATCGGCGTGATGCTGCATGAAGGCAAGATGTTCGGCGTGTTCAACCAGATCATCGTGCTGCTGATCTGCCTGATGATTTTGCTCAGTGCCGTCAGCGGTGTGGTGATCTGGTGGAAGCGCCGCCCGCAAGGAAAACTCGGCGTGCCGCCGCTACGTCACGACCTGCCGAAATGGAAAACCGCGATGGTGATCATGTTCGTTCTGGCGGTGGCCTTTCCGTTGGTGGGTGCTTCACTGGTAGCGGTGTGGTTGCTGGATCGCCTGCTGCTGTCGCGTTTTACCCGGCAGACTGAAAGCGCGTCATCTTCATCATGAAACAGGCGAGATGCGCGGGGCTCAATGGGCTGTAAACTCCCCCGCGCATGTCGTTCGCTCGACTTCTGCTTTGACCTCAAGGCCCCCATCGCGAGCAAGCTCGCTCCTACAGGAATCACGCAATTCCTGTGGGAGCGGGCTTGCCCGCGAAAGGGCCATCAGCATCACCTCAAGAGTTACTGCATGACCTCGCTGAATCTGACAAGCCTCACCTGGTCCCCACTGGGTCACGGCCATTGCCATCACCAGTTCCAGTTGCGTGATGTCTCTGCGCACGTGTCCGCCGGTGAGTTCGTCGGGCTGATCGGCCCCAACGGCAGCGGCAAGACCAGCCTGTTGCGTTGCGCCTGGCGCTTCAACAAACCGGAGCACGGCGAGGTCATGCTCGATCACTGGAATGTCTGGAAGCAATCCTCGCGCTGGTGTGCGCAACGCATCGCCGTGGTGTTGCAGGAGTTCCCTGATGCCTTCGGCCAGACCGTCTTTGAGGTGGTCGCCATGGGCCGCACGCCGCACAAAGGCTTGTTTGATGGCGACACGCTTGAAGACTCGAACCTCATCAACCAGGCCCTGGCGTCAGTCGGTCTCGGGGGCTTCGAAGACCACGGGTTCGCCACTCTCTCCGGTGGTGAAAAACAGCGAGTCATCCTCGCCCGCGCCCTGGTCCAGCAACCTCAGTTGTTGATCCTCGACGAGCCGACCAACCACCTCGACCCGCGATATCAGCTTGAGCTTTTGAAGTTGGTCAAGCGCTTGAACATCGGCACCCTGGCGAGCATTCACGACCTCAACCTGGCTGCGGCTTTTTGTGATCGGCTGTACGTGATCAACCATGGTCGTATCGTCGCCAGCGGCACGCCGAAAGAAGTCCTGACGGCTGTGCTGCTGCGCAATGTGTTTGGCGTCGAAGCGCTGATCGATGAACATCCGCTGCACGGCTACCCACGAATCACCTGGATAACCCAACCATGAATTTGCGTTCCCTGCTGCGCTCCTGCCTCTCTCTCGCGATGCTGCTGGGCAGCGTCCAGGCATTGGCCGAAGCCACCCACTACCCGCTGACGATCAAAAGCTGCAACCGCGAATTGACCTTCAAGCAGGCACCGCAACACGCACTCAGCCACGACATCAACATGACCCAGATGATGCTCGCCCTCGACCTCAAGCCACGGATGGCCGGTTATAGCGGCATCAGCGGCTGGAAGGCCGTGACGCCCGAGATGCAGAGCATTCTCGACGGCCTGCCGGAGTTGGCGGCCAAATACCCGTCGGTGGAAACCCTGCTCGATGCCAACGTCGATTTCCTCTTCGCCGGTTGGGACTACGGCATGCGCGTCGGCGGCGATCTCACCCCGCAAACCCTGCAACCGTTGGGCATCAATGTATATGAGCTGACCGAGTCCTGCGCCTTCGTGATGAAGCGCCCTGCCGCGACCCTGGAAGACACTTACAACGACCTGCGCAACCTCGGCAAAATCTTCGACGTGCAGGATCGCGCCAACGCGCTCATCGCCGACATGCAGAATCAGGTCGCAGAGATCGGCAATGACTTGCCGGTGGAAAAACCCCGGGTTTTCCTCTACGACAGCGGCGAAGACCGCGCCATGACGTCCGGTCGCCTCGGCATGCCGCAAGCGCTGATCGACGCCGCTGGCGGGCGCAACATCCTCGATGACGTCGACGCGAGCTGGACCCGAGTCAATTGGGAGACCGTGGTCGAGCGCAATCCGCAGGTGATCGTGATCGTCGACTACAGCGAAATCACCGCCGAACAGAAGATCCGGTTCCTGCTGAACAACAAGGCGCTGCAATCGGTGGATGCGATCAGGGACCAGCGCTTCATCGTCATCCCTTACGTGCAGGCCACACCGGGTATCGACAATGTGCTGGCAGTGGCAACCCTCGCCAAAGGTTTCCACGGCGAATGATCAATCGTCGTTTTGCGCTACTGCTGATCGCCCTGGGCGCCGTGCTGCTGGTGTCGTGCGTGGTGTCGCTGGGCTTCGGCCCGGCTCGGGTGCCGGTGGACGTGGTGTGGCGGATCCTGCTGCACAAACTGTTCGGCATCGGCGTGCAGGACTGGAGCGCCGGCCAGGAACACATTGTCTGGCTGATCCGCGTGCCGCGCATGTTACTGGGTGCGCTGGTGGGCGCCGGGCTGGCACTGATCGGCGCGGTACTGCAAGCGGTGACACGCAACCCGTTGGCGGATCCACACCTGCTCGGTGTTACCTCCGGCGCCACCCTCGGCGCGGTGATTGTGGTGTTGCATGTCGGCGAAATCGTCGGCCTGCTGACGTTGCCGATTGCCGCATTCATCGGTGCGTTACTGAGCATGCTGGTGGTGCTGATGATCGCCAGTCGCCACGGGCGCCTGGACAGTGACCGGTTGCTGCTGTGCGGCGTGGCGGTCTCGTTCGTGATGATGGCGATCGCCAATCTGTTGCTGTTCATGGGCGACCATCGCGCCAGTTCCGCGGTGATGTTCTGGATGCTCGGCGGGCTCGGGCTGGCGCGCTGGGAGCTGCTCACGGTGCCGGCACTGAGTGTGTTGCTCGGGCTGGTTCTGTTGCTCGGCATGGCACGACCGCTGAACGCATTGATGGCCGGAGAACAGACCGCCGTCACCCTGGGCCTGAATGCCCGTGCAGTGCGCCTGCGAGTGTTCGTGATCGCTTCGCTGATGACCGGTGTACTGGTGTCGATCAGCGGCTCCATCGGCTTTGTCGGGCTGATGGTGCCGCACATTGCGCGTCGACTGGCGGGTGCCGAACATCGTCGGTTGCTGCCGGTTTGTCTGTTGCTCGGCAGCGTGTTCCTGATGTGGGTCGATGTCGCTGCCCGCACGCTGATCGCCCCGGAAGACTTGCCTATTGGCATCGCTACCGCAGCGATTGGCGGGCTGTTCTTTATCGGCCTGATGCGTCGCTGCTGACGTAGCGCACGAACCTTGCGCAGTTACAACTCGTCGCGCTGAAACCTGACCGGTGCCAGTGGCAACTGGCGGCGAACGACCTTCCAGTTTTGACCCAACCGCCCCGTACGGTTCCAGAAAGCGGCCGCCTGCAATACCCGCAACTCGCCGATTTCAGCCAGTTTCGAAATGAAATCCGCCATCGACAATTTCGTTTCCCACCGACCGTCGACCAAATCGACCTGGCGGGTCAGCAACAGCTCCTTTTCAACCTGCGTATTTTCGGGTACGTACTTCATCAGCGCACCATGGGGCGTCGAGTAGTAGTACGCACTGATGTTGAAGCCTTTAGCCTTCAAGGCATGAGTATGAAGGCGCATCAGCGTCGGCGAAGTGAAGCTGCTGTAGACCTGCTCTTCATCTGCTGCCAACGCAGAGACGCCCGACAGGTAGAGCTGATGGCTCGCCATCAGTTTGTAGCCTGGCGCAAAGCGGGGGACTTCATTTCTGCGGGTGGTATCAGGATCCGTGAGCGTGCGGAAGATCCGACCGAGGCCGGCAAGGCTCTCATCCGTTTGCGGCAATGGCTCCAGTCCGCAATAGGAATAGGTATCGGGTTTGGCCACGATGGCGCTCTCGTAGGTGGTCGTCTGCGTGTAGGCGCTTCCCGCGCGCCGCTGAATGTAGCTGGCAGCATCGTCGGGATGATGGAATATCGGCCCCATGGGCAGTTCAGGCTTCCAGCTCCAGAGCTCCTGCTCGGACATGCCCGGATGACGCGGTTGCCAGTATCGCGCCACATAACCCTTCACCCAGCAATCACTGGATACCAGAACCTCCAGTCTCCCGAACTTGACCATGCGCTGGATGTAATCGCCCAGAGTGAAGGTGCGCAGGCTGATATTACGCAGGTCGGCGCGCGCCTGTTCGAACGAGCCAAAAGTGCCTAGGAGTCTCTCCGACTGACTGTCCAGTTCGGGTGGTACCCCTGGCGTGTAGTAGGCTGTTTCAAATTGCAAAAGTGCACCATCGGCACAGGAAAAATAAACAGGTTTGTAACCATTGCTGACCCTGGCCCTTGCCAATACCTGATGCACTGCCATGGGCGAGAAGAAAAAGCTCCCGAACTCGTCATCACCTGCGTCGTTCTCATTGCGCGCGGCACATAGATAAACGCTTGAAACGATGTAACCCGATGGCAATTGCCCTTCGGGAAAGACACGGTCATATGCCAGTGCCGAGTCCTGCACCGCCACCGGTAAAGTGCTGTGATAGGTGCCAAGGCGCTCGTTGTGCAAAATGAACCCGAAACCGGGGACCGCACGTTCGCCCGCCTGCTCATGGGCAAACCGGGCTGCGGCGGACTCTTGAGCAAACATCGGGCTGTAACGCGGCTCGCTGCTCGCTGTGGCAGGCGAAAGTGTGTCGGGCTCAACAAGGGCGACAGCGAGCTGATCGACTGTACGTGGCACACCCCAGGTCGGGCTGCCGACCACTACCTGCAAATAGCCATTCCTTGCCAGCGAGTCGATCCATTCGACCGGGCTCAAATCCCCTTCATGGATACGCTTCCTGATCCACTCCGCGTCCAGGTCGTGGGGCAGGTTGCCATAACCGTTCAGCGCGCGGGCCAGATCGGCATGCAACTGCCTCCAGGTCCCGCAACGGTAACGGATCACCGAACCATCCGGCCCGAACAGGTATTCGTCCAGAAACCGCCCGCCTCGGTTGAACGCGGTGTATACAACCTTGACCGAGAGCATGTTGAGGTACAGTTGCCTCTGCTTTTCTTCAAGGATCACCGGCACAGTCCGGCTCTGGCGCGAACGGTAACGGCCGACGATGTAACAACCGGCAGGAAAAAGCCCCGCGCCGATGCTTTCGTCCGGGAAGATCCACTCCACAGCGAAATCCTCATGGAGCGCAATTACTGGTTGAGTGGCGACAAACAAGCCGTCCGGACGCTTCAATACCAGACCGCCATAGACCCTGTCGGTGTCAGCCGGAATTCGGGAGCGCGCGGACAACACCGCATCATCGGCCGTCGCGAAGGCCGCGCTCAACTGGCATCGCTCCAGATTCAGGGCGGGACGCCAGTTGATGTCGACCGGGCCTTCCCTGTCCCACACAGCATTGGTATGCAAGACGCTCAATGCGCCACTGTTGGCCACCACCTTCACAAAATCGCTGGAGGTCAGTTTTCCGTTGGCCAGGTTGGACTGAACATCCTCCAGCCCCATGTTCGGTGTGTCGTTATCGAATAGCTTGCTGTTCGGGCGCAGGGTGTACTTGAGCAGTGCACCGTCCTGCGTGCCGATATAAGTTGGGATCGCGCCGGGCCTTTCGACGATGGGTGGTCGTCGGGAGTCATACACGACAATGAACAGATCTCTGGGCACGATGAAGTGCCTGGCCAGCCATTCACGATTGGGGCGGGTATGGGTGACCCGCTGACGCGAATAAAAATAGGAGTGGCGCTTGAAGGATTCCGGCGCGACCAGCTCCATGAAGTCGGGGGTAAGGGGAAAGAGACTGCGACGTGAAAACAGCTTGTCACGAACACCATTGACCGCCACCAGCTCCGTCGCGACGTACTCCTCCTTGCCCTGCTGCTTGAGGATAAAGCCGAACCAGGTCTGCTCCTGGTTGGTCTGGCCCCTCATTCGGGAGAAACGGTCCTGCGCGGCTTCATCCGCCGAGGAAAAAATCGCGCCGTAGGCCACCTGTTGTGGCACCGGCCGTTCGCCAAGCGTCGGTAACGGACTCCACTGACCGGTTACCTTGCCCCGGTATCCCCATGGCGTGTTGTCGACGACTATCCGCAATGTGCCTGCCTGCGCCACCTCCCGGACGAACTCGACCGGCAGGACACTGCCCTGCTCAAGGCCTTGCGCCAGAGGCCCCGGGTTAGCCGGAGTGCCAAGACGCTGCAACAGACTCTGCCAGCCTGCACTGTCTTCCTCGAACCACAACAGGCTGTCTTCAGCCCCGGACAAATAGGCCGGAACATCTGACGTGACGATATGGAACAACTCGTGGATGCTGAACATCTGCAAGCTCACGGTCGCGTCCATGCGCGACCACTTCAGGCGCTGTATCTGCGCCGCATCGAGGGTCGACAGCGCTTGGTGCGAGTAGAACCAACTGTCTAACTGATGATTGGCCGGATAGACCGGCCGGCCTCGTCCGTCCACCGCGAACAGCTGGGTTTCCAGCAAGTGGTCCCCGGCTTCGACCGGCTCGGTGACGACAAATCTCTGTGCACCGCGCTTGAAAATCATCGCGACAAACTTGCGGTCACTTCGTTGGCCAACCTGTTCGTGTGCATACCGCGCCGCGTCATCGGCCGAGAGAAATTCGCGGCTCATCAGAGGCGCGGCATTGTTCGGGGCTTTGTTCTCATCCATGAAAGTGCTCCAACCTGAATACAGACTTAAGTGAGCACTCAGGTTATCCAGTGCAAAAATCCCGGAGCGGTACATATGTATATCGCCAGGCACCACTTGGGCGCACAGCCGTGCCCTGCCCGGCATTGCGCGCCCGAGCATGGTGCGGCGCGCAGGACTCGTCCGTCGGCGACCGCTCTGAATAGACTGTTTTCCCCCTTAGGCACAGCCCTTGCAAAACACCCTTCAGTCGTCCGCATCTGCCAACCATAAAAACTCAATGTTCATGGAGATCGCACAATGAAGCGTCGCAGTTTGATCAAGGCTTTCACACTCACGGCATCCATTGCCGCGATGGGCATGACCTGGACTGTCCAGGCCGCCGAGACCATCAAGGTCGGTATTCTGCATTCGTTGTCCGGGACCATGGCGATTTCCGAAACGTCGTTGAAAGACATGGCGTTGATGACCATCGACGAGATTAATGCCAAGGGCGGCGTGAACGGCAAGATGCTCGAGCCTGTGGTGGTCGACCCGGCGTCTAACTGGCCACTGTTCGCCGAGAAGGGGCGTCAGTTGCTGACCCAGGACAAGGTCGCCGTGGTATTTGGCTGTTGGACCTCGGTGTCGCGCAAATCGGTGCTGCCGGTGTTTGAAGAGCTGAACGGCCTGCTGTTCTACCCGGTGCAGTATGAAGG
>Ga0163161_10002691_pt1 | contig 12637 bp, 7 predicted proteins | sample S45metaG_FD_129847 | JGI IMG/M metagenome (GOLD analysis project Ga0163161, IMG submission 129847) | Switchgrass rhizosphere microbial communities from Kellogg Biological Station, Michigan, USA - S4-5 metaG | ecosystem: Host-associated > Plants > Roots > Rhizosphere > Soil | place: USA: Michigan... | reverse complement strand
TTCCTGATGGCAGCCGTACGCTGCGTGCAAAGGTCGATATGTCTTCACCCAACATGCTGATGCGTGATCCCGTATTGTACCGCATCAAGCACGCGCATCACCACCGCACCGGTGACGAATGGTGCATTTACCCGATGTATGATATGGCGCACGGACAGAGCGACTCAATCGAGAAGGTGACACATTCAATATGTACACTTGAATTTGTTCCGCATCGTGAATTGTATGACTGGTTAATTGAAAAGCTTGAAATTTTTCCATCCCGTCAGTATGAATTTGCCCGCCGCAACATCAGTTATACCGTGATGAGCAAAAGAAAATTTTTGCAACTGGTGAATGAGAAATATGTTGATGGCTGGGACGATCCACGCATGCCAACGATCACTGGTTTGCGTCGCCGTGGCTATACGCCTGAAAGCATTCGTGATTTTTGCGACAGGGTAGGGATCGCCAAAAGAGAAATATTAGCTGATTTGGGATTGCTTGAGTTTTGTGTTCGTGAGCATTTGAATAAAATAGCGCAGAGAAGAATGGTGGTGTTTGATCCGCTTCGGGTGGTCATTACAAATTATGAGAATATAGGAGACAGGAGTGAGAAGTTAGAAGATGGCGGCCCCATAGTAACTGATGAAGAGCTTGTGCAGAGTGAAAATAACCCCGAAGATGAGAGCGCAGGTACCCGTAAAATTCCATTTAGCGGCGAGTTGTATATCGAGAGGGAGGATTTTATGGAAGTGCCGGCAAAGAAATGGTTTCGTTTGGCTCCCGGACAAATGGTACGCCTGAAATCAGCCTACATTATTAAATGCGACGAGGTCATTAAAGATGATAAAGGAAATATCACTGAACTGCGTTGTTCTTATATTCCTGAAAGCAGAAGCGGGAATGATACTTCAGGTATTCATGTGAAGGGAACTTTGCATTGGGTGAGTGTGAAGCATGCCATTACCTGCGAGGTTCGGCTATATGACCGATTGTTTAAGGCAGAAAATCCTTCAAGTGAAGAGGGAGATTTTAAAGATTATATCAATCCTGATTCTTTGCAGGTCGTTAAAGCTGCATACGCTGAACCTTCTTTAGCAAAAGCGAAGTTTGAGGAACGCTACCAGTTTTTACGTAAGGGATATTTTTGTTTAGATAAAGATTCGGGCGAAGAAAAATTGATCTTTAACCGGACTGTTACGCTCAAAGATTCCTGGAAGCCTTCTAAAACAAAATAACCTCCGTGTTTCTCTGTGCCCTCCATGTCTCCGTGGTTATATTTTACCACAGAGACACAGAGTTCACGGAGATGCACGGAGAGTTTCGGCGATGTAAGTAATACAATTAATCCACCCAAATCATGGTTCAGACTTTTTTCTTCACGTTTGTTTTCATAGCGGCATAATCGAATACTAAATTGCAAAAAGCTTTGACTCCCACATACAGCATGCTGTCATCAATATAAAAATCAGGAGTGTGGTGATCGGGGGCATTGGCAGGATCAGTGCCCTTTGGCATTCCGCCGAGATAAAAAAAGAAAGCCGGCGCCTTTGTTCCATAAAAAGAAAAATCCTCAGCTCCAGTCACCCATTGTCTTTCTGCCAAATTTCCATTGGCAGCTTTTGCCAGGGAAGGCAGCATCATTCTTACAAGGGCAGTATCATTGTACGTAACCATTGTTTTATTGTCGATCCTTACTTCGGCGGTTGCTCCTGATGCCTCAGCGATCTTTTCAGCCGTGATCCTCACTCTTTCCAACACGTCTTTTTCCATTTTGCTGTCAAGCGTTCTTATAGTTCCATACATTTCACATTCTTCCGGAATAATATTACTGCGCACACCACCATCTATTTTTCCCACCGTGATCACAACAGGGGCTTTTGTTAGTTCTGACTGGCGGCTTACGACCTGCTGAAGGCCATTAATGATCTGTGCACTTACCACGATCGGATCAACACCAGCCCAGGGTGAAGCGCCATGTGAGCCTTTTCCCTTTACTTTTATGGTGAACCAATCACTGCTTGCCATAAATGCACCGGGTTTGTATTCAATTCTTCCTATTTCGATCTTTGACTCAATATGTAAACCAAAGATCACATCTACTTTCGGATCATCCATCGCACCTTCTTTTATCATTAGCGGGGCACCACCTTCTTCATCGGGTGGCGGACTTTCTTCCGCAGGTTGAAAAATAAACTTTACGGTACCTGCGATCTGGTCTTTCATGGATGACAATACTTCCGCGGTACCAAGCAGCATAGCAACATGTGAGTCATGTCCGCATGCATGCATCACCGGCACCGAATCTCCGACAAACTCCGCGATCACTGTTGATCTGAAAGGAACATCCACTCTTTCTTTTATAGGTAGTGCATCCATGTCTGCACGCAGGGCAATTACCGGACCTGGCTTTGCGCCTCTTAAAATAGCGACCACACCGGTTCTTGCTACGGGATGTTTTACTTCAAGGCCAAGCGCCTTTAAATGATCGGCAACAAATTCTCCTGTTTTGTATTCACGGTTACTCAATTCAGGATGCTGATGGAGATAACGCCGCCATTCAACCAATTTTGATTGAACAGCCATCGCTTTTTGTTCGATCAATGCCGAAATATTTTGTTGGGAGAATATTATAAAAGGTACGAGGAACGAGAAAGCAGAAATTAAAATTTTCTTCATGCAGCCAGGTTTTTGATTGAAGATAGGAAATTAGATGATAGATGATAGTTTAAAGATGATAATTAGTCGTAACTATCATCTATCACCTATCATCTGTAAAACTATCATCTGCTACCTGTGTTCTCCAAATATGCTCCTCAGTTCGTCGGCAATTTCGCCAAGGGTTACTTTATTTTCTACAGCATCGATCACGGCAGGCATTAAGTTCTCGTCGCCGGATGCTTTATCATTTAGGAGTTGAAGACACTGATCTACTTTGGCATTGCTGCGATCGTTTTTGAGCTGTTGGAGTTTTTGAATTTGTACCTGCCTGATGGAATCATCCACTTTGAAAATAGAAGGAGATCGATCTTCCTGGACCTGGAATTTATTTAAGCCAACAATGATCTTTTCATTGTTCTCAATTTGCCGTTGGTACTCATAAGCGCTGCGTGCAATTTCATTTTGAATAAAACCCTGTTCGATCGCGGGAACGCTGCCACCCATTACATCGATCTTTTCAATAAGCTGCCAGGCTTTTTCTTCTATTTCATTTGTCAGGGATTCTATGAAATATGATCCACCCAGCGGATCGGCCGTATCAGCAATCCCGCTTTCATAGGCCGCGATCTGTTGCGTGCGCAGTGCGATCCTCGCCGCTTTTTCTGTCGGCAGACTCAATGCTTCATCATATCCATTAGTATGCAATGATTGTGCACCCCCAAGGACAGCAGCTAATGTTTGTATCGTAACTCTTGAAATATTATTGAGTGGTTGTTGTGCCGTAAGAGTACTTCCACCGGTTTGCGCATGAAAGCGAAGCATCATGGCTCTTGGATCGGTGGCCCCCAGGTCTCTCATCATCTTTGCCCACATTCTCCTGGCTGCACGAAACTTGGCTACTTCTTCGAATAAATTATTGTGTGAATTAAAAAAGAACGAAAGCCGCTTTCCAAATATATTTATGTCCAAACCTTTTTCGAGCGCAGCTTTGACATAAGCTTTGCCATTACTGAGAGTAAATGCAATCTCCTGCACAGCTGTACTTCCTGCTTCACGGATGTGATAACCGGAAATAGAAATGGTATTCCATGCCGGCAATTCCTCACTGCACCATTCGAATATATCAGTAATGATGCGCATAGAAGGTTTGGGCGGATAGATATAGGTTCCCCTTGCCGCGTATTCTTTTAAAATATCGTTTTGAATGGTGCCAGAGATCTTTTCCAGGTCAGTACCCTGTTGTTTTGCAATGGCAACATATAAGGCGAGAAGAATGAAAGCCGTTGCATTAATGGTCATCGAAGTTGTTACCTCTTCTAATTTTATTCCATGGAAGAGCGCCTGCATGTCCTGGATACTATCAATGGCTACACCCACTTTTCCAACTTCGCCTTCGGCTAAAGCGTGGTCACTGTCATACCCAATCTGAGTGGGAAGGTCAAATGCAATGCTTAGTCCATGCACCCCTTGTGATAGTAAATAATGATATCGCTTATTGCTTTCCTCTGCTGTAGAGAACCCCGCATACTGTCGCATGGTCCACAGTTTGCCGCGATACATATCCGGCTGAATGCCGCGGGTAAAGGGGAAGGTTCCAGGTAATTCAATTTGTGGTTGGTGGTTTGTAGTTTGTGGTTCAGTGTACACCGGTTTGATCTCTATTCCAGAATCTGTATATATTTTTTTCTCTGACATTTTGAAGGGAGTTAAAACTACAAACCACAAACTAAAGACAACAAACTACTTCATCAGTTTCCTCGCCTCATAGTTCAAGGCTTCCATTACAATTGCATGCAGTTGGCCTTTCTGCTGCTTCATCATTACATCCAATAAAATTTTATTGAGGTCAATTCCGGTTGATTCCGGGGGAAGAGCAGAAGCAACCTGGTTCACGATCAGCATGGTCTGCTCTTTTAAATTTTTTACAGCTTCCCATGCCACAGGACTTACATAGATCTGTTGAGTCATATTGTATTCGTATTCCTGTTTTATGCTTTCCAGCAGTAATAGCTGCATTTCCCTTGCGCTAAGCCCGGGCTGATTAACCCGGCTGATCAGGCTTGGAAGAGCTATTCGCTCTGATAACATCACCAGGCGTTCGTAGGCCTGTAGCTGGAGTGGTCTTGAAGTATAGCCGTCACTTCCTTCGGTCGGCGCAGCTTTTTGTTTTTTGTTCAAAATAAAAAAAATAGAGATCGAAATGATAAACGCAATAATTGAAATAACAAGGGCGATAGTAGCTGTATCCATGTAGAGTTTTATTTGATGCCAAAAGTAAGGGATAGGTTTGAAGTTCTATGTTGATATTTGATATCTGAGGTTTGAGATTTGAAATTTAAGATTTGAGATTTGAATTTGAGACTTCATTTAACATGTTCGCTGTTTCCCTTCCGCTTTTATGGATTAAATTTGCAGAATGCAAGCAATGGAAATAATACCGGTAAATTTTACTGAAGGTGCTGTCACCCAAATAAGGAAGTTAATGGATGAACCTGGCTTTGATCCTACTCAATTTTTGAGAGTAGGGGTGAAGGGTGGTGGATGCTCAGGCCTGAGCTATGTCCTGGGGTTTGATCACAAACAGGAAGGCGATATGGAATTTGAACTGGACAATATTCATTGCATTATGAACAAAGCACATGAAATGTATTTGTATGGAATGGAAATAGACTGGGAGAATGGGTTAAATAACCGGGGCTTTGCATTTAAAAACCCCAATGCAAGCAAAACCTGCGGATGCGGGACAAGCTTTGCTGTATGAAGTCAGAACCACGATTTATAGGATTTATGGGATGATAGGGAAAATGGAACCATGATATTTAAACAAGAAAGCCTCCAATCGGAGGCTTTCTGATTTCCTATAAATCTTTTAAATCTACCCAAATCCTGGTTCAGACATCCTGGTTCCGCTTACTTTGCTGTAGCCGGTTTTGAAGATGGAGTTGGGGAAGGTTTTTGTTTTACTTCAACAATGGTATCAGCCTTGCCCAAAGGTTTTTTCTTGCCAAGATCAACCAATATAGGTGCAGCAACAAACACGGAAGAGTAGGTACCTGTAATGACCCCTATTAGCATCGCAAAGGCAAAGCCTCTTGTTACCTCACCACCAACAAGGAACAAAATGAGAAGGGTCAGAAACACCGTAAGCGATGTCATGATCGTACGGCTTAGCGTATGATTAATGGCATTGTTGATGATCTGCTCTTTGGTAGCTCCCGTCATTTCCCTTGCATATTCACGCACACGGTCAAACACGATCACCGTATCATTCATTGAGAACCCGATCACCGTTAACACCGCCGCAATAAAATGCTGGTCGATTTCGAGTGGGAAAGGAACGATACTTCGCGCAAATGAAAATACCGCAAGTGTCACCAATACGTCGTGTAATAATGAGACAATGGTTCCTAACGAATACCTCCAGTCGCGGAAGCGAATGAAGATATAAAGCGAAATGATCAGCAACGCAAAGATGGTTGCCTTTTTCGCCCCGTCCTTCAGATCATCAGAAATGGTCGGTAATACTTTTTTTGAACCTACTTTAAAGTTTGAGTCAAACTGGTTATAAGTAAGACCGGCAGGAAGATGATTTTTCAATCCTTCATAAAGTTTTACTTCAACCATTGAGTCAGCTTCAGGTCTTGTATCATCAATGAGATATGATGTTGTAATATCGAGTGTGTGAACATCACCTACTGTTTTTATGGTAGGAGACTCACCCAGGTCTACTTTAAGCTCATCACGAATTTTTTCAACAGGAGGTTTTTCGGCAAAGCGAACCTGGAAACTGCGACCGCCTTTGAATTCAACACCCTCATCAAAACCATGAAAGAAAGACGCGACACCAAGAACCAATACAACTAAAGAAATACCGTAGGCGATCTTCCTGTATTCAATGAATTTAATGTTGGCATGTTGGAAAATGCGCTTGCTCACACCGGTAAAATATTGAAGGTGACGTTTCTTACTGGTAAACCAATCAGTCACCCAACGGCTCACCAATATTCCGCAGAACAATGACAACAGGATACCAAGAATTTGCGTGGTCGCAAATCCTTTTACAGGCCCTAATCCAAATGAGAAAAGAATAATGGCTGTCAACAACACAGTAACGTGGGCATCCAATACGGGCGGGAGCGAACGACGATAACCCTCATTCACGGCAGGTATGTATCCTTTTCCCCGTGTCAGTTCTTCTTTGATGCGTTCATAAATGATTACGTTGGTATCAACAGCCATACCAATGGTAAGTACAAGTCCCGCAATACCAGGTGCGGTAAGTGTGGCGCCTAATGCTGTTAAAACCCCAACGGTGAAAAGCAAGTTTAAGATCAATGCAATATTGGCGACCCATCCACTGGTGTTATAGTAAATCAGCATCAATAAAAAGATGATCACAAATGAAATAGCAAATGCTTTCAAACCCCCGTTGATCGCATCTTTACCCAGTGTGGGACCAACAACCTGCTCCTGCACAATTTTCGCGGGTGCCGGGAGCTTACCCGATTTTAAGATATTCGCAAGGTCCTGTGCTTCTTCTGTCGTGAAACTGCCGCTGATGCTTGAATTGCCTGCATCAATTTTTGATATGACATTCGGTGCTGAGTAAACAACGTTATCGAGAACGATGGCAATCGGTTTGCCAATATTTTCTTCCGTCATTTTCGACCAGATCTTTGCGCCGCTTGTATTCATGGTCATTTTCACTTCAACCTTACTGGTCGACTGATCAAAATCCTGCCCTGCATCCTTTATCGCATCTCCCTCCAGCCGGGCTTTTTCCTTTCCGTAAGTTTTGATAGCGTATAATGGGATACGATCAGATTTTCTTTTGGTCTTGTCATTTATAGTAGGCGTTCCGTACAGCCAAACAACATCGGAAGGAAATAAAGATTTGAAAGCCGGATTTTCAAGATACGTGCGAACAGCGGCCGAATCTTTTACCGCTACGCTTCCGATCGCTGCCGGGTAATAAATTTTTCCATTATCCTGAGAAGGCGGCTGAAGTTGTAAATAGTCGCTTATTTTCTTCTGTCCGATTTTTGAAACATTCTTAAGAGAGTCGATTAATTTTGTGGCCTTTGCTGAATCTGTCTTTGCAATGGCTGAGGTGTCAACTTTTGAGGTGGTGTCAACAGCAGTTCCATTAATAAGGTTTTCAAAAACTTTTATTCCATTTTGCCACGCTCCTGCGTAGTTCTTATTTTCAAGTGTATAAACTTCCCAAAACTGAAGATTAGCGGAAGCCTGCAAATATTTTCTTACACGTTCCTGGTCACGGATACCCGGTAACTCAACATTGATAACTCCGCGATCCGGGTCGGGATTAATGCTTGGCTGAGCAACACCAAACTGGTCAATACGATTGTTTAATACACGAAAAGTTCTGTCGAATGCATCTCTGCCTTCTTTTTTAATAGCAGAGATCACCGTTGCATTATTATCAGTGATCTTTATTTTGTCCTGGTTGGCATTTGCAAAAATGGAGGCGAGCCTGCCGTTTGGATTTAGCTTTTGATATTCTTCATAAAACAGCGTGATAAAATCCGCGCTGCTGTTTGCTTTTCTCTTGTTGGCGTTAGCAACGGCTTTTAGGAAGGTAGGATCAGTGGAATTATTTGCCATGGCTTTCAAAAGACCTGTCATTTCCACTTCAAGCGTTACGTTCATTCCCCCCTGCAGATCAAGGCCAAGGTTCAATTCACTTTCTTTTGCTTTCTGATAGCTGATGGCACCATTAACTCCATAGGTGATAGTGACATCCTTTGTGCTATCTTCCAGGCGCCTCAGTCGCACATCATAAACATTTTTGATAGAATCAGGATAGTCTTCAGGGTTACTAACCTTTTTTGCCTGAGGATACAATGTCTGTACATATTTCTTTGCACGGGCCTGGAGTTTATTTTCGTGACTACGCACAAACCAGGTAAACGAAAGCATATAAACAGACACAAGGATCAAAACAATCGTGAAGAACCGAACCAGACCTTTCAGTTGCATACTAATTTTAGTTTTTGTTTTTGGCCTTTTCCTTTTGGCAATTGGCTAGGGATGGGGGCCTCTATATGTTTTTTAAAGGGAGGCAAAGATAGGGTTTTCAATGCTCAAAAACCCTACCAGCAGACCTTTTTTAACGAGGCGGTAAACTGTCGATATGATAGAATTTTTATTGATTGATAAGATTGATTACGGGCAAGAAAATCATTTCCGTCAAATTATTTTTAAAAGCCCCTGCCGGAGTCTTTCCAGATTTCAGCTCAGGCAAAAATCAAAAAACTTCATCGCTAATGCTCATCGCTTTGCTTTACATTTGCGTCCGAAATTTTTAATACATGCAATTATCTCCCCGTTTAAAAAGATTTAATGAGCCTGAAACTTTAAAAATGGCCAAGCTCGGCCGCGAATTAAGAGCAAAAGGAGTTGACGTGATCGACCTCAGCCTTGGCGAACCCGATTTCAATACACCGGAACATATCAAAGAGGCTGCAAAAAAGGCAATCGATGAGAACTGGAGTCATTATCCGCCCGTGGCCGGTTACCCCGACCTCCGCGAAGCTGTTTGCGTAAAGCTGAAAAGGGACAATGACCTTGACTACAAGCCCGAAAATATTGTTGTTTCAACGGGCGCAAAACAAAGCCTTGCCAATGCCGTACTCGCCACTGTGGATGCAGGCGACGAAGTGATCATCCCAACACCTTACTGGGTGACCTACTCTGAGATAGTTAGATTGGGCGATGCCACCCCGAAACTGATCAAAACTTGCGCTGAAACAAAGTATAAGTTATCGCCACAGGAGCTTGAAAAAAATATTACAGATAAAACAAAACTGTTCATTTTTTCCTCTCCCTGTAATCCAACAGGAACCGTTTATACAAAAGATGAGCTAAAAGCACTTGCTGATGTATTTGAGAAGCATCCGAACGTTTTTATTATTTCCGATGAGATCTATGAGTATATCAACTTTATCGGCAGACATGAAAGTATTGCGCAATTCAGCAAGATAAAAGACCGTGTTATCATCATCAATGGCCTCAGTAAAGGATATGCCATGACGGGTTACCGTCTCGGGTATATCGCGGCGCAAGCCGACGTAGCAAAGGCCTGTGAAAAATTGCAGGGACAATTTACCAGCGGAGCCAATGCGGTTACACAACGTGCCGCTATTACCGCCTTGCTCTCTGACCTGAGACCTACTAAGGAAATGGTGGACGAATTTGAGCGTCGCCGTCAGCGTGTCATGGAACTGCTGAAAGAAATTCCAGGTATTGAATGTGCAATACCCGATGGGGCATTCTATATTTTCCCCATTATAAAATCATTCTTTGGAAAAAGCGATGGCGAAACAGCTATTCAAAATTCTTCTGATTTGAGTATGTATCTTCTTAACAAGGCTCATGTTTCTACAGTAGCCGGAAATGCTTTTGGAGATGATGATTGTATTCGCATATCATTTGCCAACAGCATGCAGAATATTGAAAAAGGGTTTTCAAGAATTAAAGAAGCGTTGATGAAGCTGAAGTAGTGGGATTATGTAGCAAACTTTAGTGCTTTTTTCGGCATTCGTTGCGTCGCACACTTGATCGTTCGGTAATTCTTTCAGCTTTTTTTATTTTCACGCAAAGTCGCAAAGAGTTTTGAAGTTTGGGTATTTAACCTATTACCTTAGTAGAGGTCAACGAGTAAGTCACTCTGACCTTATTACCTTATTCGGGCCACCTTATTTAATAAGGTAATAAGGTATTTTCATCCGGGTTGTTTTTCTACTAAGGTAATAAGGTGATGAACGCTTGTCGTTCCTTGCACCTTGGCGTTCCTTTGTCGCCGTTGCGTGAAATGAATTACTCATCACTCATTATTCATTATTCATTATCCCGAACATATAGCCAAGTGAAAGCCCCAACATTTGCGTGTGTGCTTTTATATCCGATGGAGCAGAGCCATCGCCTTTATAAATATTTGAAAAGCCGGGTGAGAAATTTGCCGTTATAAAAAAACCTTTCTTAAAAGTGTAACCGATCAAAAAATTTCCACCGAACTCAAATCTCTTTAATGTCCGCTCAAAGGATTCATCCGGATCATAAGCATCTCTTTCTGAGTCATTCGTTTTTAATTTTCCATTGAAGCCATAAGAAAAATTGGGCCCACCACCGAACATCAAATGTTTATACAGGTACAGAAAATTAATGGGTAATTCAATATTCATCAGCCTTGCATTGGTTGTGCTGTCAACGTTCCTGATCTCTCCGCCACGTATTGAAAATAACAGCGCAGGCTGAACGGCGAAATATTTATTTATATTTTTTTGAAAAAAGATGCCGGCATGTAAACCTGTGTTATTTCCACCAATGGTTGTTGACTTGTCAGAATAATTTAAATAGTTCAAACTAGGTCCTGCAAATATTCCAAACCATTTGTCCGGCGGTTGCGGTTTTGGCTGAACGGGTATGAGCGCCGGTTTATGTATTGTTTTTTGTTGCGCATGAAGAATAGATGCAAGCATCAAAAATGAGAAGAAAATTATTTTTTTCATCACTCATTGTTTTCAAGAGACGATCATTCCTTGAAACTAAGTATTACTCTAATCCTGTTTTTTTCAATAGTTCCAGGCAAAAAGGGAGATCCTTTACAGAATTAAGCATTGGATCTTTTTTTAGCCAAAGCAGTTCAATATCGTGCTGCTCATATGCTTTATAAAGAAAATGTAAACTCTTGTGTTTATCTCAAATAAATGCATAGGCAGATGCGGTGTAAAAAGCATGGTTGGCTTTGCCTTCATCGATCTTTTTTTCAAGCTCATCAAATATTTCGTTGGCTTTTTCCTTTTCTCCACTATGAAAATAAGCAGCGGCCAGGTTGGCCAAAAGTGCCGGTCTTCGTTCCTTGTGCTGCTCTAATGCTTTTTCAATAATATCGATTGCCGGATCATACTGGCCAGTGATTGTATAGATCCACCCGATCCTGCCTTTGTAAAAGGGGTGATTGTATTGAATCACAGAATTTTTCAAAAAGTTGATGGATTCGGAAATTTTGTTTTCAAAGAACAACAATATTCCATTAAAAAGGTTTAACCAAAAATCATGGGGGGCCACTGCCAGGCCTTTTTCGTGCCAAAATCTTGCCTTATCATTATCTCCTAAATATAAATTCAATAAAAAAATTCCCCGGATGCAATTAATGTCAGATGGATCAAGTTGGTTTCCTTTTAAAAATTCTTCTTCCGCTTCTGTCAATTTCCATCGAAACCACATTTTTGCCCAGCCAAGATTAGAATGTGCAAAAGCAAGATTTGGATCAAATAGTAATGCTTTATTTAACAGTGGTATTGATTTCTGAAATGCCTCTTCAGGCATTACTGCATTGAGATATCCAAGGGTAATATAACACAGACCAAGACCGGCAAGAGCCGGCGGATAGTCAGGGGCTTTTTGTAAAGCGGTGCTAAAAATAGTAATGGCTTCTGAAATTTCAGGATGGTTTAATTTCTCCACTTTATACCTGCCTTGTAAATAAAGCTGGTGAGCTTCAGCATGCACCTTGTTAGTTTGCTGAAGGCGTTTTTTCTCTGAATGATTCAGGATCACATTGAGATCATCGGCTACTTCCCGGGCTATTTGGCTGTAAATGGAGTTGATCTCGCTAAAATCTTTTTTAAATCTGAATGGCCGGAGAATTTCTCCTGTTTTTGTTTCAATAAGATGAGCAATGATAATAATGTAATCGCCTTCTTTGTGCACATTACCTTCTATAAGATTTGCGACACTTAATTCTTCGGACAACTCTGCAAAACTCTTTTTCGAGTCTTTATATTGTCTCATTGCCGTTGAGGATTTTACTTTAAGGCCGGATACTCCGGCAAGAGCACTTGTCAGCTCTTCTGTAAAGCCGTGGCTTAACCATTCAATAGTATCGTCGGTGTTGATGTTGTAAAATGGAAGCACAGCAATAGAATTATGACGAAACCGTGGTTTTTTCGGCTTTGTTACGGGCGATTTT
>Ga0163161_10002690_pt1 | contig 12638 bp, 10 predicted proteins | sample S45metaG_FD_129847 | JGI IMG/M metagenome (GOLD analysis project Ga0163161, IMG submission 129847) | Switchgrass rhizosphere microbial communities from Kellogg Biological Station, Michigan, USA - S4-5 metaG | ecosystem: Host-associated > Plants > Roots > Rhizosphere > Soil | place: USA... | reverse complement strand
CCATTTAGGAGCACCCATTCATTGTTGTTGTTTTTAACAGCAATTCCTACACGGTCTGCATCCGGATCTGTAGCCAGTACAAGGTCTGCATCAATTTCCGCAGCTTTTTTTAGCGCCAGTGTCATCGCTTCTTTTTCCTCCGGATTTGGATAAACTACGGTTGGAAAATTACCATCTGGTTTACTTTGTTCTTCCACAACGGTCAGATTGGTAAAGCCAAATTGAGCCAGGGCTTTAGGAACTAAAGTGATCCCGGTACCATGGATAGGCGAATAGACGATTTTCAGGTCTTTTTGTCTGGATATGGCTTCTGGTGAAACAGATAATGCTGTAATCCTGTCCAGGTAAAGCTGATCGATATCATCTCCGATCAGTTCAACATTACTGTCGATACGGTCAAATTTTACTTCATCAATGCTGGTGATTTTAGCCACTTCGTTCATCACCTCTTTGTCATCAGGGGAAGTGAATTGTCCTCCATCATTTCCATAGGCCTTGTATCCGTTGTATTCCTTTGGGTTGTGTGAAGCGGTAAGCATGACACCACTTTTGCAGCCCAGTTCACGGATGGCGAAAGAAAGTTCTGGTGTAGGTCTTAATTCTTTGAAGAAATAAACGTGGATTCCGTTTGCTGAAAAAACATCAGCTGTTATTTTTGCAAAATAGTCGGAATTATTCCGGCTGTCGTGTGCTATCGCTACTTTAATTTGTTCGCCAGGATATTTTTTTAGCAGATAATTGCTCAATCCTTGTGTAGCTGTGCCAATGGTATATTTGTTGATCCGGTTGGAACCAGCACCCATAATTCCTCTTAATCCTCCTGTTCCAAATTCCAGGTTGCGATAAAAAGCATCCGTCAATTCAGTATACGCTTCTTTATCTAATAACTGCTGAATATCGTTTTTCGTTTGCTGATCGTAACTTCCATTAAGCCATTGGTTTATGGTGTTTAGTGTTGAGGATTCTAACTGCATATATTTAGTTTGTCTTTTTTAAAATTTTACTCTTTAACAAATTCTTTAGTAGGATGTTTTGCTGGCGGGCTCAAAACCTGTGCTGTTTCCAAATTTTATTTTGCTTATATCCTTATTATTAACGCTGTTTTAGTTATTTTCACGCCCTGATAGAAATTCATCCAAATTATGCAATTAATTAGGAATTTTTTCTGTCATGAATAACAAAAATATAAATATTACCCTATAGAATGGCTTTATAACCATCGAAAATGCAATTTTAAATTAAACGAAAAAACAACCCCAAAAAAAATGAAGATATTAAAGTTTGGAGGAACTTCCGTTGGAAGCCCTGAGCGGATGACTAAGTTGCTGGATATCATTAATCCCGCAGAAGAACAAATTGTGGTTTTATCAGCAGTGTCTGGTACCACCAATAGTTTAGTGGAAATCTCTGGCAAACTTTTAAAGGAAGATAAACAAACGGCGTTAACTTTGATTAACGCCCTACATCAAAAATATAATGAATTTGTCATTGAGCTGTTACCTGAGGGTGACTTCAGGCACCAGGGACAGGAAGTGGTAGATTATCATTTTGGTTTCCTGGCTTCTTTGGTCAATGATATTTTTACTCCAATTGAAGAAAAAGTTGTCCTGGCGCAGGGTGAACTGCTATCTACTACCTTATATCATATCTATTTAAAGTCTATCGGTGTTGCTTCCGTATTGCTTCCAGCCTTAGACTTTATGAAGATAGACGAGGACAACGAGCCGGATATTGCTTTTACGACAAAACACCTTATTCCATTACTGGAAAAGCATAAAGGAAATACGCTGTTTATTACCCAGGGTTTTATTTGCAGGAATAGTTTTGGAGAAGTGGATAACCTGAGAAGAGGGGGCAGCGATTATACCGCTTCTTTATTGGGTGCCGCAATTATGGCCGAAGAAGTACAGATCTGGACGGACATAGATGGGATGCACAACAATGATCCAAGGATTGTGAAAGGAACCAAGCCTATTTCTCATCTTTCTTTTGATGAGGCGGCAGAATTAGCCTATTTCGGTGCAAAGATTCTGCACCCGCAATCGGTTTTTCCTGCGCAAAAATACAAAATTCCTGTCCGGCTTTTAAATACGATGGAGCCTAAAGCATTAGGTACATTGATTTCTGCAAACAGTGAAAAAGGTAAAATTAAATCCATTGCAGCTAAAGATGGTATTACTGCGATTAAGATCCAGTCGAGCCGGATGTTGCTGGCTTATGGATTTCTAAGAAAGGTATTTGAGATTTTTGAGCGTTACAAAACGCCAATCGATATGATCACAACTTCTGAAGTTGCGGTGTCTTTAACGATAGATTTTACTGATAATCTGGATGAAATTGTAAAGGAATTACATGCATTTGGAACAGTTGAGCTGGATAAAGACCAGTCAATTGTTTGTGTTGTTGGTGATTTTAGTGCCGAAAAGCATGGTTATGCTTCCAGAGTACTGGATGCTTTAAAACATATCCCAATAAGGATGATCTCGTACGGAGGAAGTAACTATAATATTTCCTTGCTGATCAATACCGGCGATAAGACCGAGGCATTGAGAAGTTTGCATAACCGTTTATTTGAATAAGAATAACCGGCAGGTCATTTCTTTCTCAGATAAGTGATGATGGCGATAAGAATAAAGATGAGGATGATAAAGAACCTGGTTCTTCTGTCATACTCTTTTCTACTGATCTTTTCCCGTTGCAGATCGAAATAGTTGCCTATATAAATCAATGACAATCCAATTAAACAAAATATAATCAGATATTTAAACATTATGTTTTCTAATAAAGATATTACCCATTTTGCAAATATAGAGACACCATTCTATTATTATGATCTTACCTTACTGCAAAATACATTGGATACCTGCGCTCAGGCTGCAAAGGTGTACAATTTTCATGTGCATTATGCCATGAAAGCTAATTTTAATCCAATGGTATTGGAAAAAATTAAATCAACAGGCTTTGGTGCGGATTGCGTAAGTGGTGGTGAGGTCAAAAAAGCCATTGAGATTGGTTTTGACCAAAATAAAGTGGTTTTTGCCGGCGTAGGTAAATCAGATAAAGAAATTAACGATGCCCTTGATCAGGATATTTTCTGCTTTAATGTAGAATCTATTCAGGAATTGGAGGTAATCAATGAGCTTGCAGCCAAACGTGCGAAAAAAGCGAGGGTTGCTATTCGGATCAATCCGAATGTGGATGCGCATACGCATCATAACATTACTACCGGACTGGATGAGAATAAGTTTGGTATCAATTCCTGGGATTTACCGGATTGTGCGGAGACTTTAAAACAATGTGCACAGCTGGAATTTATAGGTATTCATTTTCATATCGGTTCCCAGATTACAAATCTGGATGTATACAAAAACCTTTGTGTAAGGGTCAATGAGTTTGCAGCCTGGTTTGAAGAGCGCGGCTTTTTGGTGAAGGTGCTGAATGTTGGTGGGGGTTTGGGTATCGATTACCATAACCCGGATCAGCAGGTTCCAGATTTTGAGGCCTATTTTAAGATATTTAATGATTTTCTCGAGGTGAGAAGCAATCAGGAAGTTCATTTTGAGCTTGGAAGGGCTTTGGTTGGGCAATCGTCTTCACTGATCAGCAAGGTTTTGTATGTGAAGAACGGCAAGAAGAAAAATTTTATTATTCTGGATGCGGGTATGACGGAGCTGATGCGTCCGGCTTTATACCAGGCTTATCATAAGATTGAGAATTTAACTAGGCAGGGTGTAACTGATACTTCTGTGAAGTATGATGTGGTTGGCCCGATTTGCGAGAGTACGGATTGCTTTGGTAAAGAAGTGGAGTTGCCGGAAACGAGCCGGGGTGACCTTATTGCACTGAGGAGTACAGGAGCTTATGGCGAAGTCATGGCCTCACATTATAACCTCCGTGAAAATGTAAATGTAGCTTATAGCGAATAGGCTTGTTTGAAAAATCAATATTACTCTTCGAGGACTGGACTCCTTGCCCCGCTGCGCTCTTGTGGCAAGGCGCCCTGAGGCCCTCGAAGAGTGATATTGATTTTTTTGTTGCCTATAGCGATTCGCATATAGGCAATATTTAATTTTTCTCTGCGATTTGGGGGGATAATTCCGTTAGTTGGTTGTTTATTAGGTATTTGTGAGCTTGTCTAAAATGATTTTTGCTCCTAACTCTGCACCATGCATGGATTCCCTTTCCTTTGTTACTAAGCGTCTTCAAAAAAATAAGGCTATATTTTCAGGACCTCAGGGGGCTTTGCCACAAGAGCGAAGCGAGGCAAAGACTCCAGTCCAGAAAATATAGCCTTATTTTTTCGTTCCAGCTTAGAACCTCTCTTTTTTACTCTTCTTCGAAGAAATCCTGTAGGCCGCCAAAGTAATGTTCGCTTAAGCCGCCGGTAAAGTCGTCGTAATCTTCTTCAGGAATATTGGTTTGCACAAATTCAAGAGAAGTGCCTTTCTTATCCGGGTGCAGTTTAATGGTCACAATAGATGGCTCATTATCTTCTCCGAAATACCATTGCTGTACAATTTTCTTTCCAGGGTCAAATTCAATGTTCCTGCCCACGATGTCACCATCCCAGAAGGAAAACTCGGTTCCGGCTTCTTCTGTAAATTCAACTTCTGCACCAGTCCAGAGCTGAATACTTTGCTCTTTGGTCAGTGCCAGATAAACTTCTTCGGGAGGAGCGGGGAAACTATAGTATTTTTTAAACGTTTTCATTAATCTATGTATATTCTCTGTTGTTTTATTTGAATGCGTTCAGGCCAGTTACATCCATGCCGGTGATCAGCAGATGGATGTCATGCGTGCCCTCATAGGTGACTACCGATTCCAGGTTCATCATATGGCGCATAATAGAGTATTCACCCGTGATTCCCATTCCGCCAAGCATTTGCCTTGCGTTTCGGGCAATGTCGAGAGCAATTTCAACACTATTTCTTTTGGCCATGGAAATTTGTTCGGCTGAAGCGCGGTTTTCACTTTTTAAAACACCTAAACGCCAAACAAGTAACTGGGCTTTAGTGATTTCGGTGACCATTTCAGCCAGTTTTTTTTGCTGCAGCTGGAAACCGCCGATAGGTTTGCCAAATTGCACACGCTCTTTAGCATAGCGCAGTGCAGTATCGTAACAATCCATGGCTGCACCTAAAGCACCCCATGCAATACCATAGCGGGCTTGGTTTAAACAGCCCAATGGCCCTTTTAGCCCTCTGATGTCAGGGAATAGGTTTTCTTTGGGAATTTTCACATTGTCAAAGACCAGTTCGCCGGTGGCCGAAGCCCTTAAGCTCCATTTATTGTGGGTTTCTGGTGTACTGAACCCCTCCATGCCACGTTCTACAACCATACCTCTGATTTTACCCGTTTCGTCTTTTGCCCAAACAACAGCGATGTCTGCAAAAGGTGCATTGGAGATCCACATTTTTGCGCCATTTAAAATATAGTGATCACCATTTTCTTTGATATTGGTCACCATTCCGCCAGGATTAGAACCGTGGTCTGGTTCTGTAAGGCCAAAGCAGCCCATCATTTCGCCAGTGGCCAGTTTTGGTAAGTATTTTTTACGTTGTTCTTCAGTTCCATAAGTGTATATAGGATACATGACCAGAGAGCCCTGTACAGAAGCGGTAGAGCGAATGCCCGAATCGCCACGCTCTATTTCCTGCATCAGGATACCGTAAGCTATATAATCAAGACCTGCGCCACCATATTCTACGGGAATAGTAGGTCCAAACGCACCAATTTCACCAAGACCTTTGATCAGGTGTTTGGGAAATTCTGCTCTTTGGGCAAAGTCTTCTATAATCGGGCTCACCTCTTTCTTGACCCAATCACGTGCTGTAGAACGGATCAGTTTATGTTCATCAGACAACAGTTCGTCGAGAAGATAATAGTCAGGAGCTTCGTAAAGGTCTTTCTTTGCAGATGTATTCATATGTACAAATATTTGGTTCCGCTATCTTTTTCTATGTTTAATTAAATCAATTGATTTATTAGGATAGTTACGTCCAAAGTTAATAATTTAGCGGAATGGGCTGCTAAAAGCGTCCGAAAATTTAATTTTGCTGCAAAACAAAGAGATGCTGATACAAACCGTTGCACTTAAAGATGTGAAATTCTATGCTTTACATGGGTATTATCCAGAAGAGCAATTGACTGGAAACCACTTTTTAGTCAGTATTGAAGTCACTTTTAATCACTCTGGTGATACGGAGAATTTGCTTCATACTGTAAACTACGAAGTATTGAATACCATTATGAGAGAGGAAATGGCGAATACGCAGAAAATGCTGGAAACGGTAGTAAAAAAAATGCTGGACCGCGTATTGGAGAGCTATCCGTTTTTGCTCAGCATAGAGGTTGGGATCAAAAAAATGCATCCTCCAATGCCAGGGGAGATTAACCACTCCTTTGTACAGTTGCGTTATACAGCAGAGTAAATTTGCCAGATGGCAGAACATGAATGTGAAATTTATAAAATCAAATACAAACCCTGATGTCCTATACTAAAATCACACCTGATTTTCTTTTGAAACTCAAAGAAGCTGTCGGTGCTTCCAACGTTTTTACAGATGAAGAATCTTTGGGTAACTATGCGCATGACGAAACTGAAGATCTGAAATACTACCCGGAAGTTGTGGTAAAGCCTTTAGATACGGCAAGTGTTGCTGCCTTGCTTAAAATCTGTAATGAACACCATGTTCCTGTAACGCCAAGAGGTGGTGGGACCGGCCTTAGCGGAGGTGCCTTGCCGGTTTATGCAGGTGTATTGCTGTCCATGGAAAAATTTAAGGCGATCATTGACATTGATACAGAGAATTTGCAGGCTATTGTAGAGCCGGGCGTTATTACAGAAGAGTTTATGAATGCGGTAGCTGAAAAGGGCTTGCTGTATCCTATTGATCCTTCCAGTAAAGGCTCTTGTTTTATTGGTGGTAATGTCGCACATGGGTCGGGTGGTCCAAGGGTGGTAAAATACGGAACAATAAGAGAGTATATCCTGAACCTAGAGGTCGTATTACCTACAGGTGAGGTGATCTGTACGGGAGCAAACACTTTAAAATATGCATCAGGCTATAACCTGACTCAATTAATGATTGGTTCTGAAGGGACATTAGGCGTAGTGACAAAAATTGTGACTAAACTGATTCCAAGGCCGACACAAAATGTATTGATGATGGCTTCTTTTACGAAAAATGAAGATGCCTGTGCAGCTGTTTCTGCAATTTTCAGGGCTGGGATTACACCTTCTGCTCTGGAGTTTATGGAGCGTAAAGGGGTGGAATGGGTAATTAAATATGACGATATTAAGTTTGATCTTAAAGATGAGGTCAATGCATTTTTAATGATGGAATTTGATGGTGATGATCTGGATACGATCTTTAAGGATTGCGAAAAAGCAAATCTGGTACTCGAAAACTTCAACTGCACAGATGTGTTATTTGCAGATACCGCTCAGCAAAAAGATGATTTATGGAGAATCAGAAGAACAATGCCGGAGTCGGTAAAATCCAATTCTATTTATAAGGAAGAAGATACCGTAGTGCCAAGAGCTGCTTTACCTAAGCTCATCGCAGGCATTAAAGAAATTGGAGGACGTTATGGTTTTGAGAGTGTTTGTTACGGACATGCCGGAGATGGAAACCTGCACGTAAATATCATTAAAGCAGGTATGAGTGATGAAGACTGGAAGAGCAAACTTAAAGATGGTATTGTAGAGATTTTTGAATTGACCAGTGCTCTGGGGGGAACTATTTCCGGAGAGCACGGAATTGGCCTTGTTCAAAAAGAGTTTATGCCAATTAAATATAGTGAGGTCCACTTAAATCTGATGCGGAGCATCAAACAAGTGTTTGATCCGAACAGTATTTTAAATCCTGGTAAAATATTTTAGATTTTTTCAAGATCCCGGAATGCTTTCCGGGATCTTGAAATTCTGGTTAGTTGTTGTTTAACTGTTCAAAAACAATCATTTTATTCTTTTCGTTTTCAGGTATTTCAGTAGCTGCCTTGGTTTGATAATCAAAGGCTACACATATGGTTTTACCCTTGCTGCAGATCAGTTCCGTATTGTTGGTCGTTTTCACTATAATGTATTCCAGATCAAAGCTCGTCTTCCCAATCCGCGAGGTACGTACGTAGATATGAACCTTATCTTCTAACAAAATAGGATGAATATAATCCAGACTGGCTTGTGCAATCACCACACCGGTTTTCTTCCAGTCCCATTTAATAGCCTGTTTCCAGTATTTGGCTCTGGCGATCTCCAGATAAGTAAAGTACACCGCATTATTTACATGACCCATCATATCATAGTCTGCAAAGCGCAGTTCTAATGTCGTTTTGTACTTGAATAAATCCAATTCATTCATTTTTACTGCCTTTTTGTCTGTTTGTTTTTCTTTTGAATGCCATAATGTCTTAAATATCATAAAAATAGGGATTGGTATGAGTGTTGAACAATGGGAAGATATACGATTAAAATAAAAAGTTTAAAATTAAATAACAGGAGAAATAGCAATGACACTAGTAAAATTTAACAACAGAACCAGAAACAACGCACCTTATTTTAACAACATTTTTGACTCATTGTTTAACGAAGCATTAAATAAAAACTTAAACGTGAATAAAATCCCTGGTGTTAACATCTTAGAATCTGATGCAGATTACAAAATTGAACTTGCTGCACCAGGTTTAAACAAAGAAGATTTTCAAATCAATTTGAAAAAAGATACACTTTCTGTATGGGCAGAGAAAAAAGTAAGTGAAGAAGATAAAAAAGAATATACCCGCAGAGAGTTTGATTATTTCTCTTTTGCAAGATCATTTGTGTTGCCAGAAAGCGTAGACGGAGATAAGATCAGTGCAGAATACACTAATGGTATTTTAAATATTACTATAGGTAAGAAAGACGAAAGTCAATCACAAAGCAAAGAAATTAAAGTTTCATAATTTGGTTTAGATAGGGTTGTAAGGGGTTGCCGGATGGTAACCCCTTATTTTTTGCCTTTAATTTGGCATGGTAAAGGAAGGTGGCACAGCATCCTTACCTGAAGCCCATTGTTTGTTGGGTTGTTTTCCCATTACAAATTCCATTTTCCCACCCTGCATTAATTCCTGATGAGAGAACCAGGATTTGTTCCATATTTTTCCATTGAGTTTGGCTGATTGTATGTATTTATTTTCCGGGGCATAATTGTGGCAAAGCACTTCAAAGGTTTTCCCGTGGCCGATATCTATTTTGGCACTTCTGAACATCGGAGCACCAATGACGTACATCGGCAAGCCCGGGGTTTCAGGATAAAAACCTAGAGAAGAGAAAACAACAAATGAGGTAAGACCACCGCCGTCTTCATCACCCGGAATGCCCATCAGGTCATTTCTGAACCATTCATTTAGTAAAGACCGCACACGTTTCTGCGTGCGCCATGGCTGGCCACCATAATTGTATAAATAGGGGATGTGCATACTTGGTTCGTTACCCATCGAGTACTGGCCTACAATGCCAGTATGATCGCCAAAAATCTTGTGGAAATCCGGCCTTCCCATTCCTAGTGGTGTATTGAACATACGTTCCAGTTCATCAACAAAAGCGTCTTTACCGCCCATCATTTGAACCAGGTCTGCTATGTTGTGCTGAACATCCCAGCGGTAAACCCAGCCATTATTTTCATCGTAAGCCTCCCGGGCCCCTATACCGCCAGAGAACCTATAGTCAAAAGGTTCTATAAATTTTCCATCCTTATCTTTGGGGTGGAAGAATTTAGTTTCTGCGTTGAATACCTTATGATAATTGAGGCTGCGCTCTGCAAAATACTTTGCATCTTCTTCTTTGCCCAGAATTTTAGCGATTTTTGACAAACACCATTCGTCATAAACAGTGCCCAGGGTAACGGCTACCGGCTGGCGTTTTTCCCAGGAATGGACTTCCGGTATGGTTTCTGGTTCTCCTGGAGCCAGGGCAGGGATATAGCCGTTCTTTTTGTAAAAGTCATCTAATGCACCCGCTTTTTTTCCGGACCAGGGAGCCAGTGTTTTTTCGGTAATAGCATTTTTGCAAGCATTATAGGCTTTCTCCAGGTCAAAACCTCTAAGTCCCTTATTATAGGCGTCTATGATGGTGGCAACACCATGATTTGAATTCATCCTGCGGCTATCGCCAGTGACTTCAGGAAAAGTAGGCATCCAGAATTCTTTCATTTGACCAGCCATTCGGATAAAAGAATTGATCATATTGGTTTCCATTTCTGGTTCAATAATAGCACGTAAAGGATGTGTAGCACGGTAAGTATCCCAAATCCAGTCATCGGTATAAAAAGGCATGCCCCCATCTTCATGAATTTTGCCGTCAAACGCACTGAAATAGCGCCCGTCTTCAGATATACAGATCATACGCTCGTAGGTGCGGTAAAGGGAGGTATAGAATACGGTCTTTTGATTTTCATTATCACCATCTACGGCTATTTTGCCAAGGGTATTGTTCCAGATCTTTCTTCCTGCATCAGCTGTTTCTACAACATTATAGGTTTTGATCTCCCGCTTAAGGTTATTTTTCGCTTGTTCTATACTGATAAAAGAAATACCGTACCGGATGTTGATTTGAGAGGTTCCCGCAGGATATTTTAGTGCTACACTGGCGTCTTTACCACTCGCCAACTTTAAGGTTGTACTGATTTGATTTCCGGCCAATATTCCACCTGAGCTAGGTTTGAGATCAGTTTCCATAAAAAGATAGACTTTTGTATGGTTGTCCAATAGCTGAAATCCGCTAATCGTATTTTCGTTCACTGTCATCTCTCCATTCTGGGAATTCAATACCAGATAAGCGGGTTTGGTCTTATCAGGAAAATCCAATTGGTAAACAGCAGACTGATGGGAAGGAGCAAAGGTAACATGTATACCCTGGTCGTCCAGATCGACTTCATAGAAATAAGGTTTGATCGTTTCATTGTCGTAACCATAGTTGATGACACTGTTTAGATGTGCCTCTTCTCCCTGATAAGGACTTAGATTAAAAGCAGAGCTTCCTCTGTGGCTGGTGATCATAACGGGTAGGCCACTCATCTGATTGCCTGTAAAATCTGCCCGCTCTGGATAAACACGAAGCATGCTGTTAGGCAGGTGTACTGTCGGATAAGTAGGAACCAGTAAATGGCTGATGTTTCCAATGTATGGATTGACGTAATCTACAGGTTGCTTTTGGGTTTGATGTTTTTTTTGTTGCGCAGAAATTCCGAAGCTGCAAAACAGGAATAAGGAGCAAAGTAAAGTTCTCGGTTTAAACATTTGGTTGTGTGTTGTATAGGTGTGTAAAAGGTTATTTCATTTTTTGCTGTAATTTAATTTAAATGTAGTAAAACGTTTTATTGTATTAGAATTTCTCCAAAATACTTTGAACTTTCATAGAAAAGGCATCCTTGGTTGAGGATGCCTTTTCTATGAAAGTTGTTGTTGCCTAGAAGTTAAACGCTGCGGAGATTCTGGCAAACCTGCCTAAAATAGGGCGCGCATAATAGATAGAACCGGGAGCTGTAGTAATACGTGGATTTCCCTCGGTTAACCCGATGGTATTGGTTAAGTTGGAGCCATCTATAGCAAAGCGCATTTTGTTTACTTTCAGGGAAATACCCGCATTCAGTACATCAAATCTTGGTAAGGCAAAGACATTGGCATTATCAGAATATTTTTTACCAAAATGATTCACCTCAGCATAGATGGTCAGGGCCTTGGTAATGTTGTATGAAGGGCGTATTGTGCCATAGAAACTAGGGATTCTGCGTACTTTATTTCCATTATAATCAAAGCCATTGCCAGAGAAATCTCTGAATTTTGGATCCTGGATGGTGGCATTTAAAGTGAGGCTAAAATCACCAGCATTGAGCTGACCTTCCAGTTCCAATCCGAGGTTTTTGGCTTTGGCAAATTTATTTTCTGAAGTACCGTTGGCCAATACATCTGTAAAAGCGATATTATCGAGGTTCATATAGAAGGCATTGGCAAAGAAGGCGTATTGCTGCCCCTGGTATTTGTACCCGAGTTCAAACTGGTTGATAACAGTTGGTTTTAATGCCGTTAAATTGCTGGCGTTATCAAAATAGGACTCTTCCAAAGGCGAGCGGAATCCATTGCTGTACCGGATATACGTCGCCATATTCTCGGAGAATTTATAGTTTGCAGCGGCACTTCCGGATAAGCGGTTAATGTTATATTTCCAGTATTGATAAGGACCACTGATATTGGTAATGGAATTGTCTGCGGTGGTGCTTTTGAAATCAAAACCCGTATTGGTGCTGTTGTCAAGGCTTTGAGCTGCAGACTGTGTAGCCTTGTAGCCGCTATATCTGTCCATGTCAAAGCGCAGTCCTAAATCGAAGGTCAGGTTTTCATCTGCCTTAATCTGTGCATTTCCAAAAACAGCATTGACATCTCCTTTGGTCTGTGCCTGACGGGTTAAAAATGAAATATCTGCCACGCCGTTATAGGTTCTGGAGTAATTGCTACTTCCTGCCGGTACCGATTTATCCACCAGGTTCAATAGCTGTGGATTGTCGGATACGCTGACCAGCAGGTTGCTCCAGTTCCATTGTTGATTGGACGTCCAGTTGGAGTAATAATAACCCAGTGAAAGCGTGGTCTTGTCATTTTTG
>Ga0163161_10002687_pt1 | contig 12643 bp, 9 predicted proteins | sample S45metaG_FD_129847 | JGI IMG/M metagenome (GOLD analysis project Ga0163161, IMG submission 129847) | Switchgrass rhizosphere microbial communities from Kellogg Biological Station, Michigan, USA - S4-5 metaG | ecosystem: Host-associated > Plants > Roots > Rhizosphere > Soil | place: USA: Michigan... | reverse complement strand
TATGTCTTATCGATATAAAATAGCAACGGTGTTTTTACTTGGGTTCTTTATTGATTGCATTAACATTTTTATGTCAGCAATTGCTTTACCTAATATTGCATCATCATTTTCAGTCAGCCAATCTATGGTCGCTTGGGTAACAAATACCTATATTCTCGGCCTCATTTTAATCATGCCGATGAGTTTATGGTTAGCCACCAAGTTAGGGAACCAAAAGTTATTGTGTTATTCGATGCTGTTATTTTCTATAAGCATTTGCTTTATTGGCTTTAGCGAATCGATTTATAGCTTAATTTTTTGGCGATTTATTCAAGGTATCGCTGGAGGTTTATTAATTCCAGTCGGCCAAGCTCTCGTATATGCCTTATTTCCCAATCAAGAGCGCCAACGCATTTCTACAATGGTTATGGCAATTGCCTTAATTGCTCCAGCTTTTTCACCCGCCCTTGGTGGTGCGATTATTGATTCATTGAATTGGCGATGGGTATTCTTATCTAACCTTCCATTTTCTTTACTTGCCTCATTTCTAGCGTGGCTATGGGTTAAAAAAACAGAGAATGTGTCGAGTGAAAAACCAGACATAAAAGGCTTGGTTATTTTTAATATAAGCCTGTTATGTTTGTTACTCTCATTTTCATTCTATAGTGATTACCACAATCTCACGTTAGCTGTAAGCAGTTTCCTAATTTCGGTGGGAATGCTTATTTTTTACATTCAACATTCGAAAAAAATCTCTCATCCCATTCTTAATCTTCAGTTATTAAAAAATAAAAATTTACGCAATGCATTTATTGTCTATTACGCTGTTCCCGGTATTTTTACAGGTGTTAATTTACTCAATATTTTTAATTTACAGGTTAACCTTGGCTTTAATGCAAAACAAACTGGCTCATTCATGTTGCTCTATGCAGCAGGTGCGCTGGTGGCAATGATAAGCGGTGGCCTGCTCTATCAACGGTTAGGAAAGAAATATTTACTTATTATTGGCATTACCCTTCATAGCCTTGGTATCTTTTTCTTATTTTTTATTTCAAACACTAGCCCCATAAGCTTTTTAGTATTCGCCTATTTAGTGATGGGTATGGGAGGCGGCTTAAGCGCCAATATTGCCCAAATCAGTTCGTTAATTGATTTTACGGGTCAAGATTTACTACAAGGCAGTGTGCTCTGGAACATCAATCGGCAAGTTTCATTTAGTGTCGGTACTGTTATTCTCATTTCGATATATAACTTGATGTCTGGCTCAAGCGATCTCATTCGTTATCAACATACTTTTTTAATTGCAGCAGTCCTCTGCTTACTTTCACTCATTCCCATTTTAAAGGAGAAAACACATGTCTAACCAAATGAATCAGGCCATTCAAAGCGTGATTGACCTACACGTTTTGATCGAAAATGTATTTAGAGGCCAAAATGCAAAACAGACTCTTAACCCGCTTTTAGATAGTTTCGATCAAAATTTTAAGATGGTCACGGTTCAAGGCCACTGCATTGGTTTAGCCGAAGTGAATAGTTTATTTAGCCAAAATGTTGGGAAAAAGCCCTCTTTAAAAATCACCATACTTAAAAGCACAGCTTTATACGAATTTGAAAATTATTGTTGGGTGCAATATCAGGAACATCAGCAAACGAGTGAAACCGAGACAGTACGGACTTCTACAGCCTGCATTAAAGTAGAAGGCGGAAAATGTTATTGGACTTATTTGCATGAAACTTTAGTTCCACTCCAAAACTAAAAACTAAGTCATATCACTCACCTTAAAGATGGCACTTATTTTGCTTAATAATATTACGTTTTATGAAAATCGTAATACTGATCAAAATGGGGAGCTCTCAATATGGGTTATGTTGCAAAGGAATTTACGCGAAAGAACAAGCTGATTCTCAGTATTTGTTCTTTCGTTATTCCAATATGTCTTTGGTGCGCAATCAGTTACTTACCTTTTGTTTGGCATCCTCAAGTACAAATCACGAGTTCGGGAAGTGTTTCTTACTTACAAGTAGGAAGTCGCATTGATAAAAATGTGTTCTATCTCGAAGCACAAAATGCAGTCAATCGAAATTCTGCACCACCCCAAGGTATTTTAGTCAATCCAATTTATTTACCAGCTCCCCATGAAGTCGCTCAGGCTTTAGTCACCGCATTTACCACGCCACCTGAACAACCAGATTCACCATGGTTTCATCAAAGTTTATGGCACAGTATTAAACTGGTTTTTTCAGCCTTTTTTATCTCTTCCTTGATTGGGATTCCACTGGGTATTTTGTGTGGTTTTTCTAAGCGAATATCACTCTTAATAGAACCTTTTGTTGAGTTTTTCCGTTACTTACCCGCACCTGCTTTTGGCGCACTTGCAGTAGCAATTTTAGGAATTAATGACGCACCTAAAATTGCCATTATTGTGATTGGTACGCTATTTCAACAAATACTCATTATTGCCAATACCACCCGAATGGTAGATCGAAGCCTAATTGAAGCTGGTTATACGCTTGGCACCAATAAGCTCAAAAGTTTATTTCATGTGGTGATTCCTGCGGCCTTACCTGATATTTACCGTGACTTACGTGTGCTATTGGGCTGGGCTTGGACCTACTTAATTGTTTCAGAGTTGATTGGTACGACTTCAGGTATTACGTGGTTTATTACCCAACAGGCTCGCTATCAAAACTTTGACAACGTCTATGCGGCTATTTTGATTATTGGGGTGATTGGTCTGGGCTGGGAGTGGGTATTAATGGAGTTAGGTGAGCGGATATTCACTTGGAAAGTAGGAGCAAAATAATGAACGATTCAACATTTAACGCACATGAATACTTTCAAAAAATTTATGAACGTCCTGTTATTTTAGAAGCCAAACAACTGAGCCAAGTGTTTAAGCATGGTAAAACCGAACGCACTGTTTTAAATAAGCTCGATTTAAAAATTCATAAAAGAGAATTTATTTGTGTGATTGGTCCTTCTGGTTGCGGCAAATCGACACTCAGCCGTGTTATCGCAGGTTTAGACCCATACCATAGTGGAGAAGTTTTAGTGGACGGCGAATGCATTACTGGCCCATGCCCTGAACGCGGCATGGTGTTTCAGGGCTATACCCTTTTTCCATGGAAAACTGTAAAAGAAAACGTGATGTTTGGCCCGCAAATGCGCGGCGCCAGTCAAATGACAGCCGAGACTCAAGCCCGTGAATGGATTAATATTATTGGTTTAGAAAAATATGAAAATCAGTATCCACATCAACTTTCTGGTGGCATGAAACAGCGCGTTGCAATTGCGAGAGCCTTGGTTAATCAACCTAAAATTTTACTGATGGATGAACCTTTTGGTGCGCTCGACCCACACACTCGTCAAAAAATGCAAAAACACTTAATGGATTTATGGCAAAACATTGATATCACTATTATTTTTGTGACTCATGACATGGATGAAGCCATTTTACTGGCAGATCGAATTGTGGCACTCAAAGCTAATCCAGGTGAAATTAAGGAAATTATTGAAGTTAATTTACCACGTCCACGCTCACTGGACTTAATGAGTACACCTGAGTTTAAACAGCTCCGCTCACGGGTTGATTATTTGGTACATGCTGAAGAGGACGAGCTTGACCCAGCTTTACAAGATTTACCAAAAATTCCGCGTATGACTCAGGTCAGTACAGAAAAATAAGAAATACATTAAAAAGCCCAAGTTCAACTTGGGCTTTTTAATGTATTGGGCTTATTTGAGTTGTTCTATCAGTGTTGGATAAATCAGCCCATCTACATTTTGTTCAGTTTTATAAATACCATTTTCAACATTAAATTTATTTACGTGATAGGTCGAGCCATAAATTGAGTCAAAGCCTTCAGATTTAGCAAATACTTTTTTATTGGCATTGATATCTAATAAATGTGTGCCCCCTACCATCAGCTCATATTGTTTCGGGTCGACCCCTGATCGGTTCGCCATGATTTTAACCGCATCGGCATGGGTTGCAGGGTCATTAATATATTTAACTGTTTTGTCCCACACCTGAATGATTTTTTTCCATTCTTCTTGATGAGCAGTTAAATGACTCATGTTGACGGTCAAGGTGTCATAAATTAAACCCGGCTTGTCTTTAGAGCTATAGATAATTTTAGAACCCGCTACTGCTTTTAATGCTTGACCTGCAACAGGTTGCCAAACAGCAATCGCAGAAATATCTGGGCTATTAAACACTTGAGGTAATTGGTTAGTTGCTGAATTTACCAGCTTCACCTCATTCGCTTTAATGTTATGGTCGGTTAAAGCGGTTGCTAACAAAAGATGATCAACCAAGCCTTTTTCGACACCGATTGATTTTCCTTTTAGGTCTTGAATGGCATTAATACCCTCTTTTGCAATAATGACATCATTGCCCGCAGAATAATCTGTTGCCATGATCATCATGCCTTGAGTACCACCCGAAGCTGTTACCAAGTTATCACCATTGGTGACTAAAACAGCGTCGAGCTGATTTGCAGAAAAGGCCGAAAGAGAAGCCGAATAATCAAACCATTTAAACTCTACATTTAACCCTGCTTCTTTTAACCAGCCTTTTTCGATCGCTACTTGCCAAGCCACCCAGCCCGGCCAATCACTATAGCCAATGGTAATTGGCTTTGTATTTGTGGTTGCCTGAGCATCTTGTTTAGCCTCAGGCACTTTAGCGGTATTGTCACAACCACCCAATACAACTGCCGATAAAATAGATATGGATAAAAACGCTTTTTTAATCATATAGAAACTTCCCCAACATTTTTACTAACAACACTTTGAGCTGTTTGATTGAGTGACTGTATATAGGCTCGCCAGCCTCCGAAATGGCTAATATCGGTTGCATCTTGAATGGCATACGCTTCGCAAATAAAGCCTTTGACCCATGTTCCATCTTTTAATTTCAGGTTCCCAATACCAAGTGGTGCAGGTACTTCAGCCACAATGGCTCCAAAATTTGCTAAAGGAACATCCCACACTTCGACTTCAATAGATGTACCTGCTGCATCACATTGCAGCCCCGGCTTTGATGGCGTGGTATTTTTTAAGGCAAAGAGTTTATAAACCTCTGCTGTCTGGGTTTTCTTAAGCAAAGTAGCATTGCGGCTAATGAGCTGAAAATTAAGCGGCATGCCTGTTAAGTGTGCTCCCACAACGGCAAGCTGTACTGAATGATTCGACTGGATGTTTATACTTTTTTGATAATGTTGAGTTGATTTACCTAAACTCAGCGATGTTTCGGCTTGCCAAAGCTGCGCAAAATTGGCGAGTGCCTGATCGTGCCAAGCAGGTGCAATAAAGGTTACCCCACTTGGTAGGCCGTCTTCACGGAGTACATTTGGTAAAGCTAAAGCCGAAAGATCGGCAAAATTGACAAAGTTGGTATAGGCTCCCATGTGCGCATTTTTAGTCAATGGGTCGGCTTCAACTTCGGTAATGGTGTAAATGGTTGGCGCTGTCGGAACCATCAAGGCATCAAAAGGCTGTAACGCTAAATTAATTTTTCGAGCCAGAACGGCGCGGTTATATTCAGCTTGAAGTGCATCTGTTGCCTTGAATTTATCTGCCTGCGCAATAATTTGAGCAATAACCGGATGGGCTTTGTCACGTTTTGTCATGCGTTCAACGGCGACTGTTCTTTCCGCTACCCATGCACCGTTATAAAGTGCAGCAGCAAGCTCATTAAATGCGCTGAAATCAATACTCTCAACTTCATAGCCCAGTTTTTTTACGCGCTCGATTGCAACTAAAAAGGCTTTTTCAGATTCAAGATCACCATAAAACTCAAGCTGAGCTGGAATAGCAATTTTTTGTTTAGAAAATTGAGTTGGTACATTGGCTGGATGCGCTCGTGAATATTCATCTGTTTCATCGTAACCCTGCATTAAATTGGCAACGATCCACGCATCATCAATATGCAGCGCAAAAATAGAAATGACATCAATAGTCCGACATGCAGGAATTAAACCTGTGGTGGAAAACCAACCCTTTGTCGGCTTAAGGCCCACAATATTGTTATGGCCTGCGGGAACACGCCCTGACCCAGCCGTATCAGTTCCCAAACTAAAAGGCACGATGCCATTAGCAACCACCACCGAAGAACCAGAACTTGAACCACCGCTGATATATTCAGGATTAAAACTATTTTTAACTGCGCCATAGGGCGAGCGAACGCCAACCAGCCCAGTCGCAAACTGATCGAGGTTAGTTTTACCGACCGCAATCGCCCCTGCTTTTTTTAGCTTGGCTACTACGGCAGCATCTTGGGTAGCTAAATATTCAACTTCTTTACAGGCAGCAGTGGTGTGAAAGCCAGCAACATCAATATTGTCTTTGACTGCAAATGGCACACCGTATAGAGGTAAGTCAGCAATATTCTGGTCTTTTAAAATATCAATTTGTGCCTGAATTTGCTCACTCGATGCAAGTTCAATCCATGCATGATCATCATTTTTAATTTCTGCAACATAGCCAATCAGATCTTTAAGATGGATTTGCCCATTTTGATATGCTGTTTTCCAGTCTTGGATGGTCCATAAATTTTTCAACACGCTACTCCTCATTTAGTCATTTTGCTGTATAGGCGGCATCACGGCATCCATCAGTTCTAAATGCCCTTTAATCACTCCTTTAAGCACAATAAATTGCTGGCTAATTTGTCTGAGTTCAGAACTCGCGCCCTGCATTAACATGACTTGCAATATCTTTTGTTGGTCGAGCTGGATATGAAGCGAACTAATTACCTGTGCTAAAAACTGTTGTTGTAAATCGATCAATTGATTACGCAAGGTCATTTGGCTTGCGTCGTAAAGTAGCGTCAAGGTGCCCACCATGACTTCATTGGCCTGCGCCTGCTCTGCAATTAGGTGTTTATTAATCATGTCGACAATCGCTTGCGAGCGACTTTCATAGTTCTGCTCGACAATTTTTTGGTCGAGTGCGCTGAGGGTCGTTTCAGGTACGGTAATACTGATTCGAGCTAACTTTTGTTTTGCCACAGTCTTATCCTTTTGTTTTAGTCGGATAATTGTTTTGTTTGATATATACGCCTGCACGTACGCTGAGCAATTCGACTAAAAAGGCTTTTAAAGTTTGCTTTGGTTGAGCCACGGGTTTTACATCGTTCATATCGCACCTCTAGCTTGGTATTACCAAATTAAGTTTTTGTATTACTAATAAGAGATGCAGAAAATGTGCCAGTTTTTAAGCGTCATTTTGATGGGCTTTATGGGTATTTATGAGTGATTTTTGGGCAAAAAAAAAAAGCCCTATGCACAGGGATGGGGCTAATTTATGTGAGCAATAAAACCAATCTTTTATATTCAGTAAATCACAATAAATTGAGTTTTAATTTTGACTCTTCAGATAGATTAATCAAACTATGAGCCCATACATATAAAGAATCTAAAACTGGCCTAAATGTCTTTCCAAACTCTGTCATTTCATAGACAACTTTGATTGGTGCTTTTTCACCATAAACCGTTCTAGAGATCAAGCCGCTTTGCTCTAACTGTTTGAGTTGAAGACTTAATGTCATTTCAGTAATTGTAGGAATGAGTTGCTTGATTTCATTAAAGCGTTTCGGCTTATCTTTCAAATAATACAAAATCACGCATTTCCATTTTCCCCCCACCAAGTCCATAGCCATACTGATATGACATGGATAAGTTTTTCCATTTACCGTGACTTCACATGTATTTTCAGTATTTGCCATTTTTTTACGCTACCTATCAACTTTGATAGTTATTGTACGCCAATACTATAAAAATTATAGTGACTATTATTTTTATAGTTTAAAGGCACTCTCATGGCTTTACTGATTTTAGCTCATCCCTACTACACTCAATCGATTGCAAATAAAACGATTGTGAATGAACTCGTAAAAACCTATCCGGACCTCGAAGTCCGAGATATTTTCCAGCTTTATCCGGACTATCAAATTGATGTAAGTGCCGAACAAGAAGCCTTGCTACGCCACGACACGATCATTCTGCAATATCCAATGTTCTGGTTTAATATGCCGGCAATTTTGAAATTATGGTTTGATGAAGTTTTTACTTATCAGTTTGCCTATGGCTCTGAAGGAGACAAATTAAAAGACAAAAAAGTCATTATTAGTATGACGGTCGGCCAAACAGAAGCCAATATGGTGAACGACCAAGAAAACTTAATCGATAGCTTTTTAAAAGCGGTTCAATATTCAATTCAATATACGCAAATGCAGTTAAGCGCCACTTACTTGCTTTATGACGTTTCGCCTTTATCAGGTAACCCAGAGACGAAAATTAAATTAGAAGCGGTTGAACATGGTCATAAAGTATTAAAGCATTTGTCTGAAGCATAAGATTTAAAGAGAGCATCGATATTGATGCTCTCTTTTGGTTTAAGCGACAGGTGCCAAGGTAAATAGCACTTGTCCTGTTTTTACGGTTTGCCCTTTTTCAATGGTAATGGTTTCGACCTTCATACGTTCGGGCGCAATAATTGGAATTTCAATTTTCATTGCTTCAATTACTGCAAGGGTTGCACCTTCTTCAACAATATCTCCCGATGCACATTCGATTTTCCAGATTGACCCTGGCATATGTGATTCGACTGCACAGCCCCCTTCAGGAATAACCACGGTTTCGCCGTCATCCACAGCATCTAGACTTTCAGAGATATACTCTTGCAAACCTGCTTCATGCCAACGGCGACGCTCAGCCTCAAAATTGGTTTGCTGCATGTTCTTAAAGGCTTGAATACTGTCTTGATGAGTCTTCAAAAACTCGTTGTATTCTCTTAAATTGAGCACCCCATCTTCAATGCGAAGTTGTAGACGGCCTGCCTTAAAGTCTTCCCGCATTTGTAGAAGTTCAGTCTCAGAAACTTCATAAAATTTAACTTGGTCAAAAAAGCGCAATAACCATGGTTTGCCTTCTTCAAAGTTGGCATTTTTACGGTAACGGCTCCACATTTGGGTGGTACGGCCAACAAACTGGTAGCCTCCCGGTCCTTCCATGCCATATACACACATATAGGCACCGCCAATCCCAACGGCATTTTCAGGTGTCCAAGTTCGTGCAGGGTTATATTTTGTGGTGACTAAGCGTTGGCGTGGATCAAGCGGAGTGGCAACTGGAGCACCCAAATATACATCGCCTAAACCCATTACCAAATAGTTCGCGCTATAGACCACATCTTTAACTGCTTGCTTAGAAGCTAAGCCATTAATACGGCGAATAAACTCGACGTTATCAGGGCACCACGGCGCATCTGGACGAACAATTTGTGTGTAGCGTTCGGTGGCAAGCTGAGTTTGTGAATCTTCCCAAGCTAAAGGCAAATAGACAGTCCGTGAAGGCACCTGCATATTTTGAATGTCGGGTAACTCGGCTTCTGCTTGTTGAAGTTTCTGTAAAAGTTCACGTTGATCGAGCTGGATTGAATCAAAATGAATTTGTAGTGAACGAATACCCGGTGTTAAGTCAATAATGCCCTGAATGTTTTGATCTCTGACCCATTGCATGAGTGCATGAATACGGAAACGTAAATTTAGATCGAGTACTAACTCACCATATTCCACCAACAAATAGCTATTTCCTGCTGGTCGATAGGTCACGCCTGGTAAGTCAGCTTCACCTTCTAAAGTTGCCAAAACTGCATCTTTTAAAGTGTCGGGTTCTGCTTGAATGGCTGGATTAAAATTGATCTGAGTTGCATCGGTCGCGGTTAAGCTTTGATGATATTTTTGATCGAGTGCTTTTGCTTGCACATAACTCACAGGTACAAATTTGACTTTATCGCCTGCTTTAAGCTGCCCAATTTTCCAAAGCTCAGAATGAATCACTACCGCAGGGCAAACAAAGCCACCTAAGCTTGGACCATCCGGACCCAAAATAATCGGCATATCACCGGTAAAATCAATTGCGCCAATGGCATAAGCGTTATCATGAATATTGGATGGGTGTAAGCCTGCCTCACCACCATCTTCACGTGCCCATTCAGGTTTTGGACCAATTAAACGAATGCCTGTACGGCTTGAGTTATAGTGAATTTCAAACTCGTTGGCAAAAAAAGTATCGATATCTTGTTGGGTGAAAAAATCTGGCGCGCCATGTGGACCATACATCACTGCAATTTCCCAGTTTTGGGTAAAGCTAGGAATTTGTGCTTGAGCTAAAGCGGTGGTCGATTGAGCTGAATATTCAGTAATTGGCAGCATATCGCCAATTAATAAATTACGGCCTGCGTGCCCACCAAACTGCCCTAAAGTGAAAGTTGCTTGTGACCCTAAATAGTCAGGAACATCAAATCCACCTTTAACACCAATATAACTACGGCAACCTGAACGGATAATGCCACATTTTAAAATCTGGCCTTTTTTCACATTGATGGTTTGCCACATCGGCACAAGTTCGCCATCAAGTGTCGATGGCATATCACCGCCCGTAATCACGATTTGGCTGTCGCAGTGAAACTTTAAAGTTGGCCCTTGTAAGGTACATTCAAGCCCTGCTGTATTTGGCTCATTGGCCAAAAGCTGGTTTGCCACAGTTAAACTGAATGGATCGATGGCCCCTGATGGTGGTACACCAACATCCCAATAACCTAATCGACCGGTTACGTCCTGAATGGCAGTTTGAATGCCAGCTTGCAACACCTCAATTTTTTGAGTTTTCCATTCAAATGTATTTAAAAATCGGGTGGTTTGAGTGCCTAACGCAAACACATCGCAAGCAATAATGTTTTGTAAATATTCTAAATTGGTTTCAATGCCTGCCACTCGCGTGTTTGCAAGACTAGTACTCATTGCCTGTATGGTTTGCTCTCGGGTTGCAGCAGTCACAATAATTTTGGCAATCATGGGGTCATAAAAAGACGATACCGTTGAACCTGTCTCTACCCATGTTTCAACCCGTGCATGTGGGTCAAATTCAACATGAGTGAGTAAGCCTGCACTTGGTTGGAACTGTTTAATCGGGTCTTCGGCATAAAGACGAACTTGAATAGAATGTCCTGTTGGTTCTAACTGTTCAGTCGGTGCTGACCAGTCACCACTTGCTAAGGTAACCATCCACTCGACTAAGTCGACACCAAACACTTGCTCGGTCACGCCGTGTTCAACCTGCAAACGGGTGTTGACCTCTAAGAAATAAAACTCTTGGGTTTCGGTGTCCATAACAAACTCAACCGTGCCTGCCGAGCGGTAGTTCACAGACTGCATGAGTTGAATAGCAATTTTTTGCAGGTAGTCACGTTGCTGTTCATTTAAGTGTGGTGCGGGTGTTTCTTCAATGACTTTCTGATTACGGCGTTGCACCGAACAATCACGCTCACCCAACGCTAAAACTTGCCCTTGTCCATCACCAAAAATTTGGACTTCGATGTGGCGTGCATGTTGTACAAATTTTTCTAAATACAAACCAGCATCTTTAAAATTGACTTGAGCTAAATAAGATACAGTTTGGTAGGCATCTTTTAACTCGGTTTCGTTCCAGACCAGACGCATGCCAATACCACCGCCACCCGCGGTACTTTTCAGCATAACTGGATAACCAATACGGGCTGCTTCAGTCAAAGCCTCGGCTTCATCGGCAAGTAATGAACTACCCGGAAGTAAAGGCACATTGCTTTTAATAGCGAGTTCACGTGCAGTATGTTTTAAACCAAAGTCGAGCATTTGGCTTGAAGTTGGCCCAATAAACGCGATACCTTGGCTTTCACACAAATCACAGAACTCGGCATTTTCAGACAAAAAACCATAACCGGGGTGAATGGCTTCTGCGCCCGACTGTTTAGCAACTTCAAGGATTTTTTCAGTATTTAAATAACTTTGATGGGCAGGTGCAGGGCCAATCAGAAAAGCTTCATCGGCCAAAGTCACGTGTAAAGAGTCACGATCGGCTTCGGAGTAAACAGCCACAGAAGCGATCCCGATTTTTTTAAGGGTGCGAATGACGCGACAGGCAATTGCACCACGGTTAGCAATTAGAACTTTTTTAAACATGCTTACACCCCTTCCGCTTCACGGACAACCAATTGAATTTTGGTTGGGTTATAGGCATTACATGGGTTGTTTAGCTGCGGACAATTTGAAATTAAAACAATTAAATCCATTTCTGCCCGAACTTCGACATATTTACCCGGTCCTGAAATTCCGTCATCAAATTTAAGCTGACCATCTGGCGTAACAGGCACATTCATAAAAAAGTTAATGTTTGGGCCGATATGACGGACATTTAAACGATGCTTTTTTGCAATTGGATGTTTTGCCAAGGCATACATAAAGTTGTTACGGCAACTATGCATAGGGTACGTTTCATGTGCATAGCGAACCGTATTACTTTCACATGAACAAGCCCCGCCAATGGTGTCATGGCGCCCGCAGTTATCATCATGAATAACCGCAATTGGGCGGCCCAAGTTACTGTAGAGCTTGGTACCCTTTTCTAAATAAATGTGTTGGTTGATCGCCAAGGTATCCATTGCGCTATAACGCTCAGTTGGATTTTCGGCGCTCATAAACAAAGTATCGACCGCTTGGTTTCCCTCCAGATCAATAATTCTAAAATATTGGCCCTTTTTAACCTCGCACATCCACGCTTCGCCCGCAGGACAAACTTCATTTAAAACTGCTTTTTCAAATGATTGTAAAACTGTCATGAT
>Ga0163161_10002686_pt1 | contig 12647 bp, 14 predicted proteins | sample S45metaG_FD_129847 | JGI IMG/M metagenome (GOLD analysis project Ga0163161, IMG submission 129847) | Switchgrass rhizosphere microbial communities from Kellogg Biological Station, Michigan, USA - S4-5 metaG | ecosystem: Host-associated > Plants > Roots > Rhizosphere > Soil | place: USA... | reverse complement strand
GATCCGACGCAAGCTATTCTGGCTTGTTCCCCTGACGAGAAGGCATCAAAACATGAGTCTGCACCTGATCATCGGCGACAAACTGCTTTCCTCCTGGTCCCTGCGCGGCGCCCTGGCCCTCGACCTGGCCGGTGTCCCCTATACCGAAGAACTGATCAAGCTGAACCAGCCCGATACCCGCGAGCGCCTGCTCAAACATTCGCCGACCGGCAAAGTTCCGCTGTTGAAGACCGAGCATGGCACCATCGCCGACTCCCTGGCGATTGCCGAATACCTGGCTGAGCAATTCCCCGACAAAGGCCTGTGGCCCAATGACACGGCGGCCCGCGCCCAGGCGCGTTCGGCCTGTGCGCAGATGCACAGCGGATTCTTTGGCATGCGCGGCAATATGCCGTTCGATCTGAGCCATGACGCGCCATTGGCATCGGTTCCCGCCGAAGTCCAGGCAGATGTGGAGCGTATGTCAGCCCTGTGGGCCGAGTGCCGTGCTGCCGCCACCGAAACCGGACCGTATCTATTCGGTCGCCTGTCCCTGGCCGACGTGTTTTTCGCCCCGATCGCCGTGCGCCTGCGTACCTATCAGGTCAAGTTGTCGGCTGTCGACGAGGCCTATGTTGAAACCATCTACCAATGGCCGGCCTTCAAGGACTGGCAGAAGGCCGGACTGGAGGAAATCGAGCGGTGAAACGCGTACACGTAGCGGCTGCCGTCATCCGTGACGACAGTGGCAAAATCCTCATTGCCCGCCGAGCCGATACCCAGCACCAGGGCGGACTGTGGGAGTTTCCTGGTGGGAAGGTCGAGGCTGATGAGTCGGTTGAATCCGCACTGGCTCGTGAACTGCAGGAAGAACTGGGTATCGTGGTCAGCGCGGCGCGCCCGTTGATCAAGGTCCACCACGATTACCCGGACAAACAGGTGATGCTGGACGTCTGGGAAGTCTCGGCATTTACCGGCGAGCCACATGGGGCTGAAGGTCAGCCATTGGCGTGGGTGACGCCGCGGGAGTTGCCCGGCTATGAGTTCCCCGAAGCGAACCGACCGATCGTCACCGCCGCGCGGTTGCCCGAGCAGTACTTGATCACTCCGGAAGACCTGGAGGCTCCGGCCTTGCTGCGCGGGATTCAGAAAGCCATCGCGGGCGGTATCAAGTTGATCCAATTGCGCGCGCCGAACGGTTACGACCCGAAATACCGTGATCTGGCGGTCGATGCCGCAGGCCTGTGTGCCGGCAAGGCGCAGTTGATGATCAAGGGGCCGTTCGAGTGGCTGGGAGACTTTCCCTCCGCAGGATGGCACATCACTTCGGCGCAGTTACGCAAGTACGCGGCCGCCGGTCGGCCACTGCCTGCATCGCGCTGGTTGGCCGCCTCCTGCCACAACGCCGAAGAACTGGCGTTGGCCGAGGAGATGGGCGTGGACTTCGTGACCTTGTCGCCGGTGCAGCCGACCCTGACGCATCCGGGGGCTGAGCCGCTGGGCTGGGAACAGGCGTCGACCTTGATTGAAGGCTTCAGCAAGCCGGTGTTTCTGCTCGGTGGTGTAGGCCCGGCGGAGGTTCAGAAGGCTTGGGCGGCGGGTGCCCAGGGTGTGGCGGGGATTCGGGCGTTTTGGCCTGAGGTTTGATCCGGCGGTGATCTTGCTGGCCTCATCGCGGGCAAGCCCGCTCCCACAATGGTTGGTGTCGCGCACAAAGTCTGTGCACACCACGGATCCTGTGGGAGCGGGCTTGCCCGCGAAGGCGTCCTGAAGTACGCCGCTTAAACCTCAGGCTTGGCTGGCGCCTGCCAAAGAATCTCCGCAACCCCCTGATGCCGCGCAATCATCCGCGCCACCACAAACAGCAGATCCGACAACCGATTGATGTACGCCAGACCCACCCCGGCCAACGGCTCCAGCGCATTCAAATGCTGGCAGCGACGCTCGGCGCTGCGGGCCAGGCTTCTGCACACATGAGCTTGGGCGATCAACCCTGACCCGCCCGGCAAGATGAAATTCTCCAGCGGCCCCAGCTCTTCATTCCACAGGTCGATCGCAGCTTCCAGTCGCTCGATTTCTGTGCTGTTCAACGCCTGGTATTCCGGCATTGCCAATTCGCCACCCAGGTCGAACAACCGGTGCTGGCAAGGCGCCAACACCTCGATCACTTCCTTGAGTCCCGGATGCTCGTCGCTTGCTGCCGCCAGACCGGCCAACAGTACACCCACCTGACTGTTCAATGAGTCGACCTCGCCGATGGCCTCGATCCGCGGGTGATCCTTGGGTACGCGACGGCCGTCGCCCAGGCCTGTTTCGCCCTTGTCGCCGGTACGGGTGTAAATCTTCGACAAGCGAAAGCCCATGGCTTACCTCGATAGCTGATTGAGTTCTTGAGAAACCACCGGAGTGCCCGCCAGGGGCAGGCGCAAGGTGAAGCAGGTGCCCTGTCCCAGGGTGGATTGCACTTCCATCTGTCCCTTATGGTTGTTGGTGATGATGAAGTACGACACTGACAGGCCCAGACCTGTGCCCTGACCGATTTCCTTGGTGGTGAAAAACGGCTCGAACGTGCGCTTGCGCACGCTTTCGCTCATGCCGATACCGTTGTCCTCCACCTGGATTTCCGCCCAGGGCGGGTTGAGTCGGGTACGCAGAATGATCCGCCCAGGCTCGCGGTCGTCTTCACGCAGGTGAATGGCCTGTGCAGCATTCTTGAGCAGGTTGAGCAGCACCTGTTCCAGTTCGTTGGCGGTGCCGGGCACCGGTCCCAGTGCGGGGTCGAACTGGCGAATGATGGCTTGGCCCTTGAAGTCGAAACCGATAGCCAGGTCAAAGTCGTTGCCGGCAATTTCCACGGCTTGATCGATCAGCGCCGGCAGGTCGCAAGGGGCCATTTGCCGAGTACTGCGGCGACTGAAACTGAGCATATGGGTGACGATTTTCGCCGCACGGGCGCCGGCCTGTTGAATACCATCGAGCAGTTGCGGCACCTCCCGCGCTTGCAGGTAGTTGTTGACCGTGGACAGTTCAATACCGATCTGTTCCGCCTGTTCAAGGTTCTTCGGCAGGTCAGGAGACAAACGCCGACGAATGTTTTGCACGTTGTGCAGGATGGCGCCCAGCGGGTTGTTGATCTCATGGGCCATACCGGCGGCGAGGCCGCCGACGGACAGCATTTTCTCCGACTGCACCATCATTTCTTCCAGGGACAGGCGCTGGGTGATGTCGTCGATACGGATGACCACCCCGCGTCCCGCCCCACCCATCAACGGATAGAAGGTCAGGGCGTAATGCCGGGCGTCGTCGTCCTTGACCCAGGTGACGCGCTCGATCTTGGCGACTGTGTGCTGCTCGACGGTTTGTTTGAGCTGCGGAAGAAAAGGCTTGAGCGGCTCGAATGCGAGGAAGATCGGCTGGTTCAGGGCTTCGTCCAGGCGAGTGCCGGAAAGAGCGCTGGCTTCCTGGTTCCATTGCGTCACATAGAGCTGTTCGTCGAGGGCAATCAGCGCCGAAGGCATGGAGTCGATGATGCTGTTGAGGTAGTTCTGGAAACCGGTGAGTTTCTTTTCGATTTTGCTGCGTACCTGGACTTCGAGTTCCAGTTTGCGGTTGGTGTGGCGGGTTTCTTCCGCCAGCCCCTGAGCCTGATCGTAGGCAGCCTGGGAGTCATCCCGCGCCCGTTTGAGCTGCTGCTCTCGCGCTTCGATGCGCGAGAGCATGGTATTGAAGGCTTCGGCGAGGCTGCCAATCTCGTCGTGGTTGCCGCGGGAGGCGCGAAGGGAGTAGTTCTCCTCCCGGGTCACTTGCCGCGAAAGCTCTTCGAGCTGATGGATCGGCCGGGTAATCAGGCGTTTGATCTGCCGGGCGATCACCAGCCACAGCAATACACTGAAGATCAGGATGCCCAGACTGGCGGTCAGGGTACCGGTGTAGAACGCCATCGGCAGTTCGCTGCTGGCCACCAGCAGCAGATGCCCGGAGGCGGCGCCCGGGCGGGGCAGGGTGATCACTTGATTGCTGCGAAATTCGGTGGCTTGCCAGGATTCGATATGTCGGTAGCGGTCAGGCAGGTTCAGATGATCGCCATGTTGCAACTGGGCCAAGCGTTCGCCCTTGCCGTCATACAGGGCGGCGGCGCGCAAGGGGGAATAGCTGTTGAGTTCGTCCAGCAGGCGTTGCGCACTCTGTGGCGATGCCAGGGCTTCGGAGATCAGGCTGGGGTTGGACACCAGCCGGCCAATGGTTTGCAGGGCCTGGGGCGCCATGCTTTCCTGGGAGATGTAATAGGCGGCGCTGATAAAAGTCAGGTTGGCGACCAGAAGGACGGTGGTCAACAGCACCAACAGGGCGGCCAGCAGTTTCTGGCCGACCGGAAGGTTTTCAAGGCGCTGGCGCAATGGCATCAGGTTTATCGCTGCAAAGGAACAAGTGGCCAGCGTAGCCTCTGCTCAGTCGCTGGGCAATCCAAGGCTGTGCAGGCGAGCGATCAGCCTTGACTCAAGCTGATTGAGGTGTGGCAGGTTCAACTGGTGACGGGCGGCGACTTTGCAGGCGTGACCAAGCAGATAGCTGATTTCCGTCCGACGCCGGTTACTCACGTCCTGATACATGGACGAGTAGTTGGCGGCGGTGGCATGGATCACACGCTCGACCTCCTGTTGCAGGTTCTCGGCGGCGGCGGGCTGGCCGCAACGCTCAAGTAATTCGGTCAGTTCGCCACAGAGCGTGGCGACTTCGCAATGATGTTCCTGCAAACCGCCATTGCGGCAGTCGTGCAGCACTGTCAGGGGATTGATGGCGCAGTTGAGCGCCAGTTTGCGCCACAGTCGGGTGAGGATTTCGGTACTCCACTCGTGGGGAATACCGGCGTCATCCAGATCGTCCAGCCAGATCGGTGCGACGGGATGACCGACATCCCCCAGCCAGGTGAAGCCGTGGCCCGCGAAAATCACACGCCAGTCGCCAGCGCGGAAGGCGCCTTCGGTGCTGGAGGCATAGATGCAGCGCGCCTGAGGAACCTGCGCGGCGACGGCGTCCTGGCTGCCCAGGCCGTTCTGCAGCAGAATCAGCTCGGCGCCGGGCGCCAGGCGCGATGCCACTTGCGCCACAGCGTGCTCGGCGTCATAGGCTTTGCAGGCGACCAGCAGGCGCTGGATTGGCTCCTGGTTGTCGGCCGTTTCGGCGGGTACCGGGTAGCACTGTTCCTGGCCGTGTTCGACGAGGGTCAGTCCGCCAGCCGCTTCATAGGCCTTCAGGCGGGTGGCGTCGCGTACGATCAGTCGTACCGGTATTTCGGCTCGCGCCAGGCGTGCGGCCCACAATGTACCGAGACTGCCGGCGCCAAGGACATGCCAGGTGGTGGCCATCAGCTTTTTGCTCTGTTTAGTGCGCGCATGGACGGCTCGCAGCGAATGATGGGAAAGACCCGTTATAATCAGCGCGGATTTTTACCGCAAGCCAGGCGTGCTTCATGGGCGCGCCTTTTATTTGGAGAGATTACATGCCGTCGTTCGACGTGGTATCCGAACTGGACAAACACGAAGTCACCAATGCGGTCGAGAACGCCGTCAAGGAACTCGATCGTCGCTATGACCTGAAAGGCAAGGGCAGCTTCGAGTTCAAGGAAAAGGACCTTACCGTCAACCTGACCGCTGAAGCCGATTTCCAGCTTGAAGCGATGATTGAGATCCTCAAGCTCTGCCTGGTCAAGCGCAAGATCGATGTGCAGTGCCTTGAAGTCAAGGATGCTTTCGCTTCGGGCAAGCTGATGAAACAGGAAGCCGTCCTCAAGGAAGGCATCGACAAAGAGCTGGCGAAGAAGATCGTCGCTCACATCAAGGACGCCAAGCTCAAGGTCCAGGCCGCCATTCAGGGCGAGCAGGTGCGTGTGACCGGCAAGAAGCGCGATGACCTGCAGGAAGCGATCGCTGCACTGCGTGGCAAGGAATTCGGCATGCCGCTGCAGTTCAACAACTTCCGCGACTGACCTGTAGAGCGGGAACCTCTCGGCGTTTTCGGCGTCCGAGCCCCAAGCAACGGTAGAAACGATTGACCCTGAACGGGCTCGATCTTTTCTACCGTTTATTTTTCGTGTGCCGGTTACCCGGAAATCAGGAGAACAAACATGGATTTGAATGCTGAGGTCGACAACCTGGTAAAGGTGTCCCAGGCCTGGATTCCAATGATCATGGAATACGGCAGTCGCGTGCTGCTGGCGGTGATTACCCTGGCAATTGGCTGGTGGCTGATCAACAAGGTCACCCGCAAGCTTGGCAGTCTGATAGCCCTGCGTAATGCGGATCAGGCCCTGCAAGGCTTTATCAGCAGCCTGGCAAACATCGTTCTGAAAATTTTGCTGATTGTCAGCGTGGCGTCGATGATCGGTGTGGAAACCACCTCGTTTGTGGCGGCCATTGGTGCGGCGGGCTTGGCCATCGGTCTGGCCTTGCAGGGTAGCCTGGCGAATTTCGCTGGCGGCGTGCTGATTCTGCTGTTCCGTCCGTTTCGCATCGGTGATTGGATCGAGGCTCAGGGTGTGGCTGGTACTGTCGACAGTATCCAGATCTTCCATACCGTCCTGCGTACTGGCGATAACAAGACCATCATCGTGCCAAACGGTAATCTGTCGAACGGTATTATCACCAATACCAACCGTCAGCCGACCCGCAAGGTGGTGTTCGATGTAGGCGTTGATTATGAAGCCGACCTTCAGAAAGCTCGTCAGGTATTGCTGGAGCTGGCCAAGGATCCACGTGTTTTGGCGGATCCGGCCCCTCAGGCCGTTATTTCGACACTGGGCGACAGTTCAATCACTGTTTCTCTGCGTGTCTGGGTGAAAACAGCGGATTACTGGGACGTGATGTTCATGTTTAACGAGCAGTCCCGTGATCGCTTGAAAACAGCCGGCATCGACATTCCATTTCCGCAACGTGTAGTTCGTGTGGTTCAGGAAGCGGCAGTGCAATAAATCTGTTTTGTTTGTTACTGAATAAACCCAAGAGGATAAAAGTCTCTTGGGTTTTTTTGTGACTATTGATCAGTTCATTGAAAAAAGTATTAACGTTATTCGCGGAAGTTGTTTGCTGCGGTGTCGGGTATATGGCAGGCATAAAAAAACGCCCACCTGAAGAGGTGGGCGTTTTTTGATCTACAGTACTTGCGGTATTACACCCTGATTACAGGATGTTCAGCGGGTACTCGATGATCAGACGGGTGTCGTAGAGGTCGGACGAGTAGCCGCTGTACGCGCCGTTCGAGCGGTAGTTGGCGAAACGTGCACGGAACGACAGGTCTTTGGCTGGACCTTCCTGGACGACGTACTTGGACTCCAGGTTCCACTCGTTTTCCTTGCCTTCACCCAGACCGTTGGTCTTGATGTTGTCACCCATTACATAACGGGTCATGAAGCTCAGACCAGGAATGCCGTAGGTAGCCATGTTGATGTCGTAACGAGCCTGCCAGGATTTCTCTTCGCGACCCACGAAGTCGGAGATCTGGATGGAGTTGGATACGAAGATGGTGCTGTTACCGTCAACGCCGTAGTAGTAAGCGTTGTCACCGCTGGATTGCTGGTAAGCAACGGTGAATTTGTGAGCGCCGAGGCTGTACGCAGCTGCCAGGGACCACAGGTTGTTGTCCACACCCAGGGTGCCGTCGCCGATGGCGTCAACCAGATCACCGCGCTTGTCGCCCTTGGTTTTGTAACCGTTCAGGTCAAAGTTCAGGGACTGATCGTCGCTGATTGGCAGGGTCAGGTTCAGGTTCAGGTAGTACTTTTTGAAGTACTCATCTGCATCGGAAGCAGCCACTGCGCCGGTGAAGTTATCGGTGAAGGCGTAGCTGGCACCGAAGATATTGATGCCGTCGCTCAGGCCTTTACCGTGGTTGCCATCTTCATCAGGCAGACCGCCGATGCTGTCACGAGCCATACCGGTTTGTTTGCTCAGCGCGGTGAAACGACCGGCGCTCAGTTCCAGGCCTTTGATTTCCTTGGAGGTGAGCAAGGTACCGGTGGCAACTTCTGGCAGCAGACGGCTGTCGTCGGTTGCGAAAACCGGGCTGGCAACGAATTGCTGACCGTATTTCAGGACGGTGTCGGACAGGCGGAATTTAACTGCACCACCGACCTTACCCTGGGATTTTTCTTCTTCGCCGTCGCTGTTGATTGCGAACAGGCCGTTACCACGGTGACCCTTGCCGCCGTCCAGTTTGACCGAGCCCATTGCCATGGCGTCGAGACCGAAACCTACGGTGCCTTGAGTGAAGCCCGACTCGTAAGTGAGCAACTGGCTGAGACCGGAGTCCTGACGGTAGCCGGAATCGCTGTTGGATGGGTTGCTTGCGCCGTTTTTGTAGTCGCGGTTCATGTACTCAAAACGGGTTTTCAGTTTCAGGCTCTGGTCGCCAAAGAAACCCTTGGAATCGTCCTGGGAAGACGCTACTGCGAACTGCGAGGTACCAGCTGCAACAGCCAGTGCGATCATGCTCCACTTCATCACGCGCATCGTGATTTGCTCCTTTGGTTTTTAGAAGAGTATTGCCGTCCCACCTGTTTTATTATCTGGGCGGCTCTTTCTTTTTGTGTCGGCGCAAACTTATATCACGTCGACCAATGTTGGCGATACTTGCGCATCTATCCTTTCAGCATCTTTACGACCCTGTCGCAAACAGCTTGCTAGATGTCGCAAATTTACAGCCTCGATGCAACCGGACTGACAACTTTTGTGCTGTTTCTCTGGGCTGGCGCATCGGTAAAAAGAGTCCCTGGTGAAACGTTTGCATCTCCATCGGGCTACCCTGCCACTGTTTTATTTAGTCCTGAGGCCTTCACTTCCCGTGGGCCTGATAGACGATGTGGGTGTGAATGCAACAAGCGTGCACAAATCAGTGTGCCGCTGATATTTTTTTCAAAAAGTCTGACTGAACCCCTAAAAACCCCATAAAACCGGGGGCTTCACCGCGTGGGTTTCGGGGGTTGACGCCATTCTTTTCATGGTGTTGAACAACCTGTTACCGCGCAGTGACAACCAAAAATGTTACCGGTTCACCCCGCCAGTGAGTAATTGGCGGATGCTCGAAGCAGTCAGCGTAGACGCACTGTACGGTTTTGGTGCAAAAAATTTCAATTGCTGTACTCAATTCACACAGTTCGGTCGCTTGAGGAAATTGAACGAGCCCCTGTTTTTTGGTCATTCCGACGCTTCTGCCGCGGACTCAGGTTCTGTCATGGTGCGTTTTGACGGTGGGTGTCACATCCTGGGGCCAATTGTGACGCCTTTGATTTTGCGAGCGAGCGAGCGCCGTGTTTCGTCGTGAAGACGGTAGCGTTCACAGGTATGCTGCCGTCTTGTCGCTTGGTGCGCGATCCTCCTGGATGGGCGCTAAGCTGAATATTGATGCTTCGGCGGGGGTGCGCGCAGTGTTCGCTTTAGATTCACGACTTCAACAAGATACCTTGCCGATCGGTGATTTCCCGCTGTCTCGGTTGCTGTTGTCCAACGATTCGAACTATCCCTGGTTCATCCTGGTACCTCGTCGCGACGATATCAGCGAGATATTTCAGTTGGGTGTCGTCGATCAGCAATTACTGTGGCAGGAGACCACCGCGCTGGCGCAATTGCTGAAGAAGGCTTTCGAGGCGGACAAGATGAATGTCGGGGCCTTGGGTAACGTGGTCAGTCAGTTACACATGCATGTCATCGTGCGCAAAAAAGAGGATGCAGCGTGGCCGGCTCCAGTCTGGGGCAAGCATCCGGCTATCCCGTACAGCGCCGCGCAAGTCGCCGCGATACGTGAGCGGCTTCGAGGCGTATTGCCTGAAGATTTCACGTTTTTGGAGGGTTGAGCCATGAGCCTGGAAAATCGCGTTACCGATCTGGAGAGCCAATTGGCGTTTCAGGATGACACCATCCAGGCCTTGAATGATGTCCTGGCTGGGCAGCAGCGGGTCATTGAGCGCCTGCAGTCGCAAATGGCCGCATTGCTCAAGCGTCAGGAGGAAATGGCTGGTCAGTTCGAAACTTTCGAAGAAGAAGCGCCACCTCCGCATTACTGAGCAAGTCAAAATCCAGATGTAAAAAAACCGCGAACATTGCAACTGCTCGCGGTTTTTTTATTACGCCGAATCAGCGTCGCGGCAAGGCGGCGATCACATCTTCGGCCTGCAGGCCTTTGTCACGATTCATGACGGAGAACTCTACGCGCTGGCCTTCGACCAAAACGCGATGGCCTTCGCCGCGAATAGCCCGGAAGTGCACGAAAATATCGTCGCCGGAGTCGCGGGAAATAAAGCCGAAGCCCTTGGAGGTGTTGAACCACTTGACGGTGCCGGTATCGCGGTTGCTCATGTCATAACTGGTTGGAGCTGCAGCAGGTGACGACTTATAGAAGCTGATGGCCAGATGCAGAACGACGGCGATGAAGGCGGCGATCAGGCTGAACAGTACCGTTGGCTGACCAGCAATGACGGGCATTGGCGCGATGAGCGTAAGGGTTTGCAGAACGACGGCCAGCATCAGCAAAGCACTGACCAGGTTTTGCAGATGATGACGCGGGCCTTTGTTCCAGTTTGGGATGACCGGAGCGAGGATCAGGTTGAGCAGGCCGAACAAGGCCAGGTAAAGCGCATCGGGCTGTTGCAGGTAAGGAACAGCTTCGGTTCTCAGGCTAGGGATGAAGGACAACAGCAAGGCTGCTGTGCCCAATAGCAGGTGGACTATTTTCAACATTTTTATTGACTCACGTTAAGACGGATCACAAGGAAGAGCTGAGAGGACACGGTTCGCTTCGGAACAATAAAGAGGCGTTGAGCACGTATCCGAATCAGCCTATGCGCAGTGCCCGGAAAATAAGGGCGCCAGCGACACGTCATCTATTTAACAGCAAAGCTTGTGGCTACTCAAATCAAGGAGTCCAGCGGTGCTTCGGGGGCGATTTGTCGCAGGGCGGGGCGAACGTCCAGGGCTGCGATGCCGCGACAGGCTTGCTAGAGTGGTTCTGCACCTGTCGGATGAAATTCATCACCTTTAGGGGAAAAAGCATGGCAATCGATATCGGTATAAGTGAAGAGGACCGCAAGTCCATCGTCGATGGTCTTTCGCGACTGTTGTCGGACACTTACGTACTTTATTTGAAGACCCACAACTTCCATTGGAACGTCACCGGGCCCATGTTTCGCACGCTGCACCTTATGTTCGAAGAGCAATACAACGAGCTGGCACTTGCGGTTGATTTGATCGCCGAGCGCATTCGTGCCCTTGGATTTCCCGCACCCGGCGCCTATGCGGTTTATGCACGACTGTCCTCCATTAAAGAGGAAGAGGGCGTGCCGGCCGCCGAAGACATGATCAGGCAACTGGTCGAGGGGCAAGAGGCGGTGACGCGTACGGCCCGGGGAATTTTTCCGTTGCTCGACAAGGTCAGTGACGAGCCCACGGCCGACCTGCTGACCCAGCGCATGCAGGTTCACGAAAAGACCGCCTGGATGCTCCGCGCCTTGCTGGATCAGTAACGTTCGCGCGCGAATGTACCTTTTTGGGGTTATTCGCGCGTTGCCTTCCTCCATCGGATGCTTGTCCCGTCGAAAAAGGCCTGCCTATTGAGCGAATTTTCGTCTCTCAGATCAGGAAAAGGTCAGGAGTAGGACGTTCTCCGTGATCCACCCGCAGTTGTTGGCTTCTCCTACAAGGAAGGGCAAAAAGTCATCTGGATATAACTTTGTCATCGCGGTTCCATGGGCGTACAGGCTCTATGAAAACCAGGGATGGCAAAGGAGTGTCAACGGTATGGTTCATGAAGACAGGAGAAGTGAGAGGAGAGGGTGTTTGCTCAAGGACATCAGGATCGATCCGTTTGCCAGTGAGTTCGATATGGGACTGGCTCAGCCTTTGTCCCGATCGGTTCGGCTCAATGGCTTCGCGACCTGTTTGCGGCTTGAGCAGGTGTACTGGGATATCTTGGGCGCAATGGCTAAAGTCAATTGCTGTTCGGTCAGTGCGTTGCTGTCTTACCTGGATCGTGAGGTCCATTTACGCCATGGCGGTGTAAAGAACTTCAGTGGGTTGGTGCGGGTGGTCTGTGTTGTCCACAGCCTTAAAGAGGCGGGATGCGCTGCCATTGTTCAGTCTCGCCAATGAAAGCGCAGCATGTCGATCTGTGCAGTCTTACGGCTGCACAGGCCGCATTTAATGGATATAATCCCGCTCTTTGCCGCAATACCCAGCGTGCGCGGTAGCAATCTGATCACCGAGACAACCCCATGCCGATGTACGATTACCAATGTGCTTCCTGTGGTCATCAGTTGGAAGCCATTCAAAAGATCAGCGCGCCGCCGCTGGTTGACTGCCCTGCGTGCCAGGCACCAGAGCTGAAGAAGATGTTATCCATGCCAGGTTTCCGCCTCAGCGGCACTGGCTGGTACGAGACCGATTTCAAGACCGGTTCCAAGAAGAATCTGGCCGGCGGTGACAAAGCTGACTAGGGTTCATGCTCTGAACTGAATCACACACGTGAGCGCTTGCCTTATCGGTCAACCGATATGCGCAAGGTCTCCAACCGAATTTCGAATTACGAGAAGTGAAACCACGACCATGATGCGCAGCCATTATTGCGGCCAACTGAACGAAAGCCTGGACGGCCAGGAAATTACCCTTTGCGGATGGGTTCACCGT
>Ga0163161_10002685_pt1 | contig 12648 bp, 14 predicted proteins | sample S45metaG_FD_129847 | JGI IMG/M metagenome (GOLD analysis project Ga0163161, IMG submission 129847) | Switchgrass rhizosphere microbial communities from Kellogg Biological Station, Michigan, USA - S4-5 metaG | ecosystem: Host-associated > Plants > Roots > Rhizosphere > Soil | place: USA... | reverse complement strand
TGAAGCAGCCACTTCACGCCTCCGAGTTTCCGGTAAACGGCCATCAAATCACCGGCCATCTGATCGGTCAGGACTTTTCTGGATTCACGATCGATGGCGCCACGCCGTCTACCGCTCCCGGCCACTTTCGGCAAGCCCGGTGCTCGCCCTTGGGTAGTCATCACTCATCCTCCAAGGTCACTGTCACTGTACGCGGTGCATCGCCGTCGTATTGGAACCGCACCTTGGCCGGTGCCACCTGCTTGTTGCTTCTATACTCCCAGCCGAACCCACTTTTTCCTTCCAGGAGTTGCGTCATGGATGAACAAAAAGGCTTCGAATTGTCGGAACCTCGCTTCGAACACGGGCACTTTTTCCTGATTGCCGGAGTTGGCGAGCGATTCACCCAGCAGACCATTCCTCGCATTCCAGCCCTTTGGGAAAAGCTCATGCCCCACCTGGGTCAGATCCCGGGCCAGAAAGGCGAAGTGATGTATGGCGTCGGTTTCAACTTCGATGGCGAGGGCGGTTTTGACTACATCGCCGGGGTCGAGATCAGCAAGCTCGACGACCTGCCCGACAGCTACCGCTGGGTAGAGATTCAGCCCCAGTATTACGCGGTGTTCGAACACAAGGGGCCACTGAGCAGCCTGCCGCAGACCTTCCGCTACATTTGCGACACCTGGCTGCCGCAATCGGGGTACACGGGGGCCGACGCCCCGGAGTTCGAGCGCTACAGCGAGGATTTCAACCCGAAGCTGAACACCGGCAATCTGGAAATCTGGTTGCCGATCAAGCAATGACTCAGGCGTGGGAGGCGCATCCAACGATTCGCCTCTCGATGTCGCGCTGCCGCTGATTTAAGATCCCCAGCCTTTTCCCGCCGATTCCGAGCTGCCATGAACACCGTCATCCGTAACGTCACGCCTGCCGATCTGGACCGCTGCTACGCCATCGAAACCGTCGCCTACGAAGGCGACGAAGCCGCGACCTACGAGAAAATCGCCACCCGCATCGCCACCTGGCCCGAGGGGTTCATCGTGGCCGAAGTGGACGGCGTGGTGGCGGGTTTCATCAACTCCGGCGCGGCGTTCCAGGTGGAAATGTCGGATGAAGCGTTCAAGGAACTGATCGGCCACGACCCGGCTGGCCCCAATGTGGTGATCATGTCGGTGGTGGTGCATCCGGATTATCAGGGGCAAGGGCTGGCGAAGCGGTTGATGGGTGAGTTCATCGAGCGCATGCGTGGTATGGGCAAGGCGACGATTCATCTGATGTGCAAGGAGCGGCATATTCCGTTGTATGCCGGGTTTGGTTTTGCCTACATCAAGCCGTCGGCTTCCGACCATGGCGGCATGGCGTGGCATGAGATGATCTTGACCCTGTAAACATCCACCCTGTAGGAGCTGTCGAGTGAAACGAGGCTGCGATCTTTTGATTTTGCTTTTAAAAAACAAGTTCAAAAGATCGCAGCCTCGTTTCACTCGACAACTCCTACAGGGATGGGGTCGTGTTTCAGAATTTCAGTCCCATCCTGCGCTCATAGCCGATCCGCCCTCTGTACGCCTCGCCGCTGTCGACAAAGCCATATTTGGCATACAGCGCAATCGCCGACTCGTTATCCGCATCCACCGATAATTCCAGCCCCCTGATTTCCGGCCAGGCCAGGCGGGCCGCTTCGGGCAACGCTTGTAGGCACGCCTTGCCATAGCCTTTGCCCTGCGCCCGTTGGTCGACCTGAAGTGCATGCAGTGTGGCGCTATGCTCATTGGCCCAGGCCGGCAACACCGGAGGGCGCTTGAGCAGCAAAAACGCCACGGGAATGTCGTCCGCCAGCAGGGCAAATCCCTTGACGCCGGGGCCGGGGCGGGAAAGCAGGGTGTGCAAGGCACCGTGAATGTCGCCGGAGAACTTGACCTGCTGCGGGTGAACCTCAATCGCCTCGACCTGCTGGCGCTGCAAGGTGGTCAGGTTTTCGTAAGGCACGAGTCGGGCTGCCATGGGAGTGTCCTTTTTCCTGCACGAATAATGGTCGGATTCTAGCGATTACGGCGGTTTGGATTATTTTTATTTCACCTGTCGATTAGCCGGATCGCCAGACGACTAAGGGTGTCTTCAGATAAAAACCACGGAGAACCACCATGAGCGCAACCCACGAAATCCAGACCCTGATCGACACTTATCGCCAGGCGGTCGTCGCCAAGGATGTCGATAAAATCATGAGCTTCTATAGCGAGGACATCGTCTCCTATGACGCGGTCAAGGCCCTGCGGTTTCGCGGCAAGGCCGCCTACCGCGCGCATTGGCAGGCCTGCATGGAAATGTGCCCGGGCCCGCACAAGTTCGACTTCGAGCACATGAACATCGTGGCCGACGAACACATCGCCTTCGCCCACTGGCTGGCCCATTGCGGCGGCACCAACGACAAGGGCGAAACCCAGGCCTGCTGGATGCGTGCAACCGCCTGCTATCGACGCGAAGCCGGGCAATGGCGCATCGTCCACGAACACTGGTCGGCCCCTTTCGACATGGAAAGCGGCGCGGCGCTGTTCAATCTGGAGCCTTGAATTGAACCCTTCGGTCGGGAGAGCGCGATGAAATATTTATGCCTGGTCTACAGCGATGAGCGCCTTTTGCATTCGCTGCCGGAAAGCCCGAACGACGAGGAGTGCATGGCCTATGCCGAGTCGATCCAGGGCAGTGGCCGGATGGTCGCCGCCGAGGCACTGGAGTCGGTGCAGACCGCCACCACCGTGCGTATGCGCAACGGCAAACTGTCGATCACCGACGGTCCGTTTGCCGAAACCAAGGAACAACTGGCCGGTTTCTACCTGATCGATGCCAAAGATCTGAACGAAGCCATCCAGGTCGCGGGTGATATCCCGGCGGCGCGGGTTGGCTGCGTCGAAGTGCGCCCGGTGCGTCAGTTGAATGTCGGACATGCCTGAGTCGGTACAGGCGCGGGTCGAGCAGGTCTATCGCCAGGACTCGCGGCGCATTCTGGCGACCCTGATCCGCCTGCTCGGCGATTTCGATCTCGCCGAAGAAGCCCTGCACGAGGCGTTCTTCGTCGCGGTCGAGCGCTGGCAGCGCGACGGCGTGCCGGACAATCCGCGCACCTGGCTGGTGTCCACCGGGCGCTTCAAGGCGATCGATGTACTGCGGCGGCGCGCCCGGTTCGCCGCCTCGCGCCCGCTGCTGATCGCGCAACTGGAGGCGCTGGAACAGGCCGACTGGAGTGACGAAGACGTGGAAGACGATCGCTTGCGCCTGATCTTCACCTGTTGTCACCCGGCCCTGGCGGCAGACGCCCAAGTGCCGTTGACCTTGCGTGAAGTGTGCGATCTGACCACGGAAGAAATTGCCCGGGCCTTTCTCTCGGCACCGGCCACCATTGCCCAGCGCATCGTGCGGGCGAAGGCGAAAATCCGTGACGCCAACATTCCCTACCAAGTGCCGTCCCTGGCGGAATTGCCCGAGCGCCTCGACAGCGTGTTGCGGGTGATTTATCTGGTGTTCAACGAAGGGTATTCGGCGTCCATCGGGACGCAGGTCACCCGCGAGGACTTGACCCGCGAAGCGATCCGCCTCGGGCGTTTGTTGCTGGAGTTGCTGCCGGAGCCGGAGGTCATGGGGCTGCTGGCGCTGATGCTGCTGCACGAATCGCGGCGGGTGGCCAGGACCCGTGCAAACGGCGAGTTGATCCTGCTCGATGAGCAGGACCGAAGCTTGTGGGACGGCGAGATGATCGCCGAAGGCTGCGCACTGGTGGAGCGGGCGCTGGGCACTCGAAGGTTCGGCCCGTATTGCCTGCAAGCGGCGATTGCCGCGGTGCATGCCGAGGCGCCCTCGGTGGAGGAGACCGATTGGGTGCAGATCGTCGGGCTGTATGACGTGCTGCTGCGGGCAGTGCCATCGCCGGTGATCGAACTGAACCGGGCGGCAGCGATTTCCAAGCGCGATGGGCCACTGGCGGGGTTGGTGCTGGTCGAGTCGATTCTCGAACGCGGTGAGCTGCGCGATTACCACCTGGCGCATTCAGCGCGGGCGGAGTTTTGTCGGCAGTTGGGGCGGGTGGAGCAGGCGCGCGAGGCGTATGAGCGGGCGCTGGAGCTGACCCGGCAAGAGCCGGAGCGGCGGTTTATCGAGGCTCGGCTCAAGGCTTTGGAGTGATGTGATGTTCACTGGCCTCTTCGCGAGCAAGCCCGCTCCCACAGTTGACCGAGTTGTTCAGGCGAACACGGTCTAATGTGGGAGCGGGCTTGCTCGCGAAGACGCCAGAACAGACACCGCTATTCCAGCATCTTGCCCAACAGCCAACTCCCCGCCGGCCCCGGCGGATTGAGCCGCGACCACAGCGCATCCACATACACGGTTTTCGGCCAACCTCGCACGGAAAGTTCCTGCAGCGATCCCGGTCCGAACCGTTCCACCAGCCAACGCGGCAATGGCGCCCAGCCGAATCCGCCCTGGGCCATTTCCAGCAGCATCAGGTAACTGGGCGCCGACCAGACCCGGCCTTTGGCCCGGCTTTCATAGGGATTGACGATGGTCGCCAGGCGCAGCTCGCGGTGCTGTTGCAACACGTCCTGATCGATGTGTTTGAGCGTGGCCAGGGGGTGTGCGGGCGAGACGAACAGGGCGATGTCTGTGTGTTCGTCCACCGTTGAATTGACCAGGTCCGGTGGGTAGCTGTCCTGCATTTCGGCGAAGGCCACATTCGCCCGACCGCTTTGCACCAGTGCCACCAGATCATCGCATTCAGCGATCAGGCATTCGAGTTCCAGGTCCGGGTAACGTTGCTCGAAGGCACTGAGCGCCGCTTCGAAACGGTCGGACTGGTAGGTGTCGGACAGCGCCACCGTCAGCTTCGCCTCCACCCCTTGGGACAGTTGGCTGGCGGTCATTTCCAGACGACCAGTGGCGGCCAGGATCTCCTCGGCCCGCTGCAGCATCACATGGCCGGCCGGCGTGAGGGTGGGTTTGCGGCTGCTGCGGTCGAACAACTCCAGGTTCAGATCGATTTCCAGGCTGGCCACCGCCGCACTGATGGTCGACTGGCTACGGCCCAGCTTGCGCGCCGCGGCGGAAAACGAGCCTTGGGTCGCGGCCTGGACGAAGGCCTGCAGCACTTCCTGGGATGCCATGAACTATCGCCTTTATCGATGGTTATTGGTTATGAAGTATCGGTGTGATGTCGGACCATGGCAACCACACTCACTCAAGGGAGTCGGTCATGACTGCCAACAAATCCATCACCGAACGTATTTTCCAGGCCATCGGTTTCGAGCTGCTGGCCATCCTGATCTGTACCCCGTTGCTGGCGTGGATCATGGATAAACCCATGCTCGACATGGGCGTCGTGACAATCGCCATGGCCGTGCTGGCGCTGGCGTGGAACGTGATGTTCAACGGGTACTTCGACCGTATGCTCAAGCGCTTTGCCATTGCCCACAACGCCTGGACGCGGGTGGTGCATGCGCTGTTGTTCGAAGGCGGGCTGGTGGCACTGGGCGTGCCGCTGATTGCGTGGTGGCTGGATATCAGCCTGTTGGAGGCGTTCGTACTGGACATCGGTGTGTTGCTGTTCTTCCTGCCGTACACCTACGTTTACCACTGGGTATACGACGTGACACGTGCCCGTTTGGTCAACGCATAACCTGTGGGAGCGGGCTTGCTCGCGAAAGCGGTGTGTCAGGCAACATTGATATCGACTGATACGACGCCTTCGCGAGCAAGCCCGCTCCCACAGGTTTTTTCGGTGTTGTTTAGAAGATCTGAGTGAACAACCAGTACAGGCTGCCCGACAGCACAATCGCCGCCGGCAGGGTCAACACCCAGGCCATCAACAGGTTGCGGATGGTCTTCATCTGCAAGCCGCCGCCGTTGGCGACCATGGTCCCGGCCACGCCCGAAGACAGCACGTGGGTGGTCGAGACCGGCAGGCCGAACATGTCGGCGGCGCCGATGGTCAGCATGGCCACGGTTTCCGCCGAGGCGCCCTGGGCGTAGGTGAGGTGGGTTTTGCCGATCTTTTCACCGACCGTTACCACGATGCGTTTCCAGCCCACCATGGTGCCCAGGCCCAGGGCAATCGCCACGGCGATCTTCACCCACAGGGGAATGAACCGCGTGGAGCTGTCGATCTGCTGTTTGAACAGTTGCAGCTTGCCCGTGGTATCGGCGTCGAAGTGACCGACTTTGTTCTTGTCCATCAGGCGAATGGTTTCGCTGGTCAGGTACATGTCGTTACGCACGTTGCCCACGGCCTCGGCCGGCACCTTGGACAGCGATCCGTAACTCTGCACTTCGGCACCGATGCTGCCGGTCAATGCCGCCAGCGCGGGCACCAGTTGCGGCGTCGCTTCCTTGCTGCGCACGTACTCGGACAAAGTGGCACGCGGATCGGCCGGGGCTGGCAGCGGTGCGCTTTTCACCAGCGCCTGTTGGGTGACTTGCGCCACGGCGGCGAATTGCAGGGCCTGATCGGCCGGCATGGCGCGGTTCAGCGCGTAGGCCATTGGCAGCGTACCCACCAGAATCAACATGATCAGGCCCATGCCTTTCTGGCCATCGTTGGAGCCGTGGGCGAAGGACACGCCGGTGCAGGTCATGATCAGCAGACCGCGAATCCACCATGGCGGCGGTGTGTTGCCTTTGGGCTCCTTGTATAGCGCACGGTTCTTGACGAACGCCCGCAGGGCCAGCAGCAACAAGGCGGCGCAGCCGAAACCGACCAGTGGCGAGAGCAGTAAGGCGTAACCGATTTTGGTCGCCTGTGCCCAGTCCACGCCGCTGGTGCCGTCGCGACCCTGCATCAGGGCGTTGGCCACGCCGACGCCGATGATCGAACCGATCAACGTGTGCGACGACGAGGCCGGCAGGCCCAGCCACCAGGTGCCGAGGTTCCACAGGATGGCGGCGATCAGCAGGGCGAAGATCATGGCGAAACCGGCGGACGAACCGACTTGCAGAATCAACTCCACCGGCAACAGGGCGATGATGCCGAACGCCACCGCGCCGCTGGACAGCAACACGCCGAGGAAGTTGAAGAACCCGGACCAGACCACCGCCACATTTGGCGGCAAGGAGTGGGTGTAAATCACTGTGGCCACAGCGTTGGCGGTGTCATGGAAACCGTTGACGAACTCGAAGCCCAGGGCAATGACCAAGGCCACGCCGAGCAGCAGGAATGGCGTCCAGGTGGTCACCACCGTGCCAAGCTCGTTCATGTCGCGCATCAGGCTGTAGGCGGTAAACAGCAGCCCCAAGGCCAGTACCGCGAAGAAAATCACCAGGGTGAGCCGGCCGGGTTTTTTATCCAGTTGGGGCCTGCCGCTCACGACGGACGCTGGGGCGGTGGAGAAAGAAGGCGTAGCCATGCCGGGCATTCCTGAGGAGGAAAAGGGTGCCCGTCATGATCATGGCGGATTGTTACAAGGAAACTGTTCCAGATCAGGGTTTGGGCTATTCGTCGAACCGTTGATCCGAATCCACCACCTGTGGCGAGGGAGCTTGCTCCCGCTGGGTCGCGAAGCGGCCCTAAAGCCTGCCAACCGGTTTTCTCTGGTACACCGCGAGTAATGGTTTTGCGGCTGCTTCGCCGCCGAACGGGAGCAAGCTCCCTCGCCACAGTGGTCAGCACAGGATTTCAAGCGGGGGTCAGTAGTCCCGGCGCTTGCGGAAGGCCCAACGCCCGGCAATCACGGTAAAGGTCGCCACCAGCGCCACCAGAATCCAGAACCCTTCCGGATCCTGGGCCAGGGGCACCCCGCCCACGTTCATGCCGAAGAAACCGGCGATGATGTTGATCGGCAGTGCCAGCACCGTGACCACCGTCAGGGTGAACAGTGTGCGGTTGCTCTGTTCGTTGAGATTGGCGGCGATTTCTTCTTGCAAAAGCTTGATGCGTTCACCGAGCGCCGTCAGGTCGTTGATGATCAGCGCGAACTCTTCGGTGGACTTGCGCAGCTCCTTGACGTCTTCCTTTTGCAGCCACGGCGGCGGGCGATTGAGCAGGCGCAGCAGCGAGCCCGGCTCCAGCGCCAGCAGGCGTTGCAGGCGCACCAGTACCCGACGGTTGGCGCCCAGTTCCGCGCGGTTGGTCGACAAACGCTGCGACAGCAACTCGTCTTCCACCTGATCGACGCTCAGGCTGGTCTTGCGCACGATTTGGGTCAGCACCTCGCCCTGATCGCGCAGCAGGTGCACCAGCAATTCCAGCGGTGAACGAAAGCGCTCGCCGGCCTTCACCGAGGAACGCAACTTGTCGACCGAGTGCAGCGGTTGCAGGCGCGCGCTGATGATCAACTGGCTGCGCACGCACACCCACAGCGTCGAGACATCGGACGAGACCATGCTGCTGAGGTTGAACACCACATCGTTGACCACCGCCAGCAGCGCTGAATCGACATGCTCGATGCGCGTCGAACGCGAGCCTTCGTGCAGGGCTTCGAAAAACTCGTCGGGCAATTCCAGATGGCTCTTCATCCAGCGCTCGCACGCAGCGTGGGCGAGGTTCAGGTGCAGCCAGAGAAATTCGTCGCTGTCGTGGGGCTGTTGCAGGCATTGCAACGCCTTGGCCGAATCGATCTCCTGCCCGCGCTCGCCAGGGCGAAAACTGAACCCGTACAGCAAACCGAACAAATCCGGATCGCGATGGCTTTGATCGATGCTGTGGTTCATGAGGACTCGCAAGGGGAGGCGCCTGTCGCGGGTTTTACAGGTTCAATTGAGCCGCATCATCGCAAGGCTTCGTGATGGTTTTGTGACGATTGCGTGGCGGCCGGCGCAGACGCAAAACAGCCGCACGATGCGAACATCGTGCGGCTGTTTTGGGTGCGCATCAGTGGTCTTTTTTGTTCTTCAGGACTTCGCCGGTGGCGGCGTTCAGGTCCACGTCCCATTCAACGCCTTGGGCGTCCTTCAACTCGACTTCGTATTCATAGAGGGTGGTGTGGTTGTCCAGGTCGCTGTCAGTAATGGTTGCGCCTGGGTGAAGCTTCATCACGATCTCATTGAGCTCTTCCAGCGGCTTGATCTTGCCGTCCTTGACCAACTGAGGGATCTGATCGACGGGCACATCTTTCGCCTGGGCCAGACCGGCGGTGAGGGTCAGGGTTGCAGCGATGAACAGGGCGGTCAGGGTTTTCATTGGCGTCTTTCCTTGGATGAGATGTTTAAGTGAGATCAGATTAGCGCTCGTAACTTAATCCACCCTTAAATCGCCTTTTGCCCCCTGTAGGAGCTGCCGCAGGCTGCGATCTTTTGATCTTGTTTTTGAAAATCAAAAGATCGCAGCCTCGTTTCACTCGACAGCTCCTACAGGTGGATGCACTGCCTTTGTGGGAGCGAGCCTGCTCGCGAATGCAAGCGATGCGGTCTCTGATCAGTAGCCATTGTTCTTCAGCACCTGATCAACACTTGCCGCTGCCGGGCGTTTATAGAACTTCAACAACTCGCTGGCGCGGTTGGTGAAGATCCCGTCGACACCGGCGTCCATGACCTTCTGGTAATCCACCGCATCATCGATGGTGTAGACGTGCACCAGCATGCCCTGGTCGTGGGTGTACTGGTTCATCCAAGGCTGTACCAGATCCGCATAGCTCTGATCGCCACCGTGGGTGAGCGCAGCAGACGGCCCGGTGCCGATTGCGCCCTCGGCCTTGGCGTAGTCGACCCAGCGGTGGAATTCGGCTTTGTCCCTGGGCTGCTGTTTGGCGTAGTAAGCGGCTTTGTCCTGCTCGCCGGACTCGGCGAAGCTGACCTTCGAGGCCGGCTCGATATTGCCTTCGCCCACCCACAACAACAGGATCTTCGGCACCTTCGGCATTTCCTTTTGCAGCAGCTCCAGGCTGCTCTTCTCGAAGGTCTGCAGGACCACTTTGCCTTTGCCCTGGCCGACCGCCAGCTGGCTTTTGCCCAGTTTCGATCCGGCTGGACTGAGCCAGCCACGGTCCTGGAGTTTCGCCCTCAGATCACGCTCGATGCCGGGAAACTGCTTGGGCTCCTTGGTCTCGATGTACAGGCCCGGCTGATGCAGCGGGTTGCCCTGGGCGATGTCGATGATTTCATCCAGGGTCAGAATGTTCAGGCCGGCGAATGAAGGTCGTGCGCGATCCGGGTAGGCGGCGTTGAACCAGCTCCCGGCGTCGAGGGTTTTCAGCTCGGCCATGGTGAAGGCATTGGCCGGGCTGTCCTTGCGCTCGGGGAATTTGCTCGCCACGTCGGTGGTGCGTTGCAGGTTGTTGTCGTGCAGGGCGAACAGCACGCCGTCCTTGCTGCGTTGCAGGTCGAGTTCCAGGTAATCGGCACCCAGGTCACGGGCGGTTTTGTAGGCGGCGGCGGTGGATTCCGGTGCATCCCAGGACGCGCCACGGTGCGCGATGACGGCGGGATGGGGGATGCCCAGGCGTGTAGCGACAGCGGCGGGATTGGGCGCACTGGCGGCCTGGGCCTGAGTGTGGATTTGAGTCAGGCCGAGCACCAGGCTCAGCAGCAAAGTGCTTTTGGTAAAGGTTGCAGGCATGGTCGAGATCCTTTCGCGAAGTTCAAAAGACCTCCCTTTTAACAACTGAGCGTGGCGGGCGCTATCGCGAGACCGACATAGAGCTGTTTAAAGCTGATGCTCTACAGCCAGAATTCATCCCCAATCCGTCTTGCCCCCGCGCCGACTCCACCAGTAGCCAGCCCGATTGTTCGCGCGCCAGTTCATATTGGCCGCTGACCCGCCCGGATTGCCGGGCCCTGCGTTCGGTGGTGGAGCTGTTCGACGAGTTGGGGCGGGCATTGAAGTTGCCTTGAGGCTACTGGGGCTCGTCCTTGCGCACGAAATGCTGATGCATGTCGGAGGTCAGCGCTTCGATGCGTTCGGTCAACTCCTTGGTCATTTGCGTCAGGCGGGTGTTCTGCTCAAGCAGTTGCAACAGTTGCGCGCTGTTCTGCGCCGCCTGCACCTGACGCTGACTGTTGATGGTCGCCAGTTCTTCGCGGTGTCGCGCATCGGCTTCGGACTGGGCTTTGTCCCGCGCCGCCTGGCGGGTCTGGGCCAGCAGGATCAGCGGCGCGGCATACGCCGATTGCAGGCTGAACGCCAGGTTGAGCAGGATGAACGGGTAGAGATCGAAATGGGTGACGCCGAACAGATTGAGGCACACCCACACCACCACGACCAGCGTTTGCGCGCCGAGAAAGGTCGGAGTGCCGAAGAATCGTGCAAAGGCTTCGGCCCGCAGGGCGAACTTATCGGTGCCGAAGGTCGGGCCCAGGTGGGCATGGGGATGAAGAAAGCGCAGGTGATCGACGGGGGCGTTGTCGTGGGGTTCGTGGCTCATGATGATCTCTGAAGGTCGCGGGGACTGAGATTCACTATAGTCCGGCGCAAGTTTCATCCTGAAACACATTGGCCGCGCTGGATTCGCAGTACCCAGAGCGACCGATCATCACAAGAACGTTGTCATTTATTGCACTTGATAGCAGCCCAGAAACATATCCAGTGCCGACTCCGCCACCGTGCTTTCCATCTCCGCCGACAACCCTGGCATGCCCAAGGAAATCTGCGGCCAGAAGGCGAAGGATTTGAGCAGGCCATGGATTTGCTGGGCAGCGAAGTCAGGGGCCACCGGCTTGAGTCGTCCATCGGCCTGGGCGGCACGAATCCACGCGGTCAGGCCTTCTTCATGTTCGCCCATGCGCGCCACCATGCTCTGCGCGCGCTCAGGGGAGTGGATGGTCGCCGCAATGGCCACCCGCGCCAGGTTGAGGAAGTTTTCATCGCCCAGGGTTTGCAGTTTTGCCAGCAACAACGGGCGCAGCTGTTCGCGTAGCGGCAGATCGGGGCGATAAGCAGGGGGCTGCTCTGCCGTCACGCGGGCCCATAATTGATTGAGGATCTCGGCGAACAACTCTTCCTTGCTGGGGAAATGGTTGTACACCGTGCGCTTCGACACGCCCGCGGTGGCGGCGATCTTGTCCATGCTGGTGATATCGAAACCGTTGGCACGAAATTCGGTGATCGCCGCCTGAATGATCGCTTGGCGTTTACGGTCGGTGAGGCGCTGTGGAGCTGTCATAAATACGCTTCGGCAGGGTGGAGGAGGAAAATTACACTCGGTAGTTTACTTGGGAGCGGCTTTGATGCAACCTTGAAACTACACTGTGCAGTGTAATGTTTTGTTAATCCTTCACAGTAGAAAATAGAGAGCTCGTAAATAGAAAGTTCGGCTGATGCGTGCATGCCTTGGCCATTTATTCCCCAAAGTGAAACCGTGATGCGCGCGGTTTTTCTGGAGTCGTTCAGTCATGGCCCATTCAACTCGCCCAGCGGATATCGCTGGCTCCCCTGAAGCTTCCCGTCACACAGAAGGGCAATTTCGCAACCATGCACCGGTCAAGCGCGAAGGTTTTCGCAAGACCCTGCGTATCCTGTGGAACGTGATCTTCAACAAACCCCGCGACACCCGCCCCAGCGCGCCGGTGCCCGTGCAGCCCCTGACACAATCGGCGCTGATCGCCGCGCCGAACCACAGCGTCTATCGCCTCGGCCACTCCACGGTCTTGCTCAAACTGCGCGACAAGTTCTGGATCACCGACCCGGTGTTCGCCGAGCGCGCCTCGCCTGTGCAATGGGCAGGACCCAAGCGCTTTCACCAGCCGCCCATCAGCCTGGAG
>Ga0163161_10002684_pt1 | contig 12648 bp, 10 predicted proteins | sample S45metaG_FD_129847 | JGI IMG/M metagenome (GOLD analysis project Ga0163161, IMG submission 129847) | Switchgrass rhizosphere microbial communities from Kellogg Biological Station, Michigan, USA - S4-5 metaG | ecosystem: Host-associated > Plants > Roots > Rhizosphere > Soil | place: USA... | reverse complement strand
GAGCAGGGCGTGGCGCAGGACCAGCTGAGCGGAACCATCCAGAACGACATCCTCAAGGAGTTCATGGTCCGCAACACCTACATCTTCCCGCCGGCGCCGAGCATGCGGATCATCGGCGACATCATCGAGTACACGGCGCAGCACATGCCCAAGTTCAACTCGATCTCGATCAGCGGCTATCACATGCAGGAAGCCGGCGCCAACCAGGCGCTGGAGCTCGCATTCACGCTGGCCGACGGCAAGGAATACGTGAAGACCGCGCTGGCCAAGGGCCTCGATGTCGACGGCTTTGCCGGGCGCCTGAGCTTCTTCTGGGCCATCGGCATGAACTTCTATCTCGAAGTGGCCAAGATGCGCGCGGCGCGCCTTTTGTGGTGCCGCATCATGAAGGAGTTCGAGCCCAAGAACCCCAAGAGCCTGATGCTGCGCACGCACTGCCAGACCTCGGGCTGGTCGCTCACCGAACAGGACCCGTACAACAACATCGTGCGCACCACCATCGAGGCGATGGCCGCTGTGTTCGGCGGCACGCAGAGCCTGCACACCAACGCGCTCGACGAAGCGATTGCGCTGCCCACCGAGTTCAGCTCGCGCATCGCGCGCAACACGCAACTCATCATCCAGGAAGAGACGCACATCACCAACGTGGTCGATCCCTGGGCCGGCAGCTACATGATGGAGAAGCTCACGCAGGACATGGCCGATGCGGCCTGGGCCATCATCGAAGAAGTCGAGGCGATGGGCGGCATGACCAAGGCCGTCGACAGCGGCTGGGCCAAGCTCAAGATCGAGGCGGCCGCCGCAGAAAAGCAGGCGCGCATCGACTCGGGCAAGGACGTGATCGTGGGCGTCAATAAGTACAAGCTCAAGAACGAGGACGCGATCGACAGCCTCTCCATCGACAACGTGATGGTGCGCGACCAGCAGGTGGCGCGGCTGCAGAAGATTCGCGCCTCGCGCGACACCGCCAAGGTGCAGGCCGCGCTCGACGCGCTCACCGAAGCGGCCGAGAACGGCACGGGCAACCTGCTCGCGCTGAGCGTCGACGCCGTGCGCCTGCGCGCCACGGTGGGCGAGATTTCCGACGCGCTCGAAAAATCATTCGTCCGCCATCGGGCCGACACACAAAAGGTGACCGGTGTGTACGCAGCTGCCTATGACTCGGCCGAAGGCTGGGAAAACCTCAAGACCGAAATCAACGCCTTCGCCGAGGCACAAGGCCGCCGTCCGCGCGTGATGATCTCCAAGCTCGGGCAAGACGGACACGACCGCGGCGCCAAGGTGGTGGCCACGGCGTTCGCCGACCTGGGCTTCGACGTGGACATGGGGCCGCTGTTCCAGACGCCTGAAGAGTGCGCGCGGCAGGCCATAGAAAACGACGTGCATGCCGTTGGCGTAAGCACCCTCGCTGCCGGCCACAAGACGCTTGTGCCCGCCATCATCAATGAGCTGAAGAAGCAGGGCGCAGACGACATCATCGTGTTCGTCGGCGGCGTGATTCCACGGCAGGACTACGACTTTCTCTACGAGGCCGGCGTCAAGGGCATCTACGGACCGGGCACGCCGATCCCGGCCAGCGCGAAGGACGTGCTGGAGCAGATTCGCGCGGCAGTCGCTGCCTGAACGGGACGCCAGACGTGGGCGATCTTTTGTCGCGGCTGTCGCTGCAGCCTGTGGATTCCAGCGATTTCGAAGACATGCTGGCCGTGCGCATCGATGCGATGCGCCCGAGCCTGGAGCGTGTCGGGCGTTTCGACCTCACGCGTTCGCGCGAACGGCTGAGCGCCGGTTTCGTGGTGCCGTTCATGCATCACATCGTGCTCGACGGCGACCAGCGCGTGGGCTTCGTCACGCTCAAGCCCGAGGGTGCGGATGCGCTGCGGCTCGACCATCTGTACCTGCGCACCGGCTTTCAGGGGCGCGGCATCGGCGAATGGGTGTTGCGCTGGGCCAAGGCGCAGGCACATGAAAAGAACCTCGACATCAAGCTGACTGCACTCGTGCAGAGCGACGCCAACCGCTTTTACCTTCGACACGGCTTCGTGCTCGAAGGCGAAGAGGGCGTGGACCTGCACTATCGCTGGCGCGTGGCGTCGGAGGCCGCGTGCTGAACACGGTGCAGGCGCTGGAAAGCGCGGTCACCGATTCGCCGGGCATGGCACAGCGCCGCGCGATCGCCAAGGCGATCACGCTGCTCGAATCGACCCGCACCGACCATCGCGCGCAAGCCGACGAACTGCTCACCGCGCTGCTGCCGCGCACCGGCAATTCCTTTCGCCTCGGTATCTCGGGCGTGCCCGGTGTCGGCAAGTCGACCTTCATCGAAACGCTTGGCCTGCTGCTGATCGACAAGGGCCATCGCGTCGCGGTGCTCACCATCGACCCGTCGTCCACCGTCTCGGGCGGCTCCATCCTCGGCGACAAGACGCGCATGGAGCGGCTCTCGGTGCACGAGCGCGCCTACATCCGCCCGAGCCCGTCGAGCGGCACGCTCGGCGGCGTGGCCGAGAAGACGCGCGAGGCGATGCTGGTGTGCGAGGCGGCCGGCTACGACATCGTGATCGTCGAGACCGTGGGCGTGGGCCAGAGCGAGACCGCGGTGTCGGGCATGACAGACATGTTCGTGCTGATGCAACTGCCCAATGCCGGCGACGACCTGCAGGCGATCAAGAAGGGCGTGATGGAGCTCGCGGACCTCGTGGTCATCAACAAGGCTGACATCGACAAGGACGCCGCCACGCGCGCACAGGCGCAGATCACCTCGGCGCTGCGGCTCTTCGGCCACCAGGGCAACCCGGACCACGCGCATGCGGTGCACGACGCGCACAGCGGCGCGGAGGTGCGCTTCTGGCTGCCGAAGGTGCTGCAACTCAGCGCGCTCGCGGGCACGGGCGTCGACGCTTTCTGGGAAGCCGTCACGCAATTCAGGCAACTGCAGACCGCCAACGGCAAGCTCGCCATGCGCCGCGAGAAGCAGGCCACCGCTTGGATGTGGGAACGCATCGACGCGGGGCTGAAGCAAGCCTTCAGGCAGCACCCGCAGGTGCGCGAACTGCTGCCGCAACTCACCCAGCAGGTGGCGCAGGGCGCGCTGCCCGCATCGACCGCGGCGCGCAGCCTGCTCGCCGCAGCGGCCATCACGGCCAGGCCATGAGCCATCTCATTCAAGACCACAGCTTCGGAAGCACACCATGCAAGAACTGATTGAACAACTCGAACAGCGTCGCGCCAAGGCGCGTCTGGGCGGCGGGCAAAAGCGCATCGACGCGCAGCACGCCAAGGGCAAGCTCACGGCGCGCGAGCGCATCGAACTCCTGCTCGACGACAACACCTTCGAAGAATGGGACATGTTCGTCGAGCACCGCTCGGTGGATTTCGGCATGGCCGAGCAGAAGATCCCCGGCGATGGCGTGGTCACCGGCTACGGAATGATCAACGGCCGCCTGGTGTTCGTGTACAGCCAGGACTTCACCGTCTTCGGCGGCGCGCTCAGCGAAGCGCATGCCGAAAAAATCTGCAAGGTGATGGACCAGGCGATGAAGGTCGGCGCGCCGGTCATTGGCCTGAACGATTCGGGCGGCGCGCGCATCCAGGAAGGCGTGGCCTCGCTCGGCGGCTATGCCGACGTGTTCCAGCGCAACGTGATGGCCTCGGGCGTGGTGCCGCAGATCAGCATGATCATGGGCCCGTGCGCGGGCGGCGCGGTGTATTCGCCGGCCATGACCGACTTCATCTTCATGGTGAAGGACTCCAGCTACATGTTCGTCACCGGCCCCGAAGTCGTGAAGACCGTGACGCACGAAACCGTGACGGCCGAGGAGCTGGGCGGCGCCATCACCCACACCACGCGCAGCGGCGTGGCCGACATGGCGTTCGAGAACGACGTCGAGGCGCTGATGATGCTGCGACGCCTCTACAACTACCTGCCGCTCAACAACCGCGAGAAGCCGCCGGTGCGCCTGGGCAACAACGGGCAGGGCGACCCGGCCGACCGACCCGATTACTCGCTGGACACGCTGGTGCCCGACAACCCCAACAAGCCCTACGACATCAAGGAACTGATCCTCAAGGTAGTGGACGATGGTGACTTCTTCGAGCTGCAGCCCGACTACGCGAAGAACATCGTGATCGGCTTCGCGCGCATGGAAGGCCAGACGGTCGGCATCGTGGCGAACCAGCCGCTGGTGCTGGCGGGGTGCCTGGACATCAAGAGCAGCATCAAGGCGGCGCGCTTCGTGCGCTTTTGCGATGCGTTCAATATCCCGGTCGTCACCTTCGTCGACGTGCCCGGCTTCATGCCCGGCACGGGGCAGGAGTACGGCGGCATCATCAAGCACGGCGCCAAGCTGCTCTACGCGTATGCGGAATGCACGGTGCCCAAGATCACCGTCATCACGCGCAAGGCCTACGGCGGCGCGTACGACGTGATGGCGTCCAAGCACCTGCGCGGCGACGTCAACCTTGCCTGGCCGCGCGCCGAGATCGCGGTGATGGGCGCGAAGGGCGCGGTGGAAATCATCTTCCGCGAGGACAAGAACGACCCCGAGAAGCTCGCCGCACGCGAGGCTGAGTACAAGGCGCGTTTTGCGAACCCGTATGTGGCCAGCGCACGCGGCTACATCGACGATGTGATCCTGCCGCACGAGACGCGCAAGCGCATCTGCCGATCGCTCGTGATGCTGCGTGAGAAGAAGCTCGAGAACCCGTGGCGCAAGCACGGGAACATTCCACTTTGAGCGGCACGGAGAAGAAGAACATGTTCAAGAAGATCCTGATTGCAAACCGCGGCGAGATTGCGTGCCGTGTGATTCAGACCGCCAAGAAGATGGGCATCCTCACCGTCGCCGTCTACTCCGACGCCGACAAGGAAGCCCGCCACGTCGAGCTGGCCGACGAGGCCGTGCACATCGGCGCCGCGCCCAGCCGTGAGAGCTACCTGCAGGCCGACCGCATCATCGCGGCCTGCAAGCAGACGGGCGCCGAGGCGGTGCACCCGGGCTACGGCTTCCTCTCGGAGAACGAAGCCTTCGCCCGCAAGGTCGAGGAAGAGGGCATCGCCTTCATCGGCCCCAAGCACTATTCGATCGCGGCGATGGGCGACAAGATCGCCTCGAAGAAGCTCGCGAACGAAGCCAAGGTCAACACGATCCCAGGCTGGAACGATGCCATCGAGACAGCCGAGCGCGCCGTCGAGATTGCCAAGGACATCGGCTACCCCGTGATGATCAAGGCCTCGGCCGGCGGCGGCGGCAAGGGCCTGCGCGTGGCCTTCAACGACAAGGAAGCCTTCGAGGGCTTCACCTCGTGCCGCAACGAGGCGCGCAACAGCTTCGGCGACGACCGCGTGTTCATCGAGAAGTTCGTCGAGGAGCCGCGCCACATCGAGATCCAGGTGCTGGGCGATTCGCACGGCAACGTCATCTACCTGAACGAGCGCGAATGCTCGATCCAGCGGCGTCACCAGAAGGTGATCGAAGAGGCGCCGTCGCCCTTCATCAGCGACGAGACGCGCAAGGCGATGGGCGCGCAGGCGGTGCAGCTGGCCAAGGCCGTGAACTACCAGAGCGCGGGCACGGTGGAGTTCGTGGTCGGCAAGGACCAGAGCTTCTACTTCCTGGAGATGAATACGCGCCTGCAGGTGGAGCACCCGGTGACCGAATGCATCACGGGGCTGGACCTCGTCGAGCTGATGATCCGCGTCGCGGCCGGCGAGAAGCTGCCGCTCACGCAAGAACAGGTCAAGCGCGATGGCTGGGCCATCGAGTGCCGCATCAACGCCGAAGACCCGTTCCGCAGCTTCCTGCCTTCGACCGGCCGCCTCGTGAAGTTCCAGCCGCCGGCCGAGACCATGTTCGCGAGCGACACCGAGCACCTGCAAGGCGTGCGCGTGGACACCGGCGTGTACGACGGCGGCGAGATCCCGATGTACTACGACTCGATGATCGCCAAGCTCATCGTGCACGGCAAGGACCGCCAGCATGCGATCGCCCGCATGCGCGAGGCGCTCAACGGCTTTGTGATCCGCGGCATCAGCAGCAATATTCCGTTCCAGGCGGCGCTGCTCGCGCATCCGAAGTTCGTGGCGGGCGACTTCAACACCGGTTTCATCGCCGAGCACTACGGCAAGGGCTTCCATGCGGAAGACGTGCCGCACACCGATCCGTCGTTCCTCGTCGCGCTCGCGGCGTACGTGCATCGCCGTTATCGCGCGCGTGCCTCGGGCATCAGCGGGCAGCTCGAAGGCCACGGCGTGAAGGTCGGCGAGCAGTTCGTGGTGGTGGAGCTGGGGCCGGAAGGCAAGCATGTGCAGCACCCGGTGTCGGTGACCGACTTCCATGGCAAGACCGGTGCGAGCGCGATTGCGGTGAACGGCAAGACCTACAAGATCGACAGCAGCTTCGCGCTCGGCGCGATCCGCGTGCAGGGCATGGTCAACGACAAGCCTTTCACTGCGCAGGTCGAGCGCGGCGCGGGCAAGAACCCTCTGGCGCTGCGCGTGTCGCACGACGGCACGCAGATCGAGGCAATGGTGCTGTCGCCGCTGGGCGCGCGCCTGCTGGAGCTGATGCCCTACAAGGCGCCGCCGGACCTGAGCAAGTTCCTGATGTCGCCGATGCCGGGTCTGCTGGTCGAGGTGTCGGTGGAGCCGGGGCAGCAGGTGCGGGCTGGCGAGAAGCTGGCCGTCATCGAGGCCATGAAGATGGAAAACGTGCTGTTCGCCACGCAGGACGGCGTGGTCGGAAAAATCTCGGCAGGCAAGGGCGAATCGCTCGCCGTCGATCAAATCATTCTGGAGTTCAATTGATGGGTGCCAACGACCTGCAACAGACGATCACGCTGCACCGGCCCGCGAAGCCGGTGACGCCGCAAGGCCCGTGGTCGGTCGAGGCGATCCAGGCGCTGCTCGACAAGCCGCTGATGGACCTGCTGTTCGAGGCGCAGACGGTGCACCGGCAGCATTTCCCTGAAGGCGACATCGAGCTCGCGACGCTGCTCTCGGTCAAGACCGGCGGCTGCCCCGAGAACTGCGGCTACTGCCCGCAGTCGGCCGAGTTCGACACCGGCGTGAAGGCGCAGAAGCTCATGGAGGTCGACGAGGTGCTGCGCGCCGCGCAGGCCGCCAAGGACGCGGGCGCCACGCGCTTCTGCATGGGCGCCGCATGGCGCGCGCCGAAGGACCGCGACGTGGAAAAGGTCGCCGTGCTGGTCGAGGCGGTCAAGAGCCTCGGTATGCAGACCTGCGCGACGCTCGGCATGCTGGAGCCGCACCATGCGCACCAACTCAAGGCCGCGGGCCTCGACTACTACAACCACAACCTCGATACCGCGCCCGAGTACTACACCGACATCGTCGACACGCGCAGCTACCAGGACCGGCTCGACACGCTCGCGCATGTGCGCAGCGCCGGCATCAGCGTCTGCTGCGGCGGCATCGTGGGCATGGGCGAACAGCCGGTGCATCGCGCGGGGCTGATCGCGCAGCTGGCCAACCTGAACCCGTACCCGGAATCGGTGCCGATCAACAGCCTGGTGCGCGTGCCGGGCACGCCGCTGGCCGATTCGGAACCGGTCGATCCCTTCGACTTCGTGCGCATGATCGCGGTCGCACGCATCACGATGCCGACCGCGCGCGTGCGGCTGTCGGCCGGGCGCCAGCAGATGGGCGATGCGGTGCAGGCGCTGTGCTTCATGGCGGGCGCCAATTCGATCTTCTATGGCGACAAGCTGCTGGTCACGGGCAATCCCGATGTGGACGCTGACGTGCAGCTGCTGCGCAAGCTCGGCTTGCAGTCGCGCCGCACCACGACGACTGAAACGGTGGAGGTCTGCGCATGACGGTCACGACGGCACGTCCGTTCAAGGTGCTGGGCATCCAGCAGATCGCCATCGGCGGCCTCGACAAGATGCGACTGCAGAAGCTCTGGGTCGACATGTTGGGGCTCGAGGTCACCGGCACCTTCAAGAGCGAGCGCGAGAACGTCGACGAGGACATTTGCTCGATGGGCAGCGGCCCGTTCAAGGTCGAGGTCGACCTGATGCAGCCGCTGGACCCGGAGAAGAAGCCCGCGGTACACGCAACGCCGCTCAACCATGTGGGGCTGTGGATCGACGACCTGCCCAAGGCCGTCGAATGGCTCACGGCGCAGGGCGTGCGCTTTGCGCCGGGCGGCATCCGCCAGGGCGCGGCGGGGTTCGACATCTGCTTTCTGCATCCGAAGGCGAACGACGAGTTTCCGATTGCGGGCGAGGGCGTGCTGATCGAGATGGTGCAGGCGCCGCCCGAGGTGGTGTCGGCCTTCAACGCGCTCGCTTCAGCCTCAGCTACGCGTTAAGCACCTTCCGGATCGGTGGCCGCACGTCGGAGCGGTGCGGCGGCAGCATCGGCTGGTGCTCGCGCGCCGGGTTCAGGATGATCGAGGTTGCCGTCTCGGTCAGGATGCAGAACTTGGTGACTACCGCGTCGAGGTGGCTCACGTCGATCACGGCGATCTCGAGGATCCAGCTGTCCTCGCCGGTCACGTTGTAGGCGTTCACGCATTCGGGCGTGTCCTGCACGAGCTTCACGACAAGGTCGTAGTCGGCGCGGCCGACGCGGATGATCGCGCGGATGCCATAGCCCAGCTTGCCGAGATTGACGGTGGCGCGGTAGCCGCTGATGACGCCTGCGGACTCCAGCTTTTTCACGCGCTCGGTCACGGCCGGCTGGCTCAGGTGCACGCGGCGGCCCAGCTCGGCCATGGTGAGGCGCGCATCGTTCTGCAATTCAGCAAGGATGCGGGTGTCGTGGGCGTCCAAAGCTGGGTTCAAGGTGAAGTCCATGGAACTCCTTTAAATCGACGGTAGTGGAGCCATAGAACCGTGGAATTTCCATGGTTCACGGGAGGCGGCTTTCATACCATGGGCGGCGCTTTAGCACCAATAAAACAAGAGGCTCCTCGACATGCCGACCCTTTCTTCTTCAGCCCCAGCCGCGCCCAGCGGCAACCGCGGCGCGCTGCCGCCGTTGCTGTGGCTTTGCCTTGCCGCCACCTGGGTGGTCTGGGGCTCGACCTACCTGGCGATCAAGTACGCGCTGATCAGCTTTCCGCCGTTCCTGCAGATGGGCTCGCGCTTCCTGTTCGCGGGGGTGGTACTGGCCGCATGGATGCGCTGGCGCGGCGCTGCATGGCCTTCGATGGTGCAGTGGCGCAACGCGCTGGTCGTTGGCGCGTTGATGCTTGGCGGGGGCATGGGCGGCACGGCGCATGCCGAAGTGACGATCGGCTCGGGTCTGGTGGTGGCGTTCATCGCGGTGGTGCCGCTCTTGATCGCGCTGCTCAATTTGATCTGGGGCATCAAGCCGACGCGCATGGAAGCGGCGGGCATCGCGCTTGGCCTCGTCGGCGTGCTGATGCTCACGCAAGGCAATGGTTTCCAGTCGTCGCCGGCGGGGCTGGCGGCGATTTCCATCGCCTGCATCTGCTGGTCGATGGGCAGTGTGCTGAGCCAGCGCAGCCTGCCGCTCGCACCCGGTGCGATGGGTTTTGCCAGCGAAATGATCTGCGGCGGCGTGGTGCTGCTGGTGCTCGCAGCGGTATCGCGCGAGAGCCTCGTGTGGCCGCCGGCGCCCGAGGCCGTCTGGGCCTGGCTGTACCTGGTGGCGTTCGGCTCGCTGATCGCCTTCAACGCCTACATGGTGCTGCTCGCGAAGGCGCCGGCCGCGCTGGCGGCGAGCTACACCTTCGTGAACCCGGTGATCGCGATGCTGCTGGGCGTGTGGATCGCCAGCGAGACGGTCACGCGCTTCGAGTGGTATGCGGTGGCGGTCGTGCTGGCGGGGGTGTTGTTGCTGCTCTTCAAGCGTCCGAAAAAGACTGAAGAGAGCTGAAGCGTTTCTTCAGGTGCCCGGGCGGCGCCAGAACGCGAGCGTGGCCGCCAGCAGCCACATGCCGGCCGCGCAACTGCGGTTCAGCACCTTGAGGCCGCGGCGCGAAAGCCAGCGCACGGCCTGCGTGCCGGCGGCTGCGTAGGCCAGCATCACGCAGGTATCGAGCACGACGAAGATCGCGCCGAGCATCAGGTATTGCGGGCCCTGCGGCTGCGTGATGTCGATGAACTGCGGCAGGAAGGCCGCGAAGAACAGCACCGTCTTCGGGTTCGACAGCGCCACGAGCAGGCTGCGCATCAGCGCGACACGGCCATGCGGGCGCACTTCGATGGCGGACTTGGCGAGCGCCGTGCCGAGGTCAGTCGCTTCGCTGCGCCAGAGCTTGATGCCGAGCCAGACGAGGTAGGCGACGCCCGCGATGCGGATCGCGTTGAAGAGCACTTCCGATGCCGCGAGCAGCGAACCCAGTCCCAATGCCACCACCGCGATCAGCGTGATGCTGCCGAGCGACGCACCCGCAATGCCCCAGCTCGCGCGCCGCATGCCGCCGTCGATGCCGTTGGACAGCGCCAGCAGCATCGTGGGGCCGGGAATCACCGCCAATGCGAGCGAGGCGACGACGTAGATCAGCAGGGTGTCGAGTGTCATGGCTTGGGGGCGGTTTTTTCGCGTTGTTCGGCGGCGGCACGGGCGCGCGCCAGGGCAGCTTCGACGATGGAGCGCTTGCGCGTGTCGGCGGCTTGCGGCTCGGCGGCGGCGGCGGGGGCTGCTTCGGCTTCGTGCTTGGCGGCGGCGCGGTGCTGGCCGTGGAGCTTGTAGCGCTGCAGCGCGGCCTCGGCCTGGGCATGTGACCATGCCTGCCAACCGCTGCGGCCCGGCGTTTCGACTTCGAGCGAGATGCAATCGACAGGGCACACCGGGATGCAGAGCTCGCAGCCCGTGCAGTGCGCTTCGACCACCGTGTGCATGCGCTTGTTGATGCCGATGATCGCGTCGGTTGGGCAGGCATCGAGGCAGAGCGTGCAGCCGATGCACCAGGCTTCATCGATGACGGCCATGGCGCGCGGGCCTTCGGTGCCGAATTGCGGATCGAGCGGCAGGGCGGGGCGGCCGGTGAGCAGCGCGAGGCGGTAGATGCCTTCGGCGCCACCGGGCGGGCACTGGTTGATGCCTGCTTCGCCATCGGCCACGGCTTGCGCGTAGCCGGCGCAATCGGGGTAGCCGCACCGTGTGCACTGCGTTTGCGGCAGTGCGTCGTTGATGCGTGCGGCCAGCCCGTTCACAGTGGGTTGCGCGCGCCTCAGCGCGTGGTGCGGGCGCGCGGCTTCTTGGCTGCGGCCACGGGCTTCTTGGCGGGGGCGGCCACGACAGCCTTCTTTGCGGCCGGCGACTTCTTGGCAGCAACGGTCGCGATCTTCTGACCCGGCTTGATCCTGTCTTCGGCCGCGAGGCTTTCGCGCGCACCGGCACGGCTTTGCGGCTGGTCGTTGGCGGCGATGAACTTCATCAGCTTCGGGTAGACCAGTTCGCGCCAGCGGCGGCCGCTGAAGATGCCGTAGTGGCCCGCGCCCTTGACTTCGTAGTGCTCGCGCTTCGAGTCGGCGACGCCGGTGCACAGGCTGTGCGCCGCTTCGGTCTGGCCCGAGCCGGAGATGTCGTCCAGTTCGCCTTCGACCGTCAAGAGCGCGGCGGTGCGGATGTCCTGCGGACGCACGCGCTCGATCTGGCCTTCGGGGTTCTTCACGTCCCAGGTGCCGTTCACGAGTTCGAACTGCTGGAACACCGTGCGGATGGTGTCGAGGTAGTAATCGGCGTCCATGTCGAGCACGGCGTTGTACTCGTCGTAGAACTTGCGGTGCGCCTCGGCGCTGGCGTCGTCGCCCTTGATGAGGTCCTTGAAGTAGTCGTAGTGGCTCGACGCATGGCGGTCGGGGTTCATCGCCACGAAGCCGGTGTGCTGCAGGAAGCCCGGGTACACGCGGCGGCCTTCACCCGGAAAGCCTTGCGGCACGCGGTAGATCACGTTGTTCTCGAACCACTCGTAGCTCTTGTTCATCGCGAGGTTGTTGACCGCGGTGGGCGACTTGCGGGCGTCGATCGGGCCGCCCATCATCGTCAGCGTGAGCGGCAGCGGCTCCTTGCGGCTTGCCATGAGCGACACGGCAGCGAGCACCGGCACGGTGGGCTGGCACACGCTCACCACGTGGCAGTTGCCGTACTCGGCCTGCAGGCGGCGGATGAACTCCTGCACGTAGTTGATGTAGTCGTCGAGGTGGAATTCGCCTTCCGACATCGGCACGAGGCGTGCGTTCTTCCAGTCGGTGATGTAGACCTTGTGGTCCTGCAGCATGGTGCGCACGGTGTCGCGCAAGAGCGTGGCGTAGTGGCCCGACAGCGGCGCCACGATCAGCACCACGGGCTGGCTCTTGAGCGTCTTGAGGATGTGCGGCTCGTCGGTGAAGCGCTTGAAGCGTCGCAGTTCGCAGAAGGGCTTGTCGAGCTCGACGGCCTCCTGGATGACGACCTCTTCGCCATCGACCTTCACCGACTTGATGTTGAACTCGGGCTTTTCGTAATCCTTGCCGAGGCGATAGAGCAGGTCGTACCCGGCCGCCATGCGCTGGGCCATCGGCAGTTGGCCCCAGACGGCGCCCTGGCCGTAGAGCTTGGAGGCCGCCTGCGCGAAGTCCGAGAACGGCTCCATCAGGGAACGCTGGGCTTCGTAGAGTTGATAGAGCATCGCTGGTCTTGGAGTGGAATGTTGCGGTGCAATATATCAG
>Ga0163161_10002682_pt1 | contig 12653 bp, 3 predicted proteins | sample S45metaG_FD_129847 | JGI IMG/M metagenome (GOLD analysis project Ga0163161, IMG submission 129847) | Switchgrass rhizosphere microbial communities from Kellogg Biological Station, Michigan, USA - S4-5 metaG | ecosystem: Host-associated > Plants > Roots > Rhizosphere > Soil | place: USA: Michigan... | reverse complement strand
GTTAGCCCCAGATAAGACTCTCCGCCATCCGGGGTCCATTCTATCTTCAGCCGTACCTCTTTATCCTTTTCCAGATTGAGGTCCAGTACTGCCGAACCCGGGTTCCATGCCTGCCTCCAATAATCGGCAACCAGCTTACCGTCAAACCAAACCCTGATATAACCGGCATACTTCAGCTGCAGCTGGTACAGGCCCGGCAGCTGGCTGGCTACACTGCCCTCGTAGTTTACGATGGCGTCTGCAGGCCTGATACTGTCCGGAAACTTGTGCTGATCAGTCAGCCAGTTCATGGATATTTCAGAAACCGGGCGGGTAAACATTACCCTGCCGGGAGTTTTTCTATCCGCATAACTTGCCGTAATCCAGCCCTCAGTATGCTCTTTTGAAAACAGCTTTAGTGCACTGAGCGGCTCATAATCCCTGAGGTCGCCTGCCCGGGTAATCGAATAATTATCCCACAGCACACCATAGCCCTGGTTAGAAACAAAAAACGGCACAGCTATATCTGTATTGTACTGCACGAGGTCTACCCGGCGCCCCCTGTAGTTCATCACGCCCTGCTGATGCTGGCCAAGGCCATAATATGCCTCGTTCTGTTGTGCATCAAACAACTGCGTCACCTGCCATGAAGGCTCCCCACCAAAGACTTTTGGTGTAAGTGCAGCTACAGGAAGTTTACTTTGCGCGAGCAGCAGCCTGCCCTGCAAATCACGATAGCTGAGTAAACCGGTCCTTGTAGATACTTCTACCTGCAGCGCAGCAGTACTGAGGAGCACCATGTCCCGCTCTGCCCTTGCCGTAAATTCAATACCGCTGCTCTTTTGTTGCACAGCCATCAAACTGCGGTCAGGCAAAAAATCCGTTCCTGCAATACCGGTTACATGAATGATCTGATCTGATAAGGGCTGAAGACGGATTTTCTTAATGCCAGTGAGAGAGTTTTCAATACTGACCTCGATTCCTGTGGCTGTTCTGATAAAACTTTGATGATCCTGACCATAAGCACGGAGGTGTAAAATTACAGCAGTGATGAAGATGATTGCGCTTGCCCTTAGTATTTTCATAGAAATAGTACCGTTTATAATTGGTTATCTTATTTCTAAAATTATCACTAAACGAAAAAACTGAAGGTATCAGAATGATAACAATTGGGTATCTGAATGTTAACAAAATCGCCCTTTCAGCTATAAACCGCTGATCTGATCATCTTTTATCGCGGCAAATGCCGAAGGTAGCAGGCCAAATTCCAGTTTAAAATATCGGCTGAAATGTTTTGGATTACTAAAGCCAACTGCATAGGCTACTTCTGCAACCGTCAGCTGCGATTTTGCAAGTAAGGGCTTAGCCTTCTGCAGCCGGTAAGAGCGGATATATGCTATAGGCGATTTGCCTGTCAGGGGGAGAATTTTCTTGTACAAGCCCACGCGGCTCATGTTGAGATCTGCACTCAGCTGGTCTACTGTATAGCCGGTATCAGCGAGGTGGAGCTCCATATGATAAGAGACCTGTCTCATAAACTTCTCGTCGAGCGACTCAATTTCGGCCTCAGCAGGTTTCAAATCCACCTGTTTCCGGTATATCTTCCTGGAAACGGCCTGCTGCTGCAACAGGTTCCTGATTTTAGAAAGCAGGATTTCAAAATTAAAAGGCTTCGTCATATAATCACTGGCACCTGTTTCCAGTCCCGTTAGCTGCTGGTCTTCAGTTGACAGGGCCGTTAGCAGGATCACCGGCAGATGTGCAGTACGCTGATCAGCCCTGATCTTTCTGCAAAGTTCAATACCGTTCATCTCCGGCATACTCACATCGCTCACTACCAGGTCCGGATGCATAGCCAGTACTTTCTGCCAGCCTTCCCGGCCATCCGCAGCCTCCGCCAGCTGATAATGTTCCTTTAAGTTATCTTTCAGGTAGAAACGAAAGTCTTCATTGTCTTCTATCAGCAGTACAACGGGCTTTTTCAGGTTGAGAGTATCATTAACCACCGTTAACCTGGCATGGTTTGCGGAAACACCCAGATCCCTGTCTCTCCGTTCGTTTTCACCGGTGATCAAGCCCGGTGCAGACTGTACCTGGAAAAACAAAGCCACCGTAAATTCGCTGCCCTCATTGACTACGCTGCTCACACTGATGGTTCCTCCATGGAGCCTTACAAATTCTCTCGCAATAGACAAGCCGATACCACTGCCCTGGTTCAGCATATAACCTGGCACATCATGCTGAAAAAAACGATCAAAAATACTTTCCTGTTCTTCATCCGGAATGCCAATACCCGTATCGCTGATCTTTATCAGGAGCCGGGTATCGCCATCATCATTATGGCTTACCGACAGAGATACCCTTACTTCTCCGCCCCGGGGCGTAAATTTAAATGCGTTAGACAGCAGGTTAAATAAGATCCTTTCCACCTTATCATGATCAAACACCGTCACTAGGCTCATGCTGTCCGTATCAAAATGCAAGCAGATATTCTTCCTGTCTGCCACATCACTGAAGGAGTAAGACAGTTCTCTGATAAAACGGATGATATCGCCCGTTTTAGGATGCAATTTCAGCTCCTGGTCTTCCATTTTACGGAAATCCAGCAGCTGGTTTACCAAATTGAGCAGCCTTCTGCCGTTCCGCTGTATCATTTTCAGCTGCTGCTGATCTGCAGGACGGGCTTCTTTAATCAGTTTGTCCATCGGAGAAATGATAAGCGACAGGGGCGTTCTGAACTCATGACTGATATTCGTCAGGAATTTAATTTTCAGCGAGTCCAGCTCGTGCATCCTTTTAGCCTCCTTTCGTTCCTGAACGATCAGGAACTCTCTTTTAATCTTACTGATTCCTCGGTGACGCATAAAGAGCAGCGCAGTTCCAGCCAGGGCAACGTACCATACATAAGCCAGCGGGGTACGCCAAAAAGGCGGCAGGATGACGATTTTAAGCTGGGTTTCATTATTTTTCCAATTCCCTTCCGCATCGGTAGAGATCACCCTGAAAACGTATTTGCCAGGATCTATATTGGTATAGGTGGCCCTCCTGCTGTCATTCTGCGGCTCCTGCCAGTGCTTGTCGAAACCATCCAGCATATACCTGTACCTGATTTTTTGCGGATTAAAGAAATTCAATGCGGCAAACGCAATGGCAAAGCCATTCTGATCATACTCCAGTTCCAGTTGTTGTGCATGGTTAATTGCCTCTTTCAGGATCACTTTTCCATTGATGGCCTCTCCGGTTTTCACACTGCGGTTGGCCAGCTGCAAGTCTGAAAGCACTATTACAGGCATACTTCTGTCGTTCCTGATCATTTCCGGTCTGAACAGGTTAAAACCGTTGGCACCACCGAAAAGCAGTTCCCCATTACGTGTTTTATAGCCGGCATTGGCATTAAAAGCAGTTCCCTGCAAGCCATCCTGAACATCATACTTTCTGAAAGTATAAGAGAAATCAGCATTTTTAACTGGTTTTACCAGGATATTGAACAATCCGTTTGCGGTGCTCAGCCACAGGTTCCTGTGTGCATCTTCCAGAATCTTGAGGCTAGCCTTTTCTGTCAGCCCGTCTTTCTGGTCAAAGTTCCGGAAACGGCCGTTGTGCGGATCAAAACGACTGATCCCGTCACGTGTAGCTACCCAGATAAAACCATAGCTGTCCTGCATCAGGTCGTAAACAATATTATTGATCAGCGAATGGGCATCTCCGGCTTTACTTTTATAATGGATAAAATTCCCGTCTTTTTTACGCAGATCAATCCCATCAGCTGTACCGATCCAGAGATTACCTTCAGTATCTTTCATCAGACAGGAAAGAAAATCAGAGCCTATACTATGTTTAAAAGCAGCTTTATGGTGGGTAAAAGTTCCTTTCTCCCTATCCATCAGGTCCAGCCCACCACCCAGTGTGGCCACCCATAAATTTCCCGCAGTATCTTCAAGAACATCCCAGACACGGTCGTCAGCCAAACTTGTACTGTCTGCGGCCTGATGCCTGTAATGTGTAAATTGCTTTCCATCAAAGCTGCTTAATCCTCCAAAGTAAGAGCCTATCCACAGTTTTTTATGGCTGTCTATACAGAGGCTTACGATAATATCATTGCTCAGGCTGTTGGGATTCCCCTGCTGATGAAGATAGCGTGTAAAATTCCCCGTTTTACGGTTAAAATAAAAAAGCCCTCCGCCGTTGGTGCCCATCCATATATTCCCGTATTCATCCTCTGCAAATCTGTTGATATCCTCATCAATCAGCCCCCCTTCATTCCCGCCCAGATGCCGGTACAGAGGGAATTTCAGAATTTTCTCATGATAAAAGCTGATGCCTTTTTTAAAAGTACCCAGCCAGATAATACCTGAATCATCTTTATATATACTCAGCACACTGTTCTGTCCTATGCTTTTGGGATCGTTCTCACTGTTCAGCAAGTACCTGATCCTGAAACCATTTTTATCCAGCAAATTAATACCTCCATGGTCAGTTCCTATCCATATCAGCCCTTTATCATCCTGTACGATGCCATTTACCAGGTTATTGTTTAATCCGCCGGTTCCTTTTTCAATCAACCGTTCTTCACCTGAAGCGGGATCATAATAGGTAATACCCGATGGCAGGTTCATCGTGTACATCCACAACGCTCCGGAATTGTCTATAAAGACCCTGTAGTCCCTAAACAAAGCAGGGTCCTGCTGCCGGAAGCAGGTAATTCGGCGCAATATCTTTCCCGTTCCGCTATCCAGCATCTCTATCGTTTTGTCAGTATGGATCACCCATATGTTGCCCTGCGCGTCCTTCTGCAATGCCGCCACCGGGTTTGCAGCCAGACTGCCGGCCTTCATTCCTCCGGCAGGCAAATGCAGAATCTTTTTTTTAGCCGCATCGTATCTGAAAACACCCTCTGTTCCTGCATTGAACCAATAATCAGCTCTCAGGCCCCTGACTACTCCCTTAATTGTTTTTGCCCTGATATTCAGCCCCTTCAGATATTCTGCTGCAGATCTGATAAAGCTTTCTGTTAAGGGATTATAAATCGCCGGGCCACCACGGGTTTCCAGGAATAAGTGGTTGTCCGGGAGTTCAAAAATACCAGTGACAAAGTCGTCTGTTAATGAAGTAGTATCCCTGGGATCATGTTTAAATACCCTAAAGGCGTATCCATCATAACGGTTCAGGCCAGACAGCGTTGCAAACCACATAAAACCCTTTGCGTCTTTCAGCATGGTATTTACCTGGTTGTGCGACAGGCCGCTGGAGATATCAAGCTTTGAAAATTGTATCTGTTCCTGCTGTGCGAACAGTAAGCAGGAGAGCAGACTGCCCGTCAGCGTGAGAAAGAATTTCCGGTACATCAAATGTTTATATATGGTTTCGCTCTGAAGATTATCAGCAGAAGCAAATCGCATAAATTTACATTTTTTATCTAATTAATAACTTAATTTTTTGATCGGTATAGTAAAATAAAACCTGCTGCCATGCCCCACATTACTTTCTACCCAGATCTTTCCGCGGTGCTTTTTAACGAAATCAAGACAAAGTTCCAGTCCCAGGCCAGTTCCCTTCTCCCCCGAAGTTCCGTAAGTACTGTAATGAGAACTTTTCTTCCATAGCTGATTAATGATACTTTCCGGCATGCCCTTGCCCGTATCTGTCACAGAAAACAAGACATCAGAGAGCCGCTTTGACGCCGCTACAACCACGGTTCCCCTTGAGGTAAATTTTATTGCATTAGACACCAGATTACGGATAATCGTATCCAGCATATCCCTGTCTGCATATAGCTTTAGTTCCTCATCTACATATTCAATCAGTTCAATCTGCTTAGCTTCTGCCATTGGTTTCAAACGTTTCAGACAGGTAATCACCTGCAGCTGTACATCCTCGATGCAGACCGGGTTAAAGTCAAGTGAATTGAATTGGTTTTTTGCCCAGCGCAGCAAATCTTCGAGCAGTTCATTCGCATTTTGCAACCCCGCTTCCATCTTGGAAATATACTCCAGCAGGTCTTCTTTGGTGGCATCGTCCACATCCATCATAGCCAGCTCGGCGAGTTTCAGACTGGCGGCAACGGGGTTTCTGAGGTCGTGCCCCACAATCGAAAGTAATTTCTCCCGGTGGGTATTGAGGGCCTTTAATTCCGTATTTAAAGAGGTCAGTTCATTTTCCTGCAATTTCCTTAAGGTGATATCCCTGATACTTCCTTCGGAGCCCACTACTTGCCCGTCTTCTATAATCAGCCGCGCATTTACAGAAGCATAGCGCAGTTCACTGTTTTTAGTTTTGAGTTTTACTTCAAAATCTATCACAGAACCGTCCTGCCGCAGTACATTCACAATACTATCCCTGTCTTCCTTAAAATAATAAAAATTAATGGCCGGATGGCCGATGATATTTTCGCGTTTATCGCCATAGTACTTTTCTATAGAAGGGCTGATTTCTATGATGATGCCATTCTGGTCAGTACGGTAATAAATATCCTGTGTATTCTCAAATATTTTACGGAATTTCTCTTCGCTGATGGCTGTAGCCTGTTCAGCTTCTTTAATCTTAGTGATATCCTGGATTTGTGAGATCAGCCGTATGGGCTGACCGGTAGCTTCCCTCAGAATGGATACGCCTAATATCACCCATACCGGCCTGCCGCTCTTATGAAGGTAACGTTTCTCCATGTGGTAACTTTCCCGCTGTCCCTCCATCAGTTCTTTCAGTAATTCAAGATTACGCGGAACATCCTCCGCATAGGTGATATCTACAAAATTCAGTGCTTTTAATTCTTCTTCAGTGTAGCCAAGCATACTGCATAAACTCTGGTTCGCCTTCTGGCACCTGCCTCCGATATCAAACAAAGCCATACCAATCGCTGAGTATTCAAATGCCCCTCTGAACTGTTCTTCACTCATCCTGATCTTATTTTCAGCTTTCTGCTTTTCTGTAATATCGATAATCATCAGGCTGTTGACCATCCCTCCCTGAATATCCCTGTAAACAGAAGAAGAAACCGAACAGGGAAAGCGTTCCCCACTTTTGCGGATACCGGTCAGTTCTGCAGCGGCCTTCCCAAAATTTCTACGGGTTTCAAGGAAAACATGGAGATTTGGGTCATCTGTATCCATCAGGTCTCCCCTGCCCATCCCCCTGAATTCTTCGAGTGTATAACCGAACATATCTATAGCCGCCTGGTTGGCCTCAATGACAGCAGTTTCCGGAATCGTTTGCAGGAAAGCACATAATGAATTTTCAATGATAGACCGGTATTTGACCTCACTGTTGGCCAGTGCAAGCTCCTGCAATTTTTGAATCTGTATGTCCTGGAATATCCCATAAACGCGGACAATGGTACCGTTTACCCGCTCAGCATTCCCCTGCACCCTGATCCACAGATCATTGCCGCATGCGGTAACCAATTCAAGTTCAAGATTATAGCTTTCTCCTTTTTCTACTGCCGCTACAAAGGCATCAAGAATTTTATTCCTGTTTTCCCCTTCTTTGAAAAACGCAATTGCAGCAGTCAGATTAGGTACATAATCCTGTGGTACCTCATGCAACTGCTTCGTTACGGGCGACCAGTAGATTTCATTTTTAAGCAGGTCAACCTCCCATGCACCAACTCTTGCTACTTCATTCGACTGCTCAATAAGGTCGATCATCCTCTTGTTATGTACCGCTTTTTCATCCTCCTTAGTAATCAGCATCATATATACCAATACCCCGCCAATCTCGCCGGAACTATCCTTCCATGGCTGCAGCTCCCAGCGGATTGCCTGTTTCAATCCATTGGGGAAGATCAGCTGATCATGTTCACTGCTACAACATTTTCCCTGCAGTACTTCATGGTAGTCATTCATCCAGTCTTTCCCTTCTATCCGAAAAATGTCGGCATGGCATTTCCCTGAATGGTTTTTCCCCACCTTAAAGTCGGTCTTCCATTTGTCTGAGACAGTTAAGTAACAAAACTGCCTGTCTAAAAGTGCTGCTGCAAAAGGCGAATTGCTGATGACATCACGTAGTTGATCTGGTAAGTTGTCTGCCATAGTGTTCACGTTTGAATAACTAAACTATTACCGGTGATAATTTTACCCTTATGGGTAGCGAGTATAACATATGTTTTTCAAAAAACCTTAGAATTTGTAATAAAAACATTACAAAACAATAATTTCATGATTATATATCACTTATTGAAAACCACTTACACCTATATATAATTACGTAAAACTATCCTTCACGGATTCTTCTGACAGTTAACAATCAAGAAACTCGATGATCCATGACAAGGTTCTTCCATCCTTCATATTAGTCCTGCTGTTTCGCCCGGGTATCAAGTCAACCTTCAAAATATCAAAGCCGTTATTGCCAATCTTAAAATAATAAAGTCTATTGATTTGGTAGAGTATCAAATAATATTTATGTTTACGCCCATGAAAAACTTCTCAGCCCTCATTCATTTATGATCGGATAAAAACTATATGGAAAACAAAACTGGCAAGGTAGCCTTGCCAGTTTATGAACATGAAGAATCAGCCTTGTAACGCCAATCACACACTGAAACTTCATCAGCCTTATGCAATGAATATTCATCACATCAAACATTTGTTAAATATATGGAAATATTTACCTCCAGTAATAAATACCCCTTACCCTATCAAATTGCTATCATATTTTTTCTTTTAGTTAGCCCATTTTACCTTTCCGCACAAACTCCCACCGCAACGATCAATTCTGAATTGAAGGGTACAGTTACAGATGCCGCCAACAGGGAGCCATTGCCAGGTGCTGTAGTCCGTATCAAGGGAACAACCCATGCCGTATCAACAGATAACAAAGGAAGGTTTGTCTTTGAAACTGGCCAGAAATTCCCCTATATCCTGCTCGTTTCCTTTGTGGGATACCAGCCAAGGGAGTTTACTGCCAACGGCAGCCCTGTGGAAATCCAGCTGACAGAAAATAAAAACCAGCTCAACGACGTTGTTGTGGTAGGTTATGGTACCCAAACCCGTAAATCCCTGACGGGATCAGTAGCTACGATCAGCGTGGAAGAAGTCAAGGATAAACCTGTAGCAACCTTTGCACAGCAATTACAGGGAAAGGCCGCAGGTTTACAGATCAGCGCTTCTACCGGTGTACCTGGTGACGGTATGTTTATCCGTATCCGGGGAACCACTTCCATCAATGCCAGCAATGACCCATTATATGTGATCGACGGGGTGTATATCAACAGCAACTCCCTGCAGAATATCACGACACAGGGCCAGGCTAACAATCCGCTGTCAGACATCAACCCCAATGATATTGAGAGTATCTCTGTACTGAAAGATGCCGATGCTACTGCGATCTACGGTGCCAGGGCAGCAAACGGGGTTATCCTGATCACTACCAAAAGAGGAAAACTCGGCTCCGCGCCAAAAGTTACTCTCAACACCTACTTTGGCGGGTCTTGGGCGCCAAAGTTGTGGGACCTCGTTACCGGACCGCAACATGCAGAGCTTGTGAATGAAATGTACCGCAACTCACTGGCCGACGCCCTTGCAGCTGGTAATACCACAGCCGCCAATACGTACAGAAATGTGCCTTTCAGGGCCTTGACAGATAACCCAACAGGATCTCCTGCCGCACGCGGACTACCTCAGGACCAGCAAACATACGACAGGCTGAATAAAGTATTCAGAACCGGTTTCCTGCAAAACTACGATGCTTCCATCTCTGGTGGTAATGATAAAACCACTTACTATATCGCTGCCGGCCTGAATAAACAGCAGGCCAATATCAAAACCAATGATTTCAGAAGAGCTAGTTTCAAGATCAATATCGATCAGAAGATCAATGATATCTTCAGTATGGGAACGTCAAGCACGCTCACGCAGAGTTACAGGACTAATGCCCGTGTAGGTGATGGCCCTCAGGGTGGAATCCTGCAGTCTGCCCTCCACACCCCTACCTATCTTCCAGAGGTTAATGCCGACGGAAGCCCTGCGAAATGGGCGGGTTTCGACAATCTTGATATCCTGCTCAACAATACCAACATGCATTCTACCAGCAACAGGCTGATCAGCAATGTTTTTGCCGAAGCGAAGATTACACCAGACCTGAAATTCCGTAGCAGCTGGAGCGTTGATTACAATAACTACAACGAATTCCAGTACTGGAACAGCCTCACCAATCTTGGTATTGCCAACCGTAACCTGGGCACTTCGGCCGTGTCTACCAATACGGTATGGACCAACGAGCAGACCTTGGCCTACAATAAAACGCTGGGCAATCATAACTTTGGTGCCCTGGTTGGTAACTCCCTGCAGGGAACAGTACTGGGCACCACCCGCGCAGAAGGAACCAACTTTCCAAATGATTCCTTTGAACAGATCGCCTCGGCAGCAAGTACAACCTCTACAGTTACGGAAACGCAATATAAGTTATCCTCCTTCTTTGCCAGGGTGAATTATAACTATGGCGGGAAATACTATGCAGACTTCAGCTTGCGTGCTGATGGTTCATCAAGATTTGGCACCAATCACCAATGGGGATATTTCCCTTCTGCCGGTTTAGCCTGGAGGATCAAACAGGAAGATTTCCTTAAAAATGTGGCTTTCATCAGCGACCTTAAATTACGTGGAAGTATCGGTGTCACCGGTAACCAGAACAACATCAACGACTTTGCTTCAAGAGGATTATGGGGCGCAGGGGCAAACTACCTGACCAATCCCGGAACACTTCCGCAGCAACTGGAAAATCCGGACCTGAAATGGGAAAGCACCCGCCAGATCAATTTGGGCTTAGACCTGAGCCTCTTCAACGACCGCCTCACTATAGGAGCGGATGTATATGATAAATATACAAGTGATCTCCTGCTTAATTTACCGCTGGCTACCAGTACCGGTTTCTCTTCTATCCTGGAAAACGCTGGTGAGATGAGCAATAAAGGTTTCGAGATCTCTGTCAGCAGTACCAATATCAACCGCAAAGGTTTCAGATGGACCACTAACTTTAATTTCTCCAGAAACATCAATAAGATTGAGAAACTCCCGATCCCTGTTGTAGCAGCTTATGCAGCCGAAAGAATGGTGGAAGGGCTCCCGATGAATACTTTCTTTGTGTACAATCAGTTGTATGTTGACCCGCAGACCGGAAATGCAGTGTATGAAGACTATAATAATGATGGCAGGATCACTTCCAGTGATTTGCGCCCGGTGGGCACTGCCCTTCCAAAATTTACAGGAGGCATTACCAACACTTTCCTGTATAAAGGCTTTGACCTTGCCATATTCTTCAATTTTGTATATGGCAACAAGGTGTATAATAATAATGCCTATTTCCTTGAAGGTGGTGGAACGCGCGATGCCAACAGGGCGATGGATACTTACCAGCTGAACAGGTGGCAAAAACCAGGGGATATTACTGATATGCCAAGGTTATCTGCGCTGGGTACAAACTATACACTCAGCCCTACCAGCCGCAATATCGAAAACGGTTCCTTCTTAAGGTTAAGTAATGTAAACCTCGGTTATACCATTCCTAAAAATGTGATTGAAAAGATCAGGTTAAGCGCAGTGAGGGTATATGTCAGTGGTTCTAACCTCTGGCTGATCACCAAATACAAAGGTGCAGATCCGGAAGTCAATGTTTCTTCATCATCAACTGTACTGGGCTACGATCTGGGCACACCTCCAATTCCAAGAACCATCCAGGTAGGCGCTAACATCACTTTTTAACACACTAAATCAACAAAAGAATGAAAAAAATATTATATATCATCCCATTTCTCATCCTGCTGGGTTCCTGCAAAAAGTTTCTCGAAACTGATCCGCAGCAACAGGTAGACCAATCAGAAGCCATTACCAACGCAGGTTCTGCAGCCACAGCCGCCAATGGGATGTTTAATGTGCTGGCCAGTAATGATTATTATGGCTCCAATTTTCAGTCGCTCGCTTACCTCTCCGCAGGTGATATTACCTGGACAGGATCACAGGCAGCTCCGAGCGAAATCACCAAGCACCTCACCTCGGCAACCAATGCCAATGTAGCTTCAGCCTGGACTGCCATCTATAAAACCATATCTTCGGCCAATTACATTATTGCCAATGTACCTTTGGTGAACGACCCGCTTTTCAGCACGGCACTGAAAAACCAGTATGTAGGAGAAGCCTATTTTGTACGTGCTCTGGCTTATTTCGATCTGGCGCGCGGATGGGGCGGCGCACAACTGGTGCTTACACCTACCCTCACCAAAGCCGATAACCAGAATATCCCGCGCAGCAGTCAGGCAGATACCTATGCACAGGTATTGAAAGACCTCAATGCAGCAGAACCATTGGTGCCAACGGCAGTAAACCGGAACCGTGTCAGCCAGAGAACAGTATGGGCATTAAAAGCCAGGCTGTATCTCTACCTGCAGCAATGGGCATTGGCAGAGCAATTTGCCACACAGGTGATCAGCAGTACGGACTATACCCTGCTTAAACCGTACAGTGCATTTTTTGCAAACAACGCTGCAGCAACCGCCGAATCGGTTTTTGAACTTGCCTATGCTGTTTCCAACACAAACAACCACAGTAACTGGTGGCTTCCGCCTGTATTGGGGGGGCGCCGCGAATGGGCACCGTCAGATGTGCTGGTTGGCCTGCTGAACAATCCTCTTATTGGCGGCGGCCGCAACAGCCTGATCGCACAAACTGCCGCTCCGGGAAACCTCT
>Ga0163161_10002678_pt1 | contig 12659 bp, 13 predicted proteins | sample S45metaG_FD_129847 | JGI IMG/M metagenome (GOLD analysis project Ga0163161, IMG submission 129847) | Switchgrass rhizosphere microbial communities from Kellogg Biological Station, Michigan, USA - S4-5 metaG | ecosystem: Host-associated > Plants > Roots > Rhizosphere > Soil | place: USA... | reverse complement strand
TGCAATGGCCGTGCAACGCCGAGGCACCGGACGGCACGCCGACCATGCACATCGAGGAATTCGTGCGCGGCAAGGGGCGCTTCATGCTCACCGGCTACGTGCCCACCGAGGAGAAGGTCAACAGCCGCTACCCGCTGCTGCTGACCACCGGGCGCATCCTCAGCCAGTACAACGTCGGCGCCCAGACCCGGCGCACCGAAAACGTTGCCTGGCACGATGAGGACCGGCTGGAAATCCACCCGACCGACGCCGAGAGCCGTGGCATCAACGAAGGCGACTGGGTCGGCATCGGCAGCCGCGCCGGACAGACCGTACTGCGTGCGCGGATCACCGAACGGGTCGCTCCGGGCGTGGTGTACACCACCTTCCACTTCCCTGAGTCGGGCGCCAACGTGATCACCACCGACAACTCCGACTGGGCCACCAACTGTCCGGAGTACAAGGTCACGGCCGTGGAGGTCAGCCGCGTCTACCACCCTTCGGAGTGGCAAAAGCGCTTCCAGGAATTCAGCGACGAACAACACCGCCTGCTCAAGGATCGCGCCCGTGGCGCCAAAGCGGAGGTGCGCCGATGAGTACTGCCAACCTGATCAAGATGGCCAACCAGATCGCCCAGTACTTTACCAGCGAACCGGACCAGCAACTGGGGGCGCTCGGGGTGCGTAATCATCTGCAGATGTACTGGACGCCGGGCATGCGCAAGGAGCTGCTGGCCTGGCAGACGGAACACAAGGGAGCGGACTTGCACCCGCTGGTGCAGGCGGCGGTGATCGGGGCGGGTTGGGAGGCATAGATCGGGGAACCGTAAAAACTGTAGGAGCGAGCCTGCTCGCGATGGACTCAAGAACACCGCGCTTATCCTGGATTCGCGCGTTATCGTTGACGACCATCGCGAGCAAGCTCGCTCCTACATATCTTTGCGTGACGCCGTCACGGTCACTTCAATTGCCCGGACACTGATGGCCGCGAATGTCGCGGTCAGCAGTACGCCGTTGAAACCCAGCAGCACAGCCAGCACTCGCGAGACGCCGAGTTTGGGCACGAGTTCGCCGTAGCCGATGGTCAGGCCCGTGACGAAGGCGAAGTAGATACCGTCATCCGGGCTCCACCCTTCCAGTTGGGCGATGATCAGGCCGAACGCTACGATCACTAACAGCAGTATCGAGAAGATCGGCCACACCACTTTGAAATAGAACCAGACGGCTTTGTAGAACTCGTGGCGGACGTTTGATGCACGGGCGAGGCTCATGGCACGGGCTTCCTGGAGATTTGCGTGGCCGGCATTGGCATGCGCGGCGTTTCAACAACCCGTTAGTGTGGCACAAACAATGGAAACTGTTGGCCAACGTCGGGGGGTGACCAACAACGCACTGTCCGTGAAGGACAGCGACTACCCAGGATCGTGAACTTCATCAATCCACCCGTCACAAACGAAAATGTTAAAAATGCCCATGCCGATGCAAAATGCCAGTTATAAATACCAACAGCCCCTGCAAACATTCGCCCACAGGAGATGTTTGCAGTAGCGACACTAATTATTTATAGAATCGCCTCACCAAACTGGAACTATCGTCTCAACTTTGCAGTACTACCGACATCAGCGTTTTGCTTTCACATCACGATGCTTGACCCAATAAAATAATTTTCATTTATTGGCGTATCGAGTCCGCTCCACACTGTAGAATCCTGGTGCACCGCGGTGTCGGCTGATCCCGGGATCAACGCGCAACGCCCCCCTGGTTACTATGCGAGGAAAGGAAACCCGCTGGCGATGACATTGCCAGACTCACGTCATTGAACATTAAATAGCTCGCGACCGGATCCCGACTACCTGGATTTCGAATACCGCGGCTGTTGTTCAGAACGACTAGATCAGCAAAGGAATGGATCATGATTTCACTGGATGAACTTCTCACCATGTCGGGTTTGTCGCGCAAAAGCGATTGGTTCGAAGCCCTCAAGTCAAATACTACGGCACTGGGTTGTGATGGTGTGTTGTTTGCTTTCAAACCGAACAGCAGTACCGATAATAATCAAGCCATCATTCTCAGTGACTATCCCGCTGCGTGGCGCAAGAAATACGACACTGAAGACTATGCCCGGATAGATCCCGTCGTTGCCCACTGTCTTACCTCAACGGTGCCCATCGTGTGGTTCGACGATATTTACACCTCTGCACAACAACTGAATTTCAGGGAAGAAGCAAAAAATCACGGCCTGATGCAAGGCGTGAGCTTGCCGGTACACGGCGCCGGCGGCCAAGTGGGAATACTGAGCGCCCGACTCGAAGCGATCCCGGAGCGTCAACTCAAATACCATTTGGCGCGAACGCTTCCCAGCCTGACCCTTATTCGCGATTACGCTCTTGATACGCTCCTGAAGCTGATCGGCAACGAAGTAGCCGAAGAGCCCGTTGCGCTCACAAATCGAGAGCTGGAAGTACTCAAATGGAGCGCTTTCGGCAAGACCACTTGGGAGATCGCCCGCATTCTCAGTTGTTCAGAAGCCAACATCAATTATCACTTTTCAAAAGTCAGAACGAAATTCAATGTCGGCTCCAGGAGAATGGCGATAGTCAAAGCCTTGCAAACCGGCGTGTTGGAATTTTAAACCGCAGGCTGCGATCAACAGGCAACGACTGAACAGGTGTATGGAATCAAAACCGGGAACACACCAGCACTGTTCACAGGCGGGACGTCCGGTTTTCAATCTCTGCAAGCAGTCGTTCCCTGAGCGCGGGTTCCCACACTTCGTCCCATTGCCGCACATAATAATGACGCTGATCAAGAATCTGCTGGCTATTCAAATCAAAATCAGCGCCAATCAGTTCAATCTGCCGCGCCTTGGTATACGACATGAACGGAGAACTGGATAAACGCCGTGCATCCGTATCTATGCCAAGACGCTTTGCACAGTATTGTGCTGCGGCGAGGGCTTCGTGCTCTGAGTGATTGGCGTCCACGACTTCCGACTGGACTCTCTCAGCATTCCAGACCGACTCCTGAAAAATATGTTGATAAACATCAACGGCAACATCGCAGTGTTCTATTTCTTCGGTGAAATGATAGCCCAACAAATAGAGCACACCCAAATTCGCTGAAATATTGCAAGTCCGGGCAAAATTCTTTCCGGAAAACAGTTGCTCAAAAAAAATGAAACTGGAAATACAATTCTTGCTTTCAAACACGGCAATTTTCAGCAAAGCGTCCCTTATACCTTCCCGCTCGCCCCTGGAAACGCTTTGCAGTATGGGCTCATAGTTCTTCACATGAAACTGATGAAGATAGGGATACACCCTGGGGTGTAATTGATCTTTGTACACACTGCCCGGACACAGAAACGAATTCAGGTGTTTATGCGCCTTGGCATGGTGCATCTCCTGGACCAGAAACGTATGTTCAAGGTCCAACAACCCCTCATCGGCAATCAATCCCCGCGAATGTTTGCTGACGAAGTTACAAAAATATTCAATGTATTCCAGGTAAAAGGAATACCCCAGTCCCACTAGTGAAGTCTGATCGTCATAAGCCCAGCGAAAATCGAAATCCGCACCGATTTTCATCGCCTGTTTGATATCAAACGGAATTCTTCTAATTTTCATGCGGCGTCCTGGCTGCCTGTCGCAAAACGGCGCTCGCCTTCGGTAGAGCGCCCCTGACACTGTCAGTTCTGAAGAAACAGAATCCCGTCTTCGCTTTCCGGCGAATGAACCGCTCGGGTCTGCCCCAGCCCTTTAACCAGGAAAGAAACATGCTGGGCACGCATCTGTTCCTGGGTATAAGGGTTTCGGGAACCGAAAATCTGCTCCATCAACTGTGTTTTCTTGCGCACGATACGATCGACAGCGCCCTCTCCGCGCTTGGCCGGCAGGAACAACTGCATCAGTTTGTTTTGCCCTTCAAAGTAGGTTTCATGGACCATTGCATTGTGGTACGTCAAACCGACATCAATCACCGCTAGCGAACGCTCAAGATGAGCGGGGTCGGATTTGACCATTTCCTCGATCACCGCAGCCCACGCCTGAGTGTGCCGTGCCTCGTCTTTCATGATATTGGTTATCAGCGCCTGAAGAGCCGGATGGTGCACTTGACTGCGTACATCCCGGTACAACTCAGTGTTGACCACCTCACCGAACAAATGGGCGAAGGTATAACTGTAAAGATCCCAATACTTTCTATCTTCGTAGCACCAGATGTATTTTTCTGAATATTCGCGGACTGACAGTTTGTCCACATACCCCAGCTCACCTGTTGAAACATAGTGATAAGCCGTCGCTAGCGCGATGCCATGACGCATTTCCTCGTAGGCAATGATGTTGACATACGCAAGAATCTGCCCCCAGTCATTGGCAAGGTCTTTTGGGTAGCCTTCACGGACTTCAGTGAGCAGCAAGTCATGAAACTGCACCGCTGATGCCTGGCCGGAAAACTCTCCATCAGACAAACAGTCGAGCAAGTTCACAATATCCCGATCATGCTCATCCAGTTCCGTCAGCCAGTTCCAGTCATAGCGCTGTGCATCCCACCTTTGTTCATCGGACAGGCAGCCAAAGTTAACGATAGTACTGATCCCGGACATGCAATGTTCTCCTTGAAATGAGTCACCCGGCAGAGAGCGACCCAGTTATCGCCTGGATGATGATAACGACGTTCAGCAACTCAGGCCGCCGTCGACCACGAGCGTCTGACCGGTTATATAGGCCGCGCCCTCGCTCATCAGGTAATCCACCAGTGATGCCACCTCGGAGGTACTTCCGAGACGACGTAGCGGGATGCTTTTTTTCAACCCTGATCCATGCTCTTTCAAGTGCCTGGTCATGTCGGTCTCGATATAGCCTGGCGCGATACTGTTGACGCGCATGTTGAATCGAGCCATTTCAAGCGCCAGCGAGCGGGTCATTCCAATCAACGCAGCCTTACTGGCTGAATACGCTGTCTGGCCGATATTGCCCTTAACTCCTGATACCGAACTGATGTTGATAATGCATGTATCCGACTCCCCCATCATCGACCCAATAAAAGCCCGGGAAACCGAAAATGCAGAAAAGACGTTTTGACTGAAGATCGCGTTAAGGACCGGTTCATCCAGATTGGAAAAAAGTCGATCCTCGGCAACACCCGCATTGTTGATGACCGCATAAGGTGGGCCAAAACGCTGAATGAGCGACTGTGCAACATCATTGACCTGACTTACGTCTGACACGTCGCAGTGAACAGCTTCCACCTGCCTGCCAGGCTCACTGTTCAACTGCTCAGCCAGCAACCGCGCCTCGTCCACGCTGGATTTATAGGTGAACACGACATCGAACTCACGGCTGGCCGAGTGCACGATTTGCGCGCCAATACCCCGAGAGCCACCCGTCACGAAAATCCATTTGCGTTTCATGCCGGCTCCTCCAGCAAATTGGCTATCAACCCCATTTCTACCGCCAATACAGGCCGATCCTGGGTGTACAAGGTAAAGACGACAGAGGCAAAAATAGAATCGTTGACCCTGACCAGATCCTTACCTTTTACGCTGTAATAAGTTGAGTCATAGCCCTCGCCCGGAAGCCGGGACCAATCACTGCCCATCAGTGTCAGCGCATGGGATATCTGATAAACGACGTAAGGCCGCGCCTGGGAAATGCCTTCCCTGGCGAGAAAGCGCTGAACATCACTGGCCAAGGCTGTCTTTCGGTTGTCTTCGATGTAAATGGAAAACAGGATCGCGTCCCAGTACACACTCGTATGTACCGGTGAACCAACAAGCGTCGACAACAACTCGTACTTCTCGTCCAGCTCTTCGGCGCTGAATCGTTCCAGTATCGGGCGGCGCTCGTCCGCTGCTGCCAGGGCTGCAACTTGCGGTGCAGCCCGCGCCTTCACACTGCCCATATACAGAGACTTTCCGTTAGAACTCACTTTAATGTTCTGAACCGGACTGAGTGTGTACTCGACAAACTGGTCAATCGGCACCGCGTGTTTGAGATGCAGTTTTATCTCGCAGGCCTGGGCACAAATGGAAGCTTCCAGCGCTAGTTGATTTTTTAGCGGCAACATGGCCAGCATTCCATGGACAATGCGCCCGGAATGGCCATTTTTTATCGCGAAGTCCGCATCAAAATGCACCGGGTTCCGATCACCGGAAAACTGTGCCCATCTCTCCAGGTCTTCATGATTAAAGTTTCGACGCATTTCACGAATACCTTCTGATTACCAGGCAACTATTTGCCCCGCCGAATCCGTAGTTGATGTTCAGTACGTTGTCGACAACCCCCAGGTACCGATGCTCGTTAGGGATGTAGTCAAGATCGCAAAGTGGATCGGAACGCTCCAGATTGATAGTTGCCGGCGCCATACCGGTCTGGATGGTCTTGATACAAAAGACTGTTTCAATGGCGCCCGCCGCGGCGATGAGATGGCCGGTATAGGACTTCGTACTGGAAATCGGCATCGCATGGGCATGTTCACCAAAAACCTTCTTGATGGTATTGGTCTCGTTCAGATCATTGAGCTGAGTCGAGGTCCCGTGCGCATTGATGTAGTCGATATCCCACGTATTGAGACCGGCATCTTCGATAGCCTTTTCCATCGACATCGCTCGCCCCAACAAGTCCTCGGCCGGGGCAGTGATGTCGTAGGCATCCGAATAGTTGGCGTAGCCGCTGATCTCGGCATAGATCGTAGCGCCTCGCTTGAGCGCCTCATCCAGGTCTTCCAGAACCAGTACGGCGCTGCCTTCCGACAACACAAAGCCGCTACGGTCCTGACTGAATGGACAGCAAGCCTTCGCTGGATTCTCCTGCTCCTTGCTCAAGGCACCGAGGATGTCCACCGACCATACGTTGTAGGCTCCGGTGATGCTCTCACTGCCGCCCGCAAGCATGCATTTGGCCCGACCACTGCGGATAACTTCGCAGGCATCACCGATGGCAATGTTTCCCGTGGCGCAGGCCGCGACCAACGTGTTCTGGTAACCCCTGAGGTTCCAGGCCATCGAAGCCGACCCGGTCCATACGCTATGCATGGAAAAAATGGTACTGAGCGGTGAAGCGAGACCCGACTCGACATACATGTCGTTGTTATCAATGGTCGAGTCGACGCCCCCCCACCCTGTCCCCAGCACGACGCCACGGTCGAAGGGTGAATAATGCTTGTCCATCTCGGCGACCGGGTCATCGCCAAAGGCCATGCACAATGCCTGCTCCGATGCGGACATACCAATCCGCGCAAAGCGGGGAAGATTCTTGGCTATGCGCTTGGGCACCGCTTTGAGCTCTATCGGAAAATCGATTTTTCCGAAAAACCTGGCTGTAACCGACTGATCTTGCATCGGATGCAGGGCGTAACCCATTTGATAGTCTTTTATCGCCCCCCAGATCTCTTCCGTGTTCCGCCCCAAAGCACAGACGGAACCGAACCCCGTGACGACTACCCGTTTCTTGGTTTGCACTGCACGCCTCTCCTTAGCTGTGATTGCATGGTTATGCCGGCGTACTGGACCGGGCCTGCTCGCTTCGGCAGAAGGAGTAAAAATCACCCATCGTGCTGAGCTTCGCCTCAGGCAACTTGTTGACATCGATGGCGATGCCCAGCTCTTTCTTCAGGGCAACCTGAATACTTACGTAATCAAGACTGACCAAATGGATATCGCTGATCAGGGTTTCGTCGGTGATGGTCGCGACATCAAAATCAGTCAGTTCGCCAATCACATTATTAACCACGGTACTTATGTTCATTATTCCACTCCTACTGATTGAGGTTTATTGGCACTGCCGGCCATGATTTCACTCATGATCGCGCGAATTTCATCAGTCATCGGCACTTCCATGGAAAAAGTATTATCGATCACTGAATAATCGAGATATCCCATTCGACCAATGGGCCGAACCTTCTGGATATCGACACAGCCATCCGGCTTTATGTAGTCATCATTAATATGTACACGAATCACCTCACCGATGATCAGGTCCACTGTTCCCAGCTCACTTTTACCCTTTACTACCGTTGTTGAAACATAACGGCACTCAAGGTGGCACGGACTGTCTTTCACCATCGGCACATCGGAAAGATCGGCCTTTACTTTCTCGAGGCCTGCCAGTTCGAACTCACTTTGATTGGAAGGAACAATCATTGCGGAGATATTTACCGCTTCCTTGAGCGCCTCGGTTGCCATATTCCAGACAAACCAACCGGTCTTTTCAGCATTAACGGCCGAATCCTTTCGTTGACCTGTCGGATAATGGTTAGCCGCAAACATGACCATAGGCGGATCAAATGTAAGAATGCCGCACTGGCTGAAAGGAGCCAGGTTTTCATTGCCACTTTCATCGACACTGGATATCCAGGCGATTGGACGGGGCACGACACAACTTCTGAACGGCGAGTGTGGCAGAGGGCAATTATCTTCTTGCGGATCGTATTTCATTTTTTTACTTCACTCCTCATGTATCCAACTAATGTTTACAGTTGAATTTTTTCTGGTCAAGCACATCAACAACTGACTATCTCAAAGAACAGTGACAACCGAAGCGCTCACAAAAAACACGCACACTGATCAATCACATACAATGACAGCACGGCAAGTTCGCCCTTACAAAAAACACCCAGAAACACCTGACAACGAGCACCGACTAGCACAACTACTAGTCGATAAAACACCAATAACGCAGAACAACAACACCACACCATCGCTTGAATTATTTAATCAAGCACAACAAATAGAAATGGCCCGCAGTAGTCACTGTCGCACCCACGCATAACAAGCGGGTCGCCGTTGTCATACCTGATTCGACGAATGAGCTCAGTGAGTGTTCAGGTGCATGAGTTGATCGGGGATGTAATAACGCGGATGGGTGCTGATCCAGGCTGAACAATGTGTTCGCTGAATCTGTGGAGCAAACCATTGGATGCCGAGGCCGGGAGCCCCTGCTTTCTGGAGGAAGGCCGGGCAGGCATGACGGAAAGCGGCTTGAACAAGCCAGGCGACGGATCGCAGTTCTACGCTGTCTCAGCAGGCCACTGCCGAGCGAACCCGGCAATGACAGTCAGAACAGTTCGATGCCACCCTGCCTGTCGCTCAAGCGACAGGACCGAAGGTAAACACGAACGATGTGGCAGGTGTCAGTCGCGCCACGCCTTAAGCAGTAAACTGGCGTTGACCCCACCAAAGCCGAAGCCGTTGCACAGTGCGTAATCCATCTCTATGGCGCGCGGTTCACCAAGCACCAGGTCGACATCCCGCGCGTCTTCATCAGGTCGGTGGCAGTTGAGGTTGAATGGCACCACTTGGTTAACCAGCGACATGGCCGTAAAAATGCTTGCCAGGCCTCCTGCCGCACCCAGTAGATGTCCGGTAGATGACTTGGTAGAAGACACTGCGACGTTCTTCGGGCCAAACACTGCCTTGACTGCCGCCAGTTCGCCTTTGTCACCGACCATCGTCGAAGTGGAATGCGCGTTGATGTACTTCACTGCGCCCGGTTCAACACCTGCTTTCTTCAAGGCGGCCCGCATGCATCGCTGAGCGCCCGCGCCGTCCTCAGGAGACGCCGTAACGTGATAGGCGTCAGCGCTGGTGCCATAACCGACAATCTCGGCGATAGGTTTGGCACCGCGAGCCAAAGCATGTTCCAGGGTTTCGATGACCATCAACCCGGCGCCCTCCGCAATAATGAAGCCGTCACGATCCGCATCGAAAGGACGGGAGGCCTCTTCCGGGCGATCGTTGAAGCTGGTCGCCATTGCCTTGGCCGCGACGAACCCACCAATGCTGACCTCATTGATGCACGCCTCGCTGCCACCACAAATGGCAATATCAGCTTCATCGTTCTGGATCATTCGCACTGCATCGCCAATTGCTTGCACGCCGGCGGCGCAGGCCGTTGCAGGTGCTCCCAGCGGCCCTCTGAAACCGTATTTGATCGAAACCTGACCGGATGCCATGTTCACCAGAAAACCGGGGACGGTAAAAGGCGAAACACGGCGCACGCCACTTTCGTTGATCGAATTCACTGCATCACGAATGTAGTTCAACCCCCCAATGCCCGAAGCAATGACGGTTGCTGTGCGTGCCTTTTCTTCATCCGTTGACGGAGCCCAGCCTGATTGCCGGATCGCCTCGCTGGCGGCGGCCAGGGCAAAAATGATGAAACGATCCATGCGTCGGGCTTCTTTGGGATTCACGAAGACGCCGGCATCGAAACCGGCTTCAGGGTCGGCACCGATGTCCGGGACAGTGCCCGCAATTTCAACCGGCAGATCGCCTATTCGCTCGATCTTGCGCACGCCAGACTTGCCCTCTAACAGACGCTTCCAGCTGTGTTCAACGCCAACACCCAACGGGGACACCGCCCCCATTCCAGTAATTACAATTCGTTTTGTCATCGCGTTGATTCCTCTGTTTCGATATTTGGCAAGCAGTGAATCTTCCGTCCATTGAACCGGTGGTCGTGGAGGCTGAAACCAAATAGAACATTTGATAGAGGCACCTGCGGCAGGTCAACCTGTGAGCAAATCGACTATCAGAACTGATAGTCGATCATGGTCCAGACACGGACTTTCACCGTAAAACTATCAATTCGCTAACCTTTTTCGAGTGCCCACCGTTGTTTTGTTCACATGGCCAGGGATGCACGAGTGGTGTCATTAAGTTCTATACGCAGCGCAATAGCATTCTCGACACCAATGCGCATGGCCGGGCCAAAACGGCTGATATCGAGCCCCTTTCGCCTGAGCAGTTTTTCCACACCAAGTGTGGTCACAGTTACAAACTGATCGACGCCCCGTTCAATGGCAAAATGAATCAAGGCCTTGATTGCCAGAATTGAATCAAGCGACAGACATTGAGGGGACTTTTCCCGCGGCAAGATAGCGAAACGGCTCAATTCCCATATACGCTCTGAATGAGGGGCTTCGGCACCGTACAGCAACGCCGGAAAAGTGTCCTTGAGCATATAGGGACCAGTGGTCGGCAAGATTCGCCAACATCCGAACAAACGTTCAGAGCCAGGCTCATCCTCCAGGATCAGATAATAGGGGTTCAGCGCATCATAACCATCGATTTCCATGCCGGCGATGATCGAAACATCCCAACGTTTACGCTCCTTGAAAACTTCGGCACGCAGCCTGTGCATTTGTTCAAGTCGCTCGTTATCAAGTTCGATACGGGAACCAATTGCGATAGCCATTATTACCTCCTATTCAGAGCTAATATTATTTGGCCATTTAGCATTAATGATAACTATCAATTGTGTTAAATCACCAATAGCTACTGCAACGACAACTAGCTAATTCACAGGCTTCCGACAACTTTTCTTGATCGTCTTACATACACAACTATCTATTATGTCAGTCGCGAACAAGTGCCGGGCAACTTACCATTGGATCCCCAAAGACTGACAGTGAGCGAATCATGAACTTCTCAGCGCTAATCGACGCAAGTCGTCTACCCCATCGTCCTCTGATGATTCCCGCGAGTTGGAGCCAAGGTCGTGCTGCTTTCGGTGGTGTCGTCGTGGCGCTTGCGCACGAAGCAATGCGCCAGTTCGTTCCTCGGGATCGTTCGCTACGGTCACTTTCGTTGACATTCATCGGCCCCGTAGCGGTAGACAAACCGCTGTTCTTCGAAACCGAAGTGCTTCGCGAAGGCAGTGCAGTGACTCAACTGCATTGCCGGGTCGTGCAGTCGGAACAGACCGTCACCTCCGTGCAGACTTGCTTTGGTTCCGCCAGGTCTTCTGCGTTGACGTTGTCGGCTGAGCCAATGCCAGGGGTGCCAGCCCTGGAGTCGTGCGAGCCCTTGCCCTTGCTGCCTGATGTGGCACCGCGCTACTTACAGCATTTCGACATCCGCTGGGGCTACGGCGGAATGCCGTTTACCGGCGCGTCATCACGGTCGACGGGAGGGTGGATACGATTGAAGGACGCCCCCCTCGACGCAACGTTGAGTGAAACACAGCTACTGGCGATGCTTGATGCCTGGCCGCCAGCGGTATTCTCCCAGCACCGTGCCTTGGCTCAGGGCAGCTCGCTGACCTGGAGCGTGGAGTTCCCACAACCGCTGATCAATCTGCCAGCCAATGCCTGGTGCGTCATGCACGCCTCAACCGATTATGCGCTTGAAGGTTACAGTGCCTGTTCGACCACCCTGCATACACCCGATGGAAAACTGTTGGCACTCAGCCGGCAGTCAGTGGTGGTGTTCGGCTAGCCTTGTGTGACCATCATTTATTTAACGTTTTTCTCCTGTCCCCGAATCAAGAAAGGTCTCGCTTGGCGAGACCTTTTTTTCGGCAGCAGGAAAGTGAACCCACACCGCCGCACTCCCCATCCGGTCGCCGTGGTCATGGCAATCAGCGGTTCGTCTTGCCACGATTATGCAATAGATGAGGGCGCAAACGCCGCGCAACGTCCGCCTGCCACCGAGGGCAGTAGCAGGCTGATTCCTTCGCAGCAACTCAATCCCTCGACGATGCCGCGCCCCCGGATGTAGTGGTCAGTTGGCTTCGCTTTCGCGAATCAGTTTCTTGTTGATCTTGCCGACGCTGGTCTTGGGGATTTCGGCGACGAACTTGAACTGCTTGGGGATCGCCCATTTGTTGATGCGGCCGCCGTCGACGAAGGCTTGCAGGTGAGTCTCCAGAATCTTGCGGTCGAGGAAGTGCCCCGGCTCGCTGA
>Ga0163161_10002677_pt1 | contig 12659 bp, 12 predicted proteins | sample S45metaG_FD_129847 | JGI IMG/M metagenome (GOLD analysis project Ga0163161, IMG submission 129847) | Switchgrass rhizosphere microbial communities from Kellogg Biological Station, Michigan, USA - S4-5 metaG | ecosystem: Host-associated > Plants > Roots > Rhizosphere > Soil | place: USA... | reverse complement strand
TAAGGCAACGGTCTTGAAAACCGTCGACTGTAACAGGTCCATGAGTTCGAATCCCATCGCCTCCGCCATATTTGTACCGACAAAGCCCTGATTAGTCAGGGCTTTGTCGTTTCTGGGGTTTGGTGAAATCATCTGCGCCCAGCATGTGTTCCATAACTATTCTGGAACCGTTCCATAACTAAACTCGTTTTGCCCCTCTCCGGCGTCCTGCCGATCGTTAAATATCCTTCATGTAACACGATGCTACGCTGACCTTTTAACCGAGGATTCGCGATGCCCCATTCAGACCTGCTCCCGTCCCTGCTCTTCAAGATCAACGAAAATCAGCTCGCCCTGGAGGCCGCCATCCTAGAGCTTTCCAATTGGGTCGAAGCCCGCGGCTCGGCTGACGTCGCTGACAACGTGCGCGGCGCCCTGGACACCATCGACAAGAACGAAGAGTTCATTAAGCTGACGCTGGCGGTGTTGATGGCGCCAGAGTGACGGTAATCGATCAAGAAGAACACACTCGATTCCTAGCACCCCATGCTGGGGACTTTAGCGACCTAACCTATTGATATAGAACGGATACACCCCCTTTCGAGGGTGGCAAAACATCCGCTTTTTTGTGCTTATGCAAACGGTAAGTCGTGGCCTGCAGAGGACGTTTTGCGCAACAGGCTACCGTCGCGGTAGCCCGCTAAATGGCCACACAACGATTTCCTGTGCGGGAACTTGGTTTTTCGCCTACCGGCCTTCATGTTGGAGTGAACCCGGGAAAAAACCCGGACACAAGGAGAGTTATGAAAAACCGCACACGCGCCGTACTCGGCATTTTTGCCGCAGTCGCCACTATTACGGTTAATGCAGCTTCCAGCGACAGGGTCTACCCCAAGGAGGTCGGGCAGTATTTCAAGCTGTACAAAGACGGTGGGGAAAAAATGATTGAAATTGCCGTTGTGAAAGGGGTAACCGCGGAGCCCATTACGACGGTTGGCCGGTACGAAAATCTAGCTGGAGAGTCGGTCATCCTCGACAAATGTGGACCGATGAACATGTATGACGTAACCAAACGCGTGAATCAGCTTAGCTATGAAACCCTGACGGTTCACGCGCTCAACCCTAGCGGTGTCGCAGACGGATGCCCAATCTCTGATAACGCGACGTTGGTACTAGCACCATAGGGCATCCCCTAAACTCTGCAAACACTGTATTTCCACCCTTCGCCAGGTGCGAAGGGTGGTTTAAATCACCACCATGTCAAGGTGACCCCGAAACGAACCCAGGCATTTGATCCATAAGGAAAAAATAGCTTTTTCAGTAGGGTCAAAAACCGCCAGATCACCCTATATGAATCAATAACTTAGCGTTGTATATTCCTACAGTATTGCCCTTCTCCTGGCGTCCTGCCGACCGAACAGAACACCAAAATTCATTAGCAGTAAATCAGCCAATTTCTGCGCTTACGCGCATGCCCAGTTTTGTCGCGCTGCGTTTTACCAGGTACCGACCAAGCTGATGTGTCGGCCGCTCAATAAGCCGATAGAACACTTCTGATGTGGCCAGCGCTACCGGAATCACTATCAGCGCGATCATGCTGTGTGGAAGGATAAGATGAAGCGTGTACTCACCTATCAGAAAGATTGGCACATGGACAAGGTAGAGGCTATAGGACACGCGGCCAAGCCATTGCACGGGAGCAGTTTCAAGCCAACGCTGTGGCAAACCTTTCGATGCGCACCCCGCCAAAATCAGCGCAGCACCGACCGCCCTCATCAACTCCGGCTGGAATCCCCATTTTATTGTCCATACCGCAGCACCAGCAATTACCAACACCAAAGAGCCAATCCCATTGCCCAGCGAAGTAATGCGCATGATCTGGTTTCGGTAACAGGCCATAAGGATGCCAATCACAAAAAACATCGCGAAATAGAAGGTGTTTTGCGGCTGTCCGATCATTGCCGCAGCAGCAGGGAACAGACCTGCAACCAACGTTCCAAGAGTGTAAGCACCCCATAGGCCAAGGCCTACCGCAACAGTCCCGCGCAGACCCCATCGGAGAACCGGAATCACCAGCAGCGGGAACAGCAGAGAAACGCGCATCTCCCAAACTAATGACCAAGTTGGATTATCAAACCAAGTGCTGTAGTCATTGCCAAGCATCAAGACAACACTCGGGATATCCAGAGGTGAATATTTGTTCGTCCAGGCATAGATATTGACCCAGTCGGTAGCTCCGGGAATTTTCTCCCCGCCAAGAGTGAAAGCAAAAACCGCAGCCAAAGTCATCGCAGCCAAGTACGGCAGATAGATCCGACATATTCGAGAAATCACAAAACTACGATATGGAAGTTGCTTTCCCGTGAGCCATGGCAGAGTCAAAACAAAGCCGCTAAGAACAAAAAACAAGGTCACCGCACTACTGCCAGCAAACAAGATTCGGATAGGCGAATTCAAAATCACCCAGTCAAGTATGGTTTTCTGTTCTTGGCTGATCCCTGTGATGGAGTGCCAAGAGAACGGCTGTAGCAGCCCCCCCATAGCGTGGGTGAAAACAACGATGAGGGCAGCGACCCCGCGTAGCCCATCAAGTGATTCCATCCGATTACTCGTATTATTTCCTTGGTTGCGCATCAGTCCCTACCCGTATGCATTGTGTACCTTACAATCGTGCGGGCTTATACCATGAAGAAGGGAGCGCGACTATTTACCAGCCCCCCCGTGCAGGCCATCAACAGCACCGCAGCTATATAAGGAAGGTGCTGAGCCAGATCGTCATGCCAGCACCGCCGAGGCCTTCGCCCATAGGCTCAGCCGATCCGCCTGGCCATTGAGCCCGCCATTAATCCTCCGGGTGATCCTGTCAAAATCTCCGGCATCAGCAAGCGTATTCAGCCCCTTCGTCTCCCAGAACCAGGCAGCTGACAAACAGGCGTATTGCGCCTGCTCAAGCAGCTCGGGCTGCTTAACCAAGTCAACGCCCAGGGCTTCGCCGCACGCTGCGTAGTTGGCACGTCCAGTGATTTGGATCAGGCCCCGCCCGCGATACTTGAAGCCGTCACCGGAAACAGTATTGCCAAGGTCTGCCCGACCCTCGTACTTGGCCTGGGCAGTGGTTGGCCCCCAAATCTCGCGAACATAGACCAACTGACCTGACTCATGACCGATCTGGGCGATGAACGCGGCCACGCGCCTGACCGCGACAATCTGAAACCGCTGCATCGCCGTGTTGAGGACAGGTGCAAAAACGCCGGCTTTGGCGCCGGCGTTCGGGAGGATCTGCAGCAACTGCTGCGCGGTGATGGGCATGCTTTTCTCCAGGCAAAAATAAACCCGCACTTGGCGGGCATCGGAGTTGCAGTCTCGGCTACAGGGAGGTCGGCCACGTCAGCACTGGCATGCTGCACTCAGGGAAGCCATCAGCTGTTGGTAGATCGCGAAGCGCTTGACGATAATCCAATACCGCTGTGAGATTGGTGGCGGTGAGTGTTGGTGTTGCACCGGCCAGCAACTCGTCTTGATGCCTGATTATCATCCAGTCCGACAAATACAGAAGCTGTACGCGCCCATTCAAAAGGGCAGACACCTTTTCAGCGTGGATTTCTTCTGGTGTTTTGACCGGGTCTGGCTCGGGTAACGGACGGTCGGTAAGCGTCCAGTCAGCACCATTGAATGTGCAGATTTGAGTGACGCTATCAAAGTCGGGCGGGGCAACTGCCGTAGAGTTTGCCGGAAGAAGAAAAACACCTGGCTCCAGTGGAGATTCAAAGGCGTCTGTTGTCCCGACGAACTCCATACTTTCTGGGTTATAGCTGAAAACAATCATTTCCCTTTATCCTCAATATTTAATGCAAGGAAGAAGCGCAATGTTCTTCATTCGCGTTTCTGAGCCGGCACCCGTCGAGCCCGTGTTGCCTGAAGACCAGCCAGCAACGGTGGTGCTACCACCGCCGGCGATTGTAGTAAGGAATGTCGCAGAGCCGTACGAGTGGGTGTGAAGAGGGAATTGATCTCCCTGCAGGCTACCGAACACACGACCAGGGTCGAGGCCGGCGCTGTTATCCCAGCCGCGAGCCGCCCTGCCACGAGCATCAGGAACGTTAAACGTGGTTGATCCATCACCCACACCAAATGGGCAGATAACAACAGTTGTTGTAGAGGTGGCCGTGGCGTTTGCAGACAGCGTGATGGTGCTGGCACCAACAGCAGTGATAGTCGCGCCAGCGGGAATGCCGGGGCCGCTAATCGGCATACCGACCCACATAGCTTGCGGGCTGGTCACGCTTGAAATGCTGTTGCTGCCCGATGTAACCGTACCTGTTACTTGCGCCGTTATCGAGGCGAACAGCGTAGCGTAGGTGGTGCGCGATATTGCTGTACCGGACGCCGCCAAATATCCACTGGGCGGAGACATTGTTGCGAACCAATCGACGCGCCCTGGCTGACTAAGCAACGTCGTCGATTGACCGAGCGTCAGCGCGTGCTGGCTTTGGGTGGCGTTGGCCACTTGCACGGCGGCACCGGAACAGAACAGCAAGATGTAAGAGCCTCCGCCAACGGAGCTATTCCACTGAGCCCATGCCTCGCCGTTAGCAACAATTTCGCCCCCCTGGAGAGCGGAGTGAGCGCCCCCGACGAGCGCCACGACACCAACGCCATCATTGATTGTACAGGCCCCAGAGTTAGCGTTGGCCGCTTTGAAACGGATCGGAACGCTATCGCTACGGGCAGTAATGGCAGGCGTAAAGTTGCACACATAAGCATTGGCCGCTCCGGTATCGACGGCAAAACTGCTCGCACTGACGGCATCCCGCAGTATGGAGTCCAGCGCCCCCATATCCAGCCAGGCTGTGTTCGCGCTGTTGCGCTTTTTCAGGCGATTCGTGCCAGTGTCAGCCCAGACCTGACAGGGGAATGTCGTGCCTGGCGCTGCCGCTCCGTTGCTTTGCGAGGCGAGCGCCTGCAGAGCGGCATTCATATCGGCTCGGAACGTTAGGCCAGGCCCATTGGCAACGTCCATATCATGCTGCGACATAGGTCAGTATCCCTTTGAGATGTAGTCGATAGAGCGGCCCGACTGGGCGACTCCGCCGGAATTGCGGATGAAGACGGTGAAGCCGGTAGCCGTCTTTGCCGAGACGTCCAGGTAATCGCCAGGGGAAAGCCCTTGCGCTGTAAGGCTGACAGCAGGGGTTGCGTTGAACGGCGGCGAATAGCTGATAACCAAACCGCCCGCGGGAACCGGAAGGTCATTTCCGCTATCAATGCGATCGGGCATGTCGATCACCACCTCAAGCTTGGAAACGTCGATCCAGTGCGAAGTCAGCTGGACAGATCCGCGCAACTGGAAGTCGAACAGGCGCGCGCGGTAATCACCGACAACGAATGGCTTCCACGCCGACCAGACTGGTGGACCTGTGACATCCGAGGTGCGCACCCAGAGCGACAGCGAGGCACCGCTAGGCGGATCACCATCAATGCCGAGCAGTACATCGAAGTCCACCACTGAGTCGATGTAGGTGCCGTCGTCATACAGCGCGGCCTCTACATCAGCGGTCAATCGGCAGTCATAGACGTAGCCAAGGTCCGCCGGCGCAGCGAAGCTGTACGTCGCCGACAGCAACGAGCCGCCGTACTTATCAATCTCGCCGAGCAGTGCATCGATATCCGTCACATCATCCACGAGCCCAGCACCCGACAGTTTAAGTACCCCCTCTGCAGCGACTGCATTGACAGCCACCCCGGTGAAGGCAGGCGACTCGGTAATGGTCAGTACCACGTTGGACGGCAGAGTTGCCTGCGCATCTGACCAGACTTCGGTGATAGGTCCGCCGACTCCCGAGGAGTCGACCGCACGCGCCAGGTACTTGCCCGGCAGCAAAGCCACCACGGACGACGTCGAGCGCCCCGCTACCTCGATCAGCGGCAACGCGGCGTCCCAAGTGGCAGAGGTATTGCGCGCATGACGAATGGCGATACTGCCGCCAAGCTTCACGTCCAGCTCTGGAACGGGGTCCCATGCCAGCGTTGCTACGCTGCTGATGACATCCAGTCGGAGGCCGGATAACGCCTCCGGCGGAGCCAGCAGTGCCTGAGCGGTATAGGTCTGAATGGAAGCTAAGCCGGAAAGACCGAGCACTGACTTAGACGTCACGCGAACCGACCACAGGCCCGAGGATGCAGAATCGAAGTCGATGCTAGGCGTCGACACTTCCCCGACATACTCCCAGTTACCCCCGGGCCTCATGACCTCCACCTGATAGCGCATGGCGCGGGCCGGCTGGGTCCAGCTGACCGACAGTCGCGCGGCGGCAAGTCCAGTACCGGTGTCGTACAGCGACTCAAGGAACGTCAGCTGCCCCACTGCATCTGGCTTAGCCAAGTTGACGATGCTGGTCGGGTTGTCGACATCCGGTGTGCCGTACTCGACCTGGTTGAACTTGTCCGGGTCATACGCCACGGCGCTGATCGCGTAGGTGCCGTCGTCGCCTTCGCTGATACCGATGACCCGAAACTTCTGTGTCTCCAGTGCAGCTGTTGAGAATACCCACGGCGCCGTAGCCAGCGGTGCTGTCGCAAGCGGCGGGGATACCGTGATCGATGTCGCGCCAGCTCCGACAGTAACGGCGGCACTCGCATAGCTGCCATCAGCCATAACCACACCGACAACGCCCGTACCAGCAAAGCCGATTGGAGCATCCAGCAGCAAGGTAGATGCTGTACTACCAGCCAGAAGCCGCCCGCCATTGCGCGCACCGGCCCGATTGGCATCAGCGACCTGGATGATGTCGCCCGGCAGAGGCAGCGCGCCGTCTGCACCGACGGCGAAGGTCACGGCCTCCGATTCGGCATACAACAGCCAGCGTCCCAGGCGTCGCGCCTGGCCGCGAGACGTGCAGCCGACGGCCACAACGTCGCTCTGCTGGATTCGCCCCCACTTAGCAATAAGGTCCGGACGCTCAACGATCTCGACCGATTGTTTGTATTGCTGAAGCGGATCGTTCCAGGTGACGGCCGCAACGTTAAAGCGCTGATCCGATGCCACGGACTGATAGCTAAAATCGCCGCCAACCACGTTGGAGTTGTTGAACAGGTATCGACTGGAGCGCGGCGCATCCTGTACCGCAGTCAGGGTGCCGCCAGCCCAGAAGCAAATCGCCCTGAACACCGACACCATGTCGTTGACCAGCTTCCAGGCATCCTGCTGGGCGGTCAACGCCAGGTTGCAAGTGAACCGCGGCTCCATGCCGCCGTAGCCGTTCGGGACCATCACGTCGCAATACTGCGCAATGCTGTACAGCGCGTACTTTTCAATCAGCGTTGAGTCAAGCAGCCCCCCAAGCCCATAACGCGTATTGGTCAGCATGTCGTACCAGATCCAGGCTGGATTATCCGTCCAGGCGCGGACAAATGAACCGCTCCAAGATCCGGTGTAGGCGCGAGTGACTGGGTTGTAGTTGCTCGGTATCCTGACCTTCAATCCCTTGACCAAGAAGGCCATGCGCGGAATGCTGGCGAACTGCTGCGCATCAATGCTGACACCGCACAGCGCAGTATTTGGATAGCGCAGCTTTTCATCCCATATGAGCGTAAACGAATCGAAAAACGTTCGGTTCTGGATCGTAGAGCTGGTCGAATCGCCCCCCATTCGGGTTGCCCGGATATAACGCGGCAGGCCGCCAGATACCGGCAAACGCAGATAGTACGAAAACTGCGTGCGGCTCATGGTTTTGCCATTGATCAAAATGTCTTCGCACAGCTGATACCAGGCGCCGCTGCCAAGCTTAGCCTCCAGGCGAAAAATCGCCGAAGAGCCGCCTGTGTCGCCGTTTTGCGTATTCTGCGAGTACAGCTGCGGAACGCCGATAGTCACGCGGACTGCATCTGCATCGGTGTCGGTGATGGCGCGCTCGATGGGAACCCATCCTCTCATCTCGACGCCAACCGACTGCTCAGCCTCAAGTCCGGTGATCGGCATATAGCTCTGCCACTGGGTGCCGGTGCGTGTATCGATGCTGACGCTGGAAAAGTTGTAGCTGCCGTCGGGGTTCTGTAGTGGCACATCGTCGAAGAAGATGCCCTGATCCCCACCGACGATGCCTTCTATCTCGCCCTCGCAGATTGCATGCAGTACCCGCACATGCTGACGCGAACGTAGGCTGTCCGGCGCTTCTACGGCGGCGCGTGCCGAACCGCTACCACTTCCGCCGCCCTTACCACCACCGCCTTTGCGGCCAACAATGACTTCGCTCATGCGGGGATCGCCTCTGCCCAGGTGCCAATTGCAACAACGCTGGAGCCGACCAGCATCTTCCCGTATATAACCGGCACCGGAAGGCCTTGCTGCGTCGAGTTGAATGCGCCGTTGAAGAGATAGCTGGGCTTGTTCTCGGTGGTCGCTTGCTCTTGCTGGCTGGGAGATTTAGGTGTCGGCGACAACAACTGCACGATGCCTCCGGCTGCCATGCCGATGCCAGTCGCAATCAGGCCGGCCGCAAGGGGGGATGCGGTGCCGCCACTCATAATGGTCATAACAACACCAACCACAATCAAGGCGGCGCCTATAATCGTCTGGAATAGCCCGCCGTTTTTGCTGCCAGCAATGACCGGGACAATGCGGATCTCGGTGGTGCCGCTCAGGGTGAATTCACCTTCTCCGACGTTCTCGCGGTTGCGAAAAATTGCGAAGCGCAGGCCACGCCGTGCGGAATCACGGATGAAATCCCCGAATCCATCGACCGTATTCTTCAGAGCGCTGAACGCCTCTCGCGCAGTGCCCGTCTCAAGCAGTTTGAAATGTTCGCGACCGAAGGCTTTAGCCAGGCTGCCAGAGAGTAAAATCCGGGTCATGTTCTTACTGTTGGCAGCAGCCATACTTTTCTCCAGGCAATAAAAAACCGCCCGTAGGCGGCTGGTTTAACTGGAGGGCTATTTGCCCCCGTAATCTATGTATGGAGCCAGGTAAAAACCCTGCATATCTCCGCTGAGCCTGAATAGGCTTTCTTGATTTGGTCTGACTTTCGCTGAAATTGTCCTGATTGCGGCGCTTCCGCATGCGGCTGAAAATATCGGCCCTGAACCTAAGTTGATATCTCCAGGCTGCACGTAGAAGCTTGCTTTCTGACCGGTGGCGATTTTCGCTGCTCGCTTGCCTTCGATATAGAAGATCAAGTCGCATCCCGATCCGGTGAATCCGCCATCACGGATCACAGTTACTTTCCCGGCGTCTTCGGATGTCTTCTCCTGAAAGCCATAAATGGAGTCAGAAGGAACTTGCACTGCAGTTTTAACTGGCGTTGGTGTAGTTGCGCACCCGGCCAGCGCGATCAACGCCATGGCCGTCAGAATCTTCCGCATGTTGTGCCTCCTTGTGTTTTGGCGACTCTAACAGGCCGGATGCGCACAAATACAGGGCCTACCCGTTATAGGTGAGGAAGTGCGTTGTGCGCTCTCGGTAAGCGGCGCCGTACACCTCGCGACAGCTGAGACGCCCATATAGATGGTGCAGAAGCACGTCGCCATCCAGCCAGATCGCGCCGTGGCACGGTGTCGGGCTGCCGATCGCCATCAAGATGACGTCGCCATTACTTGGCGTGTCGACCTCAACGAACCCGGCCTTGGTGAAGTTCTCGACGTACAGGTTCTCGCCGCTGTGCCACCAGTCATCCTTGCGGTGGAAATCCATCAGCGTGATACCTCGCTCTTGGCGGTAGTAGTCGCGGATAAGGGTGTAACAGTCGATTGCTCCGTGGACAAAGACCCTGCCCTCAAGCGGCATTTCACCAGCGGCCGGCATCTCATGCCAAGTTGAGACGCCACCCTTCAACCCGACAATCCACCACGTCATGCGGCTGACCGCGTGGCTGGCAATATCGTGCAGGCTGGGCTCTGGGCCGGCGTCAGGGTGCGAGTGGACAATGACGATGATGGCGCCCAAGTCTTCAGCGGCAGCATAGTCTTCAGGGTGCAGGATGAAATGATCCAGCTCTTCCGACTGGTTGCGGCATGGAACATACCGAGGCTTGCCGCGGGAATTGATGACAAGGCCCACAGCTTCGCGCGGATACTCGGCCAGCGCATGCGCCTCGGCGTCAGCGCGGCATTTGTTGAATGCTTCACTCATGATCAAAGCCTCGGCACGCGAGCGATACCCGGAAAGCCACCAAACGGCAACTCGCCATTAGCGCCGAAGCGCATCTTGCAGCCAGTCATGGTGCGACTGCACTGATCTAATGCGAGATTGCTGGTCGGGCGGTTGGCATAGTCCGCCACCGGCCCGCCGGCGTAACCGCATTCGCCCGAGCGATAAGCCCAGAGGCAGGTGCCTGCCACCACCTGACGACGTGGGAGCTTGACACCCTGCAGGTCGAGCGGTGAGCCAAGCTCGAACTCGATCGCGGCTGGCGTCTCGTTGACCTTGCGCGTGATGATCCAGGTTTCGACCGGGTACTCTTCGGCTGGGCTGGCAGTGGGGTTGCCGGCGGAGAAGTTAACCGCATCAAGGTACTTGACCAGCGTGCGGCGGCGCTTCAGCTTGACCGCGAGCAGGTCTTCATACGCCCGGCACAACGCTGAAATGTTCCCGCCGAAATTGCCGACCTGCAGCTTTGGTCGTGCCGGAGAACCCTGGCTGGGTGTAGCGAACTCGACGGCATTGATCGGCCAAGGTGTGTAGATTTTGGTCTTCCACACTACCGAGCCAAGCAACTCGTTGGTTCCGGAGTGAAAGTAGATAGACTGGCCAGGTAGCACCAATTCGAAGCCTTCCCAGATCGTCAGGCCCTTTGCGAGCGAGAGTTGTCCTTGAAGCTCACTCATTCGTAAACCTCCTCAAAGGTCGCGGACAGGCTGTCAACGCCGAGAGCGACGTTGGTTCGAGTCCACTCTCGGCAAACAAAAACCCCGATCGTTTGACCGGGGTGCGTGTAGTTGAAGGCATCAATTGAGCCTCGGGCCTTGAGAAAGGCATCGATGGCTTCGATCTCCGCCTTCGGCCGCTTGAAGCTCAGAGCGAGCTTGCGCGGCTGTCGGTTGATACCGGTTCCCTGCCGCTGCTCGTACCCATCGCCGAACTTGATGACCTTGACCGTCGGGGTGATCGTCTTGGTGGCGTCGTAGGTCGGAACCCATGTGAATGTTGGCATGACGCCTCCTTAAGCGAGTTGCCCGCCGTTACGGCGTTGCCGCGCGATTTCCTGCTGTGCGACAACCTTCATCGCCTCAGCTAATTTCGCCGGATCTGGGATTGTGCTGGCACCGTTATCAGCCGCATCAATGTAGAAGGTCATGGTGATGGGTGTTGCGCTGCTTCCGCCGCGGATACCAAGGCGCCCTTGCGAGTCACGAGCCAGCGGAACAATTGCCTCTTCGCCAGCCTCGCCCATCACACCGGTTTTACCGTTGGCCATACCGAATGCCGTTGGCTTGCTGACGATGCTGTTGGTGAAGGCGGCGCCATCGGCAAACATCTGCACGCCGCTGGACCATGCACCACCCTTGGCCTGGATACTGCCCGGGGTGAATCCCGACAGATCGCCGGAGTAGCCCGCCTGCGTAGAGCCCGCCGACGCCGCGCCGCCACCGAAGTAAGCGCTAGCAGCGGTGGCGGCCAAACCGAAGAGTCCGCTGAGCGCGGAGGAACTGGCCTGCCGAGTAGCGATGCGCGCCATATCGGCGAGAATTGACTTGGCAAAGTCCGCGAACGACAGCTTCCCGGTCATGGCGAACTGGACGATGGCGTCTTCCATGGAGCTGAACGCATTGGTGAACAGGCTTTTCGTCTGCCCGGCCACATCGCGCGTCGACTCCAGGTAGTTCTCCCAGGCCGACGATGCGCCAGCGCTCCAACTGCCTTGCGCATCGGTCATGTCGTCATAGTTGGCGACCACCGTGTTGCGCAGGTCCTGCTGGCTCTGCGAGACGGCTTTCAGCTTGGCGTTGTACTCGTCGAGGCTCATGCCGCGCGAGCCATCGCCATACTGATTGGCCAGGTCGATGCGCTGGGCGTTGGCCTTGTCGTCGATGCCGTTCTGCTGCTCCGTCAGCGATCTCTGACGATCGCCCTGCCCAAGTCCAGAGGCCGCACGCAATCCCTGCTGGCGAAGTGTCTCAACCTGTTGCTGGAGAGCACTGGTGTACGTGCTGACCGCCAGAGTTTGCTTGCGCAGGCGCCCTTCTTCGTTGGTGGCGATGATCGACAGTTCGCTGTCGCTATCCTGCTGTGCCTTGACCATGGCGCTGCGGGCATCGGCGATCTTTTGATCGATCTGGATGACCTGCGCCGCGGTCGTGCCCTTTTTGGCCTTGGCCGCTTCGAGCGCATCGATCTCCGACTGGTAACTCTGGGCAACCTCTTCCGACTGTTGCTTCAGCAGGCTGACGCGCTGCTCGGTGTAACTGGCCTGAGAGATAACCCCGGCCCGCTGAGAGGCTTCGAGTTCTTTATCTGCGTTTTTGTAATAGGCCAGGGTTTCGGCCAGTACGTTCTTCGCGTTGTTGAAGCTGGTTAGATCGACGCTGCCCGTAGCGCCTTTGGGGTCCTTGAACTTGTCGTTCAAATTCGCCATGTTCTTGGCGACCGCGGCAGGATCGAGTCTGGAGTCGTTCGGGTTTACCTCCCGAATATCATCCAGGCTTTTCTTGTAGTCCTTGATCGCCTCGGCGCGCTTCTGTTCGTTGGT